>Ga0209139_10000536_pt1 | contig 13211 bp, 9 predicted proteins | sample BogFormECP14_OM3_FD_188246 | JGI IMG/M metagenome (GOLD analysis project Ga0209139, IMG submission 188246) | Bog forest soil microbial communities from Calvert Island, British Columbia, Canada - ECP14_OM3 (SPAdes) (version 2) | ecosystem: Environmental > Aquatic > Freshwater > Wetlands > Bog ...
CTCGCGGAAACGGCCTTCGCGAACCAGCTTGCCGAGATCCTCGTTCGATGCGGCGAGGATGCGCACATCAACCTTGATGGTTTCCGTGCCGCCCAGGCGCATGAATTCGCGTTCCTGAATCACGCGCAGCAGCTTGGCTTGCGTTTCGGGGCCGATCGTGGAAATTTCGTCGAAGAAAATCGTGCCCTGGTCTGCGACTTCGAAAAGTCCTTTTTTCGAGGCGATGGCGCTGGTGAACGCGCCCTTCACGTGGCCAAAAAGTTGCGATTCAAGCAAGTCCACGGGAATCGAACCGGTATTGATGGGGATGAACGCTTTGTCCGCGCGCGTGGAAGCGGAGTGGATCGCCTTGGCGATGACTTCCTTTCCGGTGCCGCTCTCGCCGGAGATCAGCACAGTGGAGCGGGACGGCGCGACCTGGGTGACCAGGTCGAAGACGGCCTGCATCTTGTCGCTCTTGCCGACAATGTTCGGGAAATTGTAGCGCTGCTTCAGCGCGCGCTTCAGCTGCACGTTTTCATCGCGCAGCCGGCGGCCCTCGATCGCCAGGGAAATTTGCGCGATCAATTCGTCGTTGGACCACGGCTTGGTGATGAAATCCTGCGCGCCGCCCTTGAACGCCGCGCGTGCCATATCAATCGAGCCGAACGCGGTAATCAGGATGACGGAGAGTTGCGGATCGCGTCGGCGGATTTCGCGCAGCAATTCCAGGCCGTTGCGATCGGGCAGGCTCACGTCCAGCAGCATCAGATCGAAAGGTTGATCTTCGAGCTTCTGCAGACCGGCCTCGCCTGTCTCTGCGAGAGTGACTTGAAAACTTTCGGAAGTGAGAAGCGCTTCGAGCCCTTCCCTGATTTCTATTTCGTCATCAACTACCAGAATCGAACCTCTAGGCATGGACGGCTTTCCTGGCTACGGGAAACTCCAGGCGGAACGAAGTGCCCTTGCCTGGAGTTGAGCGTACGTCGACTTTGCCGGCGTGCTCTTTGATGATGCCGTAGCTCACCGAAAGACCCAGCCCGGTGCCCCGTCCGGTGGCCTTGGTTGTAAAGAATGGATCGAAGATACGATGGAGATGCTCGGGCGGAATGCCCGAGCCGGTGTCAGTGACTTCTATTTCCACGGAGCCATTTTGCGCCGCCGTGCGGACTTCCAGCATTCCGCCCTGCGGCATGGCATCGCGCGCGTTCATGAAAAGATTCAGGAAAACCTGCTGCAGGCGAGTGATGGAACCCAGCACCGGCGGCAGTTGTTCGTTGTAATTCTTGACGACGTTCACCTGCGCAGTCTTGAAGGGATGCTGCACAAGCGTGAGAGTTTCCTCCAGCACGTTGTTGATGTCCACTTCGATGAATTCAGCGGCGCCGGTGCGCGAAAAATTCAGCAGGTTATTGACGATCTCGCTCGCGCGGAAAGTCTGTTTCACAATGCGCTCGATGGTTTTCTGGCGCGGATCGTCCGCGGGGATCTGCTTCGCGAGCATTTGAATGTAATTGGAAATCACCGCGAGCGGCGTATTCACTTCGTGCGCCACGCCGGCGGCCAGCAGACCGAGCGAAGTGAGCTTTTCGGTCTGGACCATCTGGTCTTCCAGGCGAACGCGCTGCGTGATGTCATCAAGCAGTATCAGACGGCCCAGGCGCGCCCCATTTTTGCCGACCAGCGGCGCGATGGACGCGTTGATCACCAGGTGACGGCCGGCGCGCGTATTGAGTCGGAATTTATAGATGCCGGAAACGTGATCGCTGGCTGCGCGCGAAGTGATTTCGGCCACCAGATCCTGCGGCAACACTTCCGGCAGGCGGCGTTGCAGCGCTTCGGCGCGCGGAATAGCCAGCAAATCCTCCAGCTGCGGATTCCAGGATTCAATGCGGTCCTCAAGGTCCACAGTAACTACGCCGATGTTGAGCGACTCCACAATATTTTCGCTGAAGTCCTTCAGGCGCTCGATCTGCATCGCTTTCTGTTCGAGGGAATGATAGAGACCGGCGTTTTCGATGGCGATGGCTACGTATCCTGCGATGGTGAAAAGCAGTTCGAGGTCATCACTGGAGAGGTAATCGCCGTCCACGGTCTTGCCCAGGCCAAGAATCGCGACGGTGCGTTCGCGGAAACGACAAGGAATGAAATAATTCAGATCGAGCTCTTCCAGAGTGCGGCGCACGGATTCGGATTCGTGAATGGCGGTGCGCGCCGATTCAAAGAACAGGCAGCCACGCTCGAAGGCCGGACGGGCGGGGTCCAGGAACGTCAAGTCCAGCGGACCTTCGGGACGCAAACCCATAGAGCGCGAAAGCACGAACTGCCCGGGCGACGCGGGATCCTCCAGAAAAACCGCGAGGCGATCGACCAGTAGAGTTTGCGAAACGCGATCGAGCACCGAGCCGACCAGCGGTTCCAGGCGCACTTCGTTGGTGAGCGCGCGGCCGAATTCGATGAGCGTGCGGCGGTAATCCAGGCGATCGCGATAGAAGAAACGGTCCAGGCGCGTCTGCACCCACTCGCGCAAAGGCTCGATCAAAAACGCGGCGACGACGATCGCGATAATGCCACCCGCCGGTCCGGTGGAAAGACCCGGGCGGTGAAACAGCTCGCCGATCACTGCGATCAAAGCAAAATAAATGCCTACGACCGCGGCAGTCGCAAAAGTGTAAGACAAGCCGCGCTTGAAGATGATATCCACGTCCATCAAGCGGTAGCGGATGATGGCGTAGCCGAAGCACAGCGGGATAAATGCCAGCGAGTAAACGGAGATCTTCGTCCACGGCGCGGGGACCAGACCGAAAGCGTAGGGCACGATATAGAAGAAGACGAACGGCAAACTCCCGGCAAAAGCTCCGGCGGTGACCCATTTCAATTGCTGGCGCAGCACTCCGCTGGGAGCGCGGCGAAAACTGAAAAAGAAAATGAACGCGGCCAGGACGAAATAAATCCCCAGGTTGACCTGTTCGACTTTGTCGAGCCAGTAGCGCGCGCCGAACGATGGCAGGAAATCCAGCGTGCCGGTGGCGATGAAGATGTGCAGCGCCAGGAGAGCAGCGGGAACGCTATAGACGGCTGCCAGCTTCGGCCACAGCGTGCCGCGGCGTTCCGGGAACACCAAAGCGAAATGTACCAGCATGGCGGGCTGCAACAGCACTGCCACCACGCTGCCCCAGTAAATAATCCAGTCGAAGGAATTCAGTTTCCCGCTGTAATGGAAGCTGTACAGCACAAATGACACCAGGCAAAAAATGTAGAAATGCACCGCGCGCGGCGCGTTCCAGCGGCGCACAAAAATGAACAGGCCGATGAAGAGATAAAGCAGCCCAAGGACCCGCAAATAATTTTCAATGGAAGATGGATTTTCCTGCGGTGCGGTCACCAGCGGCGTTTCGAACGTGCGGCCATCGCGGCGCAATTCGTAGCGGATCTCCGTCCAGGGACCCACATGGAACAGCACGCGTGTGACGTCAACAGCGCGGTGAATCGTGTTGCCGCGGACGGCCTCGACAATGTCGCCGCGGCGAATGCCGGCTTTGGCACCGGGCGAATCGGCCACCACGTGCCATGCGGAGACGCCCTGAGCGGAGTCCATCCATGTGACCCCGTCATCGGGAAGAACGTACAGGGAGCGCTGCTGGAAGTTCAGAATGGCAAAAACAATGGCTGCCAATGTGAGTAGCGCCAACAGCACCGCGCCAAGCCGCATTCGCAGACTATCGTTCATCCGAGTACACCAATATCCTTGAAGGAATATGGTAGCACGTCAACTTCCAGCGAATCACAGATTCCGAATTATGTAACAGCCTTATTATAAGCGAGTTACAGATGGTGTCGGAACTGAGAAAGGCTCGCATCCCATTTGTGGAAGGTAGCTTCCCGATTACAATATAGGGCTGGATACCTAAAACTGGAAGCTCAAGCCGCCCCGGAAGAACCGATACGTCGGTACGAGGACGACCTGGCCATCATTCGTGGCAAGCGTGACGTAACCCTGAGCGAGCAGGTTGCCGCAATCCGCCAGAATCTCGGCATGCCCCGGGATGAACGCGGGCAAGCGCTGGCGAATCTCCACGCTCAAGTACGGGTCAATGTGGTATGTGTTCTGGCCGTAGGCGTCCTGCTGGGAAACGGCAGGGCCGCTGATCCATTTATAGCTGGAGATGATTCTGGTGCCGCTGCGCGGGATGGTAGCGGCAAAGCGTGTCGCCGCACTTGAGCGATATTGCGTGGAGAGCTGATTTCGGATGGCGCCCTCGGCCGGATTTTCGTTCGGTGCCAGAGCTCCGGCGTAGGAATAAATGATGGTCATGTCCAAATTGCCGGAAATTTTCTGCTGATAAACGATCCGCGCGCCCAGGGAATTCATGCTGCCGGCATCGTAGGCAAAAACGTCTGAAAAATAATCCGGCAAGAAATCCGGGCCGGAGTAATTTCCGTGGCCGAAGACGGCGGTGTTATTCGAGTGGTCGTTAAAGACGGCGGCCGTTACACTGGATTTCTTGGTCAGGTCGTGCTCCACCGCAATTTCCGCATGGAGATCGTCTTCCAGCACCGGACGCCCGGCGCGGAGCAGCAGCGTGGGAAACGAATCGAGTTGATTGATAGTGGATTGCAGGCTTTCCGGAGCGCCGGATGGATCCTGCCAGGTATTGGTGGTGACCAGCGCGGAAGCCTGCCACGTGGGAGAAATCCGCACAGCCACTTCCGCGCGAGGACGCACCGATGTGGTGGTTGACTGCAACCCCGCCATCAGGAAATCGCTGCCGTAGCGAATGCTGACGCGATCGCCCAATTGAAACGCAGAATCGTGAGAGATGCGCAAGCCATGGAACGATGGGCCATCCGCACCGAGTTGGGATTCTCGGATCAAAACAGTAGTCACCGGCCCCGCAGTCAAATCGCCGGAAGGCAGCCACTGCGCCACAAATCCCGTGGATTCTGAACCCGCGTCATAGCTCAGCTGGCCGGCCATCAGTAGATTGCCCAGTCCGCCGAGTTCATAGTCGTAAGCAAACGCTGTGCCCGGCGTATCCGCCAGATTGGAAACGGAACCGGGATGATCAGAACCTGAAGTCAATTCAAAGCGCGCACGCGCTGACTGGTCCTGCGGCTTTTCAAAGGGATTGGCGCGCGCACCCAAAACGACATCGCCATCCTGCCAGCGCAAAACCGGGCGCGTGGCAGCGGATGTTCGCAGCACCCAGCTCCAATCGTCGGCGGCGACTTGCTGATCGGGCTGGCGCCGCAATTTTTCCAGTGAACTGAAGACGGAACCGAGAACGATTTCCAGCAGCGTGGTGTGCTCATCGCGCACCTGTATGTCCTGCTCCACCGCCGGTAGGAATCCCGCCAGAGTCACTTTGACGGAATAAATGCCGGCCGGCAGCGTGGCGCTGGAAAAACGCCCGCGATCATTCGTGAGCAGCTGAAACGCTACACTGTTCAGGAGCTGGTCGGAGGTAATCATGACCGTGGCGCCCATCTGCGGAGTGCCGGATGCGTCCACCACCACGCCGGTAATTTTTCCGGAAGCCGGTGCGGCAGTGGCCGGCGCGGCGATCACACACCAGGAGAGGCATAGGATCATGCCCAAACCCATGGCGCGAATCGTCCGAAAATTCATGCTGCTCACTTCGCCTGTGGCGCTGGCGTACCGTTCGGCCGGATGCTAAATTCCGTTGCCGGCGTGATCGTTTTCTTGGTTAGATTGTCGGTGACGGCGACTTCCAGTTTGTACTTGCCCGGCTTCAGCGAGCCGAGCGTGATGATGTTTTCCAGCGTCATTTCCTCGCCATGCAGAGGCAGCTTGTCCCCACCCAGGTCGTATTTCAGAACCGGGTCGCTTTCCTTGTCCATGGTCACGCGGTATTGCACGGTGGCATCGGCCTTGTGAGTTTTGTCGTCCACCTTAAGGTTATAGACCTGAAGGAAAACACCCATTTCATCGCTGGCGGTGAAGGAAGCGTCAATGCGCGGGCGCACTTTCACATCGCCCAGGACGAACTGGCCCAAGCCGATATCGTGCGCGGAAACGCGCTTGATCTCGTCCGCAAGGATCAACGTGCTGGACGAAAGACTGTCATCCTCGAAGCGCGGCACCGCCAGACGCGTGTTTACGACGCCGACGTTCCCGTTGTTGGTGTCCTTCAAAACGATGTCCAGGCGGTACAGCCCCGGACTCAGCGGAATCGCTTTTTGATAAATGGACGCCGTAGCAAGCGATTGTTGCAGCAACGCAGACGGCACGTCGCGGCGCACGTTGTCTTCAAACGTGTTCACGATGCGGCCGCTCAAGCTCGTCACGCGGCAGAACAAATTCACAGACGCGGACTCCACACCATTCTTTTGCTGAAAGCTCAGCTGGCGCGTCGGAATCTGAATCGTGATGGGAACCAGCACCGTATCCGAAGTAATTCGCAGGAAGTCGGTGCGATATTGGAATTTCACCTGATCGCGCACTAAGCGGGACGAGACCACCGCTTCCAAGTCCTTGAACTTTACAGGCGGTGGTTGCTGAATCTTCGAATACAGTTCCAACCGCGTGAATTCCTGCATACTTTCCGGCTGCATACCGCCCATTGGCTGAGCCAAGTGCGTGCCGTCGGTATTATTGAAGCGGGCCGTCTTGCTGGATAGTCCCATGGCTTCCATTTGCGTAAGCCCGGCGCCGGGAACATACAGCAACGCGTCCTTTTCGCTGGGATCCATGGTGAGCCGGTACTCGCCGCTCATCGTGGGGTCAACGAATTCGATTTCAACGTTTTCCCCGATTCCTTCCAGGTAGCGATAGCGCCAATCTTCGAATGGATACGTAGAGGTCTCGCCGCCGCCTTCGTTGGACGGGCGGTCATAGCTTCCACCCGCCGGATGCGACTGAACCTCATCCGCCGGACCCCACATAATGTAGATTCTGCCGCGGTCGGTTTTCCATCCGGGAATACCGGAAGAGAAGTGCTCGTTGGTGTAGGCGATGCGGCGATAGTGCTCTTCCTTGAAAGTGTTTTCAGCGGAGTCCGGATCAGGATTGCGGCGCTGCCAGAAAGCTTCGATGAACTGCTCGCGCTCTTCGTTCGTTGAAAGATGAAGGAACGAGCTACGCTCTTCCGGAGAAATGATGTAAACAACGTCCTCGTTCAGCCACTTCTTATATTGGGAATCGAGTTCGTTGAATAGGTCCTTGTCTCGCTTGGAGCGCGCCTTGGCGGCCTGCTTCTGGGCCTTTTTGTCGTTTGGATCAGGCTGTTGGGTGGGAGCTTCGCCTTGCGCTGCAACCCTCGGCACATACACCACTGCACAAGCTAAAATGCCGAAAAGAAACACTTTGACGGTAGAACGCATAATTATGCCTTTGCCCCGAGGCAGAAAATTCTAACCTGTCCAATGGTACAGGTCAATGCCGGATTCCCCTAACTGCCCTTGAACCATTGGAATCCGACTATGGGCCCGGGGTTGCCTCGAACCGTTCGTCCGTAGGTGCGCCCTACGCAACATCGGAGGGAGACCGGGACTGCCGGACGCCCTGGGGTCGACCCGCCGGTCATCCCGAATTGGGAATCCATCCGCGTCTCCACCAGGCACTTAGGCAGATCCGCCTGGCCGCAAGTTCCCCTACCGAGTTGCCCTATTCTCTTGCGAAGCAAATAGCTCTACAATGGGATGGCAACCAGTGGGATTCACCTGCGCCACCCGTGCGCATCAGTGTGCACGCGGTGGACTCCAGGACCTGGAAGACGTGTAACGCGGACAGCAAATCTCCGAAATGTCATATTCGCGCCTGTCCTTCTGCAAGCAGGAGCGTCTAACTCTAACCGAGAAACATTTCGTGTCCCCGGAACGTATTTAATTCATGGAAATGCTGTCGCCTCATGGGGCGAGTCCAAGGGTAAAGCAATGAAAACGTGGCAGAAGGCAGCAATTGGTGCGGGTGTCGTCGTCGTCCTGGGCGGTATCGCCTGGTTCAGCGCCTACCAGGTGAATAAAGGCGTTGTGGCGGTCCAGACCGGGAAGGTCTTGAAGGCCGACCTGACGTCGGTGGTCACCGCTTCCGGCGAGATCCGCCCGAAGAACTACACAAACGTCCTCGGTGAAGGCATCGGCAAGATTACCGAAATCGTGGTGAAAGAAGGCGACCACGTGAAAAAGGGCGACATCCTGCTCAGGCTGGAGAACATCCAGCCCGGCGCCGACGTCCAGGCCCAGCAGGCGGCGATCGACTCTACCGAAGCCTCCGTGCGCGCCGCGGCTGCCAGCTACGATTCGGCGGTAGCCACGCTCGCCCAACGCCAGGCGGATCTGGAAAAGGCCAGGTTCGACTGGGAGCGCGCACAGCAACTCTATAAAGAGCAACTGATCGCCAAATCGGATTACGACGCGAGCAAGGCCACCTACGACGCGGCCTCAGCCGGTCTGAACGCACTGAAAGCGCAAGTGGAACAAAGCCGCGCCGGCCGCGAGCAATCGCGCTACAACCTCGATCAAGCCAGCGCTATCTTGAAGCACACCAAGGACGTGTTGCGGAAAACCACCTACGTTGCTCCGATTGACGGAATCGTCAGTTACATCGCCGTGCGCGTGGGTGAAAACGTAGTGCCCGGTATTCAGAATGCCGAAGGCAGTTTCCTGATGACCATTTCGGACATGAGCATAGTCACTTCCGAAGTGAAAGTGGACGAAACCGATATCACCAATGTGCGCCAGGGAAATCCTGCCGACGTTTCGATTGATGCCATTCCTGGAAAAGTTTTCAAGGGCCACGTGACCCAAGTGGGTGAACTGGCCATCCTGCGCTCGTCCGGGCAAGCCGCCACCACGCAGGCCACCGCGAACACGCAGGAAGCGCGCGATTTCAAAGTGGTAGTCACCATTGATAATCCGCCGGCCGATCTGCGGCCGGGACTTTCAGCCAGCGCGAAAATTCAGACGGAACAGAAAAAAGGCATCCTGACGATTCCGATTCAGGCGCTGGCGGTGCGCACACAGAAAGATCTGGAAGAAGCGCAAAAGTTGCAGGGCGGCAACGTCACCCTCGCGGCGTCGAAGCCGGCTGCTTCGGCCGAAGCGCCACAAAAAGTGGATGTGCAGGGCGTTTTTGTGATTCGCGGCAAGAAGGCGGAGTTCGTTCCGGTGCAAACCGGAATCACAGGCGTCACGGACATCGAAATCACCAGCGGACTGAAAGAAGGCGACGAAATCGTCATCGGCAATTACAAAGCGCTGCGCACGCTGCGGCCTGGCGCCGCCGTGAAGGTGGATAACTCTACGCCGAAGCGGGAAGAGTCCGCCACGTAAGTAACAAAAAGTCAGGAGCGCGCGCCCATGGCAGTGGAAGAGATCGCCCCGTCGCAAAATTTCCGGCAGGACCTCGTGGATACGGGCATCGTGATCCAGACCGAGGAACTCTGGAAAACCTATGAGATGGGCGCGGAGCAACTGCACGCGCTGCGCGGCGTGACCATCGAGATCCATAAGGGCGAATACGTCGCCATCATGGGTCCTTCCGGCTCCGGAAAATCCACGCTGATGAATTTGATCGGCTGCCTGGATACTCCCACGAAGGGAAGCTACTGGCTGGCAGGCCGCTTGGTCAGCCAGCTGGACGACGACGAGCTGGCCTACATCCGCAACAAAGAAATCGGCTTCGTATTTCAGACCTTCAATCTATTGCCCCGTGCGACCGCGCTGCACAATGTGGAACTGCCCATGATTTATAACGGCACTGCGTCCGAAGAACGCCTGGAACGCGCGAAAAACGCGCTGAAACAAGTGGATTTGGCCGAGCGCATGATGCATAAGCCCAACGAGCTTTCCGGCGGCCAACGCCAGCGCGTGGCCATTGCGCGCGCGCTGGTGAATAATCCTTCCATTCTTCTGGCCGACGAGCCCACCGGAAATCTTGATTCGCAGACCGGCGAAGAAATCATGGCGCTGTTTGCCCGCCTGCACCAACAGGGCAACACCATCATCCTCGTAACCCACGAATCAGACATCGCGGCGCACGCGCATCGCGTGATCCGCCTGCGCGATGGTAAAGTCGAACGAGACGAACGAACCCGTTAGGAAGTTCCTGCAGTTAATTCGAGAAGAGATTTCGCGCCAGGAATAGCACGTTCGCGGGCCGTTCGGCCAGCCGGCGCATAAACCACGGGAACCAGTACGTACCGTAGGAGATCAGCACCGCGCAACGATATCCGCCTTGCACCAGACGCAACTGCTCCGCGCGCTGGATTCCGTACAACATTTGAAACTCCAGCAGGTTTTTCGGTACGTGCTGATCCGCGGCCCAGGCGATGATTTTAGCGATCAACGTGCGATCGTGGGTGGCGACGGCGACGCGTACGCGAGCACGCCGCGCTTCCGGACTGAGCAGGCGCTGTGCGAGATGCAGAAAGTTCTCGTCCACATCTTTCTTCTTCGGATAGGCAATCTCCGCCGGCTCGTTGTATGCCCCCTTCACTAAACGAATCGCCGCGCCCTCCGGAATCAGCGTGTCGAGATCTTTTTCCGTGCGGTAGAGATAAGCCTGCAGGCAAATCCCGACGTTGGAGTAAGCCTTGCGCGCCCGGCGATAGAGCTCGAGGGACACATCTACGTAGGGGCTTCCCTCCATGTCAATCCACAGAATTTTTTCGGCGGGAGTATTTTGAATCAGCGTTGCCAGATTTTCGTAGCAGAGGTTGGGATCGAGGTCCAGGCCGAGCTGCGTAAGCTTCACGGTAATTTCCGCGGGAATGCCGGCGGCGCGGATGCGATCGTTGAGTTCGAGAAAACCGCGCGTCACTTCCGCGGCCTCGGCGCGGTCGGCAATATTTTCGCCCAGATGCGATAGCACCGACTGAATTCCATTCCCCGCGAGGGCGCGCGCGGCGGTGACGGCGTCCTGCACGTCCTCACCCGGCAGAAAACGAGCTGCAGCGCGGCGCATGAATCCGAAACGTGGCGCGTGCTCGCGCATCCACTGATTCTGCGAAGCCGCCAGAATCGCGCGGCGCATGGGATTCATGAGTGGCTCATCGTGTTCTTCTTTAGTTGACGATCATTGCGGAGAAGAGAGCGCCTTCACCAAACGGTAGTAGAAATCCACGCCATCGTAAAACGAAGCCACTCGGATGCGTTCGTCGCGTCCGTGCGAACGATCGTCGTCTACATCCATGAATAATCCGGGAAGCCCGTACGTGGGCAGCCCGGCAGCGCGGGAAATTGCGCCGTCGCTCGCGCCCGCGTCCATCACCGGTACGATGGGCACGCCCGGCCACATTTCGTTTGTCACTTTTTCAGCGCGGCCATCAGGTCAGGCCGTAGCGGCGATGGCGGGTTGGGAATGCCACTGGACGCGAGTCCGGCCGCGTGCGCCACCATGATGCGCGGGTCGTCCAGAACTTTCACCAGCGTGGCTTCGATCTCGTCCCCCGAATGGCCCGGCAGAATGCGGCAATTCACATTCGCATGCGCCATTCCGGGCAACGCATTGTTGGCGTGGCCGCCATCCAGGCGCGTCGCAACGCAGGTGGTGCGAATCCGCGCGTTGTAATACGGAATCGCGGAAAGCCGCGCCAGTGCCGCGAGATCGGGCGGTGTCTTCAGAATACCTTTCATGTCCGCGCCGGTCTCACCGCCCACGATATCGGCCTCGCGCGAAAAATATTCGCGGGTCACCTCATTGAGTTCAAATGGAAATTGATATTTTTTCAGCCGGGTGAGTCCCTCGGCGAGCTGATAGATCGCATTTTCGGACGTGGGCAGCGAGCTGTGGCCGCCGGGATTGCTGACCGTCAGATCAAAATCCTGATACAGCTTTTCGCTGGCCTGAATGCCGATCAGCAGACGCTTTCCATTGTCGAGCTCGAAGTCGCCCGCGTCGGGATTGATTATGTATTCGGCTTCAATCAACTCGCGATGATTCTTGATGAGCCAGGCCACGCCATTCGATGCGCCGCCCTCTTCATCGGCGGTGAGCGCGAGAATTAAGTCGCGGTCGGGCTTGAAATTTTCCTGCTTCAAGCGAATAAAAGTGGTGACCAGAAATGCGTCGCCATCCTTTATGTCTCCGGTGCCGCGGCCGTAAAAGTATCCGTCCTTCTCGATCAACTGGAACGGATCCATGGACCAGTCCGTGCGCCGCGCTTCCACCACGTCCAGATGGCAGATGAATAGAATGGCTTTCTTGGCGCCCGTGCCGTGAATGCGCGCCACCATGTTCCCCTTGCGGTCGTTCGGCCCCAGCACCTGCACGTCGCTCGCGGGAAAACCGGCATCAAGCAAGCGCTTGGCCATGGCCTGGGCCGCAATCGTAGTGCTGCCAACCGAATCGGTCGTATTGATTTCAACCAGCTGCTTGAAAATGTCGCGCGCGAGTTGCTTGGTGGTGTCGTTCAGTTGCGCATGCAGCGTAGCCGCAAAGAAAAAGCTCGCGATCAGCGCGAGCGCGAACACGGACCTGGATTTCAATTTGTTCTCCCTCAGGAAAGGAACGAACGAGCCTAGCAGACCGGAGTCCCCGCGGTCAAAATGGCGGCGGGGAGAAGGGCGTGTCTTTCGGCGATTCGAGACAGGAAATGGCGAAGCGGTACAGCTCCAGCTTGGTGATGTCGCTCACGGGGCCGGGGTCGAAAATCTGGCTGAAGGCCGCGTGCACGGTGTGCGCCCTGTCTTCCGGCAACAATCCGAGAAACTCGCCGAAACGATTCTTGGCTTTGGAATACTCCGCGGCTTCTTCGGCGGTCAACGGGCGGTTTCCGGTAATCCTCTGTTCGTACCTCTGGTAGAACTCATAGCGAAACTGCTTCTCGTAAAGCGCGGCGTAGGCGGCTTCCTGCGTTCCGGGCCGTTTATCCGTCGCGGCGAGTGCCGTTGCGGTGAAATCGTCCAGCGCCTTCTGAAAGTCGCGGAAGTTTCCCGTCGCGCCCATCAACGGTCCTCTGCCGCTCTTGCCCAGCGACGCAGCCAATTGGTTGGTGCGCGCGTCGTAGCATTTGCCGTAAACATTGATCGCCCGCACGGCTACCGGCGCGGCCCCATCGTTTGCCTTCGTAATTTTCTCCTCGAAGTGCGCGACCCATGCAGTCGAAGTCATTTGCAGAATTTGCGCGCAGCTAAGCCCCAGCCGGTCGGGATCGGCAGCTCTGCTAGGAGCCAGTTTGGCTTGCGGGAAGCAGATAGGTGCAAGGCCAGCAGCGATCAACAGCGATAAGAAAATTTTCATCTTATGGAGTCCTTCGGCATTCTAGTAC
>Ga0209139_10000537_pt1 | contig 13209 bp, 11 predicted proteins | sample BogFormECP14_OM3_FD_188246 | JGI IMG/M metagenome (GOLD analysis project Ga0209139, IMG submission 188246) | Bog forest soil microbial communities from Calvert Island, British Columbia, Canada - ECP14_OM3 (SPAdes) (version 2) | ecosystem: Environmental > Aquatic > Freshwater > Wetlands > Bog ...
AACTGGTCGAGAAATTCGAAGCGCTGACAGAGGCGGCCGGCTTGGAAAAGTTGAAGACGACGGGCGACGCGCTCATCGCCACTGCGGGATTGCTCACGCCGCATCCCGATCCTGTATCTGCCGCGCTCGATTGCGGCTTCGCGGCAATCGAAGCCGCGCTCGCCGGGCCCGCGGGCTGGAAATTGCGCTGCGGGCTGCATATCGGACCGGTCGTGGCAGGAATCGTCGGGAAAAGAAAATTCAGCTTCGATATATGGGGGGATACGATCAACGTCGCTGCGAGACTAGCGGGCGTGGGCGAGCCGGGATGCGTGCATTTCAGCGAGGCGGCGCGGCGCCGTGTCGCCAGCGGTTGGAACTACGAAGCGCTCGGCGAGGTTGCGCTGCGTGGCAAGGGTGACGTTGCCGTGTTCCGCTGTCTGCCACGCATTCAAACACGTTGATGTCCGAATCTGTCGCAAGTTGTCAGTGTATGCATCCCGCGGTCGATGAGTTCGGCGGCGTCGCTGGTTTCCTCTGACGAAAGGGCTCAGACCGCGAGAAATCACCCTAGCTACACAGCCAGACATCCAGCCCCATCGAAGCTTCGCTGACTTTAGCCCGGGCGAACGGCGTGGCGGACGCCATGCGCTGGAAGTCCGCCTTGGTGTAGGCCCTCTTGCGCAGCATCGTCTTGAGAATGGTCCTGGTGATGAAGGAGTTGATCAGCCCGAGCTTCATCCCGTCCACTTCCCTGTCGATCGCCGCGTTCGAGGCATCCTTGTTCATGTCGATAATCAGCGCCTCGCCGCCCGGACGGAGAACGCGATGCATTTCGCGGAGCGCGCCCAGCGGATCGGCGAAGTTCTTGAACGCCGCCCGGCAGACGATGAAATCAAAACTGTCGGACGGGAAGGCCATCTCGGAGGCGTCGCCATGGGTGAATTCGACTGCGACGCCCGCCTCGGCGGCGTTCTGGCGGGCGATGCGGACGAACGAGCGGCTGATGTCGAGCCCGACGATGTCGAAGTCCCCCAGTTTGGCGAGGGCGATCGCCAGATATCCGGGCCCGGGCGCGATCTCGAGCACGCGCGCGCCGGATCGCAGCCGCGCGGCGACCCGCCGCGCGTCGTTTTCGAACCCGGCGAGAGCGGCGCCGGTATTCTTGGCGTACCAGTCGGCGAGCCTTCCCTCCATCACGACGCCCTTGTCGCCTTTCTTCGTCGGCTTCGAAGCAATATCCATGGAACCGTCCTCTGCGGAATTTATTACTGTGACTAAGATATTTAGTATCTAAGAGAAAATGTCAAGGGACGCCGGGGGAGGGGCATGGATCGAGAGAAACTGATGGCGGCGCTCGATCGCGCCCTCCGGAACGTCAGCGGCCAGGCGGTGCTGCACAGCGAGGCGATGGCCGAACGCCTCGGCATCAACAGCACCGATCTCGAGTGTCTCGACATCATCATCATGCAGGGGCCGGTGTCGGCCGGCGACCTCGCGCGCGCCAGCGGCCTGACCTCCGGCGCCATCACCGGCGTGATCGACCGCTTGCACCGCGCGGGCCTCGCCAAACGAGAGCCCGACCCGCAGGATCGCCGCAAGGTCCTGGTGCGCGTCCCGCCGGCGGTCTTGCAGCGCATCCTGCCGATCGGCGAGCCGATGGGGCGGGCCGCGCAGGCGATCCTGTCGAGCTATGACGACCAGCAGCTCGCGCTGATCCTGGATTTTCTCGAACGATCGCACGAAAGCGCTGTCGCCGTCACAACCAAGATGCGGGCCGAGACGGCGGCGTCGAGGAAGACGAAGGCCAAACGGCAAAAATCACGCGTCAGCTGACCATCTGCGTCCTACGACGCCCTGCTTTCGCGTGCGGTCACATGCCTTTTACATACATCGCGACCGATGCAAGGGGCTTCGGTTCGCGCTTGACGACCATGTCCTTCGTGGCTGCGACAAATCTCTTGAAGTGATCGGTCGCCCGGTGGGCTTCCAAGGCCGCGGCGTTGTCATAGACCTCGAATATGAACACGTGGTTCGGATCTGTCTTCGAGACCGTTATGTTGAACGTGCGGAAGCCCTCTTGCTTCACCGCCGTCGCGGCGTCCTCCTCGACCGCGGCCAGGAACTGGTCGATTTCGCCGGGCGCGACGTCGATATCGACGGCATTTACGTAGAGCGATCCGGATTGCGCCGACGCCTCGTGGCCGCGCATCGACGGCTGCAGCGTCGCGACGATGGCGAGAGCGAAGACGGCAGTCGCTTTGATCGACCTCGACATGGCGATTCCCTGTTTATCGTCCGATTCCGCCGGCTACTCTCTTGCCGGACAAAATCATCTGAATATTCACCCCCGCTTCGGGATATCCAGCCCGCGCTGCACCGCCGGCCGCGCGAGGCCGCGCTCGAGCCAGGCGGGGACCAGTTCCAGGCTGTCGAAGTCGACGAGGTCGCGCGCGCCGTAGAAGCCGATCAGGGCGCGCATCCAGCCGAACAGCGCGATGTCGGCGATCGAATATTCCTCGCCCATGATCCAGTGACGGCCCTCGAGGCGCGTCTCGACGACGCCGAGCAGGCGCTTGGTTTCGTCCTGAAAGCGCTGCAGCGGACGCTTGTCGGCGATGTCCTTGCCGGCGAACTTGTAGAAATAGCCGACCTGGCCGAACATCGGCCCGACCGCCGCCATCTGGAAGAACACCCACTCGATCGCCTCGTAGCGCTTCGCCGGGTCGGCCGGCAGCAGCTGCCCCGTCTTTTCTGCGAGATAGAGCAGGATCGCGCCGGATTCGAACAGGCCGATCGGCTTGCCGCCCGGCCCGTCGGGATCGATGATCGCCGGGATCTTGCCGTTCGGGTTCAGCGCGAGGAATTCCTTGGTCCAACTCTCGTTCTTGGTGATGTCGACCTTGTGCGCCTCATACGGCAGCCCGATCTCCTCCAGCGCGATCGAGATCTTGACCCCATTGGGAGTCGGAAACGAATAGAGCTGCAGGCGGTCGGGATGCTGGGCCGGCCAGCGCGCGGCGATGGGAAAAGCGGAAAGATCGGACATCGGGAACTCCGGACGGGTCAGATGGCCGACGATAGCGCGGCGCCGGGGATACGCAAGCTTCGCGGTCCGCGGCGGCGCGCCTCCAATCATTTCTCTTCCGCTTGCGGAGATCCGAGCCTTTCGATCATCGCTTCCAGATTTCGCCCCACCCGCTGCAGCGCCGCGACGAGAAGGGCGACATCCCGCGCGGCGAGGCCCGCGAGGGCTTCGTCCTTGACTTCAGACAAGATGCGGCGCCCCTCCGGCAGTCCTTCCCGGGCTTTCTCGGTCAGCGAGAATAAGCTGCTTCGAGCATCCTCGGGGTCCAGGGCGCGGCGGACCAGACCGTCGCGCTCCATCCGAGCCAGCATCTGCGCCATCGCCGGCTGTCCGATCTCGCCGATCCGCGTCAATTCTTTCTGCGACAAGGACCCCTGTTTCAGGGCGCCGAGGACAGGAAGTTGCGCCACGCTGAAACCGATCGGGCGCAACCTCTCGTCGCAGATCCGCGCGAGAAGCTTGGCGGAGCGGTTGATGAGGTAGGTCGGCTGGGAGCGGGGGTCGGATTCTGTCATGCGGCACTCGATTTGCATTGGCGCCGATATAAATATATATCGGCACCAATGTACTCTCACTGGGCGACGAAATCCATGACCTCACCCACACGCATCGCTATCGTCGGCGGCGGTCCCGGTGGCCTTACACTGGCGCGGATCCTTTACACGCGAGGGATCGCGGCGACAGTCTTTGAACGGGACGCCCACGCTCTCGAGCGCCCGCAAGGGGGAACGCTCGATCTTCACGTCGGCAGCGGCCAGGCCGCGATGCGGCAAGCCGGCCTCGACGCGGCGTTCAAGATTGTCGCTCGCTACGAGGATCAGGGCATGCGGGTTCTCGACAAGACCGGGAAGGTCCTGCTCGACCAGCCAGGCGGCGTCGGCGGCGACCGCCCCGAAGTCGATCGCACGGAGCTTCGGCGGATCCTGGTCGAATCGCTTCCGCCGGAAACCGTGCGATGGGGATATGTCCTCTGTGATGCGCGCCCGGTTTCCGGCGGGACTGTCCGGCTCGACTTCGCCAACGGAGACAGCGGCGACTTCGATCTCGTGGTCGGCGCCGACGGCGCCTGGTCCCGGGTGAGGCGCCTCGTGTCGGACGCGGTTCCGTTCTACACCGGCGTCGCCTTCGTCGAAATCGGGCTCGACGACGTCGACCGTCGGCATCCCGCCATTGCGCGCCTCGTCGGTCGCGGAGGCATGGCGGCCCTCGGCGACTCGAAAGGGATCATCGCCCAGCGGAACGGCAACGCGCACATCCGAACCTACGTCGCCTTTCGGGCAGCGGAAGACTGGCTCGGGAGCGGAGCGATTGATCTGACCGATGCCCGGGCCGCGCGCCGGAGCCTCGCGGCGCAATTCGAGGGATGGGCGCCGGAGATTTTGAGTCTCGTCCACGAGGGCGGCGACACGATAACGCCGCGTTTGCTGTACACGCTTCCTGTCGGCCACAAATGGACCTGCCGGCGCGGCGTGACGCTGTTGGGCGACGCGGCGCATCTGATGACGCCGTTCGGCGGCAATGGCGTCAACTTCGCGATGCTCGACGCGGCGGAACTGGCGATCGCGATCGCCGACGGCGGCGGACCCGATGCGATCGAGGCCTATGAGACCAAAGCATGCGAACGCGCCGCCCCCGAAGCGGCGGAAGCCCTGAACTCGCTGCTGGAGACGTTCTCGGAACTCGGTCCCCGACAGTGGCTCGAGCATATGTCTGGCGGTCACGGGGCATCCCGACCTCGAGCTGCTCAGCAATCTTGAAAGACCACGCGGCGGCGCCGCAGACAGGCGCCGAAGAGGAGCAAGCCATGAAGACTGAAAGTGTGCATTACGAAGCGGACGGGCTGAAGATGATCGGCCACCTCGCCTATGACGAGACCATCAGCGGCTCCCGGCCTGCGGTGCTGGTTTTTCCCGAGGCGTTTGGTCTCGGGGACCATGCCAAATCGCGCGCGGAGCGCATTGCGTCGGAATTTGGCTACGTCGGGATGGCCTGTGACCTGCATGGCGAGCAGAAATTGGTCACTCAGATCGACCATGTCATGCCGCTGCTGCAGCCGCTGCGCACCGACGCCGCGAAGGTTCGCGCCCGCACAGTCAACGCGCTCGCCGCCCTGGTCGCCCGACCCGAAGTCGACGCAGGCCGCGTGGCCGCAATCGGCTTCTGCTTCGGCGGAACCATGTCGTTCGAGCTGGCGCTTGTTGGAGCGGACATCAAGGCGGCCGTCGGGTTCCACAGCGGGCTTCATGTCACTTCGCCTGATGACGCCAAGCAGGTCCGCGCGAAAGTGCTGGCATTGCTGGGCGCCGACGACCCGTCGATCTCGGCCGAAGCGCGTGAGGCTTTCAGCAAGATGCTGAACGGGGGCGGCGTCGACTGGCAGATCACCATCTACGGCGGGGTCGTGCACAGTTTCACCAACAAACACGCCGATCGCATGGGCCGTCCCGACTTCGCCCGCTACGACGCCAAGGCCGACACTCGATCCTGGCGGCAAATGAGCGATCTGCTGGCCGAGGCCTTCGTCTGAAGATCCGTGCGCCGAGGCGAAGCTGCTGTGGACGCGGTCGCCCACCGCGTGGGTTCCGCTTGGTTGACGCCCGGAAAGTGAAGCGCTCTTGACGGCCGCGCTCGGCGAGCGCGGCATTCCTCACGGGCAGGGGCCGCCCTTGCCGACCTCGAAGGTGTTGAGCGACACTCGCCAGGAGACCGAGCCGATGTGCATCGAGGTCGGCTGGTCGAGGCGGCCGCAGATGACCCTCTCGTCGATCTTGATCTCGCCGATCAGGCCGGTGGCGACGAAGTCGATCGGGACGGTGGTCTTTTCGGTGACGAGCACTTGCGAGTAGAGCGTCTTCTTGTCGCCCGGCGTCAGCCCCACCGTGATCTCGCCGTCTTTGGGCTGCGCGGTTCCGAGCTTGGATTGGCGCGGGACGCCGAGAACGACGCGCTGGCCCTCGATTGTGATCGGAAGGGTTACCTCCTGGCCAGCTTTGAGAGAGAACGACTGCGCGGGTCCGCCCGTGGCTGGCGCGGCGCGCGCGCCGACCGCCGCCAGCAACGAGGCGGCGAACGCCACGGCCCGCAGGCCGACGCCGATTGTCCTTGTCATGTCAGACGCCTCCAAGGTCTTGCCGCCCCAGCCTACACGCGCGCGCCGATCCTTGCATCTCTCGATCGCCAGACGGCGGCCGACGGGTCGGTTCTCGCGGCCGCATCAATTTCCGCTGGACGCATGTGATGAAAATTCCAACTTATTGGAATCGGTTCGTTAAGACTACTTAAAGGAAGCCGTCGCGTTTCGTTCGCACTTGCTCCAGATTGACGCCAGCCGATACGAGCACTCCTGAAGTAGTTGTCAACAAGAGGAGCCGGACCAAGCCCCCTCGGCTATCGGACAATCCAACCGTTGGGACATGCCGACCATGCTCCGCTCCTTCTCTTCTCCACGACGCCGGAACCGACTGCGCGACGCGTCCCGCCGATGCGCCCGCGACTCGAGCGGCAATTTTACGATCCTGTTCGCATTCGCCGCCCCTGTGTTGATTCTTTTCGTCGGCATGGGCATCGACTACTGGGTCGGCCTCTCCGACAAGACGCGAATGGATACCGCCGCCGATGCGGCGGCTATCGCGGCGGTCAACGGCGCGAAAGCCTTTTTCGCCGCCAATTCCGGGCCGATGTCGGGTACGGCGCTGTCGAACGGAGCGATCGCCGCCGGAATCGCTCTGGGGGACAAGGCATTCGCCGCCGACATGGGATCGACCCTGTTGGTCCAGTCGGTCACGCCCACCATCACCATGACTTACTCCGATCTCACGTTCACCTCGAGCGTGCACTGGTCGGGTCAGGTGGCGACCCATTTCGGCCCGCTGGTCGGCATTTCCAACCTCGCTATTTCCGGTTCGGCGGCGGCGACGGCGTCGCTGCCGAAATACTTGGATTTCTATGTTGTAGTCGATACTTCCGGGTCGATGGGCATCCCCACGAGCGCCGCGGACCAGCGATTGCTCATGGCGAGCAATCCGGACAACGCGATTGAGCAGGCCAACGGCTACGTAGGGGGATGTCAGTTTGCGTGCCATTTCGTGGGATATGGAGGATTCAACTACACCCAGGCCAACAATCTCCCGCTGAAGCTGAATTCCGTTGGGAGCGCGGTGCAGGCGCTGCTCACGACCGCGACGTCGACCAATGTGATCAGCAACCAGTACCGCGTTGGCATTTATCCGTTCATCGAGAATGCGATCCAAGCCGCGCCGCTCTCCGCCGACTTCACCACCGCCAATTCAGTCGCCGGAAATCTGGCCTATTATCTCGACCAAGGCACCGCCAACGGCGGCATGGGCAGCGGAGGCACCCATTTCGAGACTCTCTGGCCGGATGTGAGCCCCTACATGCAGACGGCTGGAACGGGGGCCTCTGCCTCGTCGACCTTGCCATTCATCATCCTGGTCACGGACGGCGTCGACAACAATCAAATCTATACGCCCGCCAACCAGAGTTGGACCGGCTCGCAACCCCAGACGCCGTCAGCTACCTTCTGCACCAACGCCAAGAGCGCGGGATACACGGTCGCCGTGCTGTTGATTCCCTATGTTCCCATCGTCGATCCCGAGCACATCTGGAACGACGAGGACTATGTCGTGAACAGTCTGATAAGCACCAACTCGATTTCGCCGGCGATGCAGTCTTGCGCCTCGACCGGCTATTTCTTCAGCGCAGCGACCGCGGCCGACATCAACAACGCCATGCTGACCATCTTCTATCAGGCGATCGGATCGGCGAGACTCACGCAATAAACGGCGGCGAAATCGGTCGTCGCAAACCTCAGTCGCCCGCAGGCGCGGCCGTCACGGGCCGCGCTACCTAGGGGTGGGAGGCTCCTGACAATCGAAGAGACCCGTTGGACTCTACTCGTCATTGCGAGCGAAGCGAAGCCATCCACGCTTCTACCGCCACCCGCCGCCGATTTGGCCGCGCCTCTTTCGCCGCCGCCCCGTTCCTTGAATCATTCAAATCGAAAGAGCGCAGTTCTTGTCGGCCGGTAATTTGACTTGTACGTGGATTTTGTAGATCGTGTTTGCGATCGGGTCGCCGCCTATTGCTGAGGTCAGCGACTGGAGGGCAGGAGGACTTTTGGACGCATGCGCACCGGTCCCTTTTTCTTGTCGCGCCGCCTGTCGGAGCGAGGTCGGCTTTGGTTCCATGGAAAACTGAAGTTGGATTTCGCCCATTTAGATGAGCCGCGGAGCGAGAACGAATTCGCGGGAGCTGATGACTCAGCCGGAACCCACGGTACGCCGTGACCCTTCTTTCGCTTCTCTCCTATGCGGCGCCCTACCGCATGGAGCTCGCGCTCGCGAGCGTGCTCATGCTGCTGGAGACGGCCGCGGCGCTGATAATCCCCTGGCTCGGGGGGCGGTTCGCCGGTGAATTGCTATCGGCCGACGTCGTGGCGTCGCGGCTGATATTGCCGAGCCTGCTTGTCGCTTTCGCGATCCAAGCGGCCCTCAGATTCGTGAACGGCTTCCTGCTCAGCCGCGTCTCCGAGCGGATTCTCGCCGACCTTCGCATCCGCGTCTATGATCACCTGCAGGCGCTGCCGCTGCAATTCTTTCACGAGCGAGCGAAGGGCGACATTCTCGCCCTCATCACGCGCGAGGTTCCGCAGCTCAGCGGCTTCATCACGGGATCGCTGATCCGCGTCGCTCCGATGGGGTTGGCCATGGGAGGTGCGTTCGTGCAGATGGCGCGAACCGACTGGCTGCTGGCGGCGCTCGTCGCCGTTCAGATTCCGGCATTTTTTATTGCGCTGAAGGTGATTGGTCGTCGCCTGCGGTCGCTGTCGAGCAAGATCCAGGCGGAAGAGGCGACGTCCGTCGCCATCGCCGAAGAGAATCTCGGCATGCTGCCGATCATCAAGAATCTCTGCCGCGAGCCGACGGAGTCGCGTCGCTACGGCGCTCAGATTCGCGAGGTCATGCGGCTCAGCGTGACGCAGAGCCGTATTCACGCGGCGCTCGAGCCAACCATTCAATTCATCGCCGCCGCCGCCGTCATCCTGCTTCTCGGGATCGCCGAGCGCCGGATCGCGGGCGGGCAGATGACGCCCGGGGCGCTAGTCGGCTTTCTCCTCTACGCCGTCATGTTGACCCGTCCGATCGGCGCCGCGGCCGACCTCTATGGCCAGACGCGGATAGCGCGCGGCACGTTGGAGCGGCTGCATCGAGTGATGGGCGAGCGGCCGGAGCCGATCGCGCGGGCGGGCGTTCCGCTGACGATCCGAGGCGGCGAAATCGTGTTCCGCGATGTCCGCTTCGCTTATCCCGGACGACCGCCGGCGCTCAACGGCGCCAATCTACGCGTCTTCTCCGGTGAAACGCTCGCCCTGACCGGTCCCAATGGCGCGGGCAAGAGCAGCCTGATGCATCTCTTGATGCGGCTCTACGATCCCGACTCCGGCCAAATCCTCATCGACGGGGTCGACATTGCGAAAGTTGGTCTGCATAGCCTGCGCGAGAAAATCGGAGTCGTCACACAGCACACTCTGCTCCTCAACGCCAGCGTCCGCGAAAACATCGGTTACGGCGATCTCGACGCGGACGACGCGCGGATCGAGCGCGCGGCGCGCCTCGCGCAGGCGCACGAGTTCATCTCGAACCTGCCCCGCGGCTATGACACGCTGATCGGCGACAGCGGCGTGAGACTGTCCGGCGGCGAGCGTCAGCGCGTAGCGCTCGCCCGCGCGCTCCTCAAGAATCCGCCGATCCTGATCCTCGACGAAGCGACGTCGATGTTCGATCCGGAGGGCGAGGCTTCGTTCATCGCCGAAAGCCAGAGCCTCCTCGCGCAGCGGACCGTGATCCTCATCACCCACCGGCCCGCGAGTTTGACGCTCGCGGATCGCGTGGTAAGACTTGAGGCTGGGGTCGTGTCCGAGCACGCGGCTGTGGCGTTTTGAGAGCGTCCCGCCCCGCGCATGCAAAAGAGACGGACAAAGAGTCATGGTGAACTCGGATTCTCCGGACGCCCTGATTTGCGCGGTGTTGCGAGGCGAAGAAGCGGCTTGGCCGGAAAAGTCGGCGCCCGACTTTGCCACGGCGCTCCTGGAGCGCGCTCGTTACCATGGCGTAGAGGCGTTACTCCATGAGCGCTTGCATCGCATGCGAGGGTGGCCTGCAATCGTTCGCGAGGTTTTGCGCCGCGACGCCCTCGCGGCTGGCATGTGGGAGATGCGCGATCACGCAGTACTGAGGTCAGTTTTCGATGCGTTTGCGAAGATCGAGGTGCGTCCAATCATCTTCAAGGGTGTGGCGCTCGCCTATTCGCTTTATCCAAATCCCGTTCTTCGATCGCGTGGGGATGCCGATCTGCTGATCTTGCCGCGGGATCGGGCGAAAGTGACCGACGCCCTCGAGGCGTTGGGCTTTGCACGAGGGCATGGAGTCTCCGGGGACTTCATGAGCTACCAGGACAGCTACACGCTGAATGCGGACGGCAGCGACCATTCGATCGACCTGCATTGGAGAATCAAGAACTCGGAATTGTTGTCACATTTGTTTTCGTACGAAGAACTCCTGAATCGATCTGAACAATTGTCGCAGCTTCACCCCGACGCTATTTGCGCGGGCGCCGTCGATGCTCTGCTGCTTGCGTGCATGCATCGCGCCAGTCACAGGTGTAACCCCTATTACGTCGAGGGCATGCCCTACTACGGCGGTGATCGGCTGATATGGCTGTACGATATCGACCTCCTTGCGCGGTCGTTCACTTCCGCGCAGTGGCGGAGTCTCGTTCAAACCGCGACGGAAAAGGGACTGTGCGCGACGACGCGGGAAGGGCTCCAGCGCGCTGAACAGTGCTTTCTCGGGCGTTGTCCCGAAGAGGTGCGGAACGCCCTTGCGAAGGCCGGCGAACCGGTGGCGGCCTATTTCGCCGCGGGCGCCATGCGCCAGACCTGGATCAATTTCCTGGCCATCGGCGGGACCGCCGATCGTCTTCTTTTCGCGCGTGAACTCTTCTTTCCGCCAGCGGCCTACATGCGCTCCAAGTATTCGGGAGCGAAGCCCGACTGGCTGCCGTGGCTGTATGCGCGCCGCGCGATCGGCGGTCTCTGGAGTCGCCTCCGACTTGATGGCCGGACGCAATGACGGCGGAGGAGTCGCGGCACGGCGTTCCCGACGTCTCGGCGGCGACAGAGTCCACCGGGCGCGCGGTCGAGGATACATGAGCGGAATCGCAGGAATTATCCGTTTCGACGGTGGGCCGGTCGAGCCGGGGCAAATCGAAAAGATGACCGGCGCCATGTCCTATCGAGGGCCGGACGGCATCAACCACCGAGTAGTCGGCCCGGTCGCGCTCGGCCAGTGCATGTTTCGCACGACATCGGAATCGCTGGAGGAGACGCAGCCGCTCACCAACGAGGAAGAGAGCCTGGTGCTGGTCATGGACGGCTGGCTCTCGAACTGGAAGGAATTGCGCGCCGAGTTGTTGGCCAAGAGCGTCAGACTGCGCACCCGCGCCGACGCCGAGCTGGTGCTGAGGGCCTACGAGGCCTGGGGCGCCGACAGCCTCGCCCATATCGAGGGTGATTTCGCGTTCGTGATCTGGGATGCGCGTCGGGGCGAAGCGTTTTGCGCGCGCGACCGGCTGGGCAATAAGCCATTCTTCTATCACTGGAATGAGAAGCAGCTGATCTTCGCGTCCGAATTGACCCCTGTCCTCGAGCACCCTTCGACCCCGGAAACACCGAACGAAGGAATGATCGCCGAATTTCTCGCCTCCCAATGGTTCACCCGCGATGAGACTTTGTGGGCCGGCATCTTTCGACTCGTCGCGGCGCACAAGATGAGCGCGACGCGTCGCGGACTGAAGATCGAACGTTACTGGTCTCCCGATCTCAGCGAGGCGCTGCCTTTCCGGAGGGACGAAGAATATTTCGAGCATTACCGAGAGCTGTTCGCCGATTGCGTCCGGAGAGCGTCGCGTTCGCAGAGCCCGGTCGCCTATGAAGTGAGTGGGGGGCTCGATTCCTCGGCGATATTCTGCATGGCCGAAAAGCTTCGCCATGACGGCCGCCTTCCGGCGCCGGGCGCCGACGGCTACACGCTGGATTTCACAGGAGATCAGGGCGCGGACGAAATGCACTATGCTCGATCTGTCGGGCGCCACCTCGGTCGAACTATTCACGAGGCGCCGCCCTTCATGCCGCCCGCTGCCTGGTACGCGGACCATGCCCGCGTTTGCCGGGATTTTCCAGGCTTTCCAAACGGCGCCATGGTGATCGGGCTCGACCAGCAGATGGCCCCGAAGCACCGCGTCGCCCTGAATGGCTTGGGAGGAGACGAGTTTTTGGACGGATCTCGACTGTACTACGTCGAGCATCTGTTGCAGGGTCAATGGAGGCAACTCTACCAAGCGCTGCGGCGAGATATCGACGCCAGCGGCCGTCGACAGGCCGTCGATTGGCTCGTCAGGTGCGGCATAGTTGGAGCTCTACCTCGTCCCGTCCAGCAAGGACTACGCAAGACGAAGCAAATTTTGACGGCGGGTCGAGGACGAGGCGACAACCCGAGCGACTCCCAGAGTCTGTATTGGCTGACTGCGGAAATGCGCCGTCATGTAGCCGAGCGCCGCCAGCGCTCGGAACTGCACTCGCGCCAGCTACGTTGCACGGCGGTGCATCGCGGCCTCCTGAAATCGCTAAACTATCCGTTTTCTGATCATGCCATGGAACTGACTGATCGGGTATCCTCGATGGGACAGATCGAGCGGCGAGCACCGATGCGGGATCATCGCTTTGTTCAATTCGCTTTCTCGACACCCGAGCAACTGCGCCTTCGCGGCAATGTCAGTAAGTTCATCCACCGGCAGGCTCTGCGGGACCTGTTGCCGGACAGTGTTAGGGAGCGGACGGACAAAGCCGAATTCTCGCTTGTCTTTTGGAATCAACTATGCGAGATTATACCGAAGTTGTCCGGGCCGATAGCGCGGGAGAGAAGGCAGTGGGTCACGGCTGGGGGCGTAGACACTCTTTACCGTGAGCTTAGTCGGGAGGGGGAGCATTTTTGGCCGGCGTGGATTTTGTGGAGCCTGTATGGTTGCCACATCTCGGTTGGCAGCGGCACGCGGTTTGGTCGCTA
>Ga0209139_10000538_pt1 | contig 13194 bp, 6 predicted proteins | sample BogFormECP14_OM3_FD_188246 | JGI IMG/M metagenome (GOLD analysis project Ga0209139, IMG submission 188246) | Bog forest soil microbial communities from Calvert Island, British Columbia, Canada - ECP14_OM3 (SPAdes) (version 2) | ecosystem: Environmental > Aquatic > Freshwater > Wetlands > Bog ...
TCGGTGTGCCTTCACGGTGATCTCGCTAATGCCGAGCTCCCCACCGACTTGTTTATTTAGCAAACCGGCGGCCACCAATGCCATAACCTCCCGTCCACGACGGGTGAGCGACGCGTAGCAGTCGCGGAGCTCCTGCATCTCGGCCTCACGTGCAAGAGTAACGCGGCTGCGTTCTAGAGCCTCCCGGACCGCATTCAACAGCGCATCATCATCGAATGGCTTGGTCAAGAACTCCAAAGCACCAGCCTTCATCGCCTGCACTATTGTTCGCACGTCACCCCGAGTGGTGATGCAGATGATTGGCATATCGGTGCGTTCGATGGCAATCCGCTTTTGCAGCTCAATGCCATTGAAGCCTGGAACAGAAACGTCAAGTACGAGGCAGCTCGGGACAAGGGTTTGTGGACGATTCAGGAATTCTTGCGCGGACGCGAATGTCTCCGGCTTCCAGCCCTGGCATCGAATTAGCAAATCCAGCGACTCGCGCACCGCGGCGTCTTCGTCAAGAACGAACACGATTGGAGTGACGAGCGACCTGGGTGAAGGACCCAATTCACACCCAAACATGTGCGCTAAACTCATGGTAGATACCCCCGAAATTTCTGCTTTTGCTAAAGTAGCCATAGCCTTACTCCTTTATGAATTGCGAGATGTGTTCCGCGTTTTCCTCTGATCGAAACCAGCTCGCGCTTACGTTCCGGTTCTTTGTCTCGTGATCCACTCGCGAACGTATGGATCGCAATTCACCAGTGCAATACCCGCCGCCTCGCGCTGGGCGAGGAAATCGATGCCGTCCTGACCGGTTAAAGTCATATCCTTGAGGTCAAGAATGACTGGGCGATCTTTTCCTTCCGCGCCGATGAGTGTTTCCAACTCAGCAATATTCTCCTTGTCGAGCTGGCCGCTTAGGGTAAAGACCACGTTCCCGTTCGCTTTCCTGTAGATTCTCAGCATTGCACTCCGTCCTTGTCCATGAAAAGCAAGTCGAGTGCCAAGAGGAAGTGACTGAAATCAAAGATGTTGATGGCTGCTTGCATTGACGAAGCTCGTCAATTGACGAGTGCCGCACAATAATCCTTGCGAAAGGTGGGCGCGACTCACCCGAGATGGGCTAGCTGTCCTTCAGTGGTTCTGGTCCCCTGAAGCGATTCTTGTTGATCTTCAATGACTTGATCTTCGACTCCAGCGTGGTCCGCGGAATGCGCAGCTTGGCAGCGGCGCCTGAGGGCCCGTACACGCGTCCTCTGCATTCCCGCAAGGCAGCCTCTATGACAGCCTTCTCCTGAGCAGGGAGCCGGTTAAAGAGGCTCGGCTGGACATCCACATCACTGGCCGCCGGACCCGGGGAAAGCCAACTCTCATCCACTGAAAATGTCTGTGACTCACTGACAATAACGGATCGCTCGATCACGTTCTGTAATTCCCGAATATTACCGGGCCAGGCGTACGATTGCAGCAGGTCGAGGCTCTTTTTGTCGACTGCCGTAAAATGCCTGCCTGCTTTCCGTGCGTAGCGGTTCAGGAAATACGTGATAAGCAAAGGAATGTCTTCGTTTCGTTTCCGCAGAGGCGGCAGCTCAACGGGGAAAACGTTCAGCCGGTAAAACAGGTCGCTGCGGAACTTACCCGATTCGATCGCGGACTCCAGGTCGCGATTTGTGGCGGCGATTACCCGCACATCGGTCCGAATGGAATCGGTTCCTCCGACGCGCTCAAATTCGCGTTCCTGAAGAACCCGCAAAAGAGCAATCTGAGTTTCTGTCGGGAGCTCTCCAACTTCGTCGAGGAAGATCGTGCCTTTCTCGGCCAGTTCAAAGCGTCCTAAACGCCGCTGCGTTGCGCCCGTAAAGGCGCCCTTCTCATGGCCAAATAGTTCCGACGCGATGAGGTCACGCGGGATCGCGGCACAATTCACACTCACAAATGCATGTGAAGATCGCCGTGACCGCCGGTGAATGGCGCGCGCCACCAGTTCCTTGCCAGTGCCGGTTTCGCCGCTGATCAGAACGCTGGAGTCGGTCGGCGCGACCTTGGAGATGAGGGAAAGCACCTTTTTCAGGGGCGCCGAAGTTCCCACGATCTCCTCGAACATCGATGCTTTGTCAATTTCCTCGCGTAACGCGACATTCTCTTGCTGGAGCCTCTGCTCGGCTAGCTTGCGATCATCAATATCGGTCCCGGCTCCATACCACCGCGTGATGCGCCCTTCCTCGTCTGACATCGGACTCAAGCGGTAGTGGAACCAGCGATACTGCCCGTCCTTTCTCTTGAGTCGCAGTTCGTACTCAAACGGCGATCCCCTTTGGAGTTTTACGGGAAGGTCCGTTGTCAGGATTTCGGCGTCCTGCGGATGCAGCACCTGTCGCAAAACAGCCTTCTGCCATGCCTCCAGAGTAATGCCGTAATAATCCAGCGTCGCCCGATTGGTGTAGCGGCGTGCCCCATCGGGTCCCAATTCGCTGATATGCATCGGCGAAAGGTCGAGAAGTTGCCGGGCTTCCTTCTCGCTTTGGCGGATCTTCTCTTCCGCACGCTTTCTATCGTCAACTTCTGTTAGAAGGAAGTACTATCGGACGATGTGCCCCTGCCGGTCACGAAGAGGAAGCCCGTGCATGTTGAACCATCGGTAGACGCCATCGAAACGACGAGTTCGTACTTCGAATTCAAATGGATCTCCCGCGGCGAAAGCTCGCTCAAAAGCCTGAAGGTACCCAGAGCGATCGTCAGGGTGAATTGTGTCGTCAACGGCCCATCGACGCAACTCTTCAAGCGACCTTCCGAAGTAGTCCAAAATTGGTTCGCTGACCCCCTCGATCTCGCCGCTCGCGTTTAAGACTGCAATCAGGCCGGGAATGCTGTCCACAATCAACCGAGCTTCAGACTCACTTTCGCGGAACTTCTCCTCAGCGCGCTTCTGATCGTCGATGTCGGTGGTCGTACCGACGAATTTGAGGACTTTTCCTTCTCTATCGCGCAAAACCACCGCTTGCTGGAGATGCCAACGATAGGTCCCGTCTTGAGCGCGGAGAGAGCGGGTTTCCACCGCAAAACCCTGTCCCGAACGTACTCGCCCCAAAAGGCCCTCGATGCTGCTTCGCGATCCTCGGGGTGGACCGCGGTCATCCAGGCCTCGGGACGTGACTGGATGAAATCGAGAGTCTGACCGGAGAATTCCAGCCAAACTTGATTCACGAAGTCCGGTGTTCCATCAGGCTTGAGCGTCCAGGCGGATACAGGAAGACGCTGCAGCAGCTCAGCCTGGAGTTGCAGATCGGAATAGAGGGTGGCGTTCTCCAGCGAAATTGCGGCTTGTGAAGCGAGCAACTGCAGTATGGTAACCCGGTCCGGCGTGAAGGCGCCCGGAGTCAGGTTGTTCTCCAGATAAAGTGCGCCGACAAGCTTCGCCTGTTTGACGATCGGCAGGCACAGGACGGACCTTGAGCGCTTCCGCCGCACATATTCATCCTTTGAGTACACGCTATCGGCCGAGGCGTCATCGAGGAGTACGCCCTCCTGTGTCCGGATCACGTAATGCAGCGCGGATTGAGGGAGATCAGACGGCGTGACAGTTGTCTTTCGAACCGCAACCTCGATCCTGTCCGGGCCAGTGGTAGCCTCCGCTTCGATCCGAGGCTCGCCATCCCGAAGGAGGATCAGTAGACCTCGCTCGGCCCCGGCATTTTCCACCGCGATTCGTACAAGCTTCGCGATCAGCTTGGGCAGGACGATCTCACTTGAAAGTGCCTGCGAAGCTTTCACTACGGTCTCAACGTCCAACTGCCCTACCGGCGGACCAATGGTGGCAGTGAGCGAGGGGGATGCCGCTTGCGCGTGCAACTGTGGGTATTGCGCTTCGAGTTGCCTTACCTTCCCCGTCGCGCCCCAACGCTTGTAGCAATTCCGCGCACTGCGGAGATAAGGTTGGGCGACTGTCTCTAAACCGCGTGCTGCGTAAAAGCGCGCGGCGACCTCATAGGCGAGCGCCTCATTGTGGACAAAGCCGTTCGCGCGGGCCGAGCGGATGGCCTTTTCGTACAGTTGAATGGCATCGAGAGCTCGACCTTCAATGCGCGCAATCTCCGCCCCCACCAGTGCGGCGCGGTTTTCGAAATTCTCCGGGCAATGTTCCGCCCATACTTGGAGCCGTTCGTGGTGAGCTCCGAGAGCCTCGAAATGCTCCCTGCTTTGGCCGCCCGTTGCAGAATCGCAGGAGGCTGCACGGGCAAGCGCGCTGTAAAATTCATATTCCGCCAACTCAATACCTGGCGAAATCAAAAGCAGCGGCCGGGCATTCAATGATGCCTCGATGGCCGAAGCAAACTCACCGGCAAAGACGCGCGCTTGCAGCTTTCGGATCCAATACCAGCATTGGACCATCGGCAGGTGACTCTCCAGATGACGCTCGAACCCTATCTCGTCGAAGTCTGCATGGTCAAAGGAGCCGAAGTTTGTTGTCAAACCCCTGAGTGTTCGGATAAAGCCGAGGAGCATATTGATCGTGTCAAAGCCAAAACCGAACTTCGCCTTCTGCGCAAAGTGGAGGCCATTCTCCGCTTCACTCTGTACCTCAACGAGCGGATCTCCCGCCGCGATAAGCAGGCTAATAAAACCCATACGGCCGTACACCGCGTACGTGAGGTCGCCGATTTTATTCGCAATCTCGAAGGCTTGACGTATCACGCCGCAGCAAACCAGGGGATGTTTCATCCATGGCATGATCATATGTGCGAACGTATGATAGGTCGCGGCCTGGAAGCGTTTCAGGCCTCGCTTTTCAACCAGATCATAGCCCAGCTGAGCGAATCGAAATGCATTCTTGTAATCACCGAACCGATGTCCTGCTATGTAGCCAATCCAAACATAAATGAGGCACGAACCGTCGTTGTTACCGCGCTCAATGCTGAGACTAACTGCCCTGCAGATGACCAGGGTAAAAAGATTCATATCCGTAAAAAACGCAGGAACCAATGCCTTGGTCAGAACATCCAGAGTCGGGACAGATGCCGGGTCGTTCATCAGAGGGAAGTCAATAACCTCCTCGATGGCGCGACTTCCGAGCTGTGACCAGATGCGCTCGTATTCGCTTCGTGCTTGTTCCTCGGTCGGATGGACCGGCCATTCGATATCGAGATGATGCAGGTAATGGAGGAAAATGGTGACTGCACGGTCGATCTGACCGAGCGTCAAGTAAATATCGATGCCCAAGCACGTGGCCATAGCGCGTTCGACGGTGTTTATGGCACGCGATCGAAGCATTTCCAAGCGCTCGGCCGCGGTGGTCACCTCTCCAGTCAGGAACTCGCATTCGGCTCGATGCAATTCCAGTTGGAAGATGAGATCGTGGTGGCGCTCCCAACAGTCATTCGTCAAAAGCACTTCGCCAGCGACGAAATATTGAAGAGCTGAGACATAGGCTGTAGAGGCTTTGGCTCGCCTCCCCGCGACGAGGTTGAGCTCAGCCACCTGGAGGCGCTCATCTTCTAAAGTGATGAACTCCGCTCCGCGGTTAAACTGATTGACGATCTCGAATATGGTCTCCTCACGCTTTTCAGGGGGAGTGTGCGCATTCAGCAATCTCCCTATTCGCAGATGAGTCCCGGCGCGCGCTTCTTCCGCAATCAGGGAATAGGCCGCTTCCTGTATGCGGTCGTGGACAAACCGAAAGGAGTCCTCGGAGCGGACAATCAGCTCCAGGTGGAGAGCTTCCCATAGTTTTGCTTCGGTCTCTTGTTCGGACGCCTCAAGAACAGCAGAAAGCGTGGCAGTTTCGGCGCTATTTCCAATGCAGGCAAATTGTTGGAGTGCCTTTTGAGTTGTAACTGGAAGCCGGTTCAGCTTGCGAACCATGAAGTCCACAACGTTGTCGGTATGACTTTTAACGCCAATGACATCCAGATCCCAGCACCATCGGGCATCTCCATGCTCGAAAGTAACCAACGCCTCGTGAACCAAGGCAGAGATAAACTGAATGGCAAAAAACGGATTGCCGGCAGTTTTGTCGTGTATGAGTTGCCCTAGCGACGTCGCGCGTTGCGATTCACAATGGAGGGTATCTGCAATCAAGTGTGCCAGGTCGTCGGAGCTCAGCGGCATCAGACGGATCTCCTGCACGGCGGCTCCGGCTTGACGGATTGCTGACAGCTTACGCATCAGCGGGTGCGCCGCGTCGACCTCATTGTCTCGATAGGCGCCGACCACGAGCAGGTGCGCTAGATCCTGCTGGACGAGCACATCCTCCAAAAAGTCGAGTGTCGCCGCATCAAGCCACTGCAGATCGTCGAGAAACAGGGCTAATGGATGTTCGCGGCGCGCCAAAACGCTGATGAACTGCCGAAATGTAAGGTGCGCACGAGTTTTCGCCTCTTGAGGCGGTAAAGCGGCAACAGGTGGCTGCTCTCCTATGATTAATTTCAATTCCGGAACGAGATCCACAACAAGCGATCCATTCGGATTTAACGCCTGAAGAAGGTCGTCCCGCCATTTGCTCAACTCGGCCTCAGGCTTACTCAGAAGAGGGCGGATCAGGCTCTGGAAAGCTTGCGCCACAGTGGAGTAGGGAATGTCGCGCTTGTACTGGTCGAACTTGCCTGACGCAAATAAGCCACGGGGGGGAACCAGGGATTTGTGAAGCTCATTGACAACGGCGGATTTACCAATGCCAGAGTATCCGGAGACGAGAACCAACTCCGGCCTTCCGCCCGCAACGACACGAGCGAATGTCGCAAGCAGAGCATCAACCTCGCGCTCCCTGCCGTACAGTTTCTCTGGTATCAGCAATCGATCCGACCAGTCGTTCGTGCCCAGAGGGAATGAATCGATGCGGCCATGCGACTGCCACTGCACCAGGCATCGCCGAAGATCGGCTTCCAGGCCCGCGGCGGTCTGATAGCGCTCCTCCGCATTTTTCGCGAGGAGTCTCATGATGATGGCGGATAACGGCTCCGGGACCGCGCGGCGATCCGCGGGCGCTACGGGCTGACGTGCGATGTGGCAGTGGACCCACTCCAGACGATCGGCGGCGGCAAACGGGAGCACGCCCGTAAGCATCTGGTACAAGGTGACGCCCAAAGAGTAGAGATCGCTGCGGGTATCCATCGAGCGATTCATGCGCCCGGTTTGTTCCGGGGACATGTAGGCAAGGGTGCCGGCAATGATTTCCGGCGGCCTCGGCCCCTGGTGCTCGCGTGGCAGTCGGGATGCGATGCCAAAGCCGGTGAGCCATACGTGGCCGGCGTCATCGACGAGTACGTTCTCGGGCTTGACGTCTTTGTGGATCAGACCGCGCTGGTGGACTTGGCCGAGCGCCGTTGCCAAGTTAATGGCAAGGCGCAGAAGACGCGCCAGATCGAGAGGCTGCTCCCGCTCCCTGTCCCGCTCAAGAACGCGGTCGAGAGGCTCACCGCCCGGGTCGGCGAGAACAAGGATTGTCCGTCCTTCGTGACGCGTGAGCGCCAGAGGCTTGGCCGCCCACGCGGGCTCAAGCTCGGCGGCGAGCGAGTATTCGTGCTCAAGACGTCGCAGACTCTGGGGCAACGGTTGTTCTGCGGTCGGAGCGACCACCAGAAGGGGCATTTGATTGCCGCGCTGCCGCGCGCGGTAAAGCGTGAATTCCGCTCCATCGCGGATTGGCTCCATCACGTACTCAGAAGAAGCTGCCATTGAGAGCTCTACCCGGTGCGCTTCAGAACGTAAACCGACTGGTCAGTTGAATCTGGCGCCCGGTGCCGACGGTGGCCGAAGTGAAGTCAACTCCTTCGCGAGTCTGTGATTGGAATCTTGTTTTCTCTATGCGAAGAGAATAGTTTCCACTTGGCAAGCCAGCGAAACGGTATTCGCCTGCCGTGTCAGTGAGAGCGCTCCGTTTCAATCCAGTGCTTTGGCTGACAATCGTAACGCTAACGCCGCGGACAACGGCGCCACTTATGTCCGCGATGGTGCCGAAAACAGTCGCAAGCTGGGTTTGCGACCACGCAGCAATTGAAAAGAGCGCCGCCAAGGCTGCTGACAGTAGGCAACGTCGGTACGATGCGCGTTTCGCTCCTGGAGGCGCCCCAATATCGTCGTTCGCGACCAGGGGCCGCCTTATGATCAACTCAGTTTCGTTTTTCGTCATGGCTCCCCTCAATCTCGGACAAACGGTCCACTCCATAGCTCTCAGGAAGAGCCGCCTTCATCTCTTGCATCGTCCGTCGTCGATGGGCCTTGATGCCTGACTTAGCGGGAGTTTATCTTGCGGGCTGATTTTGAGGGTAGTGTTTTCTGGTGGCGCACGATTTTCGGGCAAAGCGAAACGCGCAAGCATGGTCAGCAAGCTTCCGCGAAATAGATTGCAGGTTCGATCCACAGTAACGTTAAGGTCTTCGTCGATACTGCCACTTCCACTCCAACCGGAGATTGGCGCCGCCCGAGACGCCTGGAGAGCTTCTTCTTGCGCGGCTTCAGCTTGGTCCGGCGGAACAAGTGTTGCATGATGGGTTTCTCCCTGCCTGAGTTTGTGCCGACGCGAACACCTGTCTCCTTCTGGGTTTGGACGTAACCGCTCCCGGCACAGGCATTCTGCAATTGCAGCAGCCGAATATCTGATGATCCGGGAACCGATGCATCGTAGTGAACCCGATCGCTGACGCTCGCGCTGTTCGTCGGTCTAGAAACCGGGCAAGACCGTCCGCTGCGATTGCCCGCGCTGATTCGAGGAGGTTACATGGCGGCGCGTCGTCTTTTGTCTGTGCTTGTCTTGGGCATCTCTTTAACCGTTGCCATTCATCTTCCGACGCCCTGTCTAGCGCAAGACAATTCTCACGCTCAGACCAGTGACCTCAATGTAGATGCTCCGGAGTGCCCGCACCTGACCGTGTTTCCGAAGCTGGCGACCAGCGTTGTCGTGTCGTGCCAGAGCGGCAAGTCCGTCGGCGTCACCATGCCACTGAAACGGGACGCCCAAGGCTTTGCCCGTGAAAAATCGGTACGCGGCGCTTATGAATACCGTGAATATCGAATAACGCAAATCGACCAGCAGGAAGAACAGTCGTTCGACAGCCTGATGCAATTGATTCCCATGGCCCGGTTCATCGCAAAATACTCGGCTAAGCCTTCGACAATCACGGCTCGGAGTGGCGACACTTGGATCCTCATCAATATCAACGGCGATTCTTACAACGTGAGCGTCGTCCGCGAGGCACAGGAACCCCGGACTCCAGTTAAGACTGCGGAGGAGATATCCCGGGAGATGGAAGCTCATAATTCTGCCGCCATCTATGGAATCCAGTTTGCTCCCGAGATCCAGGCCATTCAGGAGAACGGTTCCGCCATTCTCAACGAGGTATTGAAGTACCTGAGGCAGAATCCGAATCTAGCTGTGGCCATCGAGAGCCACAAGGTGAGCACCAACCGAAGTGCGGAAAACGACTTGAGGACCACAACCGATCGTGCGAATGCCGTTGTCGCATGGCTTGTGGCACATGGGATCACTGTAGGACGCCTGCAACCGAAGCCGTTTGGCCGTGGCATGCCGCTGACGGAAAATGACACTCCAATAGAGATTCAGCGGAACGAGAGGATTGCACTTGCAAAAGTTGCTTCGTGAGATTGATCGGCGCATAAGGCGCTATCTCGCCAAAAAGATAACTTAGCTTTACTACGTAAAGTACTTCGCATACGATACCAGCCAGCTTCTGCGACACCCGCTTGAATCCAGCGCGCAACAACTGGAGGACGCTTTAAGCTGTTCAGAAAGCGATTGATTCGGCGACTGCTAATACTGTTCGCCGTGCTGGAATGCCTTTGTATCACGGGAGTTCAGGCACAACAGAACGGCGAGACTTCACAGTCCAATTCAAACGGTGCTGCCGAACAGAAAACGGATAACAATCCGTCCGACGAGAAATTCCATGCCGTAGGATCACCATACGTCGAGCTGGACAGCTGGATCTACCCGGCCATCGAGCGACTTGCCGCTCTCGGATATATTCACAGTCTGTTTCTTGGAATGCGGCCGTGGACGCGACTCGAATGCGCGCTTGCCGTCCGAGAAGCGGGAGGCAAAATCGAATCGGGCAGCGCAAGGAGCGAAGAGGCGAGCAAGCTGCAGGACGCGCTCGCGAAAGAGTTCCAATTGGACCTGGATGCCCTGACGGGTGACAAGAAACTTCTGATCCGGCCCGAATCGATCTACGCGAATTTTACGGGCATCAGCGGAACACCGCTCAATGACAGCTACCACTTTGGCCAAACCATCATCAATAACTATGGCCGTCCCTACCAAGAAGGCTTCAATACGGATGATGGATTCTCCGGTTATTTGACGTATGGGCGCTTCACGCTTTACACGCGCGGAGAATATCAGCACGCGCCTTCAGCGCCAGGGTACTCTCTCCCAGTCCAACAATTTATAGCGGCGATCGACGATAACCCTTTAAAGCCCCCGGCCCCCATCGCAGAGGTAAACCAATTCCGGCTTCTGGATACGTATGTTGCCGCAAACGTTGCGAATTGGGATTTGACGTTCGGCAAACAGAGCCTCTGGTGGGGACCCGGAGAAGGGGGTGCGCTGCTTTTCAGCAATAACGCCGAGCCCATTTATATGGCTCGAGCGAGCAGGATTCTGCCCTTCCGGTTTCCGTGGATTTTTCGCTGGCTGGGACCCACGAAGTTCGATGTTCTCGTTGGGAAGCTTTCGGGAAACGACTATCCGCCGCGGCCTCTCATTCACGGAGAAAAAATCAGTTTCAAACCAACCCGTAACCTGGAACTAGGGTTTGCGCGCACGGCCGAATTTGGCGGAGAGGGGCGTGCGCTCACCATCGGCGCGATCTTTCATAGCTATTTCAGTTACGAATCGTCCGTCAACTATCCTGCTTCGCAGAACCCGGGTGAGCGCAACGGAGGGTTCGATTTCTCTTACAGATTACCGGGCCTTCGGAATTGGCTGTCGGTGTATGGGGACGCGATGTCACGCGACGATCCCAGCCCACTCGATGCGCCTCGACGGGCAGCGCTCAATTTTGGTCTCTACATGCCGCAGCTGCCTTACGTTCGGAAGCTCGATCTCCGCGTGGAGGCTGTGAGTACAAATCCTCCTACGTCCCGCAGTACTGGAGGCCAGTTCTACTATCACGAGGCCTTCTATCATGACTTATACACCGACAAGAACAACATCATCGGAGACTGGATCGGGCGTGAAGGGCAGGGGATTCAGGCGTGGAGCACGTACTGGTTCAGTCCGCGGAATACTTTGCAGTTCGGGTATCGCCACGCGAAAGTGGCGGGCGATTTCATTCCTGGCGGAGAGACGCTGAACGACGGATCGGTCAAGTGGAGTTGGCTGTTCCGGCAGGACTTGAGTGTTTCTGCTTTCGTGCAATACGAGAAATGGGTCGCACCTATTCTGTCGCCGACGCCGCAAACGAATTGGACGTCGACGGTGGAGATTACGTACTGGCTGAGGTCTCGATCTTGGTAGCTGCCCCATTTCTACTTCGACGTATAGCTGAATTGACGGAGACACCAGACGACTGAGGGGGATGACAGAAACTCCGCGCAAGGCCCTACTCTCGACTGTAAGAAACCCGGGATCTCCAGGGCGTAAGACACTCCTTAGGGCTTCCCGAAAGGTGGAAATCACGCACTAATTCGGTCCAGCAGCACGCATTCGGCTAAGTTCGACGTATCGCTACTAACCTTCCCAATTGAGACGGCCGCCTTCCCGAGATTCGAGTGCATTATTCGCAATTCAGTGCGGTGCTCGATAAAGCGGAGTAAGGAGGACATAGATACCATACTGGAATTAGGGCATTTCGGCGGCCTAAGCTAACGACCGCGAGAATATCTACGTCACACTGGCTGCACGCGCATGTTAGAGGGCGGGATTCCGTTCTCAGTAGTTGCCGCAATCATGGGATGGAGCGCCAGCACTAGCGTCCGCATGTCGAAGCGGCACGGGCACATTGGACAGCCCGCTCAAAGGGGAGCCGTCGATGTGCTCTGCGAGCCAATTTCTTCGGGTGATGGGGCACAAAATGGGGCACAATCCGCGGAGGTTGGGAAAAGCGTTCGTGCTAACCGATTGAAAGATTTGGCTCCCCGGGCTAGATTCGAACTAGCAACCCTTCGGTTAACAGCCGAATGCTCTACCATTGAGCTACCGGGGAACCGCGCAGGCGGGAACGGTTCTTGCGAAGCCTATGTAGTCTAGCGAACCCTCCGTAAAAGTGTCAACGAACCGCCCGCGCCCACTGCCGCAACCACAAGTCACCTCGCCGCAAGCGCTAACGAAGACCTTGACTTTTCCGGAAGGCAAGCTATTGTCGCCGTTCCGGTATTTCATGCCGCAAATCGCAAGAGGAAAACGGAGTGAAACGAATGATACGCATAGGCCGCGGTGTTGCATTGTTGTCTCTCGTATGCGCGACCCTCCTGACGTTATCGTCGGCATTCGCGCAAACACAGAAGCCCGCGAGCAAGACGTACGCCCTCAAAGCCGCTCGCATGTTCGATGGCAAGAGCGACAGCCTCACGAAACCCGGCCTTGTCATTGTGACGGACGGAAAAATTTCAGGTGTAGGCTCCGGCGCAGCAATACCCGCAGGCGCCGAAATCATCGACTTTGGCGATGCGACGCTTCTCCCCGGACTCATCGACGCGCACACGCATCTGACCGGCATGTACAGCGATGACTATAAACAAAGAGAGCTGGATTCGCTTCAAAAAACGATTGCCGAACAAGCGCTGGACGTCAGCGCGAACGCTCGCGTCACGCTGATGGCCGGCATCACCACGGTGCGAGACGTCGGCTCGTCGGATTTTCTGGACGTCGGCTTACGCAACGCGATTCGCGATCGCGTCGTACCCGGCCCGCGCATGCTCGTGACCGTGCACGCGCTGGGAGCCACCGGTGGCCACTGCGACGGAGAGGATGGCTTCCGAGCGAACCTCTTCGGCCATGAGTCCGGGCCGCTCGACGGCGTCATCAACGGGCCCGACCAAGCGAGATATGCGGTTCGTCTTGATCACAAATACGGCGCGGACATGATCAAAGTCTGCGCCACCGGCGGCGTTCTCTCACTCACCGACGACGTGGATACACCGCAACTCACCCAAGAGGAATTGAACGCCATCGTCGATGAAGCCCACGCCCTTCGCCGCAAGACAGCCGCTCATGCTCACGGAGCTGAAGGAGCAAAGCGCGCCATCCGCGCA
>Ga0209139_10000539_pt1 | contig 13193 bp, 12 predicted proteins | sample BogFormECP14_OM3_FD_188246 | JGI IMG/M metagenome (GOLD analysis project Ga0209139, IMG submission 188246) | Bog forest soil microbial communities from Calvert Island, British Columbia, Canada - ECP14_OM3 (SPAdes) (version 2) | ecosystem: Environmental > Aquatic > Freshwater > Wetlands > Bog ...
ATGGAAAATTCGCCACCCGGAACCCAGGCCATTCCCGCAGGCGCTTTCGTGGGAGCAGCAGTCGCATTCGGAACCGTCGGCCCGAATGAGACCTCACTGGCCGCAGGCATTGCGGGCGTTGCGGGCATGGCGAGCGTCGGCGCGACAGTATTTGCATGCACTGGCGCGAAATGTCTGTAATAGACAGCGGCGGCGCCAGCAACAAACAAAAGGACAAGACCCGCAATCCATAAGACGCTTTTCTTCTCAGGACCTCGCTGTTTATCCGGAACTGACTTTCGTTGTCGCGTGTTCTGTTTCCTGGTCACCTGCGGAACCCGCCTTCTACTCGTCTGAGTTCTCAAATCTCCGGCTCTGTATCAGGCCGGACAAGAGCATGGAATAAGCACGAGGCTTCCGGTACAGTCGGGCAGATACCGGGACTTAGTTAAGAGCCAAGCTTTACGTCGCTTGCGCCTCAGCTTAACTCAGCCGGAACAATGTTGCACTGTCAATTCTTGCAGCGAAGGTAGGTGATACCTAAGGTCACATTTTACCTGTCCCATGACCTTTATCATCCCACCTGTAGAATGAGCACTCTGCGATCCGCCTGAATCGGTTCATTCATGAATACCTTGACCTCCACTCGATAGAGACTTACATTCATTGGCAACCAGTCCTGTCAAAACTGACAGTGTTTTATTTCGTTTGATTGGCTATCGTTCCTTACAAACAGTTGCAGTAATTTTGAGTCGCCATCGTTCCTCTGGTTAACGCGTCATTCAAACGCTGTTGAGAGGTATGGAAATGGGACGGCCACGGGTACTGCTGGCAGATGACCACGTATCGCTCATGGATGCGTTCCGAAAGCTTCTGGAACCGGAATTTGAGGCCGTCGGGACAGTCTCTGACGCTCAGGCCCTTCTCGTTGCCGCATGGCAATTCCAGCCAGATCTTATCGTCGTGGATATCGGTCTCCCCTTCTTGAATGGCATGGAGGCTGGCCGAAAGCTCAAGAAGTTGCTGCCCAGGACAAGGCTTCTGATGGTCGCAATGAACGAGGACGCCAGCGTTGCCGTGGACGCCCTCCGCGAGTGGGAGGCTGGCTTTCTACTCAGGAAATCTGCCGGCGCTGAACTCATCTATGCCATTCACGAGCTGGTGCCGGGCAAGGCATTCGTTGCGCCAACGGTGCCTCAACCGCTTGAGCCGGAGTTCAAACATCCGGGGGTTCAGAGCGACAAGATTCTTACCCGTCGACAGCGCGAAGTTCTTCAGCTGCTCGCCGGAGGCCTGACGATGAAAGAAACCGCCACTACTCTGAAACTTACCCCGCGCACCATCGCATTTCATAAATACAAGATCATACAGGATTTTGGCCTGCACAATAACCTGGACCTGCTCAAACTCGCGATTCGGGAACACCTCGTCACGCCAGAATGAGTCAGCATCCTCAGCCCCGCATTGTTGTGGTTGGTCACCCTGCATCAACGACCCGGGAGTTGAGTTCTCTTTTTCCCATATTCCGCACCCCCAGTTTCCTTTCGTGCCGCAACCGGCTACCTTCATTGGTCTGCGCGCACCGGAGCGTAACACATGACTCATCTTCGAACCAGCGTCGATGTAGATTCAGCACCCGTCGCAATCAAGACGCCTATCGACCGGGCTTCAGGAACTGCACGCCTGAAACTCCCGCTTGTCATCCCATTTCTCGCCCTGATGCTTTATTCATGCGTTTCCGCAGCATCCTCACGAGAGAAGACGGATATCGTCTACATGCGCAACGGCGACAAAATCACCGGCGAAATCCAGTCGCTGGAAAAGGGCCAGCTCAGTGTAAAGCCGGACTACGCCAGCTCGGCGTTTGCAATCGACTGGGGAAAAGTAGAGCGTCTTGAAAGTTCGCAGCTATTTGTCGTTACCGACCCGAATGGGGTTTCATATTCCGGTACACTTACCGCGGGACCACACCCGCATACGATCACGATCATCGAATCCGCGAAGACCACGCTACCGCACGAATCAGTTGTCGAAATCGCTGAGCTCGGGAGTACTTTTCTAAAGCGGATGCGCGGAAATATTGACCTGGGCACGAGCTTTGCCCGTTCCAACGGACAGAAGAGTCTCACCCTGCAGAGCGGGTTGACCTATCAGTCCACGAAAAACATCTATACGCTGAACTCCAACTCGCAATTCACATCGCAGCAAGAAACGTCCGACACCAACGAAACGACAGTAAAGACGGCGTACTTCCATCAGCTGCGCTCATCCCATTGGTACGGCGGGGGCATCGCTAATTTTCTTTCCAGCTCGGAGCAGCAAATCGCTCTTCAATCGACGCTCGGAGCAGCAGTGGCCAACCGCGTCATCTTCACCAACAAGACAAACCTGAACTTGATCGGCGGCCTGGGCTACACCGTCCAGCGGAATTCCGACGGCTCGATGAGCAACGGGCCAACACACTCTTTGGATTCAGCTTTTGCGGTACAGTATTCTACTTTTCGATTTGATTCAACTACGTTCGATACCACCGTCTGGCTATATCCCAGTCTCACCTCACCCGGCCGCGTGCGCATGACCCTGAATCAGGATGTTTACTACAAGTTTCTGGGAGACTTCTATTTCAGGATGAGTTTCTATGACAACTATGACAATCAGCCGGTAGTGGGCGCGCCAGCAAACAACTTAGGCGTTTCGACGTCCGTAGGATGGTCGTTTCACTGACGATGTAATCAGCTTAGAGGATATGCACTTGATAGGAATCTAACCAATAGAAACGGTTCTCGCAGTTGACTGGAGGGATCGTGGACGAAGTCGCAAATCTTGTTGCTCGCCCTTTTCTACTTATGGAGGGTGGCCCACTCTTCAACGTTCAGAAACGCGTAGGGCTGATTAAACACAATGCGCCCTTCATGAAAAGAAGGGCACTCCTGGCAGCGCTGCTCACCTGGCTTCCTCTGCTCGTCTTGTCTGCGATTCAGGGGAGAGCCTTCGGACATTCCGTGCCGGTTCCGTTCATTCGAGATTTCAGCACTTATACCCGATTCCTGCTGGCCGTTCCGTTGCTTCTGCTGGCCGAGAATATTCTCGGCCCTCGCATTGCGGAAGCCGCTGCTCATTTTGTTACTTCGGGGGTCGTAGTACAGAAGGACTTTGAAAGATTCGATAAAATAGTTGAACTCGGATTACGTGCGCGCGATTCCATTCTCGCGGAAGTCGTGATTGCAATTCTCGCCTATGTTTTTTCGTTCCTCGCATTCAGAGAAACCGCGGTTCACGTCACTACCTGGTACGCCACTTTCACAGGCGATGGTGAATCGTTAACCTGGGCGGGCTTGTGGCTGATATTTTTTTGCATACCGTTATACCAGTTCCTGATGCTGCGATGGCTCTGGCGGCTCTTTCTCTGGTTCCAGTTTCTCAGCCGCGCCCGCAAGCTCGACATACAGCTTTTTCCGACGCATCCGGACGGAGCCGGAGGGCTGGGCTTTGTAGGGGAAGCGCAGCGCTTTTTCGGAATCCTTCTATTCGCGTTTTCGCTCGGAAGTGCAGGCGTCATAGCAAACGAAGTGTTGTATGCCGGGATTCCGTTGAAAAACTTCGCCCCTTCGATCATCGCTTACGTGATCGTCTCCCTTGTCATCGTGCTTGGGCCACTGATTGTGTTTACCGGAACTTTGCTTGAGACAAAGCGCAAGGGACTTCATCAATATGGAACGCTCGCGACTACCTATACAGGCTCATTCCAGAAAAAATGGATAGAACACCATAGTCCTGAGACCGAGCCGTTGCTGGGCACAGCCGATATCCAGTCACTGGCCGACCTCGGCAACAGCTACAGTTTCGTCGAGAAGATGAAACCTCTACCGCTCGAATTCCGCACGGTGATTCACCTGGTCTTAGCTGGCCTGCTTCCGCTCACGCCTCTACTGCTAACCGTCATGTCGCCTAAAGACATTTTGAAGCTGTTACTCAAAGTCGTGATGTAAGCGCAAAATCGGTCGCGTCCCTCGGACGCGACCGATTGATTTCAGCTTCACGAATTGGCAGAACCTAGATATCCAGGTTCTTCACATCGAGCGCGTTGTCCTCAATGAACTTGCGCCGCGCCTCAACGTCTTCACCCATTAGCGTGGTAAAGATGGTCTCCGTCTCGGCAATGTCTTCAAGCTTCACGGTGAGCAGCGTGCGATGCTCGGGATCCATCGTCGTCTCCCAAAGCTGTGTCGCAGTCATCTCACCGAGTCCTTTGTAGCGCTGCACCTGGTACTCGCGACGCCCCTGCTCGATGACGTATTCGAAGAGGTCATGCGGTGTCTGCTTCTCGACCGGCTCGTGCGATGCGCGGCCAATCCGCTTCGGAGCAGGCTTGCCGGCTTCGATCTCGCCCGTTGTCTCACCCTCGGTCTCTTCCGGATCAGGCTCGGCAACAGCAGCGGCCTTGCTCGCGTATTCGATCAGGAACGGCGGCTCAAGCATGTCTTGGATCTGCGAATACTTCGCCAGCATCTGCCGCGTCTCCGGAGCAGAAGCAAAGGTCCAGTCAATCTTCCGTTCCGCGCCCTGCGCATCGTGGAAGATCAGCGACCACGTCTGGTGCTCTTCGTCATGAACCGGCTTATCCAGACCCTTAAACTGATACTTCTTCTCGATCTTTTTCAGCTCGTTGTAGAACTCCGTCAGCTTCGCCGGAATGTTCGATGCATCACCTTCAAAATCCGAGCGCTTTGCCGGCTCCTTGCCTTCATGCGCAAAGAGTTTCGCAAACAGGCCGATGACCTCGTCATTGCGCAGGCGCTTGTTCACTTTGTCGAAGAAGCCGAGATAGTCATTCAGCTGCCCCATGAACTTGGTGAGTGCCGGCCCTTCGAGCTTCGTGGCGTTCTCACCGTGGCGAACAATCATGCCATCGGAGGCGCGCTTGACCATCACCTTCACGAACTCGCGGTCGTCCTTGATGTACTGCTCGAACTTCCCCTTCTTGATGCGATAGAGCGGCGGCTGCGCAATGTATACATTGCCGCGCTTGATCAGCTCCTGCATGTGGCGGAAGAAGAAGGTCAACAGCAGCGTGCGAATGTGCGAGCCGTCAACGTCGGCGTCGGTCATCAGGATGATTTTCCCGTAGCGCAACTTCGCAGGATCGAAGTCGTCCTTGCCAATGCCCGTGCCCAGCGCCGTAATCATGGCGCGGATTTCTTCATGGCCCAGCATCTTGTCGTAGCGGGCCTTCTCCACGTTGAGAATCTTTCCCTTGAGCGGCAGAATCGCCTGGAAGCGTCGGTCGCGTCCCTGCTTGGCCGTTCCGCCTGCGGATTCACCCTCGACGAGATACAGTTCGCAGCGCTCCGGCTGGCGCTCACTACAATCGGCCAGCTTGCCCGGCAATCCGCCGCCATCGAGAGCGCCCTTGCGCCGCGTCAGGTCGCGTGCCTTACGCGCTGCTTCGCGCGCGCGGGCGGCGTCAATCGCCTTGTTGATGATCTTACGGGCCACCGGAGGATTCTGCTCGAGGAACATGCCCAGCTTCTCGTTCACGAGCGCCTGCACCGTTCCTGCGATATCCGAATTCAGCTTGCCCTTGGTCTGCCCTTCAAACTGCGGCTGTGGCAGCTTTACGCTGATGACCGCAACCAGACCTTCGCGCACATCGTCGCCCGAGAGGTTTTCCTTCACGTCCTTGAAGAGCCCCATCTGCTGGCCGGCTGCATTAATCGTGCGTGTCAGCGCCGTCTTGAAGCCGGAGAGATGCGATCCGCCATCGACCGTGTTGATATTGTTCGCAAACGTAAACACTGTTTCCGAATAACCATCGTTGTACTGGAGAGCGATTTCCATATCCACGCCGTCGCGCATCGCTTCCATCATGATCGGCTTGTCGTGCAGTATCTGCTTGCCCCGATTGATGTGCTTGATGAACTCGGCAATGCCGCCGGCGTACTTGAACTCCGCGCGCTTCGCCTCGCCAGTCTTCGGATCCGTCGTGCGCTCGTCGGTGAGCGTAATCTCAAGACCTTTGTTCAGGAAGGCGAGTTCGCGCAACCGTTGCGCCAGCGTGTCGTAGTTGTATTCGAGAACGGTGAAGATCGTCTTGTCGGGCAGGAAGTGGACCTTTGTCCCACGCTTCTTCGAGGTGCCCGTCTGCCGCAGCTTCGTGACGGGAATGCCGCGTTCGTAATCCTGCTCATAGGTGTGGCTGTCGCGCCAGATCTCGACTTCGAGCTCTTCGCTCAGCGCATTGACGCAGGAAACACCCACGCCATGCAGACCGCCGGAAACTTTGTACGTCGAGGAATCAAACTTGCCGCCCGCATGCAGCTTCGTCAAAACCACCTGTACCGCGGGAAGCCGTTCACCGGTAGGCAACGCCATCTCGTCGACAGGAATTCCGCGCCCGTCATCCACTACCGTGATCGAGTTATCGACATGAATGACAACCTCGATCTTCTTTGCATATCCTGCCAGCGCCTCGTCGACCGAGTTATCAACGACCTCATATACCAGATGGTGCAGCCCCATCTCACCCGTTGACCCGATATACATCGCCGGACGCAACCGCACCGCTTCAAGGCCTTCCAGCACCTTGATGTTATCGCCGGTGTAGCCGCCATCATCGTGACCGTTCATCTTCTTCTGGCCATTTTGCTTTAGGGAAGCTAATTCAAGTTCGTCGGGGGAAAGTGTTGAAACGGCAAGCTCTTTGGTGGACATGCAACTCCGGCAAGGCAAAGCCTTCGATCGCCTCACAGCCAGACGGCTGGAATTGGACTAACAGATTGAAAGCGAAGAGGTTTTTGCCTCGATTCTCTTCTCAATTATAGCACGCGGAAGGCCCCGCATTCCGTCTGCGGAGAGGGTGGAAAACGCGGCATAAATCCCAGTCGGAATGGCTCGGTTACTACGATGGATGTCCCCGGACAGGATAAGAGTGCACGCCCAGCTATCTTAACCACTTACAGTGACAGGAAAAGGATTGTTGCTGACCTCAAACTAAGTCAACAAATTGTTGATACGCTTAGTTTTAACTGTATATGAATAACACCCCAGGCAACGTTGATCAGGGCGAAGCGCGTCATAGCTCCTAACTGTTCTCGCTGCTCCTATCCGTCAGACATTACAAGCTTTAGTAACTTTTTGCCGGTTACTACTTAGTAGAAAGTCAGTCTTGTAGCGCCTCGGCATTCGGTCTATCGTCAATTACATTGGCTGGGAGTACAGCATGGCGTTAGCTTCTATCTCGAACATGCTCGCATACGCTGAACCCTTACTATGGGCAGCAGCGCTCCTGGCATTTTTCCGTGTCAGAAAACACGCCGCCCTATCCGCCTTCGGAGTTTTCCTGGGCGTCCGCATGATCCGGGCCATCCTGCTGGTCGGGATGTCGCGCGCGCACATGATCTTCGGAAGTGACGGCCACACGCTGCATTCCGTGTACTTCTACACCAACTGGGCGACTTACCTGGCTGGCTGCGTCGCGCTGTTTTTCGCGCTTCAGGAACTTTTTGTCAACATGATGGCTCCACTTCCCGGACTCAAGCGTCTGGGGCTGGCAGCCTTCCGCTGGGCGGCGGCTGCGTCCTTGGTTCTCTCGTTGTCGTCGGTCGTTACGCTCGCGTCGGCCAGTTCCATCCATGACCATCTGGCGGCAATATTCACTCAAATAGCGATCGGCTTCAGCGTGCTGGCCCTCTGCCTGCTGGCATTTCTGGTGGTATCCGTACACGCCCTCGGGCTTTCTTACAGGAACCGGGTCTTTGGCCTTTGCCTGGGACTTGGCCTGCTGGCAGCGATGGACCTGATGGTCTACGGGCTTCGTTTTTCGGTTACCGGCACATGGCCAGCCACTGTGGCTGAAATCGTCACCGCTATCGCGCTTCTCACCTGGGTAGGATTCCTGGCCTTCCCTGAACCGGTGAAGCAGCAGGCACCCGCGGCGATTTCATCCTCGGCGATGCTTTGGAACGATCTGGCCGCGGAACTCGGGCCGAACCCCCCACAGCCTGTTCCGCAGCCGAGCGGTTTCCTGCAGAACGTCGAAGGGGTGGTCGACCGCGTCCTCGCGAAAAATTCGCTCACCGGCTAGCGACAAGGTTTGGAAACGACACGAGCCTCGAGAAGTTCCGAGGCTCTTTTATTGTCCGAGATAAAACACGTAAAAGGCCGGAGCTCAATGCTCCGGCCTTTTGATTTCTGAACGCTCCGCGAAGTTACTCAGCTACGACAGGCTCGACCGCAACAAAGCGGCCCATGCGCCCGCGATCGACAAACTTCACTTTGCCGGTAATCTTGGCAAAGAGCGTGTCGTCGCTGCCACGGCCGACATTGAGGCCCGGCTTCAGAGGCGTGCCGCGCTGCCGCACAATGATCGATCCGCCGGTGACCAACTCGCCACCGAAGGCCTTTACGCCCAGTCGCTGCGCATTTGAGTCGCGACCGTTACTGGAACTTCCACCGCCTTTTTTATGTGCCATTTCTCAATTCCTCATGCCAGCCTGGCTGGCTTCTAAAAATTTTGCCGCGCAGCTTACTTCTGTGCGGTGTAGGTCGCGCCGTCGACCTGAATCTCGTTGATGCGAACCTGCGTGAACGCCTGACGATGTCCCTGCAGCTTCTTGTACTGCTTCTTCCGCTTGTAGTGGAAGACCAGGATCTTGTCGCCGCGTCCATCGCCGAGGACCGTGGCAATCACCTTGGCCGACTCGGGCTTTGCAACCGAACCTGCATCGCCGGAAACCGCCAGCACATCGCTGAACTCGACCGTGCCGTTCTCGTCCGCCGTCGCTTTCTCAATCTTCACCACGTCGCCCGGAGCGACACGATACTGCTTACCACCAGTGCGGATGACCGCGTACATAAATCCTCCAGCGCACTTGATCCAAGGCGCGTAAACTCATTGAAGCTGGGCAGATACATGCTTGCCTCGGGCGCCGGATGCTCAAACCGAAAGTACGGTGAGCCATATGTGCCGGACTACGATGCGCACGAGGCAATAGGCAGGATCGCCAAACTTAATTAGTGTACTTGTTATCGGGGTTTGGGTCAATCATTTGGGCGTCTGGCAGCGCATAAAACCACCTTGCTGTAGCGATCAATTTCCGAACTGCCCTACCGGAGGAAAGCGTGCCGCTGTCGTATAAGATACGCCAGCATCAGCCCGCCAATCGGCAACCCGATCAGAGTGCGCCAGTCACCGCCGATGAAAGCATTTGTCAAGTCACCCACCAGGTTAGTAGCAAGAATGATCAGCGCCGTCCAGAAGCCCCAGCGAGTGAGGCGCCTCAGTCCAACCGCAGCCGCGGCACACGCAAAACAGACGATTGCCATCAGCAGCAGAGCCCAGGACCCCATCGCAATGAAGCTGTCGCGTGCACAAGGATTCAGCCGCCATAGGGGTTCAAGCACACCTCCCCGAAATATCAGCATCATGGCCGCAAGGCCGCTCATCAAAGTTCCAAAGACGAAAAAGTAGCTCAATGCGGTGATGCCGGTTGGGCGGCGCGGATTGGTAACAGAACTCATGCCAGTACCGCCCCTTTCGGAAAACGGAGCATAGTCAGGATATCGGCATGAGCAACGAACTCGTACTTGTCACCGGCGGATCGGGATTCATCGGCGCACACTGCATTTTGCAGCTCCTCGACGCGGGCTATCGCGTACGCACAACGGTGCGCTCGCTCAACCGTGAAGCTGACGTACGCGCCATGCTCAAAGAAGGCGGCGTCGAACCGGGTGATCGCCTTTCCTTCGTCGCCGCCGATCTGACATCGGACGCGGGCTGGCCGGAAGCTGTCGCGGGCTGCGACTTTGTACTGCACGTCGCATCGCCTCTTCCCCAAAAAGTGCCCAAAGACGAGAACGAGATCATCGTCCCCGCGCGCGAAGGTACTCTCCGTGTGCTTCGCGCCGCCCGCGATGCCGGCGTGAAGCGCGTTGTGCTGACATCTTCGTTCGCGGCCATCGGTTACGGTCAAAAGCCGCAGGATGCGCCATTCGACGAAACCGACTGGACCGATCCGAGTGCCGGCGACCTGCTACCCTATACGAAATCAAAGGCTCTCGCAGAACGCGCCGCCTGGGACTTCATCGCCAAAGAAGGCGGCAGCCTCGAGCTGTCCGCCGTCAATCCGGTGGGCGTTTTCGGCCCGGTGCTTGGGCCTGACTACTCCGTCTCTATCCTCCTGATCCAGCGCCTCATCGATGGCGCGCTCCCCGGCTGCCCGAAACTGAATTTCGGCGTCGTGGATGTGCGCGACGTCGCCAGCCTGCATCTTCTCGCGATGACGCATCCCGCCGCCAAGGGGGAGCGATTCCTCGCTGTTGCCGGCGACTTCATGTGGATCCGGGACATGGCGAAGGTACTGAAGGACCGCATGGGCGAGTCAGCGAAAAGAGTGCCAAGGAGAGAACTCCCGAACTGGCTGTTGCGGCTCGCCTCGCTGCGCGATCCGGCGATCAAGCAGATTCTGCCCGAACTCGGCAAAGAAAAGAATGCGACGAACGCAAAAGCTGTGCGCTTGCTGGGATGGGCTCCACGATCGAACGAAGATGCCCTCGTCGGCACCGCTGAAAGTCTGGTGCGCCTCGGTCTGCTCAAGGACAGCCGCTAAGCCTGAGCTACTTCGTCTGCTTTTGGTCCAGTCTCAAGAATCGCGCTGCATTGTTGTAGAGAATGTCGCGCTTTTGCTCGGGTGTCAGGTAGTCGGCATTCTGGATGATGCTGATCGAGTAGGCCATTAGTTTGGGCCAGATCAGCTGGTCGGTGCCGAACATGACGCGGTCTTCAAAGCCGCCTTCCACCAGGCGCTCGATGTAGCGGTTCACTTCCTTCAGCGGATAGCTCCAGATCAGACCCGCTACATCGACGTAGACGTGTGAATTTGCCTGCAGCAGCGTGAGCATGTTGTCGATCATCGGATAACCCGCATGCATCACCTGCACGCGCAGCTTTGGATGGCGCGCCAGCAGTTCTTCAAGCAGCAGCGGATTGCCCATTGAGCCGCGAAACTTGGGCGTCGTTACATTCGCGCGGCCGGATCCGCCTGTGCCCATGTGGATCGCCACGGGAATGTCGAGTTCCTCCGCGAGCGCGAAATACTGGTCCACGCTAGGATCGCTTGGCGACAGGCCCTCGTACTGCAGCCCGATCTCGCCCATCACTTTGAAGCCGCCGGTTGTGAAATCCTTGCGCAACTCGTCGAGCGGAACGCGTCCTCCGCTCATCCCACCTCCAAAAGCAGTGCCGGGGATCACGCGGTTCGGCGCCGCGTCCTTCCATTTCTGCACGCCCTTGGGGTCGCCGAAGACCACTGCGGTCACATTCAGCCGCTCCATCTCGGCAAGCACCTCCTTCATGTATTCGCCCTTGGCTGCGGGATAGAGCTTCGGCGTGCACTCCTCCTGCACCCACCCGAATGGAGCTTCTTTCGTGCTCGGGTCAGAGGCCGTGAACTTCGACGTGTTGGGACACATCGGCACCGCGCCGGGGATGTCGTCCATCGCGTGCACATGGACATCGAGCACGGGAGGAAGATCCGCCGGAGTGTTCTGTGAAAGGCAGACTGAACTTGCTGAGAAAACTACGGCAGAGACAAAACACAATGCGGACTTCCGGATCTGGGGCGTCACTCAATTTCCTCCGTGCTAAAACTGGCCTTTTTACGCAGCGCCACTCTACCACAGAGGACAAACGCCTTACCCTGACAAAGCTTCGAGATTGACCCGCCGGCTCGCCTTCGCTCACACTTTGAGAAGAGGGTTCCGGCCCATGTGCAGAAACATCAAAAACCTCTTCAACTTTGACCCACCTGTCACCGAGGAAGAGATTCGCGCCGCCTCGCTGCAGTTCGTGAGAAAGATCAGCGGCTTCAACAAGCCTTCGAAGGCGAACGAAGAAGCTTTTCTCGGCGCCATCGATGAAGTAGCCGCCGCCGCAACCCGGCTCCTGCGATCGCTCGAAACCACCGCCCCGCCCAAGAGCCGCGAAGAGGAGGCCGCGAAGGCAAAGGCCCGCTCCGCCGAAAGATTTCCGGCCATGCCGAACTGAACCAGCCACGCCGGTTCGGTCGCGGCTTACTCAGAGCACCTTCGAGGGGTTAGGCGCCCCCTCCCCTCTGTTTTCGTAAATTCGTCCAAATACAGACGGTTAGGGATATCGGCTTGAGGTGAAGCGAGGTTTGTTATCGCCTCGGCTTCGCTTGCGTCCTCCGGCAGTAAAGTGCGGGGCCCTTTGGCTCCGGCTTATTCAGTGTGCTAAAGCCCGCCCGCCTCTACCCTTCACCCTCCCCCTGCGTTTTTGTAAATTCGTCCAAATAAAGGTACTTGGGTTCATTTGGATTTACGCTTGTTTGCGGCGCGCTTCGATAAATGAAAAAGCCCGCTTTGGTCAGCGGGGCTTTATTCTGCTTCTATTTCCAGGATACCTGATACGAAGATAATCGTACGCCAGTAGTCGTTGCGACGATGATTATTTTTTCTAATCGTTCCCGTTTTAGGACTACCGGGTCCGATCTACTCCAGAATGTGTCCTGGAAATTCCTTTTTGCGAAGTAACTATCAAGAGATAGAAAGTGTGGGGCGAGCGTAGTGCTTTTCTTATTTGAGAATGGAGGCTCGATGAGTGACTCGGCCTGAAGTCAACAGTTGAGACGAAACTTTCGCATTTTCAGTGGCAAGCGCCATCCGGAAACTTCGCGCGATGAGCCCAAACCTCTGTTATCTACTCTCGAGAGCGGCGGTCCGCAACTTCCACTTCTGGCGCGCCGAACACACTGGCATCGGCGGTGAGATCATTGAAAACCCGTGAGGCGTGCTGCTGATCACGCCTCACGGGTTTGTGTTCGCAACAGTGCGTGCCGTCGCGTCTGGGGAATCAAAACGAGCAGAGGTCATGCACATACCCAAGGAACAAATGCTTTTATTGCCCGAATGGGCAGGGGCCGAATCTCCCCGGAGAGTGGCAGGTATTCGCGGGCACAGTGGAATGCGGGTGTGTACGTGCGAAATCTGCAACCGACTCGCCGATCTCCTCGCTTGAAGGGGTTAATAGAATGGCGTGGATCTTGCCCGTATCCGGCCCGGTGAGCACCATTGCCATGCCCGAGATTTGTCCGCGCTCGTTGATATTGCTGGCCGCGATGATGGAGAGGTTGGAATCCTTGGAAATGAACGTGTTCAGGTCGGTCATCACATTGTCCTGCCAGATGAAGCCATGGGAC
>Ga0209139_10000540_pt1 | contig 13178 bp, 8 predicted proteins | sample BogFormECP14_OM3_FD_188246 | JGI IMG/M metagenome (GOLD analysis project Ga0209139, IMG submission 188246) | Bog forest soil microbial communities from Calvert Island, British Columbia, Canada - ECP14_OM3 (SPAdes) (version 2) | ecosystem: Environmental > Aquatic > Freshwater > Wetlands > Bog ...
GACGCTCTACGCAGGCGGCGAGTCAGAGACCGCGAAGAACCTGATCGCCAGCAAATGCGACGCCTACCTCATGCACGGTGATCCACCCGAAATCGTCGGCAAGAAGATCGCCGACATGCGCAACCGCCGCGAAGCCGCCGGACTGCCCCCAATGACCTACGGCATTGCCGGATACGCCATCGTGCGCGACTCCGAAGCCGAAGCAAAGAAGGAAGTCGCCCGCATCACTGACGTGCAGCAATTCGCACAGGGCTACGCCAACTACCAGCAATGGATCACCGGCTCCAACCTCGAACAGAAGATTTCGCTCGAAGACTACTCAGTCTCAAACCGCGGCCTGAGAAGCGGCCTCGTCGGAACTCCGGAACAAGTCTCCGAACGCCTGAAAGAATTCGCCTCAGTCGGGGTTGACCTGGTGCTGCTACAAAGCAGCCCGCAATTAGAAGAAATGGAGCGCTTCGCCGCGCAAGTAATCAAGAATTAAGGCTGTCATCCTGAGCAACGCGAAGGATCTGCTTTTCCTCGGACCTGGCGAAAACTACCGCCCGTCCCGCAACCGAGTAGCTAAACGATCCGGCAAACCAGCCCGAATAATCCGCATCTGCGCAAGCCGCACATCGTAAGGAATGCGGTAAAACGTCACAGTACGCTGAACGTCGTCATAGATCGCAAACGCAGAGCGCCAGTCGCCATCACGCGGTTGTCCAACCGAACCGGGATTAATCAGATAGCGAACACCCTCACGCAGCTGAACCTCATACTCCTCGGCCTCATCATGCGTCCCATAGTCAGGAACGAGCTTGTACCAGTCATCGCCGTTTGTAGCGAAACCACCCTGAATATGCGTGTGCCCGAAGAAGTTGATCGCCGTCGTTACCTGCCGCAAGGGCTGCCACGCGTCGCGCAGAGAGACAATGTACTCATCCTCATCCAGCGGAGAGCCATGCGTGCAGCTCACCTGCGGTCCATCCGGCATAATCGGCCCAGTCGCCATGTGTCGAAGCCATGCAATGTGCTCGGCTGACAGCACGCATTGCGTCCACTTGGCCGCGCGGCTGGCAATGGGGTTGAAATCCTCCATGCCGTCAAGCCCGCTGCACACACGGTCATGGTTCCCGCGCACAAAGACGCTGCCGAGAGAGCGAGCGCGGTCGATCACCTCATTGGGATTGGCGCCATAACCAACAACGTCACCCAGATTCCAAACTACGTCGTGCGCCGGAGCAGCGGCGATGACCGCATTAAGAGCCTCAAGGTTGGCGTGAATATCGGAAAGGACAAGAGCGCGCATGGTTACAGAACCAACCTCTCACTCTAGTCCCAATGAGCCTGGATTCCAAGTGGTCAGCCCACGCACCCGCCTAGCTTCTCACCCAATGCCCGCTTGCGAACTCACGCAACTCGCCCGCGCCTGCCTCGAATGCAGACGACAGCGTCGCCAAAGGCTGTGATGTATCCGTCCGCAGCGTAGGAATAGCACCCAGCAGGCTCCGCGTATAAGCATGCTGCGGCGACTGAAAGATCGTCTTCCGCGAGCCTTCCTCCAGCAGCAGCCCATGCCGCATCACGGCCACGCGATCCGCCACCTGCGACACCACGGCAAGATCGTGCGAAATGAACAGCATCGCCAGCGAGTAGCGCTCCCGCAGCTCAGCCAGCAGGTCAAGAATCTGCGCCTGCACGGTCACATCGAGCGCCGTCGTCGGCTCATCGGCAATCAGCAGCCGAGGACGGTTCACAATCGCCATCGCGATGAGAATCCTCTGCCGTTGCCCACCCGAGAACTGATGCGGATAGTCGCCCATACGGCGCTCCGGCTCCGGCAGGGCAACCGCCTGCATCGCCTCGATCACCGCCTCGCGTATCTGACGCCGGCTCAGTTCGGGATGGTGCGCGCGCATCGCCTCGGCAATCTGCTTGCCAACCGGCATGACCGGATTCAGAGCCGTCATCGGCTCCTGAAAGATCATCGATATCTCGCGTCCCCGCACGCGTCGCATTGCCTCGGCTGGCAGCGAGAGCAGGTCGCGGCCATCGAAGAGAATTGCGCCAGTCACCCGAGCCGCCAAGTCAAGCAGGCGAAGAATCGCAAGCGCAGTCACCGACTTCCCCGAACCCGATTCGCCGACCAGGCCGAGAACCTCTCCGGGTGCAAGGCTGAGGCTCAGCCCATCTACGGCTAGACGACCCTTGAAGGCAATGGAAAGCTGATCGAGTTCAAGCAGTAAGCCCACGAGAGAATCATAGCGCGATGGCCCTCAATGCAGGCTCTCCATAATCGGAGCAGCCCAGGAGAAGAGATAGCTCCCGATCGCAGGAAAGAGCGTAGCGAGAAGTGTGACAATCGGCAACCCGCCAACAGCGAGCATGTGCTTCACGAAGGCCATGTACCGCACCTGCCCCGGAGTGCTGTTGCTCATCCTGCTGAGAATTGCATCACGGTCCATCTGCGCCAGTGCCGTCCCGACCGTAAAGAGCAGCGCGGCAAGGGTAAGTGTAGCGGACCAGGCGATGATCTGGGGCCGGTCAAACGGATAGCTGATCGAGGCAAGCAGCGACAGCAGAAAGCCCAACGACATAAAGGTCATCAGGTTCTTCATCTGCAGCGTAATGTAACGAACATAAGCTGCAATGCGCATGGCGATAAACTCGTTACCAAGCTCAACGAGGCAGTTGTCCTGGCCAAAGACGGTGCCGCACGGCGAAGGCAGATCAGCACGCGACTGTGGACAACCGGCGTTTGCTGATTCCTTGGCCTCACCTTCCTCCGATTTTTCAACCTTGCATGCTGATCCTGAAACGGAGCAATCCGGGCCGCCGCGCTCCCAGCTGACGCGAATTGCCGGCACCTCTGAGAGTCTGATCGCATATTGGTTCTGCTTATGGCTGAAGTTTGTATATGACTTGCTATCAAGCCACTGCGCGTCACGCATCTCCTGGAGGATCGTGCGTAACTCATTCAGATTGTCAGCGAGAATTGCCTCTTTCTCGTCTGCGACGGGTGGAGCGACTCTCAGATACTCAAACCAGCGCATCGGCAATGTGACAAGCCGGCGCAGTCCGGAATACGACCAGATCGGATCGATGGAGAAAGTGAGTGGAAGCCGAGAGAAGGCAAAACGCAATGGCGAACCTTCCAGGGAATCTAAACCGCCCCGCAGTACAACCCAAATGCGGGTAAAACGCGCCCAGAGCCATAAGACAGTCCAGATGCTGAGGACAAAGTTGCAGGTGTAAAGCCAGCCGATGTAAGGCGTATCAAATGTTGCGAAAAGCCTCTGCGGATGCAGCAGGAAGCAGGCAAGTATGACAATCAGCGCGAGCAACTCTCCGTCAGCCCCGGGAAGTCCATACCAAAGCTCGGTATAGCCAGCAAGTCTGATTTGCCATGAAGCCAGGTCGAGATAAGGCCAATGAATCAACGGCAGACCGGGATTGCGTGTGACTGCCATGCTCAGCGCATTCAGATTCACAACAGCGGCAATCATGAAGCCGAGAGAGACCAGCAAGAGCGGCAATATCGGACAAGCGCCGGACGTGAGATGCAGACTGCGTGACGCGAAAGCGAATCCTGTTTGTCGGTCGGCAAGTTGCAGACAGAAAAGCCCGAGCGAAAGCACCAGCCAGAGGAATGACATGCAAGGCAGCAGGAAGCCTTCAAAACGGACAAAGAATCCCCTGCCCAGTTGCCTGCAACGCTTGGACAGCAATAAGAATAGAGTGCCAGCCATGCAGAACTGCAGCATCAGGACGATCAGTGTGAATCCGGCAAAGAAGGTTGTTTGTATCGGAAAGTTCATTATGGCGGCTGGAACGGAGGTTATATTCTGCACTTTCGACTGATACGCAATTACCGGAAACAACAAATACGCGAGCATGAGAACAAGCTGCGTGCTCACATTCAGGAGCCACCAGCACTGACCGGTAAATAATCGAGATTGCTCGCACGAAGCAGGTGAGACCGGCATCAGATAAAAGCTGAGCATCTTATGGTGGGCGATTCTCCTGGCCCACGCTTTGTTACTGTGCTTCAGTTTGGAATGCAAGGGCAGAGCCGCAAGAAAAAGCAGGAAATGGATGACAGCAATCGCGAGAACCGCGAGAGTAACCAGGGTCCACAAGACAGGCAGCCGTTCTGGCGGCGTGTCAGTGAGCAGAAGGACATTGTCCGAAGTCTTCAATTCTCCCGACGCAAGATCTTTGCCTAAATAAGCTACTGGCCAGAAGTCACCTCCGGAAGCGACGCCAATCCAGGGAGCCATGGCATAACGCTCATGTGCGAAGGGCGATTGAAAAATCGGCAAATGGCCAGCTTTTATCTGCAGCAGCGCCGCGAGGAAGATCGCCTCTTCCCGGCTGTTGGTAAAAGTGAGCGAGTGGCGCGACTCGCCACGAAACGGAGTTTGCAGATAAGCGTTCTGGAAAAGAGGGAAGCGAGACACTACCAGTGTTCCGTCGAGATCGAAGTCACCGCGCAGGCGCGTGAGAAGGCGCTCGGCATTGAAGAGAACCAGCCGGCTGTCCGGGCACGCCTGCCGAAAGTAGCGGGCAAGAAAGAGTTGGTCCATCGGATCGCTCGTCCGGATTACGATGGCTCGCGCATGCAGATGCTTAATGCTGGTTGCAATCGCCGCCAGCACGCTTTCGTTTGAGATAGGAGATTGAAGCGCAAATTCCGGCACTGAATCGATTGGGTCTTCGAGTTCATCCCGAAAGCTGAGAGCGACATTTGTATTGCTCGTCGAACTCTCATCTTGTTGCTGATTGGACGCCGCATTCTTGAGTGTGTTGCCGTAGACCCGGCGCACATGGGAAATTCCGCGCGGGAACGTGAAGCGGCGCACGTAGTTTGTCAACGGGCTGCATGGATTCGACAGAGCGGTCGGATCGGAGATATTGCCGCCATAAGCAGTCTCATCCTCCTGCAGAACGACAACAGGCTCGTCGGTGTGCATACCTGGCCGCAGTGTCTGCCCCAGAAACCAGCAGAGAGAATCCTGATCGGATTCCGTAAGTGTGGCCTTCTTATCGCGTGCGGATGGCACCGCTCTGCCATCCTGGTTCAACCTCGTTAAAAATGCATTCGCCGAGTTCGTGCTGACTGTGCCACTCAGAACATCGAAGAGTACGTGCGGCTGCGATTCCTGCTCGAGAGTGCGCAGCCCGGGAGCAGATGCGGAATAGCTGGGACCGATCCAGCGTATGCGCGAGACGCCATCCGTCTCCTCCGTCTGTGTCGTCCGAAATCCATGATTCAGGAGTGTGCTGACAGCGCCCAAAGCTTCCCGGCCTGCGGCCAGATTGAGGCCATAGATCGGAGACTCAGGCACAAGCACGAGCAGCAGAAGGCTATCAGGTTCCTCCAGCCGTACCTTGTCAACGCGCGTGCGCTTACGGAAGAGTATTACCCCGGGCTCGTCTCCAAAGCGCTCGCGATAGCGATCCACCTCGCGAGCATCTTTCAGATCCTTTGGTTCAGTCAGGTCTGAAACCTGCCAGGGGGTCGTCATCCGTTGGAAGTCATAGCCCGCAGTTGAAGCTGCCTCCTGCAGCGCGGCAATGTCGCGATCAAATTGCAATGCTTCCGATGACTGCAGCGGATCGGGAACGGTAGCGATCAGAACCTGACTATCCTTCGCACTTACCTGTGGAATGCCGGACGGGAAGATCGAAGCAAACTTGGATGAACTGCAAATGAGCGGCGAGGCTGAAGCAGGTTCTTCGGAACCGTTGCCATTGCCGGATGACTCCAGAACACCGGCATAGCGGCGTAATGCCTCGAAAATGTAGCACTTGTGCTGGTCGGCCTGCACAGCGGAAGTTTCTACCGCGCTTGAACTCTGACCTCCCGAGCCGCCGCGCACAGCAACCGCACTACGGCTCGGTCCCGCAACATGAGATATGGCCGAGGTAATTAGCAGCAGCAGCAGCGCCGAACCACCGAATTGCCGGTACATAAGCGCACTCCCGGAGAGGCTTTTGCCAACATGGGGCGGCAGGACGTTCAGGCGTTACGGCAAAAGCATATGTAAACGTGCACAATCATAGCGCAAGGGAACTATCTCTCGAATCCGGTAGATGGAAACCGTCGAACGATCTCTGGTGGCCCCGAAGATATTCGACCTCTTCAGCGATGTGCCTTGAGGAACTGAGAAATAAATTGAGGACGGCTACTGCATCCCGAGGTCGGCTAGCTGTTTAGGATTGGCCTCGTCAACAGCCAGTAGGTTGTGACAGAGTGAGCAGTCGTTGTTGATGCTCTTTTCGTTCTTTGCAGTGTGGCTCCCGTCATGGCAGCGAAAGCATCCCGGATAGTCATTGTGGCCGATGTTGTTCGGGTGTGTTCCCCAGGTGACCTTCATAAACGGAAAGACATTTTCACCGTAAAGCTTGACGAGGGTCCCGGCTGCCTGGTCGATCTGTTCCTTTTTCCCACTCCACACAGCCGGATATTGTGACTGGTAGAAATTCTCGAGACCTGCAGTGATCTTCGACGCCGCGTCTTCCTGTGAGCTGTAGTCAGCTTTGATCAAAGCGATCCCCTCCTTACGCACAAAAGGGAGAGATGCATTCGGGCTCCCGGCTGCCATGGCTTTGTTCAGTGCCGCTTCTGGCGTATCAAAGGAGTGGGCAGCGCGATTGTGGCAGTCGATGCAATCCATCACTCGCTTCTGACCGGCGATCGGCTCTTTAGCATCGCTCGACACAAACTCAGTCGTTGAGCCATCGGCGTTGATCTTGCTGACCCAGGGAATTGTTTGGTGCGTCTTATCGGTCGCGATGTATTCGATGTGGCCTAGATGCGCACCGTGGATTCCACTCAGCTTTCCAAATTGATCGCGTCCACCGATATGCAAGAGAACCAGCGTCCGCGTCATCGAATTCTGTTCATCATCGGCATAGGAGGTTTTCACGAGGAGTTTGTCCCCAATGTATTTATTCGGACTATGGCAGGTGAGGCAGGTTGCCTCTGCCGGCGGTATCCGTTCTTCTTGCATGATAGGCGTGGGATAGCTGTGAAACGCCACTTGAATGAGTTGTTTGGTTCCATTGACCTTCGCATGTACGAAACCCTGCACTCCTTCAGCGATATGGCATCTCGTGCACGCGACACCCTGATGAGAAGAAACCTGATAGGCAGCCCATTCAGGAGCCATGACATGGCATGACTGGCCGCAAAAATTTGGCGTATCCATATGGGCGAGGGCGCGGTAACTTCCGGTTCCCACGATGATGAAATTGACAAAGGTAGCGATGAGGACAATATCAAGTCCATGCCGAAAGCGTGGATCTTTTAGATCAACCTGCGGATACTGCGTAGGCAGTTGCCCTGCGGCTTTGAGGTGTCTTCGCCGAAACCACATCCCGATTGGGATAAGAATCAGTCCCAGAACGAAAAGTGCCGGTAGGCAGAGATCAAAAATAATACCGACGTAAGGGTTGCCGGAGCCTCCGTGACCGAAGAAAGCGACAACCCAGAAGCCAACGAGGGTAGCAGCCGCAGCGGTGGTCAGTGCGCCACCGATCAGGCTCAGTAGGTTGTTTCCGAAGAAGAAAAAGGGCCGTAGCCAGTTTTCTCTTAGCTTGCCGAACGGAGCCATGCGGGCCTCGCTTTTAGCACGGACTATTTCTGCAATGTACGAATGTAGGCGACGACGTCCTTAATCTGCGCGTCGGTCAGTTTGCCCTTGTAGGCAGGCATCTTGCCCTTGCCGTTTTTCGTTGCGGCGATCAGGTCGTCGTCCGATGCCTTGACGATGTCGGGTGAGTTAAAGGGAAGAGCCTTCATCGATTTCCCGGCAGGGGTGCTGCCGCTGCCATCGGCGGCGTGACAACTCACGCATTTGGCCTTATAAGTATCCGCCCCGCTCTGGGCCAGTGCTGTTGTAGACACGAAGGCTGATATGACGCTCACGACGATCCATGTCCATGTGATTTTTTTCATTGTTCGGTCTCCCTGCTCCAAGTGTGTTGAATTTGCTTTCATACAAAACCCGGTCAGAACTCATAATGCATACTGAGCGTGTATACGTTCCCACGGAAACTACGCGGCAGCGTCGGTCCAATCGGAGTGCCTTCTCCATACCCGTAATAATTCCAGTCCGCCTTCCAGGCCCACCCTGAAGCAAAGTTCCACGCAACATTCGCATAGGGTGTCTGGTATTGCGATTGAAGCGAGCCTGGAACCTGCCGCGGATTTAGAAACTCTGTTGTGCCGTTCACGGCACTCATGCGATACCCCAGCGCCGAGCGAAAGTTCTTTACCGGGGCCAGTGTAATGCCAATCGATCCATACTGTGTGGGAGCGTCATAGTATCCGGTGCCCAGGTAGATATTGTTGCCGCAACCGGTGCCAGGCGGAACGCCTACCGCCCCCGCAGGCGCTGGCGACGCGGCATAGCATAAGGACGTTCGCGAGAAGACGTCCAGATAGCCATAGCTAAGATCCAGTCCATAGCGCTCGCTGGGCATAAGTGAAGCGCCGACGGTGAAACTGCGGCTATGATCCAGATGATTTACATAAAGAACATTATTTCGCTGTTCCAGATCGTTGAAGGTTCCTGAAATGGTTGCCCAGTCTTTCGGCTTGTAGGTCGTATGAATCTGATAGTGCTGCAGCGCGCGCGGATTGATCTGGGTATATGTTCTATTTGCGTACGATGCTTCGAGACTCCCATTGATTCGCCACTGCATGCTGGGGCGCAGAACAATACCTAGTATGCCGCCGTTCTCGTGGATGTCCAATGTGTACGCATTGCCCTCGGGTGGCGCCCCGTCTTCACCCAGCAACAAGGAATAGTTGAGCGCACGAGAGCGATAGCGATAAGCCAATGACAGGCTCGCCTTTGGAGAAGCCTGCCATGCTGCGGTCAATATATTCGTTTGTGTTTTTTGTCCGAGAAATGAGTCAGCGAGAGTGGTCGTCGGTGCTGAGGGCGGGCCAGGCGCCGCTAACATCGAAGTTCCTGACTGATCGACTTCTGAGAGAAAGTTGTTTCCTGGCTGGCGGAAGTTCCAGAAATCATACTGGTCGGAGAGGCTGATTTTCTCCGATACCTGCCAGACGACGCCGTAATCGGCTGAAACATTGATTCGCTTTGCGCTGGAGTAACCAGTCACCGTCGAGGCCAGCAGCTTACTCCTGCTGATGAGACCGTTGAAATATTCGTTGTAGTTGGGCAGATCCATGTTTGCGCCGGTGTAGCGAACGCGGCCATTCATTTGGATGTTCCTGATCGATGAGCTCTGGAACTTAAATTCTTCGGTCGGGAACAGTTCCCGGGTTGGCGAATAACGATAGTACTGCAGAAAGCCGTTGCACGTGTCATTGGCAGTAGCGGGCGTGGTCGCGCTGTTAAGAATTGCCGGCCCGGTGCAGCTGGGAACGGCGACATTGTCGAAGCCAAGACTTACGGGGGCTCCATTGGAGAGCTGCAGATTCAGCCCGCTAAGCTGCCAGTTGGTATCTCCCTTGTAGTGCGTTATGTGTTCCTCATACGTGAGGGTGGTCTTAGGCAACACCCTCCAGTCGACCGCGCCCAGCCAGTTGTCTGTGCTGTTGCGCCAGTTCTGAAGCAACAGGCCCTGCGTTCCTTCATGGACCGAACTGTATGTCGGCCCCTGGTTGATGTTCTGCGAATATCCGGTGCGAAAGCTGATCTTTGAGATTGGCAGCAGTGTCAGGTTTACGTCCGTCATGCGGCGGACTGTATTGAAAAGATGCGGCGAGCTGTTCACCTGTGGGAACGTGTAGCCGTTCGAAGTCAGTCCATCCGGGATCAGCGGATTCGAGAACAGGTCGTAGTCAAAATACTGGCGGTTGCGCCGGAACAATCCCTGAAAGTCGTAAAGTTTTCCTTTGGACATGCGGAGCACGGTTACATTGATCGGATCGCCTCCGTAGCCGGTGCTCGACGTCATCAAAGTGTCGAAGAACGGATATTTCACCTTTCCTACCGCATGCATTTCCAGCGATTCACTGAGAATGCGCGGGCCGCTCTGCAGATTGACCAGCGTGGCATACATCGGGTCGCTGCCTGAGTGTTCGGCAATATGACCGCCAAGATCGACAGTTTGATGAATCGCGTATCCGTCCTTGATGATCTCCTTTGGCTGGGTTGTAGTTTCCTCGGCGGGAGGTGTCGTCTCATTTGGCTTGGTTGTAGTTTCCTGTGCTGGAGCTGTCGTCTCCTGTGGTGGACTTGTCTCCTGTGCGGATGAGCTAACCGGCAAAAGCACCGCGCACATGGAAATACTTAGCGCGATACGCACCGCGAACGCACGAAGTGAGGATACATCGAACGTCATGGATGAGAGACGACCCATCATCGTTCCTTATGCCTCCTCAGTGAAAGAAAACGCTGTCTGAGTTCGAGCCGTGGATCTGCGCATGACAATTAAGGCAAGAGACGTATTGCGTAGCCTGGTTGTGGTTCGGCCCGCTCGGGGAAACGGCGTGCGGGAATGCTCCCATGTTGGTTTCTGAATGGCATTGCAGACAGAGTGTATTCACGTTCGCCGTATTCAACAGACGCGGATTGGGAGAGCCGTGAGGCGAATGGCAAATGGTGCAGCCTTCGGTCTTCACGACTGGATGCTCATAAACGAAGGGCCCGGCAGTTTCTGTATGGCATTTCACGCAAATTGCGTTCTGGTCGGCTGTGGACTTGAGTTGCGCGGCCTGAAATGTGCCATGCGGATTGTGGCAGTCGCTGCACTTCATCAATCCTTCATCTACTTTGTGATGGAAAGGTTGTGCGAATGCCGGTTTCAGGTCTGTATGGCAGGTGTAGCAAAGCTTCGGCTGCGATACCTTCAGCAAACTCGCCTCGTCCTGAAACTTATGAATACTATGACAACCGATGCAGCTCAGGTTGGCCTTGCCATGTTCGGAGCGTTCAAAGTTGGGATGCGCGGCTGCGTGGCAGCCAAGGCAAGTCTTATCGATCTGCTTTACTGAGGCTTCGGTGAAGCGGAAAATCTTCGTGATGTCCCCGCCTCCTTCGACGTGCTCTCTCCCCGGGCCGTGGCAGCTTTCGCAGGTGACACCTTTGCCTCCATGGAGCAGCGCCAGGCGCGAATGAGGATTCTTGGCAAACTTATTCACCACATCTTCATGGCACCCCATGCAGGTGTCGGAGCCAAGGTAATCGGCGGATTTATCCGCAGTTTTCGTCTGTTGATGAGCTGGTTGCTGGTCCTGATTACGCGCTGCATTCACGCTGCCTACCCGCCACAACAGGGGCAGCAAGACTAAAAGGACGGAACTGTATAGCAAACGCTTCATCCGAACCTATCCGTCTTTCATCACCGCCAGCTTGCAGTCCACGTAACTCTTTTCGTTCTTGTTGCGCGTGACCTTTTCCATTTGGCCGTCTGGCGGTCTTGTCGTTCTCGCGTCTGTGTATGTGGTCGACACCCTTATTTTCGAGGGGCTAGTCCTGTACGAATCAGTCTGACATGTGCGCTTCGTTTAAATAACTTGGGCCCGTTGCGAAACCGAAATTCGGTGCCTCCATAAAAGCACGATTTGCAACCGTTGGACACCTGTCAATTCGTACAGGTTGTGGTCTGGTGCATAAATCGCAGATGGCTCGCCCCGGCCCGTAGCGTCGGGCAAACCGGTCCAGACATGAGAGCTACAACACAGCCTCACATGCGACGGGCATGCGCGGCCAGCATCGCGACGGCACAACTTGCAATTCGCGACCGCACGCTATCGGCCCGGCTGGTCAGGATGATCGGGACTCTCGCGCCAAGCACCAGCCCGGCACTGTCGGCTTTCGTCAGGAAGCTTAGTTGCTTGGCAAGAATGTTTCCCGCTTCGAGATCGGGCGCCAGCAGGATGTCAGGATCGCCGGCGACTTCAGAGTGAATACCTTTGGTGAGGGCGGCCTCTTTGCTGATCGCATTATCAAACGCCAGTGGGCCGTCCAGGATGGCGCCTGTGATCTGTTTCCGCTCGGCCATCTTGCAGAGGGCCGCCGCATCGATCGTGGCCGGCATCTTCGAAGTCACCGTTTCGACCGCTGCCAGGATTGCGACCTTGGGTTTTTTTAGCCCGAGCGAAATGGCGAGATCGATAGCGTTCTGGCAGATGTCTGCCTTGTCTTCCAATGTGGGGAATATATTGATCGCACCGTCGGTGACGATCAGGACCTTGTGATATGTCGGAATATCCATCACAAAGACGTGACTGATTCGGCGGCCAGTCCGCAGTCCCCCTTCACGGGAAACGACTGCCGCCATCAATTCGTCAGTGTGCAGGCTGCCCTTCATCAGAAGTCCTGCCTGCGCCAAACGCACCAATTCGACGGCCTTCGCCGCGGATGCATTGCTGTGCGGAGTGTCCACAATTTCAAAGCTGCTGATGTCGAGTCCCGCATACTTCGCGATGGCTTCTATCTTGTCGCGAGGCCCGACCAGGATGGGAATAATGATTCCCAGGTTCGCTGCCTCAATTGCGCCAGACAGTGCCGACTCCTCGCACGGATGTGCCACCGCGGTTGGAATCGGCTTCATGTTCTTGCACGTCACCAACATCTGTTCGTATTTCCCGGTTCCGGTTCCGGTTCCGGTTCCGGTTCCGGCTTGGTGAATCATCCTTGCACCTCCTGCACTGCTGTTGAGGACAACGCTCGGGCTGCGGGGCCGGTTTCCTTCAGAAGAAATGTCGGCTACAGGTACTTTAAGACCGAGCGCGGATGCGCCGCCTTTACCGTGCGATACCAGAGGCATGCCGGGTAGAGCAGCACAAGCATTACTGCCGCAATAATGTAGGTAGCTGCCAGACCATCGAAGCCTCGCAGGCCGAAATATGTTGCAGATACTTCAAACACCAGGCGATGGACGAGATAAAAGAACATCGCAGTCTGCCCGAATACATAAAACACGCCGTTTTCACGAACGCCTATACGCAGCTCGAGCGTTCTGAGTAAGGCGAGGCACAAGAACAGAATCCCAAGCTCCAGCGAATAGTACGTGAGTGACGGTGGATACTTACTGACGTGCAGCCACTGTTGCCATGAGTTGTCTGCGCGGTGCAGGAACATATCGCCGTATCCGCCGATGCCGCGGACAAACGCGAAGACGATCAGGCTCGCGGCACCGCAAATCCACAGCACATTCCTTCCAGAGACTTTGCTCTGTCCTGCGGCAAAGCGAATGAGATGCCGACC
>Ga0209139_10000542_pt1 | contig 13168 bp, 5 predicted proteins | sample BogFormECP14_OM3_FD_188246 | JGI IMG/M metagenome (GOLD analysis project Ga0209139, IMG submission 188246) | Bog forest soil microbial communities from Calvert Island, British Columbia, Canada - ECP14_OM3 (SPAdes) (version 2) | ecosystem: Environmental > Aquatic > Freshwater > Wetlands > Bog ...
TTCGGTGAAGAACCGGGGGACGTTTTGGTAGTTGATTGCGGCTTCGACATTGATCACAATGTTGAAAGACTGATCGGGAAAGGGCAGGCTCTCGGCGTTGCCTTGGACGAAGTCAAGGCCGGGAAGGTTGTGCCTCTTTCGGCAGAACTCTATGCCGACGGTGTTCAAATCCAGCCCGGTGTAGGTGGCTGGGTGCAGGGTCCGCGTCAGATACGAAGCGCCGCCGCCGTGGCCGCAACTGACCTCCAGCACTTTTTTGCCGGCGAGATCCACCTGTGTCGCTGTGCGGTGGTAGAGCTGGATGGGAAACCGATCGGATTCATCGGACGCCGCCAGCGGCAGGTCCATCGGCGGATCCTCGTCATATCCGTAATTGAGGAACAACACGTCGTCCTTGGTGAGCAGGCGGCTGAGGAACCGGTAACCGTATTTGAAGCGCAAATTTAAGATTCTCAAAAAGATTGGGTTGCGGTTCAGCCTGTCGATGAGCCTTTCGATCGGTGTACGTTGAAGCCGGCCATCGTCTCCAGCGCAAGACCGGCGCGGTGGTGATGGCGGAGGTAACCTGACGCCCATGCTTAAGTGTCTCCTTCCGACTTTGCTGCGCGAACGCGCCAGTCTGCAGCCCGACCGGACGGCGTTTACGTTTATAGACTACGAACAGGACTGGGCCGGCATTGCCGAAAGCCTGACGTGGTCGCAGCTGTATCGACGAGTGCTTAATCTTGCGCAGGAGTTGCGACTTCACGGGTCGACCGGCGACCGGGCTGTGATATTAGCGCCACCAGGACTTGACTACATTACCGCGTTTCTTGGCGCATTACAGGCCGGACTCATCGCGGTTCCTTTGGGTGGTGGCAGCGATGAACGTGTTGATGCGGTGCTGCGTGATGCATCGCCCTCTGTCGTTCTCACGACATCCAGTGTCGCAGGCGAAATCGCTAAGTATGTCGAGTCGGGGTCCGGTGAATCCGCTCCATCGGTTATCGAGGTGGATTTGCTGGATCTCGACTCAAAGAAAGGGCCCGCTGCGCGGGTCGAGGGCTCAACAGACACCGCGTATTTGCAATACACTTCCGGATCGACCCGCACCGCCGTCGGGGTCATGGTTTCCTACAAGAACATCCAGGCAAATTTCGAGCAGATCAATGCCAACTTTTTCGGAGACCATGGAGGCGTTGCACCACCGGACACCACTGTGGTGTCCTGGTTGCCGTTCTATCACGACATGGGATTGCATCTCGGAATTATCTTTCCGGTTCTGACGGGGTTCCGCACAGTGCTCACGAGTCCAGCCTCGTTTCTGCAGCGGCCGGCTCGGTGGATGCAATTGCTGGCAAGGAACAGTCATGCACTTTCGGCAGGACCTAACTTTGCTTTCGAATTGGCGGCACGAAAGACATCAGATGATGACCTGGCCGGACTTGATCTCGGAAATGTACTCAGCATCCTCAACGGTGCCGAGCGGGTGCAGCCTGCAACACTGCGGCGCTTCATCGAGCGGTTCGCACGCTTCAACCTTCAGGACAGGGTGTTACGGCCCTCATATGGAATGGCAGAAGCAACGTTGTATGTCGCGACCCGCGAAGCGGGTCAACCACCACGCATCCTGCATTTCGAATCCGAGAAACTGACCGCGGGCCTCGCGAAGCGGTGGGCGGGCGGGGGCGGTACGCCGCTGGTGAGTTACGGCGGGGCGCAGTCACCGATGGTGCGGATCGTCAATCCCGAGAACAGTATTGAGTGCCCGGCGGGAACGACCGGTGAAATCTGGGTGCACGGAGGCAACGTCGCTGCCGGTTATTGGGATAAATCCGAAGAGACTGAGCAGACATTTGGCGGAACGCTGGTCGCCCCGTCGGCCGGCACGCCCGAAAGGCCGTGGCTGAGAACCGGAGATTTGGGCTTCATCTCCGACGACGAACTGTTCATCATCGGCCGTATCAAGGACCTTTTGATCGTATATGGGCGTAACCACTCTCCCGACGACCTCGAGGCAACGATCCAGAGCGTCGCGCCGGGACGTTGCGCGGCGATCTCGGTTCCGGATAAGGGCACGGAAAAGCTCGTCGCCATCATCGAGCTCAAGAACCGCGCCGACTCTGAGGAAGAGGCGGTTAATAGATTCGATGTCGTCAAACGTCAAGTCACCGCTGCGATATCCAACTTGCACGGACTCAGCGTCGCGGATCTCGTTGTGGTAGCGCCCGGTTCGATTCCCATCACCACAAGCGGCAAAGTCAGAAGAGCGGCCTGTGTCGAGCGGTACCGGCAGAATCAGTTCGCCCGCTTGGACGCTTAGTACTAGGGCGAATCAGTTTCCGCGGACTTGTGGGGTCTTGTTGAAATTCCCGAACGTGCTGCGCACCGAATCAGAGCGCGCCTTGGCTACCGTGCGTCACCGCTTGGGCCGCAACACTTTCCGCTTTATCTGCGAAACCCACCTGGAGCTTCCGCCGCAGCCCCCGCCTGCTTGCCGCACCCTCGTTCTGTTCGCACACTTCGATCTCCAGGGCATCGTCGATCCGTACGTCGCCTATTACCTGAAGGCGCTGCACGAGCTCGGAGCAACGATCGTTTTCGTCTCCGGCTCGCCCAGCCTGACGCCGGAGTCGGTCGCTCCCATCCGCTCTTTCTGCGCCGGCATTTACACGCGCCGCACGCTATCCCTCGACTTCGGCTCGTGGCACCTCGCATGGTGCATCCTCAGGCAGCGCGGCTGGTCGCTCGATCATTTCGACCGCTTCGTCATCGCCAACGACAGCGTGTTCGGCCCGCTCTTTCCCCTCGAAGAGATGTGGAGCTCATTCCACGATGCTGACATGTACGGCGCCGCCGAAAATACCCAGTTGGTCCCCCACCTCCAGTCCTTTTTCCTGGCTTGGGATCTCAACTCGCGCACCCGGCCCTTCCTCAACGACTTCTGGAATGAGTTCCAGTACGTCGTGCACAAGGGCACCGTCATCTGGCGTTACGAGATCGGCTTATCCATGCGCGCTCGTAAGGCAGGGCTCAGCGTCAAACCGTTCGTCTCCGCCGCCACCATCAACTCAACCTATCGGCGCTCATCGACGCATCTATGGGCCAGCAGGCGATCTGGGCGAAATAACGGCACCCTCTACTGTTGGGACGGCCTCATCGAGGACTTCCGCTTCCCGTTCCTCAAGACGATCCTGCCGCGCCACAACAAACCCTGGGACGTGTCCATGGCGCACCTGCGCGACGTCATCGAGCAGCACACCTCCTATCCCTACCGACTCATCCAGTCGAACGTGGACCGGCTCGGCTGCGGAACACCTTCCCTGCCTACATCAGTTAACACGCCTCCTGCGGGCGGTACCTTCTAAGAGATCGGCCGCCGCGGTAACGCTTTCGGCAGGCTTTGTCATCCGGGTGGCGATTTCGCAGGCACGGGTAACGTATTGCGGGGCAAGGATATCGCGGAGGTCGGCGACCAGCGATTCCTGGGTGGCGGTCGACAAGCGCCGGGCGCAGCCGACCTTCATTCGGGTGACCTGTGCCCCCCATAGCGGCTGATCGGCTACGTCCCAGAGGACCAACATGGGGATTCCGGCTCGCAGGCCCGCAGCCGTCGTGCCCGCGCCACCGTGGTGGACGACCGCGCGGCAGCAGGGAAAGATGACCGCATAGTTCACCAGGTCAACAAGTTTTACGTGCTGCGAATCTGAGACGCGGTGGGAGTCGCTCGCGGCGGAATAAATCAGGGCCCGTTCGCCTAGCTCCGCGCAGGCCGCGGCGATCATGGCGATCGTATCGGCTGGCGATTGGACCGGTGTGCTGCCGAAACCGAAGTAGATGGGCGGTGTTCCGGCGGCAATCCATGACGCGACCTCAGCGTCGGCATCTGTCGGCAACTCCATCGTCAGCGCGCCGACGAAGGGTCGCCGGCCGCTCCATTCCTGCGCGAGGCCCGGAAAGCACGCCTCGTCGTAGGCCTGGATTTCCGGCGATCCACGTTCTGCCATCCGTTTCGCCGCAGGGGCCGCTGCCCGTGGTAGGCCCAGTTCACGGCGTTGCGCGTCGTCGACGTCCTTCGTGATGCGCCAATACAGCCACCAAGCCGCCCTCAGCGTCGAGCGGACCAGGTGCGGCGGTGATGGTATCGACGGAAAGGCGAGCCGGCCATTGACGCAGATCGGGAAGTGGTGGAGTCCCGCCAGCGGAATGTCGTAGTATTCCGCGACGTTGGCGACGACCCCGTGGTACGTCTGGCCAGTTACAAGCAGGTCCGCGCCGTCCGCCAGTGGAGTCAGCGTCCGACTCATCTGCGCCCAGCCCTCGACGAAAAGCTCCCGGCCCGCGCGCACCAAGCTGATTGGATTTTGCGGCTTGAAGGCGTGGTGCACGAAATCCGCGACAGCGTTCACCTGCTCCTGCGAATCCGGCCCGTAACCGACTGCAGAAAGCCCGGCCGACTCCACGAAGCCAACCAGGTTAGGTGGAACCGCCATGCGCACCTCGTGCCCTCGCCGCAGCAGTTCCAAACCGACGGTGGCGCAGGGCTCGACGTCGCCGCGAGTTCCATGGACGGCCAGGACAACTTTCATCGGCGAATTGCTGCGCCCGCATGACGTCCGTCGGCGACCCGCCTAAGCACAGACTTGATCGCACGCAGGTACCGGGTGACGGAGTCCCTGGCAACCGAATTGTTCGGGAAGTTCACCCATATCGACACCTCATCGAAGAGACGAATTACCGAGATATATAGGTGCGCCGGATCTCTGGGGTCGCAGTAGATTCTTACATTCGCCTCCTTCATGTGGGAGGTGACGGTAGCCGAGAAGGGAGGAAGGCCCACATCCATGTAGTTGAGCATGGTGCAGTTCGGTCCCCATTCCCTGAGCCACGGCGCCAACTTCAATACGTCATTGAACGACACGTTCGCGAGGTCCAGATTCGAATCGAACGAAGCCTGCGCGGCACGCGCAGTCTTTTCGAAGGACGTCGGGTTGACCGGCACGGTGAATGGAACCACGCCGGTGAACCACCCCATTGTCGCATATTCCGCCAGCGACCTGCGCTTGTCAGTCGGAGTAAGTCCGTAATATGTTGTGGCGCCGGTCAACTCACATTGTGCGAGAGCTACACACGCGAACAACCCGCCGCTGAAGCGGGCGCCCGCCTGCGTGCAGACGGATTCGAATTCGGCTGTGTGGGCCTTATCCATCAGCCGTTCGACCACCAGGTCGCCACCAGTGGCGATTGTCAGATCACCAAGCGGCAGTGGGAAGTCCGGCAGGGTTCCGCCGTTGTCTTCGGCAAACCCGATCCACCTACGGACCTGAGGGGAATCCGCGGTCAGCGCAGCCAGGTGCTGCTTTTCCCGTATGCAGAAATCGTCATGACTGGCTGGCGGTGGCAACTGAACAAGCGCGGCGCCCCTCACCAGGGCGCGGTAGTTCATCACGATCTCGGTGTACAACCCAGAAATGATCGTGGGATCACAGTGGAGGTGATCGACAATCGAAAAGAATGTGAAGTGGTCCGCGCGCTGAATGATCCCGAACCTGAAGCAATCCCACTGCACCGGATCAGGAGTGGACAGCACGAATTGCTGCCACTCGCTTGGCGTCATCTCGTCATGACGACTCGGGACAAATACGATATCGGCCGGATCACCGATGGTATGCCGGACAACGTGTTCCGCATCTTCGTACTCGAACCAACTGTGATATGTCTTGTGCCGACGGAGGTGTGCGTTGATCACATAGCCCATCGCGCGGACATCGCACCGACCGGGTTCGTCTCCGGAGCCGACCACCAGCCGTGCATAATCGAGCCCGCGGGCTGCGTAGCGGGAAAAGCCGCGAAGATGCGCTTCTTGCATGGCGCTGAGCGGCACATCACTTGTCGGAGCTTTCCGGGCTTTCGCGAGCGAGGCCGCCGACGCTTCCCAGGACACGACACCGCCCGGCTCCGGCGCCCAGTCATAAACCGTCCCCACGAACAGCCCCTGCGCTGATCCTGCAGCTTCGAACACCCTTCCCCCTTCAGTCCAGCACCTGCGGTTCAGCGGACATTGCGATACCCGAACCAGCCGGCCCGTGGGATGCCAGCTTTTCGCATAGCAGCCCGGCCAAACCTCCAATGGTGGTGATGTCGTTGGTGGTGACGCGTATCCCCGTTTCGGCCTCGATGCGGGTGCGCAGCTCGAGGTTGCCCATGGAGTCCAGGCCGTATTCGGAGAGAGGGTGATCCGGATCGATGCTGCGACGCAGAATGAGGCTGACCGCGTCGGAGACTATGCGACGCAGGCGCGCGGGCCACTCGTCCGGCGGCAGTGCGTACAACTCGTCAAGCAATTGACTTGTGTCCGTTGAGCTTTGCCGCCTGGATCGAAACAATTCAGCGAACTGGCTGCGCTGTGCGTAGGCGGCGAACCACGGCGTTCCCGTCATCTTTGCGTACCCGGAGTACGCGCGGGCGTGGCACAGCAGCGCCTGAAATGCGAAGGCGCCTTCGTCGGCCTTGAAAGCGGTGTCACGCCAGTGCGCGATGGCGGTACCTTCGCCGCCCTGTCCGAGAGCCAATTCTTGGCCGGTCTCTGTTCGGAGTTCGGCGGCACGACCGACCTCGGACCACAACGCCCACCCGATCCCAGTGGCGGGAAGGCCCTGAGTTTGGCGCCACCGCGCTAAAGCGTCCAGCCAGCTGTTAGCCGCGGCGTACGCGCCTTGTCCGGGCGAGCCCACCAGACCTACTGCCGATGAGAACAAGCAGAACCAGTCCAGTGGCAGAGTGGCCGTGGCCTCGTGTAAGTTCCACGCGCCGTGAACCTTTGGGGCCCAGTTGCGGTCGATGAGCTCGTCGGTCATGGTGGCCAGCATCGCGTTCTCGAACACCGCAGCGGCGTGTAGCACGCCGCGCAACGGAAGCTGCGTGGCGGTGGCCACGGTCACCAAACGTGCCGCCGTGCCGCTTTCGGCGATGTCGCCGCATTCCACCTCGATGTCGGCACCCATCGCCCGCATGACCTCGATAGTTTCCAGCGCCTTGGAAGTGGGCTGAGAGCGGGAGCTGAGCACGATGCGGCCACACCCAGCCGCGGCCATCGTCTCGGCGAGGAAGAGTCCGATGCCACCCAAACCGCCAGTGACGATGTAGGAGCCGTCGTGCCGGAAAGCCCGGGCCTGCTGGGGCGATACCACTACGTTGGTGTGCCCGGCCTGGGGCACGTCGAGCACGAGCTTGCCCGTGTGCTGTGCCGCGCTCATCACGCGGACAGCCGTGGCCGCATCGCCAAGCGGATAACGCGTGCTTTCTGGGACCGGCAACTGACCGTCTGCGACGAGCCGGTAGACCGTGCCCAGCAGGTCGCCGAGCCGCTTCGGGTGACTCTGTGACATCAGTGTCAGGTCGACGTAGTGGAACGTGAGGTTGCGATGGAACGGGAAGAGCCCCAGCCGCGTGTTGGCGTAGACGTCGTGCTTACCGATCTCCACAAATCGTCCGCCGATGGACAGCACTTCCAGCCCTGCACGTTGTGCGGCGCCGGTCAGGGAGTTGAGCACGATGTCGACGCCATATCCATCGGTGTCACGGCGGATCTGCTCGGCGAACTCGGTGCTGCGGGAGTCGTAGACATGCTCGATACCCATGTCGCGCAACAGTGCTCGCCGCTGCTCGCTGCCGGCAGTGGCGAAGATTTCGGCTCCCGCGGCGCGGGCGATCGCGGTCGCCGCCTGCCCTACGCCGCCAGTGGCGGAGTGGATCAACACACGGTCACCAGTGGTGATCCTGGCCTGATCGTGTAGGCCATACCAGGCGATGGCATGCGCGGTGCCCACCGCGGCCGCCTGCCCGTCAGTGAGGCCCGGCGGCAGTGTCACCGCCAGGTGGGCGTCACACGTGACGAACGTGGCCCAGCATCCGTCTTTGGAGAAGCCGCCCACGTGGTCACCCGTCCGATGAGTTGTGACGTCGGGACCGACCGCAGTCACAACGCCCGCGAAATCCATACCGAGCTGCGGGGCGTCCCCGTCGATACAGGGATAGCGGCCGAGGGCGTAGAGCACATCGGCGAAGTTGACGCCGGCTGCAGTCACCGCGACCTCAATCTCTCCCGGACCCGGCGGAATACGTTCGAACGCAGCCAATTCCATCGTTTCCAGGTCACCGGGCGTGCGGATCTGCCAGCGCATACCACCGTGCGGGTGGTCCACCACGGTGTTTCGCCGCTCCTCAGGGCGTAGAGGTGCGGGGCTCAGACGCGCTGTATGCCACTGACCGTTCCGCCAGGCCGTCTCGTCCTCCTCCGACGTCCCCAGCAGTTGCTGTGCCAGCTGCTCGGCATCGGTGTCGTCGTCCATGTCGATCTGGGTGGCGCGCAGATGCGGATATTCAGTGCTGATCGTTCGCACCAGGCCGCGAAGCCCGGCCTGCTCCAGGTTCGTCGCATCCTCCGGCAACACGCTCTGGGCGTTGCGCGTCACGACGGATAGGCGCGGTGGTTGCTCGTCGACTTCCGTAATCTGCCGGGCGATCCGCACTAGGTGACGCACGTAGTCTCCGCCGCGTAGGGCACACTCCTCATCCGGGTCGCCGTTCTTGGGGCCGGTGAGTATGACCACTCCGCTGACCTCGTCGGCAGCAAGATGCGCGCTAAGCAACTCGGCGTTGGCCTGATGATCGGATTGCTGCGGCCATGTCATGGTGGCGCAGCCGGCGCCCTCCGCCTTCAGCGCATCGGTCAGCCGCGTCGCCATGACGTCCGCAGTGGCGGAAGTGCTGATCAGCAAGCATGTTCCCGGGCCGACGCGGTCCACATCGGGCAGTGTTCGCTGTTCCCACTCGATGGTCAGTAACCGCTCGTTCAGCACCCGATCGCGATTTGCGCTCTCGGAGGCCCCGATGCCGAGTTGCAGTCCGCGCACCGCCAGCAGGACCGTCCCGTGCTCGTCGAGCACATCGAGGTCGGCCTCCAACGCGGCCCCGTCGGCACTGGTCACCCTCGTATAGCAGAAGCGGGCGGTGCGGGCAGGAGCGTAGGCACGGATCCGGCGTACGCCCAGCGGCAGCAGCAGGCCAGCGCTACCTGCGACCTGGGCGTCGGAATGAGCCGCAACCGACTGGAAACAGGCATCCAGAAAGGCGGGATGCACGCCGTAGGCGTTCTGTTGCGAGCGGATCGAGCCGGGCAGCCTGACCTCGGCCAGCAGTGTGCCGACCGTCGTGTCCGCGCTGTGCACTGCGGCCAGTCCGGCGAAAGCCGGACCATACTGCAAACCGTGCTCGTCGAACTGCTTACGCAACTCGGCCCCCTCCAGCGGGCACGAGTGGGCCGTGAGTAGGGCGGCCATGTCGTACGGCGGTGGCTGGTCCTCATCCCCGCCCGCATGAAGCACCGCCGTCGCCCGCCGAATCTGCGTGCTTTCTCCGAAGGTCTCCACCACGAAGTCGACGGCGTCCGGTGAGGTTACCGACGCGACCGCGGATACCGGGGTCTCGTTGTCCAGCAACAACATTGCCTCGAAACGGATGTCGCGGACCTCGGAGTTCTCGCCGAGGATGGTGCGAGCTGCCGCGCACGCCATTTCGCAGTAGGCCGCTCCCGGAAGAGCAGCCACGTTGTGTATCCGGTGGTCGGCTAGCCAGGGCTGCGCCGCGGTGCCGACCTCCCCCTGCCAAACGTGGCGCTCCGGCTCCTCGTGCAATCGCACATGCGCTCCCAGCAACGGGTGCACTGGAACTGTGCAGGCGCCGCGTGCCCGCGAATCCGGACCGCTACTGGTGAGCAGCAATGGGCGGTGACTCCATGTCGGTAGCGGTGCATCCACCAGCTGACCCCGCGGGTAGATCACCGAGAAGTCGATCGCGGCGCCGGCGCTGTACAGATCGGTAACGAAGCCGCGCAGCCCGTGCGTCAGCTCTTGCTCGCGGCGCATGGCGGCGAATGCGGCCATCGGCATGCCGAGGCTGTCGGCCGTCTGCTCGACCGCGTGGGTGAGCAGGGGGTGCGGAGCCAACTCCGCGAACACCCGGTAGCCGTCCTCCAACGCCGCCCGCACAGCTGCGGCGAAACGGACCATGTGACGCAAATTGTCCGACCAATACCAGGCATCGCACACGGGCTGCTCGCGCGGGTCGAACGCGGTCGCGGAGTAGAAGGGCACTTTCGGTGCCATGGGGTTAAGCTCCGCCAGCACGTCAGACAGCTCGTCGAGAATCGGATCGACCTGTGGGGAGTGCGAGGCGACATCGACGGCGATCTCCCGGGCTAACACCCCCCGCTGCTCCCATGCTGTGACCAGATCGCACACCGTCTGCGTGGCGCCGCCGATCACCGTGGACTGTGGCGAGGCCACTACTGACAGCACGACGTCGTCGACGCCGCGAGCCATCAGTTCCAAAAGCACTTGCTCGGCAGGCATTTCCACCGACGCCATCGCCCCGGAACCGGCGATCGTGGACATCAGCCGGGAGCGGCGGCAGATCACGCGCACCCCGTCTTCCAGCGATAGCGCTCCGGCCACGACTGCGGCCGCGGCCTCGCCCATCGAGTGGCCGATCACGGCCCCCGGCCGCACACCGTATGCCCTCATCGTGGCTGCCAGCGCGATCTGCATGGTGAACAGCGCGGGCTGGATCCGATCGATCCCGGTCACCGTCTCGGGTGCCGAAATCGATTTGGTCACTGAGAATTCGGACTCCTGGGCGATCAGCGGTTCCACCTTGGCGACAGTCGCGGCGAACACCGGTTCGGTCGCGAGCAGCTCGGCGCCCATCGCCGCCCACTGCGAACCCTGCCCGGAGAACAGCCATACCGGTCCTCGATCGTCCTGCCCCACTGCGGACCGATAAGGAAAGTCGCTTTCGGCGACCTTGCCCAAACCATCCGTCAACTCATCGAGGCTGCCCGCAATGACCGCCGTGCGCACCGGCCGGTGCGCACGGCGGCGAGCAAGGGTATACGCGAGATCCGACGCTGCAAGGTCCAGCGCCTGTGCGTCGACCCAGTCAGCGAGCCGCCTTGCGGTTTGCCGCAGTCCATCGGCCGACGTAGCTGACAGCGGGAAAAGCAGCGGGCCATCGCTGGCGGGAGTGGTTGGCGCGTCGCTGAGTGCGACCATCGCAGGGGCTTGCTCCACAATCGCGTGGACATTGGTTCCCGAGAACCCGTACGACGACACCGCTGCTCGCCGGGGTCCATGGTGACCGTTGCTGGGCCACGGCGTATTCTCTTGCGGCACAAAGAGGTTGGTCTCGATTTGGGCCATCTCATCAGGCAGCCGGTTGAAGTGCAGATTGCGCGGAATCACACCATGCTGCAGCGCGAGGACCGCCTTCATCAGCCCCAACGCTCCGGCAGCCGACTGGGTGTGCCCGAAGTTGGTCTTCACCGATGCGAGCGCGCACGACACGTCGAGGCCGTACACCTCCGCCAGGCTGGCGTATTCGATGGGGTCACCCACCGGGGTGCCGGGGCCGTGTGCCTCCACCATGCCAACGGTGCGGGCGTCCACACCCGCCACCGCCAGTGCCGCCCGATACGCCTCGACCTGTGCGGCCCGCGACGGCGTCACGATATTCACCGTGTGGCCGTCCTGGTTGGCGGCCGTGCCGCGTAGCACGGCCAGGATCCGGTCGCCATCGGCCAGCGCATCCGGTAGCCGCTTGAGTAAGAGCACGGCGCAACCCTCGCCGACCACGAACCCGTCGGCGGCGACGTCGAACGCATGGCAGCGTCCGCTCGCAGACAGCATTCCGATAGCAGAACCCGAACAGGATTTGCGCGGTTCAAGCGACACGGAGGCGCCGCCTGCCAGGGCAATGTCGCTTTCTTCTTCATGCAAGCTGCGACAGGCCACATGCACCGCGGCCAGGCCGGACGAGCACGCGGTATCCAACGTCATCGCCGGACCGTGCAGTCCCATCGTGTAGGCAATCCGCCCGGAGCCCATGGCGAAGCTATTCCCCATGTATCCGTACGGCCCTTCCAATGCGTTGGCCTCGGCGTGCACGAATTGGTAGTCGTCGTGCATCAATCCCACGAACACGCCAGTCCGTGACTCTGCCAGCGTGTTCCGAGTCAGACCGCCGTGCTCCATTGCCTCCCAGGAGGTTTCCAGCAGCAAGCGGTGTTGCGGATCCATCGCGGTCGCTTCTTTTTCGGTGATGCCGAAAAACTCGGGATCAAAGCCGGCGACGTCATCCAGGAATGCGCCCCACTTACACACGGACCGACCAGGCGTACCAGGCTGGGGGTCGTAGTACTCGTCGGCGTCCCATCGATCGGGTGGAATTTCGGTGACCAGGTCGTCGCCGCGCAGCAACGCCTCCCATAACTGTTCTGGAGAGTCGATGCCTCCAGGCAGCCGGCAAGCCATGCCGATGACCGCAACCGGAGTATGTGGGGTCTTGATTATCGGGACCAAAGCTAAAGCCGATCCTGAGTGCGCACCCCATCACGTATTGGCCCGAACAAAACCATTCCCTCCTCACAGCAACGGCGGGGTTGCGCTGTGGGCTGCCGTAATTGCTGGGTAGCAACCAGCCGGTTTGTGTCGGGCTGCCTACCGCGACGTCAATATTGGGGGTTTGTGGTCACGTTGGAGCTTTCCCGCAGGTCAGCCGCCTCGCGGCGGCTGCGACTTATTGGACACTCGATCAGTGCCTACACATGTTAGCGGATCGCTATCAGGTCGTGACGTTAACTGGAAGCCAAGTTATGCGCGGCGTGACGTACCTGAAAGTTGTACTGGAGCGGCGCCCGTGTCTGTCGCACCCCGAGGTCAGAGTAGAGCCATGCCGATCCCGGTCCGGTGGGCGGACCGAAGCCTTGCCCGCCAGCACGGCTCCGCGGACCATTTTGAGAAACCGTGTGCCAGAACATTATTGAGAAACCGTGTGCCAGAAGGAGGTTGTCATGTATCAGGTCCACCCGCCCCGGCGACACTCGTCTCCAGGCGGAGAATTTACTGGCGACTGTGGTGGTGGTCTATACGTCAATAGCAATACGTCGTGCCCGTTCGCCCAGAATGTCGCCAACCAGTGGCAGGCCGCGGACCCAAAGGGAGCGGCCTCAGGGGCCTCGTCGTGGGTGATCGACGCCTGGAGCCCCGTAACGAACCAGAACTACACGATGACCTGTCTGAGGGAAGGCGATGCAGTCATTTGCCGGGGCGGAAACGACGCGGCCGTTTTCTTT
>Ga0209139_10000543_pt1 | contig 13161 bp, 11 predicted proteins | sample BogFormECP14_OM3_FD_188246 | JGI IMG/M metagenome (GOLD analysis project Ga0209139, IMG submission 188246) | Bog forest soil microbial communities from Calvert Island, British Columbia, Canada - ECP14_OM3 (SPAdes) (version 2) | ecosystem: Environmental > Aquatic > Freshwater > Wetlands > Bog ...
CGCGATGGAGGCACACCCAAGCTCGAAAATATCGTGCAGGCGGACGGCACTCCCATGCCGCTCATGGACGTGACCGCCGCGCTGGCCCGCGCCGTGGTCACGTGGAGCGATTTGCAGTGGCTTCGCAAAGCTTGGCCCGGCCCGATTCTTGTGAAGGGCGTGCTGACCGGCGACGATGCGCGGCGCGCGGTCGATGAAGGTGTGGCGGGGATCATCGTTTCGAACCACGGCGGGCGACAGCTGGACGGCGTGTCGGCGACGTTGCGGGCTTTGCCGGAAGTCGTCGCTGCCGTCGGCGGCCAAACGGAAATTTTGATGGACGGCGGCATCCGGCGCGGCGCCGATATTGTGAAGGCCATTTGCCTCGGGGCGCGAGCAGTGCTCATCGGGCGCGGCTATGCTTATGGACTCGCCGCTGGGGGACACGCGGGAGTGACGCGCGCGCTTACGATCCTACGCGATGACCTGGAGCGGACACTGCGTTTGCTCGGTTGCTCCTCGATCGCAGAGTTAAATTCTTCGTTCGTGCAAATTCCCGCAAGCTGGCAACGCGAATATTCTCGCTAGCAGCGAAGCGTAGAAACTGTGGCGCAGAGTTAAAGCTTGACAAGAATGCCAAGACCAAGTATCTCAGCACACGGCCAACGAGCTTGCGCGGACATGACCCGGTGGAGGGGCCAGGACGTGGCACGGCGCAACAGCCTTTCGTCCTACACGTAGCGCTAGTTGCGAACCGTCGCCTGTCCCGTCGTTTTGTCGTTGGTAGGTATTCTTCGGAGGTCTGTCTGTGACTTGGACGCAAGTTTACGACCCGTTTGGACATTGGTGGTTATCGACGCTGGTAGCGGCGCTGCCGGTTATCGTTTTGCTGGGGCTCTTGGCCGGTTTCAAAGTCAAAGCCCACTTGTGCGCGATTGCCGGGGCGGCCACCGCCATCCTCTGCGCGGTCCTGGTATTTCATATGCCCACAAAGCTAGCCGTCAGCAGCTTCGCCTACGGAGGAGCCTACGGCTTGCTGAAAATCGTCTGGATCGTAATCGCCGCCGTCTTCCTTTACGACATATCCGTGGAGACTGGACAGTTTGAGATTATGAAGCAGTCGGTAGCCGCGATTACGCCGGACCGCCGCCTGCAACTGCTCTTGGTAGCCTTCTGTTTCGGCGCCTTCATCGAAGGGTGCGCCGGTTTCGGAGCGCCCGTGGCTATCGCCGGCGCGTTTATGATCGGCCTGGGCTTTAAACCCTTTCATGCCGCTGCGTTGAATCTGATCGCCAACACCGCCCCGGTCGCTTGGGGTGCCATCGGCACTCCGGTGCATGCGCTGGCTTCCGTGACGGCGCTGCCTGAAAGCGACCTGAACGCCATGATCGGCCGCATTCTACCCTTCACCGCGGTGATCGTGCCGTTCTGGCTGGTGCGCGCCATGGTCAGCTGGGCGGACACCTTCGAAGTGCTCCCGGCCATCCTGGTTGTGGGCATCTCTTTTGCCGGCACGCAATACTTCTGGGCCAATCACATGGACAGCAATTTGGTGGACATCGCCGCGGGCGTAGCGTCGCTGATCGCCACTACGTTGTTCTTGCGCGTCTGGAAGCCCAAGAAAATCTGGCGGTTTGAACATGAGCGGCAGGAAGACGCCGCCAAGCTGGCGCGCAACGAGCAAGTCAAACATTACGCGGCCGGGCAAATCGGCAAAGCCTGGCTGCCCTTCGCCATCCTTTCTGTCTTTGTCCTGCTCTGGGGCTTGCCGTCGATCAAGCTGGCGATGAATCAAGCCACCACGCCGGCGTTCAAGGTGACGCTGCCGGACGGCAAACCTCGTCCCGGGCCTGCGGGATGGGATTGGCCGGGCTTGCACGCCAAAGTGTTCCGCACCACACCGGTGGTCGCCAAACCCTCCGCCGAAGCGGCGCGTTTCGACTTCAACTGGCTGACCGCGACGGGCACGGGCTGCTTCCTGGCCGCGCTACTCTCCGGTTTGATCCTTGGCCTAAAGCCCGGGAACATCTTCAAGATTTTTGGGGGCACGCTGTTCCGGCTAAGATTTGCGATCATCGCCATGACGTGCATGCTGGGCCTCGGTTACGTTACGCGGTACTCGGGCATGGACGCCGTGCTGGGCTTGGCGTTCACGCGCACCGGCTGGTTCTTTCCGTTCTTCGGTTCGTTCATCGGGTGGCTCGGTGTGGCACTGACCGGAAGCGATACCTCCTCCAACGTGCTCTTTGGGGGCCTACAGAAAATTACCGCGCAACAATTAAATCTCAGCCCAATTCTGATGTGCGCCACGAACAGCGCCGGAGGCGTCATGGGTAAGATGATTGACGCGCAATCCATCTGCATCGCGACTGCCGCGACCAACCAAGTCGGCAATGAAGGGCAGATCTTCCGTTTTGTGTTCTGGCATTCGGTGGCGCTGGCGGCGATTGTCGGCGTGATTGTGATGCTGTATGCCTACGTGTTCCCGCAGTTCATTCCCAGCGGGCTGACGTTCATTCATTGAGCTATTTCGTGCTCTCTCGAGCGCGAAAAGAAAACTGGCAATTTAACTAAGATACTGAAACAAATAGGGTTAAACTCCAGTGTTTTCAGTATGATGCGTAAGTGCTGATTCTAATCGGCTTACGAGGCACTTGTAGTTACCAATTGATTAACCGAGCTAGCGCTTAGAAACCTCTCATTATTAAGGTCGGGGCTTTCCGTAGAACCCCGCGATGGCGGCGACGATGGCCGCTTGATGCGCGTCCTTTAGTTCTGGGAACACGGGGAGCGCCAGAACTTCTTCGCTGGCGGCTTCGGCATGGGGAAACTGGCCGGCGCGGTAGCCCAGACGTTCGAATGCGGGCTGCAGATGCAAGCATCGCGGGTAATAAATCTCGCTGGGGATTCCCGCGAGGCGCAGGAACTCACGCAACGCGTCGCGTTCGCGGCAACGAATGGAAAACTGATTGTAGACGTGTTCGTACTGCGGCGCGGGTATCGGCGGCAATTTCACCTGTTGCAGTAGGTCAGCTTCGGCGAAAAGCTCGCGATAGCGTTGTGCGCGGGCCTGACGGCCTTCGGTCCATCCCGCCAGATGGCGCAGCTTAACGCGCAGCACCGCGGCCTGCAGCGCGTCCAGGCGGCTATTGGTTCCGAGAATGTCATGGTGATATTTTGTTTTGCTGCCATGCATGCGCAGCAAACACAGGCGTTCGGCGAGCGCCGCGTCCTGCGTGGTGATCAGGCCGCCGTCACCCGCGCCACCCAAATTTTTTGAAGGAAAGAAACTGAAGCATCCGAAGTGTCCCAACGTTCCAACGTAGCGATCGCGATATTTCGCGCCGATAGCCTGCGCCGCGTCTTCCACCACGATGAGATTTTTTGCTGTGGCCAAGCTGAGGATGGGATGCAGATCCGCGGACAAGCCAAAGAGGTGCACGGGCATGATGGCGCGCGTTTTTGGAGTGATGGCCGCGGCTATTTTTGCCGGATCGATATTGAAAGTTTCCGGATCGATATCCACAAATACGGGTTTTGCCCCGATCCAGGCGATGGAACCCGCAGTCGCAACAAAGCTGAAGGGCGTGGTAATCACTTCATCGCCCGGGCCCACTCCCGCGGCGAGCAAAGAAAGGATGAGGGCATCGGTGCCGGAAGCACAGGCGATCGCGTGCTCGGCCCCGAGCATCGCGGCAATCTCTTCTTCAAACAGCCGCACTTCATGGCCCAAAATAAAAAGCTGGCTCTCCATCACGCGGGTGACGGCTTGCATCACTTCTTCACGAATCGTGGCGAATTGCGCTTTTAAATCGAGAAAATCGCACAGGGGAGAGATGGTGGCGGCCGGAGAATTTCCAGCTTGCTCTTGCGGAGAAGAGCCTGGCTCTTCTGTTCGAATTCGTGGGGCAGGGTTCATGCTTGCGGTCCGGGGCCTCTATATAAAGTGTATTCCATAAAGCGCTTCGATTTCACGGAAACGCGGCCGCGATCATTTGCGGGAATCTTGGGGTAGCCTGCGTCTTAGTTCAGAATTTCGGCGACCAAATCGCGGACGTGTTCGGCGATGGACAATGCCGACGTTAGTCCCGGTGACTCAATGCCCATCAGTTGCACGACCCGGGGAAAGTCCGGATCGCGTTCGATGATGAAGTCGCCGGTGCCTCCGGCATAGGTTCCCGGGTGGCTCTGGCGCAGCGCCGGCGGCGGCACTAACTTCGCCCGAATGCCCGAGTGAGCCGGCACCAAATCCGCCGCTTGCACCTCGGGCAGCAGGCGCTTGGCGAGCTTGGCGAAATATTCGACCGGCTCCCGGTCGCGCTCGTAATCGTTCTTGGTGTCAATGTACCGCGCCGTGGGCCCAACCCACACATTCCCGGCCACGGTCTTGGTAAAATGTACGCCGAGACTTACGCCATCGGTGTGCGGCACCGGATAGACCAAGCCGCGAATGAAATCCTGCTTGCCGCGGACGAATTCGCAATATTCACCACGCACGGGATAGATGCGATGGCGCGCCATTTTCGAGCCGAGCAGGCCGGCCACTTCGTCGGCGTACAACCCGGCGCAGTTGATCAGGCATTTCGCGGCAATCGCTCCAGCGCCGCTCGTGACGCCGATGGCCGCCGAAGCAGGCTCGAGACGCTCGACCCGCGCATTCGTCACCACATGCGCGCCCCGCTCCGTCGCAATTCGCGCACACGCCTTTACCAGTCCTTCGCTGTCCACAATTCCGGTAGATGGCACTTCAATGGCGGCCACTCCGACCACATGCGGCTCGCGCTGGCGAATTCCCGCTGCATCGATCAGCCGCAAATCTTCCACACCGTTGCTGCGCCCAATTTCCAGTAGCCCGCCAAGCTCATGGACTTCCTCTTGCGAGGAGGCCACGACAAGTTTTCCGGTGCGCCGATGGGCAACCTTATGTAATTCGCAGAATTCGTAGGTCAGGCGATTTCCGCGTACGCAGTGCCTGGCTTTCAGCGAGCCGGGGGGATAGTACAGACCAGAGTGGATTACGCCGCTGTTCCGGGTACTGGCGCCCAGCCCGAGTTTCGGCAGCGCCTCGAGAAGAAACACGTCGTCCCAAACTGCGGCCAGCGCCTGCGCGATTGCGCAGCCCACGACGCCCCCGCCAATGATTACGATATTCGCTTGTTCGATGGCCGTTTTCCTTCCGTGGCACGTTAGAGGCAAACGCGCCTACGATGCTCATGCCTCTTAACAGTTTAATGTGCGGACGGCAGCACACAAAATGGCGCGTGGGATCAACGTTCGTGCTGGCAGAGAACAGCACTTGAGGAATCTCCTATCCGCGAGACTAATGAATGGATCACAACAGAATGGAAAGACGTGCGCGGACGGGCGCGACGGAAAGCTGCTGCAGCACCGGCGAAGACGCAGGATGATAGATTCACCGGTTAGCGAAACACCGTGCAATCAAACGCTTGCGCAATTACGAGTGCGTGATCAACGTAACAAAGATGGGCTCGCCTTCGAATACCAGAGCCAGCGTGAGTCCTTCGGTCGGTGGCACGGCATCCATGGAGTAGTTGTCTCCGGTGATTACCGTCGGCACTGACAACATGCAATGATCCGCCAAGTTGCTAATTTTGGCCTTAAAGTTTCCGGCCACCATGTTGCACAGTTCCCCAAGCGCATCTCGCGCCATGGAGGGATTGGTCGCGACATCTCCGCCAAGCATCAGCGCGGCAAGCTTTCCGGCAGTGGTCCGGGAGCAGCGTACCGAGGTCATTCCGCACAGAGCGCCAGCCATGCCGACCATCGCCGTCTGCTCCCCGCAGGGTTCCCCAGGCGAGGCCAGAAGCTCCAGCCGCACCCCGGCCATCAATTCAAAGACCTCCACGGCGGCGCATTCCATGATCGATTTCCAGCTGGCATCGAAATGGACGACTCCAGCCGATGAAGATTTTGTCATAGAGCTCACAGGATACCTCCCAGAAGCGGCGCGATTCGTTCCTTGACCTGTTCCGGTGTAAACGGCTTGCGCAGATAACCTTTGGCGCCCGCGGAGAGCGCTTCCACCACGCGAGCTTCACTGCCCTCGGTGGTAATCATCACCACCGGAACGCCCTTGGCGGAGTCGATGCCTGCAAGATTTTTGAGGAATTCCAGGCCATCCATCACCGGCATGTTGATATCGCTGAAGATCATGTCCAGCGGACCTTTCTGGACGGCCGCCAGAGCTTCGGCGCCATTGCTGGCTTCCAAAACTTCCGTCAGGTCCAGCCCCGCCTGACGCAGCGCGCGCTCCACAATCTTTCGCATCACCGACGAGTCGTCCACAATCAGGACTTTAAGTTTCTTCATCTGTGCTCTCCTCGAATCACGTTTCCCGTGGTCTCCCAGCTCTCTTCGTTTGCGGGATCGCTAAGCCCGCGTGAATATGGTGTCCACTAACGCAGTGACGCGCACCACGGCGGCGTCCAGGTCCAGCGTGAAGCGCGCCAGATCCATGTTCGTTATCTTTGGCATATGTTTCGCCAGCTCCGTCCAGCCGGCATCCATTTCAAGATCGACCGCGCGCCACTCGTCGTATCCGTAGCCGAGGCCGCGCACCCGGCACAGAAGGTCCGCCAGGTGGGTAATGGCGATTAACGGATTGCCCGACGGCCCGCTCTCAATGGCGTGATGCCATTCGATTACTTCGGTGATGGCCGGAGGAAGCTGCCAGGTGCCGGCAAGAATCGCGCCACTGTCGCAATGCGTGAAGCCCATGGTCTCCTGTTCCAGCTCGTAGAGTGGCCGGCCGGTCTCCATCGCTGCGGCGAGGACCGCGCGGTATTCCTCGGTGTAAGACAACGACGTCACCAGAATGCCGATATCGTGCAGCAAGCCCGCTAAATACGCCTTGTCCGGCTGGCCGTAACCGATACCCTCCGCAAATTCCCGGCAAACCAGCGCGCATCCGAACGAATGCCGCCAGAACACATCCGCGTCCAGCACCCATTTGTCCGTCGGCACGATCTTGCCAAAGCAGTTGCTCAGCAAAATGTCTTCGATACGCTGAATGCCCAGCGTCACGATGGCCGCTTGAATGGATTCGGCGGGCCGCGACCGCGCATACAGCGAGGAGTTTGCAATCCGTAGAAGCTGAGCGGCGATGGTCTTTTCGTAGGAAACCAGCTGGGCGACCCGCTCAAGCTGAATGTTGTCTGGCGGCTGGCGCAGCAGATCGAGCAGCGGCTCGAGCACCGCGGGCGAAGACGGCAGGACGCGCAGCTTTTCGATGCGCTTGCGGAGATCTGGATTTAGCGCGGCATTCATGGTTTGGCCAGCCCTTCGGCGTTTGCCACAGGCTTCAAATAGCCGGTGGTTCCGGGGAGATGCACGAGGTGAAATTGATCGGTAACCTGGTAGAGAGATTCGGCCGCCCCCAGAAAAAAATATCCCGGGGCCTGTAAACCCGAATAAAAGTGCTGCACCACGCGACGTTTCGCCGGCACGTCAAAATAGATCAACACATTGCAGCAGAAAATGAGGTCCAGCCCCTTCATGAAAAGCATTTTGCTGTCGTCGCTTAAATTCAAGCGCGAGAAAGTGACCAGCGATTTCACTTCATTGGTCACCTGAAGTTTGTCGCTATCGGTCGTCTGGAAGTATTTCCGTTTGTAAAGGTCGGGGGTGTTGCGCAGAGCGTACGATCCATAGATTCCGGCTTTGGCGGCCTCAATCGATCGATCATTCAGGTCCGTGGCGACGATCTCGAAGGTCCAGCCCTTTAGCAATGTGGCGGTCTGCTCCATCAGAAACATGGCCAGGGTGTAGGGCTCTTCTCCGGTAGAGCACCCCGCGCTCCACACGCGCAGTTTGCGCAGTCCGATCTTGGAGCGCGCGGCCACCAGTTCCGGAAGAATCACGTTCTGCAGGGCGTTGATTTGCGGCGGGCTGCGGAACAAGCATGTTTCCCCGATGGTGATTTCATTCAGCAGCTCGCGCAGCTCCAGCACGCGAGACCCCGGGCTGCTGAGCAGCTCAAAGTATTCGCGCGACTCCATCGCCTTCATGTTCGCGATGCGCCGCTTGCAGGCGGCGGAGAGCAAATACAATTTTTCTTCGGAGTGATAAATTCCGCAGGCCTGGTAGACCAGATCGCGGATGCGAAAATAAACCGGATCATGCGCCGCGGCTTTTGCGGGAGCAGTGCTCGGCAATTTCTGCGTCTCTGCTTGCATCATCCGTCACCTTGACCCGAAAACTTCCCATCTTCGCTGGTGCATCTGGGGCGCGGCATCTACGGCCTCACGCGCAGACTGCGCGTCAGCGCATCGCCGGGCTCAACGCCTGCCGGCTCTTGCGGATGTGCCGATCGATTTCCGAGGCCAGCATCCCCAAAGGAAGAATCTTGTGCGCCCATCCCGCGGAGGCCACCTGCCCCGGCATGCCCCAGACCACGGAGCTCGCTTCATCCTGCACATACACCTGACCGCCGCGCTCGTGAACCATTTGCGCGCCGAGAACGCCATCCGAACCCATCCCGGTCATAACTACCGCGAGTGTGCTCGCTCCAAACGCCGCCGCCACGGAACGAAAGAGTGCGTCTACCGCGGGCCGGCAGGAGTTTTCCCGGGCCTTGATTCATCGCCAATTGCATGCTCGTCCCGTGCCGCTCCACGGTCATGTGGTAATCGCCCGGCGCGATCCATGCTTCGCCAGGCTGCAGCCTGATACCTGGTTCGCCTTCGCGAACCTTGATGGCGGCTTTTTTCCCGAGCCGCTCCGCCAGCATGCGGGTAAATACCGGCGGCATGTGCTGCACGATCACGATGGGCACGGGAAAATCACCCGGAATCGCCTGCAATAGCTCCGCAAGAGCATTGGGTCCGCCCGTGGACGTACCGACCGCCAGAACATCGACTCTCGGCGCAGGGAGCGTGCTTGCGGCCGCTAGCGCCGGCCGTTTTACGGGAATCGCTGCGACTGCCGGGCGCGCGGAAACCTCGCGAACGCCGCACAAGGCTTTGATCTTGGGAATCAGATCTTGCTTGATTCTTTCCATGGTTACGTCGAGGCTGCCGGTGTTGCTGGGTTTGGTAACGTAGTCGCTGGCGCCCAAGGCCAGGGCATCGAGCGTGGTTGCGGCGCCACTTTCGGTCAGCGTGCTGAACATGATGATGGGCAGCTTCGGGTAGAGCTTGCGAATTTCCGGGATGGCTTCGAGGCCCGAGAGGTTAGGCATCTCGACGCCCAGGGTAAGCAGGTCCGGGTTGAGCTGCGTGATTTTCGTTAGCGCGATGCGGCCATCCGCTGCGGTGCCCGCCACTTCGATCGCCGGATCCGAGGCCAAGGCATCGCACAGTACTTTCCGGATGAGCACGGAATCATCCACGACGAGAATTCGTATCGGCGGCATGGCGCGTGACTAGCGTTCCTTCCCGTTGCTGGCTCCACAGGCCCGGCTGGGCGTGCGGGTGTTCGACTCCCTGAACGTACGGACGGCGTTGCCCGGCGAGGGCTTGCCGCGGGACTCAATATTTGAATTGCGTCACCAGATCACGAAGTTCGCCGGAAATGTGCGTCAACTGCGACGCGGCGTTCTGTGAATCGCTGGCGCCCCGAGAGGTACTTTGCGCGGCTTCGGCCACGCCGGCGATGTTCTTGGCGATTTCACCCGCGCCGCGCGCCGCTTCGGTCACGTTGCGAGACATTTCGTTGGTGGTGGCGTTCTGCTCCTCGACGGCGGACGCGATGGTGTTGGAAATGTCGTTCACCTGATTGATGATGCGCGTGATGGCGCCGATCGCTTCGACGGCGCTCTTGGTGTCCACTTGGATGGTTTCGATTTTCTGGCTGATGTCCTCGGTGGCTTTGGCGGTTTTCTTGGCGAGTTCTTTTACTTCCGTCGCCACTACAGCAAAACCTTTGCCAGCTTCTCCCGCGCGCGCCGCCTCAATCGTGGCGTTCAGCGCGAGCAAGTTAGTTTGCTGGGCAATGGAGGTGATGACCTTGATGACTTGGCCGATCTCGACGCTGGATTCGCCAAGTTTACTGACGGTAACGTTGGTAACCTGCGCCACCTTTACCGCTTCGGTGGCCACCTTGGCGGCTTCGGTGGCGTTCTTGGCAATCTCCTTGATGGAAGCGCTCATCTCCTCGCTTCCGGCGGCAACCGTTTGCAAGTTGCGATTCACTTGCTCGCCCGCCGTGGAAACCACGTTGGCCTGCGACGAGGTCTCTTCCGCGTTCGCGCTCATCTGCTGGCTGACGGCCGTAAGTTCGCCGGAGGAGGTGGCCAGCGTCGCCGCCGTCTGGCCGATGCGGGACATGCTGGCGCGCAGATTGGTGAAAAACTGCGAAAGCCCGACGCCCATCTGGCCAATCGCGTCCGTCCCGCTCACCGAGATTTCTTGGGTTAAATCGCCTTTCGAGGCGGCCGACACCGACACGAGCATGGCGCTCACTTTTTCGCGCAAGTCCACTTCGGCGGTTTTTTGTTTGGTGATATCGGAAGCATATTTAACGACTTTAAGGGGCTTGCCGTTCACGTCAAGGATGGGGTTGTAGGAAGCGGAGAGCCAAACTTCCTTCCCGCTCTTGGCGATGCGCTTAAATTCGCCGGCCTGGTGTTCTCCGCGATTCATGGAGGCCCAAAACTCTTTGTAGGTGGCGCTATGGCGATGCTCTTCGTCGACGAATATGCTGTGATGTTTGCCCTTGATTTCGTCCAAGGTGTAGCCCATGGCGCGTAGAAAATTCTCGTTGGCGGTGACGATCGTGCCGTCCATGCGAAATTCGATCACCGCCTGGGAGCGCACGATGGCCGCGATTTGCCCCCCGTAGTCTGCATTTAGGGCCTCCAGTCGCAACTTTTCCGTCACCACCTCCCAGCTCACCATGGGGCCCAGGTAATTGTGCTGGTCATCATAAATGGGGCTGACCAGAAGATTCAGCGTCTCGTCTCCCAGCTTGATGTTGGCCTGATGCGGAAGATTGCGGGGATCGGCGAGCATGGTCCGCTGGTACGCGGGATTTTTGTGGAAGATATCGATGACCGAACCGAGCACCTTATCCGCGGTAACGGGGAGCAGCTTTTCGATGGTTTTGAGGGTCTTTTCCGACGCGGGATTCACATAAATGATTTTAAGATCCTTGTTGGCCAGCATGATGTTGGTGGGCGCCGCGGTAAGTATGGCGCGCATATGCATGGCGCTGAGGCCGCCGTTCTGCGATTCCGCGTTACCGTTTTTGGCGTCGGCCGGCGCGGTTACATTTTCTGAATCCAGCGCGGCGATTTTCTCCGTCACGCCGTCCACCACTTCAGGTGGCACGCCCAGCTCGGCAAGCGCTTCCGCGAGGTGCGTGGCGGCGCGTTCGAATTGGTAGCGTTCGACGAGCAACTCGGCATGCGCCGATTTCAAATCCCGGCCCTTAAACTCGGCGGGGCCGCCCAAGGCTTGCGTCAGGAACTGCGTCTGCCGCGTTTTCAACCACGCCATATTGCTTTTCTCGAAGAATTCCTGGAGGTCCGGATCTTCGAGAATCCTTTCATAGAACTTTTCTACTACCGCGGCGATGTTGGCCTTGCCTCCCAATTGGGAATACAGCGAATCGGTGCGGCGAACAGTCGGCAATTTCACTCCCATAACGGCTCCTTATCCTCGGCTCGCGAGGCGCTGCAGATTTCAAGCGACCATGAAACTGGTTACGTAATTCAGGCCCCGCAAGGTGACCAATGCCATCCCCACGGTGCGATGCAAAGCGCGCGTCTCGTACCTTCCGGAAAGCATTGGCCGCCCCAGCAAAATCATCAAGACGTAACAGAGCAACACGGCCACGGAGACCCCGGCGTGGAACCACAGCAATGGGCGGACATGCGAGGCTACTTTCTCAACGGCGTGGCGGGTTACTTCGATGTACAGCACGAGCAGCACATCGGCCGCAAACGCGGTGCTCATGAGCCGCAGATGAATGCGCGGGTTGCGCTTGCGAAACCATAGCCCTGCGGCAATGAGCAGGAGTACTCCGGTAGACGCTAGATGCAGCATGTCAGGCCTCCGCCCCGGCGAGCGCCGGCTCGAGGTCTGGTCCATTCACGGCTTTTTCCGTGTCCAAGATCAGCAGCAGGTGCTCCGGCAGCTTGTAGACGCCCTGGATCAACGTGCGAACCGTACCGGTCACAGTTTCGGGCGTGGGCTCGAAGCTTTCCTCCTGGGCCTCCAACACGTCACCGATTTCGTCGACGAGCAGACTGACGGCTCCGTCCACCGTGCGCACGACGACATTCATGGGCAACTGCCCTTCGGGAAGCTCGCCAGCGTTGAGACGGCGGCGAAGATCTACGGCCACCACAATCTGTCCGCGAAGATTGATGAGCCCGCGGATGACCTGTGGGACGCGCGGAACCCGCGTCATCTCCTGATAGCGGATGACTTCCTGGACTTGCTGAACGGGGACGCCAAAGAGCTGGCCATCGACAAAGAAAGTACAAAACTGCGCAGCATTGGCCATGGCTAAAACCCCTGACTCACAGGCGCGTTCTTGAAAAAGCCGGGATTGGCGGCGCGCACCAAGCCGGCTACATCGAGCAAGTCGGTGACGCGCTCTTGAATCACGGCGGAGCCCAGCAGCCCGCTGCGCTGGGCCGGTTGCTGCCGAACAATGGAGTCTTCAACGATGTCCAGAATGCGGTCGACCACCAGACCGATATTGCGGCCTTGCTCCGAGTACACCACCACTTGCAGCGCTGCGGAAGGATCGGCCGGGGCGTCGCCGGCCGCGATTTTCAAAGTCTCGGCGATGCGGATCAGCGGCATGATCTGGCCGCGGTACTGGACGACCTCGATATCCCCGGCGCGCTCGATGACTTCGCGCGGGAACTCCTCGAGACGCGCCACTAAGGAGAGATCCATGGCGAGGCGACCTTCCGCGCCGCATTTGAGCAGCAGCACGGTTTGCATTTTTTCCGAGGCGCTCGCACCGGGAGCCACTTTTTCATTTACGCCGCGGTCGCGGCCTTCGTTGACCACGTTGGCGGACTGCGCGATGCCCAGCACATCGAGAATGAGCGCCACGCGGCCGTCGCCCATGATGGTGGAGCCGGCAAAAGTCTTCACCCCCTTGAGCTGCTTTCCGAGCGGCTTGACGACGATCTCTTCGGTATCGTTGATTTCATCGACCACCAGACCGAACTTCCGCTCGTCGGCCTGCAAGATGATGATGTTC
>Ga0209139_10000545_pt1 | contig 13152 bp, 8 predicted proteins | sample BogFormECP14_OM3_FD_188246 | JGI IMG/M metagenome (GOLD analysis project Ga0209139, IMG submission 188246) | Bog forest soil microbial communities from Calvert Island, British Columbia, Canada - ECP14_OM3 (SPAdes) (version 2) | ecosystem: Environmental > Aquatic > Freshwater > Wetlands > Bog ...
TGAGAAATATTGTCGTGCCGATTCAGGATTTTTATTATGGGGCGCTTTCTATTCCGTCGTATCAGGAATTGCTTGCCCGTACTCGTTACGGCCTCGCGTTTCACTGGTACCAGGGCTGGGAAAGCCTGCTGGGTGCGTTTCTGCTGGACCTCTTAACCGTGAGTATTGGTGGCCATCTGATGATCAGCCTTTTCCGGCTGGCGGGCTTTCGCGCGTTGCGTGCGACCTACCGCCCTCTGCAATCGCGCACGCTGGCTGAATTTTGGAATCGCTACTACTACTACTTCAAGGAATTGCTCGCGGAGTTTTTCTTTTTCCCCACTTACATGCGTTATTTCAAACGCTGGAAGCGCTTTCGCATGGTTGCGGCGACGTTTGCGGCTGCGTTTTTCGGCAATTTGATCTTTCACTTTACGCGTGATTTGTATTACGTGCGCGAGTTAGGTTTGTGGAAAGCGATCACCGGATTTCAAGTCTATGCGTTTTATTGCCTGGTGCTCGCGACGGGCATTTCCATTTCGCAATTGCGCCATCGGCCGGAGCGGCCTCCGCGAGGTTGGCTGCGCGATCAACTCTGGCCGATACTTTGTGTGGCGGGTTTTTATTGCGTATTACACACTTTCGACACGCAGAATCGCACTATCGGAATCGGCGTCTATTTTCGGTTCCTGGGACATATCTTAAACGTCTTTACGTAGCGCAGAGGCTGCGTAACACAGAGGCTCCATGAATCCAGCGGATAAAATTCGCACGTTTTTGCAGGAACTGCTCACTCGAAGGCGCGACAAAAAGCCGTTTGACGACGACTCGTCGCTGATCCTCAGCGGAAGACTTTCTTCCGTGGAAGCCGTGGAGATTGGGGTGTTCTTGGAAGAGAATTTTGGCGTTGATTTCGACGATGTCGGCTTTGACCAGGCCAAAATCGATAGCGTCAACCTGATTCTCGCCCTCGCCAGCCAGTCTAAGAACCGATAAGGCCCTCGCCTCACGCCATCAATGCGCGGCTGCAGAGAGTATCTGTATGGTGTGCAGCCACGTTTCTACCAACTGAGGCCAGCTAGTCACCGGGAGTTGCGTGCGGCGCAGTCCGTAGCCGTGGCCACCCTGCGCGTAGATATGCAGTTCTGCGGGCACTCTGGCGTTCTTCAACGCGAGAAAATAAACAGTGGAGTTCTCGACGTGGACCGGATCATCTTCTGCTTGCACGATGAATGACGGGGGAGTCTGGTCGGTCGGGTTGATGTCCGCGTTAGCCGCGAAGTTCTGCTCCGCGATGGCGAGATAGCCGGGATAAACAATCACTGCAAAATCAGGGCGGCAACTCAGGTTGTCGGCCGGGTCGACCGCGTCGTAAAGACGCTTGTCAAAATGAGTGCTGAGCGCTGCGGCGAGATGCGCTCCGGCGGAGAAACCGAGTACGCCGATGCGCTTCGGATCGATGTGCCACTCGGCCGCATGGGAGCGGACCATGCCGAGCGCGCGCTGCGCGTCCTGGAGTGCGGCTGCGGATTTGGGATACGGGCCTGTGTCGGGTACGCGGTACTTGAGCAGAACACAGGTGATGCCGGCAGAGTTAAGCCAGTCGCAGACTTCGGTGCCTTCCAGGTCAATCGCAAGAATCCGATACGCGCCTCCCGGAAAGACCACGACGGCCGCGCCGGTATTTTTACCTGACGGGGTGTAAAGCGTGAGCGTTGGTTTGGACACGTTGCCGAGACGAACGAGCGGTTTGCCTGCTATGAGGTTCTCTTTCGCGGTCGTTGTGTCCGCTTCAGGCAGCGGACTGAGAGGCGCGCCAGGTGCGCCGTGCGGCCAAAGGTCCAGCGTAAGTTGACCGGGCGCGGGCGGCCATCCGGGCGTCTGCGCAAATACGTTGCTGCTGATAGCAAGAAATGCGGCGAGCAAAATCACGAAGTTGCGCACGATAGAGGCCTCGCGTGTGAAGTTGGCGGCGAGGATGGTAACACGCGCCGCGACGCACCGGGCATCCATGCGATCCATCGGGCGTTGCTATTCAGCGGAATGGACTAGAGAGAACCGTGCCCTTGTTTCAAGTTCCAAATGGCGGCAATCAGCGCGTCAATCTCTTCGCAGGTGTTGTAAAGTGCGAGCGAAGGCCGAACGGTGCTTTCAACGCCGAAGCGGCGAAGAATAGGCTGAGCGCAGTGATGGCCGGCGCGCACGGCGATGCCCTGGCGATTCAGTGCGGCGCCCACATCTTCGGTGCGAAATCCGCCCAGCACAAACGACAAAACGCCAGCCTTCTCGCGCGCCGTTCCGATTAGGCGAAGTCCAGGTATGCGCTGAAGCGCTTCGGTCGCGTAGACGAGCAGATCGTGTTCGTAGCGCGAAATGTTCGGCATCCCGATGCGCTCGATATAATCGATGGCGGCGCCGAGCCCGACGGCGTCGGCGATGTTGCCGGTGCCCGCTTCGAACCGCCCCGGCGGCGGCTGATACGTTGTCTTCTCAAAGGTGACGTCCTGAATCATGTTTCCGCCACCATGCCAGGGCTGCGTGTTCTCCAGCACGTCGAGCTTGCCGTAGACGACGCCGATGCCCGTGGGCCCAAACATTTTGTGGCCGGAGAAAACGTAGAAGTCGCAGTCAAAAAGCTGCACGTCCGTGCGCATATGAGAGACGGCCTGAGCACCGTCCAGAAGCACCTTCGCTCCATAGCGGTGCGCGATTTCGATCATTTCCTGCGCGGGAGTGACCGTGCCAAGCGCATTGGAAACTTGCGCAAAGGAAACGAGCCGCGTACGCGGCCCCAAAAGCTTTTGATACTCGTCCAGAATCACCTGCCCGGTATTGTCGACCGGCGCCACACGCAGGCGCGCGCCTTTCTCCGCACAGAGCATCTGCCAGGGAACGATGTTGGCGTGATGTTCGAGCCAGGTGATGACGACCTCGTCGTCCTTGTGGATGTTCTGGCGTCCCCAACTTTGCGCCACGAGGTTGATAGCCTCGGTTGTGCCACGCACAAAAATGATTTCCTTGACGGTGGTGGCGTTGACGAAGCGCCGCACTTTTTCGCGCGCGGCCTCGTAAGCATCCGTGGCGCGCGCCGCCAATTCGTGAGCGGCACGGTGAATATTAGAATTTTCGTGCGCATAGAAACTGCTCAGGCGATCGATCACGCTCTGCGGCTTTTGCGTCGTCGCTGCATTGTCCAGCCAGATCAAAGGCTTGCGGTGCACGCGTTCCTGCAGGATCGGAAAATCGCGGCGAATGGCCTGCACGTCGAAAGGGCCGGAAGAAATATTTAATCCGGGCAGGCCGGCGGTTGTCATGCGCGGCGGCTCAGCGGCAGGCACTATCCCGGCGGGCGCGAGTTGCCGAATCTCATCAAGAAAAGCGTAGGAAGCCACCTTGTCTAGCGCGCCAATCTGCGGTGCCGTGCCTGAAACTGGAGGCACGCCGACGTAGGAGCCGGATTCGGGGATTTGCGGGGTCGCCGTCGAAGAAAAATGGTTGGCGAAAGCTCGCAGGTCGGTCTCGCCCGGAATCTTCACCGCAGCCAGCGGGGCTGCGCTAGGCAAGGGCGAAGCCATTGGATAGGAAAACAGCGGCCTTATTTCGTCGAGGAAGGAAAAGGAGGGGAGCGCGGAGAAATTCGTCGCACCGGCACCGCCCGGAATTTCCGGCAACGCCGCCGGAGAAAGTCCCGCAAGGAGTGGCGACGCTTCGGACGGCGTAACCGACGCCGGCAGCGCCCGCAGCTCTGCTTCCGTGGGAAGCGCGAGAGTTGGTAGCGAAGTCGGGGCCGCAGAAGCTCCCACGACATTCAGCGCTTCGGTCGCGCCTGGAAGCGTCGTGTTCAGTGGAGGAGTAACCGCGCCGCTCTGGCCGGCCGCAGCCGATTCCGGCAACGCCTTAAAGAACTCATTCGCCATGCGCGCTAGAACGCCGGGATCGGGAAGGCCTGCCGGTAAGCCTTCTTGCTCGCCGGGCAGAATCGTTTGGAAGGCTCCTCCCGGAAAGCGCGAATCGCCTTTCGGAGAATCATTTGTTGTAGTCATGATATTGGCCGACCTCGACGTCTTCCAGCGAGGCTATCGCGTCGTCGACGAGAATCGCCGCGGAGCAATACAACGAGATCAAATAGGACGCGATGGCTTTGTTGCTGATCCCCATGAAGCGCACGGACAGGCCGGGAGTCTGTTCCCCAGGCAGGCCGGGCTGGAATAGGCCGATCACACCCTGCTTTTTTTCTCCAACGCGCAACAAAAGAATGTTCGTTTTTCCGCCAGCGTCCTTGGCCTTCTTGTTCCCGTCGACGTAGAGCTTGTCGGTGGGAATCAGCGGGACTCCACGCCAGGTCAAGAATGGCGACCCAAACAGCGTGGCCGTTGGCGGCGGTACGCCACGACGCGTGCACTCACGTCCGAAGGCCGCGATCGCCCGCGGGTGAGCCAGAAAAAACGAAGGCTCCTTCCACACTTTGGTAAGCAGCTCATTCAGGTCGTCCGGAGTCGGAGCGCCTTTGCGCGTCGAGATGCGCTGGCTCGCGGCGACATTCTTCAGAAGGCCGTAGTCGGGGTTATTCACGAGCTCGCCTTCCTGACTTTCTTTTACATTTTCGATCGTGAGGCGCAGCTGCTCGCGTACCTGGTCATACGGATTGCTGTAAAGATCGGAAACACGTGTGTGAACGTCCAGCACGGCGGAAATGCCGCGCAACGTGTATTCGCGCGGCTTCTCTTCGTACTCGACATACGTCTCCGGCAGCGCCTTTTCGTCCTTTTGCCCGCAGACGACATCGATCGCCTTGTCGTCGGCCACGCGGTTGACGCGCAGGGTTCCCGCTTCGAGCGGCTTCCAGTCCAGAAAACGAACCAGCCAGCGCGGTGTAATCGCTCCATACTGCGGCGGCGTTTTTGTGACGTTGGCTAGCTGAAATGCGGCGCGGTCGCCCAGCGCGTGTTGCGTCGTGGTTTCGGGCACGGGAACGTCTCCTTTGGAAATACAGGCCTCGCGCGATCACGAGGCGACTCTGCTCGCGAAGAAAATCGGCCAGAATGCTCTCGACCAGGCCTGGGCTCGTAGGCCCCATTTGCGCATGAATTGTAACTGCGTCGAACGAGCACTGGAAGCGCGAAATTGTTTAGAACCAAGCGAATTATCGACGGGATCGGCGGCGGTTGCTTGACCGAGTCGAAGGGCGTGGAATACCATGATGGCCCAATGTTGGATACCCCGTCGCTGGTTGGTCAGGTTTTTTCCCACTACAAGGTCACTCGAGAGATTGGCAGCGGTGGGATGGGTGTGGTGTACGAGGCGGAAGACACGCGGCTGGGCCGGCGCGTCGCGCTTAAGTTCCTGCCCGTCGAAATGGCCAAGGATTCGCAGCTCATTGAGCGCTTTCAGCGCGAAGCGCGGGCTGCTTCGGCGCTGAATCACCCCAACATCTGCACGATTCACGCTATCGAACAGCACGATCGCCAGCATTTTCTGGTCATGGAGCTTCTCGAAGGGCAGACGCTCGGTCAATTGATGGGCCGCCAACCGACTTCCATGGAAAAGCTTCTGCCAATGGGCATCCAGATAGCCGATGCGCTGGAATCCGCCCACGCGAAAGGGATTGTTCACCGCGACATCAAGCCGGCGAATCTTTTTGTGACGGACCGGGGCCAGGTGAAAGTGCTGGACTTCGGGCTCGCGAAAATCGAGGGAACCGAAATTCTGGGGGCGGGTTCATCGCCATCGAACTTGGACACCATGGTAGAGGGAGAACTCACTTCGCCGGGTGCGACGGTGGGCACGATCTCTTACATGTCGCCGGAGCAAGCGCGTGGACAACTTGTGGATGCGCGAACGGATTTATTTTCGCTCGGAACCGTCTTGTATCAGTTGGCGAGTGGGGTCTTGCCGTTCAAAGGAGAGACTTCGGCGCTAGTTTTCGATGCGATCTTGAATCGCGATCCGGTTCCGGTGGCCGAATTGAACTCGGCAGTGCCGGGCGAGTTTGGACGCATTCTTTCGAAGCTGCTGGAAAAAGATCGCACGATGCGATGCCAGTCGGCTGCGGAACTCAAAACGGATCTGAACCGGCTGAAGCGGGATCTCGATTCCGGAAGCAAACGGGCCGCGGAGCTGAACGATTCAAAGTCTGGGGCTGCGAAACCTGGCTTAAAATCAGTCGCCGTCCTTTATTTTGAGAACCTTAGCGGCGTGAAAGAAGACGAGTATCTGCGCGACGGCATCACCGAAGACATCATCACGGAATTATCGAAGATTCGCGGGCTGAACACCTATTCGCGGCCTACGGTGCTGGCGTTTCGGGATAAGCAAGTCACTCCCGGCCAGATTGGACAGCAACTGAAAGCGGCTTACGTTTTGACCGGCAGCTTGCGGCGAGCGGGAAATCGTTTGCGCATCACCACCCAATTGGTGGACACAGCGACCGATTTTCCGATGTGGTCGGAGCGCTATGACCGCGAGATGAAGGACGTCTTCGAAGTGCAGGATGAAATTGCGCGCAAGATTGCCGAAGCTCTGCGCGTGACGCTCTCTCCCCAGGAACTCGAGGCTCTGGCAATCAAGCCGACGGAAAATCTTCAAGCTTATGACCTCTATTTGAGGGGTAAGCGATACGCGCGCAGGCAAACGCGCCAGGATCTCGAATTCGCTCTGCAAATGTTTGAAAACGCCGTGGCCATGGACCCGAGCTTCGCTCTCGCGTACGCCGCGTGCGCCAATGCCTGTGCGATGTTTTATTGTAACTACAGCCGCGAAGCCATCTGGGTGGAACGCGCGCGCAACGCTTCGGGAAAAGCCGTGGCGCTACGCTGGGATTTGCCGGAAGTGCAAGTGAGCCAGGCGTGGGTTCTGTACGCCACTGCGTTGCACGATGAATCGGTGCGCATGGTGCTGAAAGCCATCGAGCGAAAAAAAGATTGCGAAGGCGCGTACTACCTTTTGTGCCGGGCGCTGTTTTCCGCCGGGCGCTACCAGGAAGTCGTGGACGTGATGGACCAGGCGCTCGAAGTAAGCGGCGAGGACTACAACGTATATGTCCCTATCGCGAATGCGCTGGGGGCGATGGGAAAAAAGGACGAGTACCGGAATCTATTGCTGCGGCGCATCGTGGCGCTGGAAAACCACCTGAAACAGGTGCCCGAAGACGCCCGAGCGCGCATCCTGCTGTCGGCGGATTACGCCGAACTCGATCGCGTAGAAGACTCGCTCAAGGAATTGCATCTGGCGATCACGCTGCGCGCCAACGAGGCTTCGATTTTGTACAACGCTGCCTGCACGTATGCTCTCTTGAAGAGAAAAACGGAAGCGCTCGACACGCTGCGCATGGCTTGGGAAGCCGGATTTAAGGATTCGACCTGGGTGCGCCGCGATCCGGACCTCGCTATGCTTCGCGACGAACCGGAGTTTGACCGGCTCTATCCTGCGGTAGAAGACTCCAACACCGTCCGGCCTGCCGGCAAGTAACGATGTTCCGCGAGGGTTGGTGATTCTTCGCGCCTTTGCTATGCTCCTCGAATTCGCTTTGAAAAAAGGAAACTCATGCGCTTATCAGGAATTTTTGCTTCTGCTGGTGTGATGCTTGTTGCCGGCGTTTCGTTTTCGCTCTTCGCTGCGGACAAAGACAAGAAAGAAACTGCGGCGAAGGAAACCACGCGGCCTTCGTACGAAATGCCTCAGCCCGAAAAAGAGACTCTCGATTACGCGATGTATCAGAGCATTCGCGAGGAGGCGCTGGCGCACACGCACATCATGGAGTACGCCTCCGGGCTCATGGATGGCATCGGGCCGCGCTTGACCGGTTCGCCTAATTTGAAGCGGGCGAACCAGTGGACGCGCGATCAATTTACCGCGATGGGCTGCGCGAACGCGCATCTCGAAGACTGGGGCGAGTTTGGCATGGGTTGGCAGCAGATGAACACTTGGGTGCGCATGACGGCTCCCGATGCGGCGGTTTTCATTGCGCAAGCCGCGCCGTGGTCGCCTGCTACGAAAGGGCCGGTCACCGCGCCCGCGGTTTGGGTCAATATTAAGGACGAATCGGACTTCGCCAAGTACAAAGGCAAGGTCGCGGGCAAAATCGTTTTCCTTGGCGAAATGCGCGACGTAAAACCCGTTGATAAACCGCTCTTTGTGCGCGACGAAGACGCCGACTTGCTGCGCATCGAAACCTATCCCACGCGCTTCGGCGGCGGCTTCTCCTTCATTGACTTTCTCAAGTCCCAGGCATTCCGTGAAAAAATTGGCCAGTTCCTTGCCGCCGAAAACGCCGTGGCCGTCATCACTCCCAGCCGCGACAGCCGCAACGGCGGTGGCTCCGGCGGTACCGTCTTTGACGATACCGACGCGGGCTTTGGCTTTCTCATTTTTCAGCGCGAACACGCCGACGCCATTCCAGTCGCCGTCACCGCCATCGAAAACTATGGCCGGGTGTACCGCCTCCTCAAGGCTGGCGTTCCTGTGAGCATCGAGCTCAACATCGATACCAAATTTACCGGCGACCACGAACACGGCTTCGATACCATCGCCGAAATTCCTGGCACGGACCCAAAGCTAAAGGACGAGGTCGTGATGCTCGGCGGCCATCTCGATTCCTGGGCTTCCGCTACGGGCGCAACCGATAACGGCGCCGGAACCGTGGTCGCCATGGAAGTGATGCGTATATTGACCGCGCTGCAAGTGAAGCCTCGCCGCACGATTCGCGTCGGACTCTGGACCGGCGAAGAAGAAGGCGAGTTCGGTTCCTATGGCTACGTGAAGCAGCACTTCGGTTTCGTGCCGCGCTCCACCGAACCGGACCAGGCTATCATCACCGAATACGATCGCGATCCCTCGGGCCCCGTTCAGCTTAAGCCGGACCACCAAAAACTCTCCGCCTATTTCAACGTGGACAACGGCGGCGGCAAAATTCGGGGCGTCTATTTGCAAGGCAATGCTGCCATCGGCCCAATTTTCGCTCAGTGGATGGCGCCGCTGAAAGACCTCGGCGTCACCGCACTCACCCTCCGCGATACTGGCGGCACTGACCACGAGGCGTTCGACGCCGTCGGCTTGCCCGGATTCCAATTTATCCAGGACCCGCTTGACTACAGCCCTCGCACGCATCACTCGAACATGGACACCTATGAGCGACTGCAAGCGGAAGACCTCGCCCAGGCCGCGCTAGTCGAAGCAACGTTCGTTTACAATGCCGCTATGCGAGACCAAATGCTGCCGCGTAAACCGATCCCCCATCCTGAACTCGAGCCCAAGCGCATCGCGCCGCTGAAAAACGTAATGCCCGGAGCTGAACCTAAGAATTAGCTCGGCCTTCGCCAAGCTAGGGCGCAGCGTGCTGCGCCCCTACAAAGGCTGCAGGCAGCCTCAGGATCATAAATCGCGGAACTTTACAGCGCTGCCGCTCCGCGTGCAATCCATCTCTCGCTATGTTAGAAGCTCAACGGCATGATTCTGTCCCCTTCCACGACCGAGACTGGCCAAACTGCGCGCCGACGGATCGCGCGGCGCCTCTTGCCCTTCCTTTTCACGCTTTTCGTCATCGCGTTTCTCGACCGCGTGAACGTCAGCTACGCCGCACTCGAGATGACGCACGACCTCAGCTTCAGTAACCGCGTCTTCGGCTTCGGCTCAGGGATTTTCTTCGTCGGCTACCTGCTGTTCGAAATTCCCGGCTGCATCATCGTCGAGCGCTGGAGCGCTCGCAAATGGTTCGCGCGCATCATGGTTACCTGGGGGCTCATCACGGTTCTGATGGCCCTTATTCGGACGCCGATGCATTTCTACATCGTTCGTGTCTTGCTGGGCGCCGCCGAAGCAGGTTTTTTCCCGGGTATTCTCGTCTACCTGACGCACTGGTTCCGCTCCGAAGACCGCGCGAAAGCCTGCGCCATGTTTATGATCGCGATTCCCGTGGCGAACATCGTCGGCTCGCCGCTGGGAGGCTGGCTGCTCGGCGTTCATTGGTTCGGCATTCAGGGATGGCGCTGGCTATTTATCGTCGAAGGAATTCCCGCGATTGTTTTTGGCGTGATTACGGTTTTTTACCTCACCGATTGGCCGCGCGAGGCACGCTGGCTCTCACCGGAAGAACGTGAGTGGATCACCACGGAACTCGAACAGGAAGCGAGAGAGAAAAAAGCGGCGCGCTCATACAAAATCTGGGAAGCCCTTCTTCAACCGACGGTCATTCAATTGACGCTGATTTATTTCTTCGCCGTCAGCAGCATCTACTCGCTGAGCATCTGGCTTCCGACATTTCTGAAGCGTGCCTCCGGCATGTCAAATCTCGCGGTGAGCATGCTCTCCATCATTCCGTATGTCGCGGTGCTACTCGCGATGCTCTTCAACGGCTGGCATTCCGACCGCACCAACGAGCGCCGTTGGCATACCGCCGTTCCGCTTATGCTCGGAGCCGTAGCGTTCGCGCTCACAATTCTAGCCGGGCCCCATTTTTGGTTAGCGTTTGTCTGTTTGATCGTCGCGTCCAGCGCCAACGCGTTTCTGCCGTCATTCTGGCCCATACCTTCGGCATTTCTCGGCGAGGCCGCCGCTGCCGCGTCCATTGGCCTCATCAATTCCATCGGAAATCTCGGCAGTTTTGTCACACCTTCGGTGATCGGTTATTTTCTGGACCGCACGCACTCGTTCACGCTTGGCTTTCTCTACGTTATCGTCAGTCTGCTCATCGCCATCTTTCTGGTTCTCACGCTGCGAATGCGTCCTCGCGACAAGTCAAACTAGGCGTTATTTCCGCGGGTCGCCAAGACAAGTTGTCCACGCGCTATTCGTGTCTCAACACAACGATCGGATCCACTCGAGTTGCCCGGCGCGCGGGAATGTAGCACGCAACAAATGCGGCGCCAGCAAGGACAAGCGTCGCGGCGCCGAACACGAAGGGGTCAGTCGCCTGCACACCAAAGAGCAAGCTCGCAAGGAGCCGCGTAAGTGCGAACGAAACGCCGACCCCCAACACGACACCGATGAGCGTCATACGCATTCCCTCCCCCACCACAAGGCGCAAAATATCCGCGGGTCGCGCGCCGAGCGCCGCGCGGATGCCCATCTCCTGACGGCGTGCGGTCACCGTGTAGGCCATCACGCCGTAAATTCCAATGGCCGCGAGCAGCAGCGCGAAACTCGCGAAAATTCCGACGAATTGCATGGTCAATTTCGGCTGCGCGACCGATGTTCCGATGACGTCCTCCATGCTGGAAATTCCGGTGACGGGCAAATTCGCATCCACTTCGGCAATTTTCGCGCGCACGTCGGCAACTAAAGTCTGACTGTTCGCTTCCGAGCGCACGAGAAGCGTCGTGTTGGCCCACGGCGCCTGGTCCATCGGCAAATACATCTCCTCCGTATCGCCGGCGTTGAGCGCATTGAACTTCACATCGCGAACAACTCCCACGATTTCGCGCTGCACCATATCGCGCGAGTTGGCGAGATGCTTGCCGATGGGATTCTGTCCGGGGAAAAATCGCTTCGCCGCCGTCTCGTTAATCACCACAACCGGCGCGCCGCCCGCGATGTCCTGCTCGGTGACGCCGCGCCCGCTGAGCAAAGGCGTTCGAACCGTCTCAAAATAGCCGGCACTGACTTGCCGCATCGCAATCGTCGGATCTTTTCCAATTCCCTCGCAGGTATGTCCTTCGGGGCAAACAAAAACGAAGCGCGACGCTCCGGAGAGTGGCAGGAAGCTCGTGACGCCCGCGGCCTGCACTTCCGGCGTGGCCTTCACATGTTCAAGAAGCTGCCGATAAAATTGCGCCTGCGGCGCTGGCTGGGAATAGCGGGTAGGTGGAAGCGTTAGCGGAAACGCCATCAAATTCTCTGGCGAGAAGCCTGGATTGACGTGCATCAACCGCGAAAAGCTTTGGATCAAGAGACCCGCGCCGGTCATCAGCACCAGCGCAATGCCAATTTCCGCGACCACAAGCGCCGCGCGGAAACGCCCGCGGCTACCGCCTTCGGAAGCCCCGCGACTACCCTCCTTCAGTGCCTCATGCAGGTCCTTCTTGGACGTTTGCAGAGCAGGAACCAGCCCGAAAATAATTCCTGCCACCACGCAGAGAAGCAACGAAAAGAGCAACACCGCAACATCAATTCTCGCGTCAGCGAGGCGCGGTACAGTTCCAGGGCTCAGTGTGCGCAGCGCCGGCATTAGCACCGCCGCAAAACAAACGCCCAGCGCGCCGCCGCTCACTGAGAGCAAGACACTCTCGCTCAGCAACTGCCGCACAAGGCGCCCGTTCGAAGCGCCAAGCGCTTTGCGCACGGCAATTTCCCGTTCACGAGCGGTAGCGCGCGCCAGCAGAAGATTCGCGACATTCGCGCACGCAATCAAAAGAACAAAGCCAACCGCCGCCAACAGCACGACCAGCGAGGGGCGCAGACCGCTTACCAGACTGTCTTCCAGAGATTGCGCGGATATTCCAAATTTCGTGGCGTCGGCGTTGCTCCCGAACTGCTGTTTGTAGCGCGCATTGATGGTGTCTAATTCCGCCGACGCGCGTTGCAAAGTCTCATCCGGCCGCAATCGCGCAATCACATTGAAGCAACTCGCACCGCCGTGAATTTGTGCCGGAGACAAAAAAGCGATGTCGGTCGGGCGAGAAAGCCACACGTCCGGCTCCGGAAATTGAAGTGGAAAATGGAAACTTGCCGGTAGGATCCCGACGATCGTCACGTTCTTCCCGTCGAGCACCAGCGGTTTGCCGAGCGCCGCGGCATCACCCGCGAAATGACTGTGCCAGAAGCCGTCCGAAAGTATGGCGACGTCTGGCCCACTTAGTTGTTCTTCTTCGGGAAGGAAACTTCGGCCTAACACGGGCGAAATTCCCAAAACGTGGAAAAAGTCGCTCGACGCTCGCACGCCATTCACAGCTTCCGGCTCCCGCTCGGTCAGCATACTGAGCGTCAGCGGATAAAACGCCGCCAAACTCTCTAGACTCTTATTTTGTTCCTGAATTGCCGTGTATTTCGTGTACGAAAGGTACATCCCGCTATTCCGCGTTTTCAGATCAAGTCCGGAGATGTTGACGATGCGTGCGGGGTCTTTGTAGGGAAGTGGTTGCAGCAGCACCGCGTCAACAACGCTGAAAATCGCCGTGTTTGCGCCGATTCCCAGCGCAAGCGTAAGAATGGCAACGATGGTGAAGCCGGGATTCTTCGTCA
>Ga0209139_10000546_pt1 | contig 13150 bp, 4 predicted proteins | sample BogFormECP14_OM3_FD_188246 | JGI IMG/M metagenome (GOLD analysis project Ga0209139, IMG submission 188246) | Bog forest soil microbial communities from Calvert Island, British Columbia, Canada - ECP14_OM3 (SPAdes) (version 2) | ecosystem: Environmental > Aquatic > Freshwater > Wetlands > Bog ...
CCACGAGACTTCCGAGCCATCACCGTACTGGGCCGAATCAGGCATATTCAACTGCGCCACGCGTCCCGGAGGAGCCAGCAACTGCATCAGTTGCTGCGCCGGAGAGAGACTTCCCGGCGCGCCCGTATCGTTACCCGCAGGACTGAAGATCAGCCCCGGAGTAGCCGGCCCCATCGCATCGAGTGCCGCTCGGTAGTAAGCTGCCGCGCGCTCCGAGTTGCCGCGAGCCTGTTCGTATTGCGCCGCCAGCCGCAAAATCCCGGCACTGTTCTTGTACTGGTCGAGCGCGCTTTCGAGCCACGTTTCCGCCTGCCGCATATCGCGAGCGGCCATGGCCGCCCCAATGGCGCTCTCATACATCTGGCTTGTGGCATGCGTCATATCCATCGACGCATAGATCGCAACCGCCTGCTTCGGCTGTCCGATTTTCAGGTACAACCCGGCAAGCGAACTGTACACATCCGCGTTCCCCGGAAATGCCTGAGCCGCAGCATCGAGTATCGCCACGGCCCGATTCTGATTTCCCGCAGCCAGAGCGCTGTTCGCTCGGCGAACGCTCCATGTAGCAAAGAGCCGGTTGAACTCAGCCAGTTGTTCATCCGTCATGTCAACCGAATTGGACAGGCTGCCGACCAGAGCGTAGAGCCGCTGGTCGTCACCCGCGCGCATCAATACCCACCCGTACTGGATCTGCACGTCAACGGGCTCGTCGGTGTTGCGGTCGCGGTAAATCTGCGTCAGCTGGGCGAAGGTCTTCATCGCAGCCTGGTTCTGTCCGACTGCCGACTGAATCGACGCCAGTGTCTGCAGATACGACGTGTCCTGTTCAAGCCGCAGGCGCACCGATTCAGGCATCGCCGCGATCTGCCGCAGAGCTTCGCGGTCATGATTTCCCTGGTGCAGCGCATTCACCATGCCGCGCCAGGCATCCGCATTCTGTGGATTCCTGTCGAGTTCCTTGCGGAAGATGGTGTAAGCCTTCTGCTGATTGCCCTGCGATGCATAGACATCGGCCAGCTGCAATTCAATGCCGATTTGCGGCGGAGGCGCCACTGCCAACGCCTGCTCCAGATACTTCTGCGCGCGATCCCACTCATGGCGCGTCTGGTAGATCGAGCCTACAAGGACGAGAAACGCAGGATCACTCTGCTCCTTGACCAAAACAGTCTGCGGAATGCGCGCAACCGTCCCCAGCGCCTCATCATCCCGGCCCAGTTGATGCTGCGCTGCAATCAGCGCGCGCCAGGCTCCGGCGTTCTCCGGCTCCTCTGTCACGATCTGCTGATAGAGCTGCAGGGCAGGCTCATATCGATTCGCCATCATCAGTAGCGCTGCATATTGCGTCTGCTTATCGACAGGCAGGTCGCGTCCCTCATTCGGAAACGGCAAAGCCAGCGACTGTTGAATGGTGCGGTCGGCTTCAGCCTTGCGGCCCAGCGCCAGATTGGCCTGTGCTAGCGCCCGCAGATATTCCGGATCGTTGTTGAGTTGTGCGCGAACGGTCTTTGGCATGCGGTCGTTGGTGGCTAAAGCCGCCTGCGACTCCCCCGCAGCCGATTGTGCGAGGAACAATCCCCGCCACGCCCCTTGCCGTTCCGGGCCGACGCGCACAGCGCGCTCAAAGGCATCAATCGCCTCTGAGTTGTTCCCCGCCTGCGCATAGGCGCCGCCGAGACCTTCCAACGCATCCGGGCTCGATGGCTTAAGCGCCAGCGCCGCGTTGTACGACTCGATCGCTGACTCTGTGTTTCCAGACTGCAAAGCGTCGCCTGCCTGAGACATCTTCTCCCAGAAGTGCGAGGTTGCGATCGCACTATCCAGCCCTCTGGCTCCGGCTGCGCGCGCGCGTTCGAGATAGCTTGAGGCTTCGGTGAAATCCTGCTGCTTCATGTACACGTAGCCCATGCCGCTCAGGGCTCGCGGATTGTTCGGCTGTTTCTCCAGCAGCGTCTCAAACTGCCGTTTGGCCTCGTCCAGCCTGCCGCTGTTGAGAGCGCGGTAGGCAGAAGCTTCCATCGGATTTCCCGCGGGAGTGGTGGCCGCAGGTTTCTCCGCCGAAGAGGTCACCGGCGACGCTGGAGTGGAGGAAGCGATCGCGTTCCATGCCTCCGCCTGGTTCAAAGCGTTCTGCGCTGCCGGAACACTGTCATATCGCCGCAGAATTGCGATGCCCTCAGGACGGGTCTTCGGGTCATAGGTAAGAATGCGTCCGAGTGTGATCGAGTAGCGCGAATCGGCGGGAAATTGCTGCGCCAGTTTACGCAAACCCGCAACAGCATGCGGACGATCTTCGGGAATGGCGGCTTCCGTGTCGTAGTACGCAAGCGCGTAATCCCCGGGAGGCGGCGTGCTGCCGAAAACATCCCGGTAAATACGCATGGCGTCAGCATATCTGCCGTTTTGCGCAAGACTGCCAGCCTGGCTGAGGCGCACGTTTCGCGGCTCGACGTCCGGCATGCCTTGGATCTTGGCAAGATCCGCGGCATTTCCCCCGGCGGCACGCAGCCGCTCCAGGTACATCCTTGCCTCGTCCGTTTTCCCAAGCTGCATGTCGGCTTTTGCAATGCCCGAAAGCGCCTCGCGATTATTCGGATCGGCCAGCAACACTTGCTGCCACGTCTGAGCCGCCATATCGAGATGGCCGCTCGCGGCGAGCGACTGGGCCTTGGCCAGCAAGGCTTTTTCAACAGCGGATTGCGCTTGAGCACTCAATGCGAAACCAAAAAGCGCACAAGCGGCCGCGAGCAGGAGATTTCGGCAAACGTTGCGGTTTACTTTTTCCATTGGACCCTCAGCGTTCCATCCGGGGCGAATCGAAAACGTTGTTCTTGCCAGCCCAGCGCAAACAAAGCCAGGTTCTGGTCGTAGTATTTTGGCGGATCTCCCAGCAATCCGGTGGACGGCTCGATCTGAGCCAACACATTCCGGAGCTGTAACGCAGCCGTCGATTTTTCTCCCGACGCGAAAAGAAAAGGCATCACAGCGGCAGAAAATCCAGGAGGAGCAGTCGTGCTCGAAATGTTTCCATCGGGATTGACTGTTTCCGGCGGTGACAAATGCGCCTTTACATAGCTCGACATAGGAGCAAAGACCTGCAACAGCTTCAAAGAGCCCGGTGACTCATGCGCCGTCATCCCGGCCCAAAGATACACGCGGATGGCATCGTAGCTGCCGCAGGCGGGCTTCGATGTCTGCCCAGGTTGGCCCACCGCCGAAAACCCTTTACCGCTTCTATATTCCACCCAGTCCATGGCAAAACCTGAAGGACTAGCTTGTTGCAACCACTCGGGCAGTGCAGACGCCATCGAATTCCATGGCTCTTCCGGATCGGCTCGCTTTGCCGCCAATAGCAGAGGCAAAGGCATGTAGCTGGGATTGAGCACCCAGCGATCCGCATCCGGATGAAAGCCGTACCGGCCCGGTAACAAGACGGCGCCAATCTGGGGCAAGGTGGCGCTCTCGTTCTTTGCGATCAGCGAAAGCATTGCCTTCGCGATCTTACTGTAATGCGGCTTCGCCCAAAGCTCGCCGGCTTCGATCAGGCTGTAAGCGACCCAGAGATCAGAGTCGGAAGCTGAATTCTGATCGAGCACGCCCCATGAGCCATCGTCTTTCCGGCCCCAGCTCCACGCCGGCAGATTTCTGGACAGGTCACCCTGTGCCAGATTTTCCTCCGTCCAGGCGCGAATCCGCTCAAACGAGACGCTATCCCCCGCAACAAGAGCGAAAAACATAGCATAGCTCTGTCCCTCTGAGGTCGTCATCGAATTTCTTTCCGGGTCGATCACGCGTCCTTCAGGACTGAGAAAATGCGCCGCATAATGATCCCAGAGTGGCCAAGCACTCGCCCTCGCCGTCACAGAGTGGCAGCATAGAGCGAATATCATAGCCAGCAGGATCGCAGCCTTCATGTCTGCTGTGCCTCCAGTCTGGCTTTAGCCCGCTGATCGAGCCGCGCCCTCGTCCACGGCACCACAAACAATCCGAGAAGGAAAGTCAGAACGACGATCATCCACGGGAAAGTTCTTAGCCAGTTACGAACGCGAGCCCACCATGGCAGATAACCGACGTGGTAGAGGCGATCGCCTAACCGATATGAGGTGAACTCGCTCCCGTGCAAAACGCTAACCGACTGACTGATATCGCCGGACGTAGCAAATTTCGTGAAAGCGCCAATAAACGGCGCTGCCGAAGCATCGTTCCTGAGCGTAATGCTGACGATGGAGCGATTGGATGACCAGGGCGATTCACTGCCTTGGATCAGCGCGTCTGGAAATTGACCGAGGCTCTCGAGCAGACCATCGCGTTCTTTCGCTTGCCCAATTCTCCACCACCAGTTCGGCCGCATTTCAGCCACCTGCCACCAGGCATGTTCGATAGCCGAAAAGAATCCGCCCGTGTCGTGAATGGAAAACCCATGCTCCTTCACTTCAACCGGCAATTGCTCGCTCAGCCGTTCAAATGCAGGCTGATCGTCTGGAGTGCCCAGCACGAGATAGTCCGCATCGCCTCCCAGGATTGAATCGTCATTCACCGAGACCTGCAGCGCCGGATAACCAGTCTGCTCACCCATATTTGCCAACAGCGCGAGAAAAACGCCAAGTTCCGCCGTACTCGGGCGCGGCGGCACTATGATTCGCGTCTGAGAAAGATCGGCAAAGCGCGTAAAGGGAAATCCAGCGTTTGCGAAGAGTTCCAGATTCGGCATGGCAGCCCAGTGATCGAGGCCGCGAATGTCGAGATAAGAACTGCGCAGAATGGCTCCCTGCAGGTTGATAGGCGCCGTGTCCTGGCAGTTCCCTGTCTTCGCCAACTGAAAGTAAAAGTTGAAGAGAAACGTATTGGCCGATGGCCGAATATTCGACAGCGGCACGGCAACATCATAGGCCAGCGCTTTGTTAGGACTGTTGTCGTGCGGCAGAGGAAGCTCGTTAACGAGTGCCCCGTTAGCGGTCACGCGCAGCGTCGATCCATTCGCCAATGGAATCGCGTTGTAGCGATAGTCCATGTGAAGTGAAATACTCTGCCGATCGCCATAGTAAAGATCGGGAGGCAGGCGAAGGTAAACTGGCAGCGGACCGGAGCCATCGCTCTGCAGTTCAGGATTTCCCGAATAATCCCAGAAGGGCGAAATACGATCGGTCCTGAGCCACAAAGGCGCGTCGTCAGCTTCGCGCGGACGCGGCAACCGATATTCCCCAAGATGGACGGTGGTTCCCTGCAGCATCAAATTACCGGTGGCGACAGCCCGCGCCGCAGTTACCAGTTGATCGTCGTCATCGCCTGCTACGATCAGCACCTTTCCGTAAGGATCGACAGGATTCGTACGAACAGCAATCACCGGTCCAGTGGAGCCTAAGTCCATACCGGCAGGCAGATTCGAAAGTCCTTCCACCAGAACAACAACATTCCCCGGTGGCAATATGCCGCCTTTGGTAACAGGAAACGTCAGCGGTCTTGATTTCGCCAGGACTCCAAACCATGAAGCCAGAATACCCGCAGCCTGAAACGCCTTATTGCTGGGCCGGTCAGTCGTGAAGGCAAACGGAATCGAGGCCGACGCGCTGCTGATGGCGCCATCATAGAAAGGCAGCGGCAGTATCTTCAGGTCATCGGCAAGCGGCAGCAGCGATCCCGAAATCTCTATGCCTGAATTGGCTTCCACTCGTCCCCATAAGACCGTGTTCGCCGGATCTTCACATTGCTGCGTGTAGTGACCGATAAATTCGAACTTCAGCACATTGTTCCGAACCAGCAGTTCAGCCGGAAGAGACAAATCCGTCTTCAAAGCCTCCTGCACATTGTCGACTTTTTGCGGAACAGGTAAGGTGGCCACCAGCGCGCCATTCAGATACACATTCAAATGGCTCATCTGCGGAATGAGCGTGGGCGAAAAAGCATAACGCAGATGCAAAGTAGCCTTCTGCACCACTTCGGTCTGGGGCAGAGCAAACGGTATTTCGCGTGACGCTGCTACACCGCGAAATATGATCGCTTCGGGTACTCCAATATCCTTAAGCAGGAACGTGGCCTGGAACGAACCTGCAGCGGGAGCCGCATCCGATGCCTTAACCTGAGGTGAAAGCTTGCCGTGTTTCTGCGCAAACAGCGGTCTGGAAGCACCGGCGAGCAGCATCGCAATCACAATTGCCGCGCCCGCACGCGCAGCTGCCGGCAAAGCAGCTTCCTTTTTTCTTGGAATCAATACACCCAGAGCATGCCCAACTCCTTTAACGGAGAGTCGAACCAGCCGCACAAAGCTGCGCCATGGTTTATCTGCTTCCCGGCGCTCGCTCCGGCTCAGCCATGAATCGGCGCGAGAGTAGAGCACAAGCGTCAGAAGCTCCTCTTCCTCAAGCGCGAGGTCTTCATATTTGATACGAAGGTTCGCCTCGTTCGCGTGAACGATAGTGGCCGGAAAGCTCGCCTCCTTCCCGCGCAGAGGATAGACCACGTGCACGCGGGAATCCGGCGGCAGAGTAAGCGCCTCCTCAAGCTCAATCGAAGCTCCGCCTAGCGACATGTTCACGGACTCACCAAAGACGCTCTTTCCATTCGCAAGACGAACTTCCACCGGCATGTGCATGTCGATGCGCACATCTGTCCTTACCTGTCGTGATTCGAATGCAACAGCATTCGCGACCCCCACAATGATCAGGTTGAACAGTATCCAGAACGCGTTCATCAGAACCGTGCCTGGATGTCCGGCATTCCAGTAGAAGAAGCGGATGGGCGCAACAACCAGGCCAGCCACATTGAGCAGAATCAGGAATATATACGGCCGCGCAATGCGTGCATCAAAGTAACTCTTCTGGACGATTCCTCCCTTGGCCGTCACATTGAACTTACCCAGCTTTGGGTTAATCAGTGCAAGCAGCGTAGGTCCAAGAATGTAAGGGGCAAGAACCGTTTCATACACCTCATTCCAGAAAGAATGGCGATATTTTCCCTGGACCCTAAAATTGGTGAGGTTTGAAAGAAACAGATGCGGCATGGCGTACGCGAGAATCGCCGGCCAGTAGCCGGGAATGTTAATGCGTCCCAATAGCATGTACACCAGCGGCGCAGTAAGAAATACCAGCCGTGGAACCGCATAGAGAAAGTGAATCATCGCGTTGAAATAGCACAGCCTCTGCGGCCATTTGAGTCCGCGCGCAAAGAGCGGATTGTCGGTCCGCATCACCTGGATCATGCCTCGCGCCCAGCGGATACGCTGACCGACATGGCTCGAAAGACTTTCCGTCGCTAGTCCCGCAGCCTGGGGAATATTGATGTAGGCCGTGTTCCATCCGCGTATCTGCATGCGCAGCGACGTGTGCGCGTCTTCTGTAACCGTCTCTGTTGCAATTCCTCCGATCTCATTGAGAGCAGTGCGTCGCAGCACGGCGCAGGAGCCGCAGAAGAATGTCGCATTCCACAGATCGTTTCCATCCTGCAGAACGCCATAAAACAACTCGCCTTCATTCGGAATCACCATGAACTGGTGAAGGTTACGCTCGAACGGATCGGGCGAGTAGAAGTAGTGCGGAGTCTGCAGCATTCCCAGCTTGACATCTTTTAAAAACCATCCAAGCGTCATCTGCAGAAAGCTGCGCGTCGGAACGTGATCGCAGTCGAAAATCGCGACATACGGCGAATCCAGGACCTTGAGCGCGTGGTTTATGTTGCCGGCTTTAGCGTGCTTGTTGTCCGTCCGCGTGACGTAACCGATATCTGCTTCCTCGCAAAATTTGCGAAACTCCTCGCGCCTGCCATCATCCAGCACGTAAACGTGCAGCTTATCTTCAGGGTAGTCAATATTCATGGCGGCAAATGCCGTGGATCGCACGACTGACAACGGCTCATTGTAGGTGGGAATCAGCAGATCGACGTGCGGCCAGTCTTCAAGGTCTTTCGGCATGGGATATGGAGGCCGTCGGAGAGGGCGAATGGTCTGTATATATCCGAGAAACAGGATGACGAACGCATAGAACTCGGCGGATAGAAGAATCAGCATGAAGATGGAATTGATTACGCCCACCCTCTGGTTCGGCGACGCAAACGTCTGCGCCACCGTAAAGATTCGCCAATACGCATACCTCGCCGTCGCGAGCATGGACGCAAACATCAGAGCCAGCGTCACCAACTCGGAACCGGAAATGCGATGGATGCCGAAGGCAAGTCCGATGATCAGGATGCCGAGGACCGCCTGCTCCGGCCACCTGAAGTCAATCGTGACGCATTCGAATGCCAGGAAAAGAAGTATGCCGTACACAGCAATGCGGGCCATGCTGGCCCACAGGCTGGATGTTGTTCCGAGTGATCGCCAGTGGGTCAGGATCCGCTTCATCGCTCGCTCCAGCGAGCCTGTGTTCTTACCGGTGCGCGGACCGGACTCCGCTTCCGTACCCACGACGCCAACTCAAGAAGATCGTGTGTCACCGCTGATCCGGGTGCATGATCGGCAACCGTCATTCTGGACGCAATCGCCTTGGCAATTTCCGCGGCGTCGCGAATCGTAATGGGCAAGAGACGATCGCAGCATTGTCTCTCCACCAGCGCCCGCGCACGCTGGTCGATGCTGTCCTGCTGATCAAACCGGTTGAATATGTAAAAGACTTCCGGGACGTCTACTCCGGAGGACCGCATCGCATGGAACGACGCCTCAATACGGGAAACCGTCAGAATGGAGTTCAGATCGGGTTGCAGCGGAACGAGCACGGTGCCACACATACCCGCGATTTCCGGCAGCATACTCATCGAAGCAGGCCCCAGGTCAAAGATCGTTCGCTGGGCTTTCCGCATCGCCGCTTTCACATCGTTCTCAAGCCATTGCTTTGTAATTTCATTGGTTCCGATTACCTGCAACGGCGGATAATTTGCGTCGGGCGACACGAATGTCCGCAGTCCGGAACGCAGGTCGGTCGCGCCAAAATAGAAGGGCAATAGTCCGCTTCCTGACGCATCCACCAGCAGGACTTTCTCCTTCATGGCGCAGAAAATTCTGCCGAGGTTCGCGCAAAACGTCGTCTTGCCAACGCCTCCGGCGAGAGAATAAATCGCCAGCGAAGATGAAAAGCTCTCAGCCGGAGCCGGCAGGTTGGTCTCGAAAAAGCTGGTGGGAACAGGCGCTTCAGGAAGAGCCGCTGCCTGGGGCAATTCTGTCTCGACGGGTGGCACAACCAGAGTCTCGACGACAGATGTGGGCAGAGGCTCAGCGCTCACCTCAACCGGGGCAGGCTCAACCAAAGATTCAAATACCTGTGCCTGGCTTTCAATGCTGGCCGGAGCTTGGACTGCGTCGCTTTTCCGGATGTCCACGTCCGTTGCATGATGGGTATGCTGGCTTTTCCTCTGCCGGGAAAAGTCCCGATACGTCGGGGCATCCTCTACATTCGCCCAGGAATAGAGGTTTGCTACGTCTTTCGCCAAATCGCTGTCAATTTCCGGCGCGGCGTGCGGTTTAGTGTCGCCATTTATCATTCAGGTTAAGTCCGTTTCTCGACAATTACATACAACGAATAATCTGAATTGATCACTCAGTTTACTTTGGTAACTGCAGACCTGCCTAACGTAACCTAACCGGCAAAGCCAAGGTAACAGAACGTCGAGAGCTATCTCCACTACTTTCGCAACACGAGCAATCCCTGTTCTTCACCGGGATTGGTGCAATCTCCAGCAGCGCAGACTTGGGGGGATGCTACAGGAGGGGTACTATCATTCTTTTGAAATTTGAACCATCATACTGTAACTTGTTGCTTTTACGCATCAGAAGAATCCATACTTCCCTTGAAGGCGACCGTAAATGGTAATTAGGTCTCTAGTCGCCGGGCAGTTAAGGCTGTGAAAGCATCTCAGGCATAGCAGGACTCAATAATCCACAAAAACAGAAGCCGAAGAACAAAGAAATGCCTGTAGATCAAGCTGCCATCTGGTTCATCTCTTTCCTCACGATCGCCCTGATGCTCCTTCGTCCATGGAAGATTTCCGAGGCCTTCTGGGTTGGCGGAGGAGCGCTGCTTCTCGTGCTATTGAGGCTGATCCCTCTCCACGTCGCCGGACACGCCGTGGCCGAAGGCGCCGACGTCTACCTCTTCCTCGCCGGCATGATGGTTCTCGCCCAGTTAGGACAAACCCACGGAGTCTTCGACTGGCTGGCGACTGTAGCCATCCAGCATGCGAAGTCATCCCGCGCCCGGTTGTTTGTCCTCATTTACGCCGTCGGAACGGTCGTGACCATCTTCCTCTCAAACGACGCGACAGCAGTCGTCCTGACGCCCGCAGTTCTGGCCGCAGTCAAGAAAGCCAGAACTGAGCCGCTTCCATATCTCCTGAGTTGCGCCTTCATCGCAAACGCGGCAAGCTTCGTGCTGCCAATTTCGAACCCGGCAAACTTGGTTGTCTTTCACCAGGGCATGCCGCCGCTCACTCAGTGGCTCCGCATTTTCCTCGCAGCCTCCGCCCTTTCGATCATCGCGACATTCGCCGCATTATATTGGTATTGCCGCAAGTCTCTTCAAGGTGAGACCGAAAGCAGGATAGAAGATGGCCACCTCTCCCATGCAGGCAAACTGGCTCTGGCAGGAATCGGCCTGGTCGCAGGCGTACTTCTCGTTGCTTCCGCGTTCGGTCGCGATCTCGGATTGCCAACCTGCGTCACAGCTGTCCTTGTAGCTCTAGCAATCTGCGCAAAAGAGCGTAGAAATCCCGTCGCGATCCTGAAAGGCATCTCCTGGAGTGTCATCCCCCTCGTCGCTGGCCTCTTCGTTCTTGTCGAGGCAATCAATCGCGCCGGGGCGTCACAACTCTCGCAGGCTGCTCTGCAGACAATAGCGGCATGGAAGCCGATTCCAGCAGTGCTCACGGCATCGTTCGGAGTCGGCCTCGTAAGCAACCTCATCAACAACCTCCCTTTAGGCCTGATTGCGGGATCGTCGATGAATCACGCCCACATTGCAGGAAGCCTGCGCAACGCAGTCTTGATCGGCATTGACCTCGGCCCAAACCTCTCCGTAACCGGATCTTTAGCGACAATCCTATGGCTGATTGCCATCCGCAAAGAGGGTTTAAACGTCAGCGCGTGGACCTTCCTCAAGGCAGGCGTCATCGTGATGCCACCTGCCCTTCTGCTGGCAACGCTGGCCGTGGTAGCGATGCGTTGAGTTATTGACCGAAAGCCTTCTCGAAGAACTTCACCATGCGCTGGCGGCCATCGAAACCATGCCAGGGCTCAGGACTCGGGTTCCCAAATATCCCACCCGCAAGCGGACCGTGATCCTCGCGCGGATAGCGGACAAGATCAACCGGAACTCCGGCCTGGCGCAGCGCCCGATACATCTCAAGGCTCTGCCCCAGCGGATCGGTGGTATCGCTGTCGCCCTGCAGAAGGAGGAATGGCGTTTTCGCATGCCCAACGCCGGAAAGAGGACTCTGCTTCCACGCATCGGTGTCATGTTCCCACGGCTTTCCATAGAACCAGCGGTCATACCACGAGCTGCTTTCGGTACCGTATTCACTGTATTGGTCAATCACCGGCGCGCCACTGATGATGCCTTTGAATCGGTCCGTCTTCCCCTCCGCAAAACCAGCCATTTCGCCGCCATAGCTGTAACCCATCAATGCGAGCTTGTCAGGATCCATGGAGTTGTGGGCGATGACAGCATCGACTCCAGTCATGATGTCCCGGAAATCCGCGCCTCCGAGGTCATTCTTATTGGCAGCGGCAAATGCGGCCCCATATCCGGTGCTGCCACGCGGGTTAGGCCGCAGAACCGCCCAGCCATGACCCAGCAGAAAAGGTATAAGCGGCGAATAGCCGTCCTCCCAGGCCCCAGTAGGACCGCCATGCACGTCCACGATCAAAGCCACTTTGCGGTCTTTAGCCTGGGGCGGCAGATAGAGAAGCCCCTCAATCGTCTTACCTTCGTTTTGCCACTGGACGAGTTGCGATGGCGTCTCGGTCCATTTCGCCGGTGTGATCGCCGGTGTGTTGAGGGCTCGCGGCGTGTGGCCAAGCTTCTCGACGAAAAAGAGCGTTTGTGGTTTCGTGCTGCTGGCCCCGATCCAGACCCATCCGCTGCGACGTGCATTGGCATTCAGATTCGTAATAATTGAAGTATCGAATTTCAACAACTCGATTGAACTGCCGCCAAAGCGGGCCACTGAAACCCTCGTGCCGTCCTGCACAGGTTGCAGGACTCTGCTGTCGGATGCAATCGGGCTCTCGTGCCCAATCGATCCTGCATATTCACGAGTAAGGTTCTTGGCCGATCCATCACCGAAGGTGAACTCATAAAGATCGTTGTAGCCCGGAGGAGAATCCTGCTCCGCCTGTGCCAGGAAATAAATGCGCTTGCCATCCTCCGACCATGTAGCTTGCCCGACCGATGGCGAAACCTGTTTTATTTCCTCGGCATGATCAGGGTCGGCGGCCTTGAGCAACCATGCGATCTTCGCCGGACCGAGATCACCGGCATTTCCCGGCTTCTCCGCAATCACAAGGAGTTTGTCCGACTGCGTGGTCCACGCAGCGGACTCAACATCAGGGCCAACGGCCGCCTTCGAGAGCTTACTGGTAGCCGGATCGAGCAGATAGAGTCTCGCGCCATGCGGATTGTGATCCACCCAGTCCGCATCAGCCTTATCCGTCTCCTGCTTCTTTTCTCCTGCTGTCTGCGGGTCGCGCGCGATGACGGCGATCCATTTCCCGTCTGGAGAAACGGAGAAGCGCTCAACGTCGATCTCCACCTGCTCCGGCTTCTGACTAGTTTTCGTCTGGTTGGGAGGAATCGCATCCGCCTCCTGCGATGCGTCGACAGGAGGATCGATCTTCAATTCATAAGGATGTGCCTCTCCGCCTTCCATGGGCAGACGATAGAGTTGCGTATGCTCTCCGCGCTTAGCCAGGAAGAGAATCGATTGGCCATCCGGAAACCACTCGCCGCCGCGCTCACCACGTTTGTCAGATGCGGGAGTGTAGGTCAGCTGCCGCGATATGTTCTGCTTGATATCGACCAGCCAGAGATGTGTGCGGCCACCATCGGCTGTCGAATCCGAGACCTGTAAGAGCACACTCGCAGCGTCGGGGGAGAGCCGGGGCTGAGCGATCGCGCGTGTATGGCGCAAATCTTCGTTGGTTGGAAAATGTGCTTCCTGCGCAATGAGCTTACCG
>Ga0209139_10000548_pt1 | contig 13140 bp, 10 predicted proteins | sample BogFormECP14_OM3_FD_188246 | JGI IMG/M metagenome (GOLD analysis project Ga0209139, IMG submission 188246) | Bog forest soil microbial communities from Calvert Island, British Columbia, Canada - ECP14_OM3 (SPAdes) (version 2) | ecosystem: Environmental > Aquatic > Freshwater > Wetlands > Bog ...
CTACTTCGTCCAGGCCGCCAACTACGAGCCGGCCGACATCGCCGCGGCCATGCGCGCCTTCGCCGCCAACCCGACCGACAAGGCAATCGGGCAGCCGAAAGCAGGCCGACGGCGCTGCCTGACCCTGCTTCGTTGGCTCGGCTGCCCAGCCACCCCGAGCCGGCGCGAATCGTTGGCAAACAGGAGATCACATGAACGCAAACACCATCAGATCTTGGCTCGGCCAGGTCACGACCGGGATTGGCGCACTGATCGGTGTCCCCGTCGTGATCGCGCTATTGACCTCCCAGATCACCCTCGATCAGGCCGCCCCCGGCATCATCGCCGCCGTGATCGGATTGATCTGGCCGGAGAACAAGCAGCTCGCCGCATCGGCGCAGGCGCGGAGCAAATGCGTTTTGCCGCTGCCGGGCCCGCCCCACAGGCACAGGCGGCGGTCCATCCCCTTGCCCTCGAGCAGGCCGCGCAACGCGGACAGGACCATAGCGTTGCCGCGCTCGACGAAATTGCGCAAACTCGGCTGCGGCAGCGGGGCGAATGTTGGTCATGGGGTCTTTTCCCATTTTAGGCGATGGAGCTTTCAGGGCCTCATTTTGCATTGCGAATGCGACGTGAGTTGCCGTAACCTCATGGCACGCATGACGAAACTTTCTCCTGCTGATGCTCTTGGGCCTGCTTTCCGGCGGCTGCGCGAAGTTATGGCCGCTCCTTTCCGCCTCGGATTTTTTTTGAAGATTGCGCTGGTAGCCGCGTTGACGCAGCCGGGCTTTTACTCCGTCATTGTTTCCTATCCATTGCAAGGGGCGCAGGCTGCGGCAGGAGCTGCGATCCGGCATCGCGCGCCGATGAATTTTGCGGGCGCTGGCACGAGCGGGCTTGCGTTTGCCTTGCCCGGTGCCATAGCCGGATTCGTTGTCCTGGCGATTCTGGGGCTGATTGGCTTGGTGGTGTGGGTTTTGTCGACGTATCTGTTCTGCCGTCTCCGCTTCACGCTTTTTGATCTGATCGTGTTTCGGCGGGGCAGGGTGCGTGAGGCCTGGTCGAAATATGGGCGGAAGACGTGGCGCTATTTCGGCGTGGTGCTGCTGGCTTCGCTGGTCTTTTTGGTTCTACTGGCGGCGACCGCGGGGCCATTTTTTATCCACATGCTGAAGGCGGCAGTGCGGCTGGGCACGCATGGACCGAATCCCAATGCCAATCCGTGGCCGATGCTGGCGCCGATGCTTCCTTTTATCGGCATATGCCTTCTGGTTGGGCTGCTGTGGATGGTCGTGGATGCGGTTCTGCAGGATTTTGTGCTGCCTCCTATAGCCATTGAGGATGCGCCGATTGAAGGCGCGTTCAGCAGGTTTGTGGCGCTGATACGAGAGGATTTTGGGTCGTTCGTGGTTTACATGCTGCTTCGGTTCGTGGTGGCTCTGGGCATCAGCTGGGTGCTGATGATCGGCGTCTTCCTGATTCTGGCCGTTGGCGGCATGAGCGGGCTGGCTGTGGGCTTCGGGCTATATCGCGCGATGTGGGGTGGCGGGATTGGTCTGCGAGTTGTCTTTGTGGCGATTGTAGCGGCGATGGCGCTGGTGCTGCTTGCCGTTTATCTGGTGGCGATGATTGCTGTATACGGGACGACTGCCGTCTTCAAGCAATCATATGCGGCGTATTTCTATGGCTCGCGCTACAAGGGACTTGGTGATTTGATGGAGCCTCCCCCGGACGAGGAACTGGTTGGCGTAAGGATTGAGCCGCCTTTGCCGCCACTGCCTCCATTGAGTGAACCGCCTCTAGTCTGGTGAGGATTTGCCATCCATGCGGGCGCGCCTTCGGCGCCATTTCGTGCAAATTTTGAGTTTCTCAATTTAGCGAACGCTATCGTCTCGCCGATTAACTAGTTCTGACCGGAAATGAACAGGCTCGTCCGGATTTGGACAGGCGGTGAGTTACGGCGTTTCCGAGGGACCTCTCCAACTAGCTCATTTCTCGATAGATATATGCCCTTTGGGATTGGCCCACTGTGTGCGGACACTTCACATGGTGAGGTGTTCGCATGACTTTCTTTGAGGATCTCCGTTTTGCGTTGCGGCAATTGAGCAAGGCTCCCGGGTTTGCGGTGACTGCGATTGTTACCCTTGCGCTCGGTATTGGGGCGAATACAGCGATCTTCAGCGTGATTCATGCGGTCCTGATGCATCCTTCGGGTGTGGATGCGCCGGAGCGCGTGGGCATCATGCGCACGAAATATGCCAACCTTGGGCTCGATTTTCCTTATGTTTCGGTTCCTGATTTTGCCGATGCGCTTGCACTCAAAGAGCAGGTGCAGGCTGCGGCGCTTGAGCGCGGCGACAGCTACAACATTCTTCGCGATGGCCGGACCGAGCATCTGGATGGGTCGCAGGTGACCTGGCAGTGGTTCAACGTTTTTGGGGCGCGGCCGGTTCTGGGGCGGACATTCACTGCGGAAGAGGACCAGAAGGGCGCGAACAGCGTGGCCGTACTCAGCTACGGCGCGTGGCAAAAGAACTTTGGCGGCGACCGCAATGTGGTTGGGCAAACGGTGATGCTGAACCAGAAGCCCTATCGCGTAGTTGGTGTGATGCACAGCGATTTTGACTGGCCACGCGGCAAGGAAGTCTGGACGCCGATGGGACTCGAGCCGAACGAATACGATCTGGACAATCGCTTCAATGAGGGGTCGTCGGCTGTAGTGCGATTGCAGCCTGGGGTGGATTTTGTACAGTTCAACGCTGGTCTGGCTGCGAAGTCGCGTGAGGAATATACGCGTGAGGGCGGGAAGGGATTTGCGCTTCGGTCGAACTGGGGAATGGCAGCGACTCCGCTGACGGAGTTTGCCGCTGGACCTCTGCGTAAGCCGCTCTATGTTTTATTCGCGGTGGTGGCGCTAGTACTGCTGATTGCTTCGGCGAACGTAGCTGGGCTCTTTCTGGCGAGAGCGTCGTCGCGGACGAAGGAGTTTGCCATTCGCACGGCGCTGGGTGCGAACGCATGGCGGCTGGTGCGGCAGATGTTGACCGAGACGCTGGTGCTCGCCGGATTGGCGACGCTGATTGGCATCGCGCTGGGGCCTGCTTTTGGCAGGATGCTGCTATGGTTGGTGCCGCAGAGTCTAGCGGAAGGCTACACAATCAAAGTGTCGTTGGGCGTGTTGGCCTTTACGGCGGTGACGGGTCTGCTGACCTCCCTGATCGCCGGCATTGGTCCGTCGGTAAAGATGGTGCGCACGCAGAAGCGGCTGGAACTGCATGATGGTGGGCGCAGCACCACTGCCGGTGTAGACAAGCAACGGCTGCGCAGCGCGTTCGTTATCGGCGAAGTAGCGATGGCGTTTGTGCTGCTGGCAGGTACGGGGCTGTTTCTGGCGAGCCTGAAGCAAATGCAGCAGATCAATCCGGGATTCAATCCGCATGGCGTGTTGACTGGCGTGGTTGTTTATTCCGGCGAGGGCTATAAGAACAACTTCGAGCGGCAGGGAAGCTTCGTGAATGCGGTACTGGATAATTTGAAAGCGCAGCCGGGCGTAAAAGCGGCTGCGGCAACGACTTCTCTGCCTTTCAGCAATCAGGATGGGTCCAGCTCGTTCTCCATCAAGGGCCAAGCTTTGGGGCCAAACGATCCGGGGCCGCATAGCCAGTTGAGTTTTGCCACGGCCGACTACCTCAAGACGATGCAGATTCCTCTGCTCGCGGGGCGCTGGATCAGCACAGAAGACCGCTCGAACACGCAGCCGGTAGTGGTGATTGACGAGAAGCTGGCAAAGAAATACTGGCCGGGTCAGAATCCGCTTGGGCAGCACATGAGCGCGGTTTTCGGTCCTGATAAGCAGTGGGCTGAAGTTGTGGGCGTGGTTGCGTATGTGCGGCCTGATTCTCTGGAAGAAGACGTCAGCGATGGCATGCGCTACTATCCTTACTCGCAGTCACAGAATGGGATAGCGAGTTTTGCGTTGCGCACGGATGGAGACCCAATCGCCCTGACATCGGCTTTGAACCGCGCGATTGCCGCTGTCGATCCGGCGCAGACGGCATTCAATGTCGGCACGCTGGAGTCGCGAGTGGATGCTTCGATGGCGTCGAGGCGGCTGATCGTGTGGCTGCTGACGGCCTTTGCCGGATTGGCGCTGGTACTGGCGCTGGTTGGAATCTACGGGCTGATCAGTTATGTAACCGAGCAGCGCACAAATGAGATTGGTATCCGCATGGCACTGGGTGCGCAGCGCGGACAAGTGGTTGGGCTGGTGATGAAGAGTGCGCTGGCATGGGTTGGCATTGGGCTGGCGATTGGTATCACAATGTCGTTCTTTGCCGCGTCGATGTTGAAGCAGGTGTTCACCTCGTTTGGTGGAGGAGTCGTCTCGTCGCTTATGGTGGCAATGGCTGCGCTGATCACGATAGGCGGGCTGGCGGGGCTGGTTCCGGCGCGGCGGGCGGCGTCGATTGATCCAGCGAAGACGCTGCGGAGCGAATAGAAGCAGATCCTTCGCTACGCTCAGGATGACAGCTCTTATAGTTTAGTGGATAGCGGAACTATCGATTCGTTTACGCCGTAAGGAGATTCATGCGGGCAATTTTTGAAGATATTCGGTACGCGCTGCGGCAGTTTCGCAAGGTTCCAGGGTTTACCGCAACGGCGGTTCTGACGCTCGCGCTTGGCATTGGTGCGACGACCGCCATCTTTACGCTGGTGCATGCGGTGCTGTTGAAGTCGCTGCCGGTGGTGAACCCGGATGAGTTGTGGCGCGTAGGCGATCAAGAGGACTGCTGCATCAACGGCGGCATGCGGGATGATTGGTCGCTCTTCTCCTATGACCAGTACAAGATGTTTCGGGACAATAATCCTGAGTTCAAGCAGATGGCGGCGTTTCAAGCCGGTCGGAGCAAGATCAGTGTGCGCCGCCAGGGGAGCGATCATCCGGCGGAAAGCTTCAACAGCGAGATTGTTTCCGGGAATGCCTTCGACACCTTTGGAATCAGCGCATATGCCGGACGGCTGCTGCAGCCCTCGGATGATAAGACTGGCGCTGCTCCGGTTGTAGTGATGAGCTTTCGCACCTGGCAGCAGAAGTACGGGCTGGATCCTTCGGTCATTGGAGCGAGCTTCAATGTCAACGGGCAGCCATATACTGTGGTCGGCGTAACTCCACCGGGTTATTACGGCGAGCAGGTTGAGAGCGATCCTCCGTCGTTCTGGTTCCCAATATCGAGCGAGCCGCAGATTGATGCGTTTGTGGTCCGGGATCGACCCGAACTGCAATGGCTCAACCTCATTGGCCGCGTGAAGCACGGCGCAAACATCAAGCAGATGGAAGCCCGGATGCAAGTGCAGCTGCGCCAATGGCTGATGAGCCCAGTGAGCAAGGTCGAGGAGCAATCGAAATCGCTGATTCCGAAACAGACGCTGCATCTTGCCCCTGGAGGCAGCGGCGTGCAGACGTTGCGCCAGGAATATGAGGATGGGTTGCATCTGCTTATGTGGATCTCATCTTTCGTGCTGCTGATTGCCTGCGCCAATCTGGCCAACCTGATGCTGGTGCGCGCGACGACGCGCAAATTGCAGACCTCAGTGCGGTCGGCGCTGGGCGCGCCGCGGGCAAGGCTGGTGCGGCAGGCCCTGACCGAAAGCGTGGTGCTCGCCGTGTTGGGTGGACTGCTGAGCCTCATATTCGCCTATGGTGGAACGAAGCTGATTCTGCATCTCGCGTTTCATAAGGACTACGTTCCGATTCAAGCGACGCCTTCTCTTCCGGTGCTGGGATTCGCCTTTGGCGTGTCGCTGCTGACGGGAGTGTTGTTCGGCGTAGCTCCGGCATGGCTGACGGCGCATGCGAATCCGATTGACGCGTTGCGCGGAGCGAACCGTTCGACGGGGCAGGGAAGTTCGATTACGCAGAAATCGCTCGTGGTTCTGCAGGCGGCGGTTTCGCTGGTACTGTTGTGCGCCGCTGCATTGCTGACACAGAGCCTGCGCAACATGCAGCATCAGAATTTCGGCTTCGATACGAACAATCGCTACATAGTACACATTGACCCGCTGATGGCCGGATATAAGCCGGAACAAATGGATGCGTTCTACCGTCAGTTGCACGATCTGCTTGCCGGAATCCCGGGTATGAAGAGCGTTGCGTATTCGCTGTACAGTCCGATGGAAGGCAACAACTGGGGTACCGGGGTCTACATCGAGGGGCAGGCTCCGCCGCCGCCGGGAAGCGACGAGAACAACGCTTCGTGGGTAAGGACAAGCGCCGGATATTTCGACACGATCGGTACAAGGATTATTCAGGGCCGGGAATTTGTTGAGGCGGACACATCGGCGGGGCGTCTGGTGGCAGTGGTGAACAAAACCTTTGCGAACAAGTTCTTCAAGGACGGCAACGCGATTGGCCAGCATTTCAGGCTCGATTTGAAGACGACGGTAAATTACGAGATCGTCGGCGTGACTGAGGACGCGCGATATCGGGAGTCCCCAAGGAAAATTCCGCCGATGTTCTTTGTAGCAGCGCCGCAATGGGCGAAATACGATGATCCCGACATGGGGAGCTTCGAGACTGTTTCCCACACCAAAATGGGCGCGATTGAATTGCGCACTACTGGTTATGTACCGGGGCTGGAGTCCCAGGTGCGGCATGCGATTGCCCAGGTGAATCCTGACCTGACGGTCATTGATTTCGAGACCTTTGCCGAGCAGGTGCAGGGTAACTTTAACCAGCAGGGGATGATTGCGCAGCTGACGTCGCTCTTTGGAGTGCTGGCGCTGATGCTGGCTTCGATCGGCCTCTATGGAGTAACAGCCTACTCGGTTGAGCGGCGCACGAGCGAGATTGGCATTCGCATGGCGCTCGGCGCGGATCGCACGGCGGTGTTGAAACTGGTGCTGGCGGGCGCGTTTCTGCAAGTCGTCATCGGACTCGCAATCGGCATTCCGGCAACGATCCTGGGCGGACGCGCGATGGCGAACCAGCTTTTCGGTATCAAGCCCTATGACCCCCGAGTGCTCGTTGTTGCGACGCTGGTATTGCTGGCTGCCGCGTTTGTCGCAGCTGTTCTGCCGGCACGCAGGGCCGCGAATACCGAGCCGATGCATGCGCTGCGGACGGAGTAAGTTAATCTATGCCACTTTATCCACTGGGCGATGATGAAGACGTATCAACTCTTCCATGCGTAATGGAACGAGAGCGTACGATACTCCTTCATCATCGCTGAATTCAACTTCGACTGCGGATGGCGACAATAATTCCACCACTGTGCCGACCTGCCCTCGCACGAGACCATGCTTGGGCAGATCTTTGAGCAGCGCAACGGCAGCTAAGAGTTCGATATCAGGCATTCCAAACCTCATGCGATGAGTATGTAGCAAGTAACGAAGCGTGGAAGTTCTTCATCGCTTCGGATGATCCAGATGCTGCGGACACCGGCAGATTTGGTCTTGTGATGAGCCACAAAGTCAATTATGTATCGAGTCCCGTACTCATCGGAAGCACTTATTTCGGCTTCTTCGGTCCTAGCCGCCAGTAGTAAGGCATCGCGAAGTTTCGCTGCATCTGTCTCATTCATAGACAATGCTGAAGCAAAGACTCGGGCTTTATGTCGCCCGCGAAGATGCTTTGTGCTCAGGCAGTATTCGCTCAACTTTGTAATGTCGACGATCGCAAGCTGTCCGTTTGGCAACTTCATTGTTCTTCCTCGTACCCTTGGGAACAGATTGCTTACTCGGTTTCTTTGTTCCTTGCGCGCACTTTGAACCAGATGGGAGAGCCTTCAAATCCGAAAGCTTCGCGTATCTGGTTTTCGAGGAAGCGCTCGAAGGAAAAATGCAGCTCTACCTGCCGGTTCGTGAACAGAACGAAGGTGGGTGGCGCAACGGCTGCCTGCGTCATGTAGTAGATGCGAACTCTCTTCGCCATGGGCACGCTGGCGCGCTGGAAATCGACGCGTTCAAGGAAGCGGTTCATCTGGCCAGTGGAGACACGCTTGCGGCGCTCTGCGGCTACGCGGATTACGCTATCGAGAATGCGAGGGACATTCGTGCCTTGCAGCGCTGAGACGAAGAGTACTGGCGCGTAGTTCAGGTACTTCAGCGTACGTCGGAGTTGTTCTTCAAAGATGGCTCGGTCTGCCGGCGGCTTGTCGTCGGTACGCTTTGTTGTCACCAGATCCCACTTGTTTACCACAATGACGACAGAGCGGCCGCTCTCGTGCGCGTAGCCTCCGATGGTGGCGTCCGACGCAGTGACGCCTTCCGTCGCATCGATGAGGAGGATCGCCACGTCAGCGGCTTCGAGATGCTTACGGGCCATCACGACGGACATTTTTTCTGCCATCAGGTGCGTCTTGCCTTTGCGTCGAATGCCGGCGGTGTCGACGATGCGAAGCTGCTGGCCTGCATGCTCGATGACTTCGTCGACTGCATCGCGCGTGGTGCCTGCGATGGGGGAGACGATAGCGCGCGATGAGCCTGTCATGGCATTCAGAAGCGTGGATTTGCCGACGTTCGGGCGTCCGATGATGGCGACTCGTGTTTCGTGCTGCTGGAATTCGCCGTGGGTGCGGTGCGGAGCGTCTTTTTCTGCCTCATCCGCTGACTTTTCTTCAGGAACTTCGACGGCTTCTTCTTCGGCTTCCGGAAAAGTGAGCACGGCGAAGACTTCATCGAGCAGATCGCCGATGTTGTGGCCATGCTCGGCTGAGACGGCGACGAGATTCTTGATTCCGAGGCGACGGAAGTTTTCCGCTCCCGCATCGAGAGCTTCTGTATCGATTTTGTTGACGACAAGAAAGAGCGGCTTGCCGGTCTTTTGCAGCAGGCGCGCGAGGTCGATGTCGGGTGAAGCGAGCTCGGTGCGCCCGTCGACTACCATCACGATGGCTTGAGCCTCATCGAACGCGACGCGTGCCTGACGGAAAATCTCTGCCGGGATCAGGGCTTCGTCGTCGGGAACGATACCGCCGGTATCGACCAGGCGGGCAACGTGGCCGTTCCACTGGACTTCGCCGTAGATGCGGTCGCGGGTGATTCCCGGCTCGTCGCCTACGATGGAACGGCGTGTGCCCGTAAGACGATTGAAAAGAGTGGACTTGCCGACGTTGGGTCGGCCTACGATGGCGAAGACGGGTGCGTTGCTGTTCGCCGATATGGATTTTGTCTTGCGCGTCGCACGTTTCTTGGCATTCAAAGTCTTTCTCCTCAGTGACGCGCTGGAAAGGCGAACACTTGTCTATTATAGAAACCAGACTTCGCCGTAATTTCGCCTTATGTCATCTGTAGCCCAAACTGTGCCTTCGCTGCCCTCGCTCTATGATTTTTTCGCTCCCGGAGGCGTGCTGTCGCGTTCGAGCATTCCCTATGAGTTTCGCGAGGGCCAGCTGGAGATGGCGCAGGCTGTAGAGCGGGCTCTAAAGGAGCACAAGCACCTGATTGTCGAAGCCGGTACGGGAACCGGCAAGACGCTGGCGTATCTGCTGCCTGCGCTGCGCACGGGGCAGCGGGTGATTATCTCAACGGGGACGAAGAATCTTCAGGAGCAGCTCTTTTTCAAGGATGTTCCGTTTCTTGAGTCGCTGCTGGGGCCGCTTCGCATTTGCTATATGAAGGGGCGCGCGAATTATCTGTGCCGCCATAAGCTCTATGCGCTGCGCGACCAGCCGATTCTGAATGGTCTGGAGGAGATCGAGCAATATCGCGCTATCGCTGAATGGGAGAAGACGACCGAGACCGGCGATCGTGCAGAGATCGATTCGCTGCCGGAAACGAGCGCCGTGTGGGCGAAGCTCGACGCGCGCAGCGATGCGTGCCTGGGACAAAGCTGCCCGAATTACGAGCGCTGCTTCATTACGGAGATGCGGCGCAAGGCGGCGGAGAGCGATGTTGTCATCGTGAATCACCATCTCTTTTTTGCCGATCTCGCGATCAAGCAGCAGGCCAAGGCTGCGCCGGATGCGGGTGTGCTGCCTGAAGCGGCGGCCGTAATCTTTGACGAGGCGCATGAGCTGGAAGACGTGGCATCGAGCTACTTTGGGATAAGCCTGAGTAATGTTCGCTTTGAGGAACTGGCGCGCGATCTGGAGACGATGCTGCGGGCGAAGCAGGCGTTGAGCAGTGGCTTGCAGTCTGCCTCGCAGCTACTGCGCGAACGGGCGCGCATGTTCTTTGGCGCGTTGCCGATGGGCGTGAGCGGCGAGGGCCGCATGCAGTTTGGCAATCGCGAAGAATTTCTGGAGACGCAGGGCGATCTCTACATTGCGTTGCTCAACGCGCTGCACCGGCTCGAAGGCGAACTGGAACATGTGCGCGGAGTGGAAGAGGCTCCGGGGCTGAAGAAACGCACCGCGGATATTCGCGAGCACCTTAAGTTCCTGATGGAAGCCGATGATCGGAATACGGTCTTCTGGTTGGAGCGCCGCAATGCCGGACGCGCGCGGGAGGCGGGTCGAAATACGTATCTGCAGGCAACGCCGATTGATGTGTCGCAATTGCTGAACGAGCTGCTCTTTGAGAATTTCCCCAGCGTGATTCTGACTTCGGCAACGCTCACAGTGCAGGGAGGCTTCGAGCATATCCGCAAGCGCGTTGGTATGCAGGATGCGCGGGAGCTTGTGGTGCCGTCGCACTTCAAGTATGGCGAGCAGGCATTGCTTTACCTGCCTCCCGACATGCCCGATCCGCGCGACGCCAATTTTCAGGACGAGGCGACGAAGCAGATTCGGCGGGTGCTGGAGTTTTCTGAGGGGCGTGCTTTTTGCCTTTTCACCAGCTATCAGCAGATGCGCGATATCTATGAGCGGCTTTTGATGGAGCTGTCGTATCCGCTGCTGCTGCAGGGCAACGCGCCGCGCAAAGCTCTCCTGGAGGAGTTTCGCAACACGCCGAATGCTGTGCTCTTTGGCACGTCGAGCTTCTGGCAGGGCGTGGATGTGCAAGGCGAGGCGCTGAGCTGCGTCATCATTGATCGCCTGCCGTTCGCGGTGCCGACTGATCCTGTGGTGCAGGCGCGCATGCGTGCGATTGAAGAGGGCGGAGGCAGTCCGTTCTTTGAGTATCAGGTGCCGTCTGCCGTGATTACGTTGAAGCAGGGATTCGGGCGATTGATTCGCTCGCTTGAAGACCGCGGCGTGTTGATGCTGCTCGACCCGCGCATTCAGCGGCAACGATATGGGCGCGTCTTTCTCGGCAGCTTGCCGCCGTATCGCGTGACGCAGGACATTGCCATGGTCAGCGATTTCTTTCACAAGCGTTGATTCGTTAGCATAGGTTTAGTCATGGCGCGCAATCTCTACATTCTGGCTGGTACGCTGCTGCTGTTCGCGCTGATTTCGTGCGGCATGACGTATGTCGGCAACATGCAGACGGGGCTTCCGGGCAACGGATCGCTCTGGAAGACGACCTCGCTTTTTCTGACGCTTGGCGGCCTGGTGATCGCGCTCTTTGGCGTGATGACGGCGATGTTCGAGCAAGTGGATCGTCGCGCCGAGGAGCGGCGTTATCAGGAGCGGTTGGGCGAGCGCAGGCACAAGCCTCGCCGCTGAGAAAAAGTTACAATGGATAAGGGCTAATCTGCCCTGAGAGAGCAAGCAACGACATGTATGAAGTGACTGTGGAGCGCGGGTTTTCCTCCGGACACTACCTGCGCAATTACAAAGGCAAGTGCGAGAATCCGCACGGCCATAATTACAAGGTGCGCATTACGCTGCGCGGCGAGCGGCTGGACCATGCAGGCCTTCTGCTTGATTTCAAAGACCTGAAGCATGTGATGCGTCCGGTGATCGATCGTATCGACCATCAGATGCTGAATGATCTGGAGCCGTTCACGGAGATCAATCCGTCGGCGGAGAACCTGGCGCGCTATTTCTACGATGAGACGAATAAGCAACTTGCCGAGATGACGGACGGGCGCGTGCACGTGAAGGATTGCACCATTTACGAGACCGACACGACCACGGCGACGTACTACGAGTAGCGCGCCGTGTATCTGATCGAAATTTACAAATCAGTTCAGGGGGAATCGAGCTTTGCTGGACGCCCCTGCATCTTCGTGCGTCTTGCGGGCTGCAATCTGCGCTGCTCCTGGTGCGACTCGGAGTACACCTTCAAGGGCGGCTATAAGCTGTCGGACGATGAGATTGTGTCCGAGATCGAAAAGCTGGCTCCGGTCAAGCTGATCGAGTTCACAGGCGGCGAGCCTCTGTTGCAGGAGCGTGATCTGGTTCCGCTGATGGAGCGGTTGCTGGCGTCGGGATATGAGCTGATGATCGAGACCAGCGGCGAGCGGCCTTTGGATCGCGTGCCGGCTGCGGTGCACAAGATCGTCGATGTAAAATGCCCCGGGTCGGGTGAAGGCGGCAGCTTTCGCATGAGCAATCTTGAATTTTTGACGAAGGGTGACGAGGTCAAGTTCGTGATCACCGATCGCGGCGACTATGAGTTTGCTCGCGATTTTATTCGTCAGCAACGCCTCGAATCTCGTGCTGGTTCTGTGCTCTTGTCTCCTGCATTCAACAAAACGCCTACCATCGTCCGCAGCACAGAGAATTGCATGCTCGATCCGCGTGAACTGGTGGAATGGATGATTGCCGACGGGCTTGACGCGCGGCTGAGCTTGCAGATTCACAAGTACATCTGGGAGCCGCAAAAGAAGGGCGTTTAAGAACGACTCTACTGCGGCTGTGTCTGCAAATACTTGTCGAAGGGAATCTCGAAGTAGAAAAGCTCCTTACCGTCGGCGTCTTTTACCTGGCGGAAGATCAATTTCGCGCCGTGAAGCGGGGCTGAGCCTAATCCCTGCATGTCGTAGAAAAGAAATCCAGCACGCGTGGTGTGCGGTTCTACGACGAGGGCCGCGTATTCAAACTCTGAAAAATCCTGCTCAACTTTACCGTTGGGGTTTTTAGGTTTGGTGTGGATGTGAACCGGGCCGACGGGAATATTCGTTCCTTCCTTGTCCCGGAGCGAGATGCGCCGCTCAATATCGTCGGGCTCCGCCGCAGGGATTTTGTCGCCGTGCGCGCTGATGAAGTTGATGCGCGCGTCGTTCAGCGAAATAGGCCGGTCGCCGCTGTTCGTGATGATGATGCGGATGGGAAGGAACTGGTGTTCGAGGTAGTTGACGCGGAAGATTTTCACCTTTTCTTCCGTGTTCCA
>Ga0209139_10000549_pt1 | contig 13140 bp, 9 predicted proteins | sample BogFormECP14_OM3_FD_188246 | JGI IMG/M metagenome (GOLD analysis project Ga0209139, IMG submission 188246) | Bog forest soil microbial communities from Calvert Island, British Columbia, Canada - ECP14_OM3 (SPAdes) (version 2) | ecosystem: Environmental > Aquatic > Freshwater > Wetlands > Bog ...
CCTGCCAGGGCCGCCTTCGCTTCCGCCAGTATCGCGCGATAGTCGGCGTCATCGAGTTCGACCAACAACTGACCTGACTTCACTGCTTCGAAATCGCCGACATCAACCTTCCGCACCGTTCCCGAGATGCGGGTGCTCATCGGCGTCATGTCGGCGCGCACGTATGCGTCGTCGGTTCGTTGCTCTGCGCTCCCTCCCTCCCACGAGGTCCAGCAACCTTGAATCGTGAAGAGGAGCGCGGCAGCAACACCTAGCGTAATGATTGGAATGATGATCGCTCGTTTTGACATTTTTACTGACTTCCAAAACTCAGGAATGGAGATGCGTCTTGTTTCGGATTGCCATCACCGCGAGTCCGCAGCCGAATGAATTCAGTCGCAAAACTGTTGCACGCGATACGCGAATGTCCCGTTACGATTCGCCGTTATCATTTAATACCCTCAGCTATCCCGATTGAAAGCACATCCCGCAATGATGTATCTGTTCGCTACCACAAACGGTTGGCCGAACAATACCACATTCGGGGGATAACCATTTCAATGGATCCCGAGGACACTGCAAGGCACCTCCTGCGCCAGCGTGTATACCGTGCTCCAGAGACGCGATACGCGGACAGAACGATGGTGAAGTCCAATTACGAGAAGGTCAATCTTGTGTTCTCGAACGAAGTGAATGATCGCATCGACTCGTTCCCCGTCAAGCAGGTGCGTTGCAACCTCGACACTTTCACTGGCGGCCTTTTCCCTGGCCTTATCTTGTAAGTCTGCGTAGAACTTCGACCGATCTTCGCCAAGCGTTCGAAGGACGGTGGGATCGCCGGCCACTCCATAAGCTGTGTACGCCGGGAGCTCTTCCGCGACAGTGATGACATGCAGTCCGGTGTTGAGTGCTGTCGCGAGATGGAGTGCCGCATTCAATGCTCGGGCGGCTTCGGGAGATTCGTCAAATGCCACGGCAATATTCTTAAACATGGTCCTCGCCTGAATGAACTTCAATCCTCAGATGCATCATTTTCGAGCCGGCTTCTGAAACTTTGCGTCGCTCGTCGGACGGTCGCTTGAATCTCATGGTCTGAAAATGGCTCAACAACAATGTCATACCCTCCCAGGTCGAGCACGCTGGTCCACAATTCGAAGGTTGCCGCCCGAGCGCAGACCAGAATCGCTGGCCGCGGATGCAGGAGACTGAGTTCACCCCAAAGCGCCCACCATTCAGCATTCGGCAGCTCTGCGGGCAATATTGCTACCTCAAAGACATCTCCTTCGCTGACAAGATGCGCAATTTCGGCAGCCTTGGCAACGCATACGATCCTGACATCCAGGGGCTCAAGTTGACGAGCAATCGTCGTCCGCATCTCCTCTGAAACTACAGCCAGGATTCGAACTTCATTTTTCCGCTCGTCCACAACGGGGCTCTTGCATCCTTAGAAGACAGGATTACAACTTTAGAGCGCGATGGGGAGTGAGCAACTGTTATCTCACGGTGATTTTCAAAGTGAAGGGATGACCACCGCGCTATGATCAAATCGACGAACGGAATCGTTCTGATGTGTGAGTTACACGATTGATTTTCTGGCACTTCCGTACACAATATTGAGGGCTACCGAAACTTGGCCGATGCATTTACATTTGAAAACTGCGATGAACAGGAAGTCCGCACCGAGCTTTCCAGAATTCTAGAAAGCTCTTTGTTCGCGCAGTCTGACCGGCTCGGACGCTTTCTTCGATTCACAGTCGAGAGCGTGCTCGCCGGAAAGGGAGATTCGCTCAAGGAATATGTGATCGGCACGGAGGTGTATGACCGCAAGCCTCCATACCATCCCAGTCAGGACTCGATCGTGCGCACGGAAGCACGCCGCCTTCGCGCAAAGCTCAAGGAATACTACGAGTCCGAAGGTAGCGCTGACCGCGTCTTTATCTATTTGCGTCCGGGCACGTATATACCGGTATTTCGCAGGAACGAGTCTGCATCTTCTCTCCCTGAGAGCCAGGACAACGGTGATCTGCTCGTCAAGGGAAGTGGGGTGCCTGTCGCCGTTTTGCCTTTTGTAGACCTCTCAAACCGACCAGTCTCTTCCCAATGTGCTCAGGGAATTACGGATGAAATTACCCACCACATGGCTCTCACAGATGGGATCCGGATCATCTCAAGCGCGTCAGTCACTCAGGCGATTGCCGCTCCGTATGACATCCCATCGTTATCCCGGAACTTGGGTGTGCTGAACATTATCGAAGGCACGGTAAGGGAAGACCATAAGCGGCTGCGAATCACCGCAAGAGTGTTGAGTGCGGATGGCTTCCAGTTGAGTTCGCATCGCTTTGAGACGGCAGCAGATGCCGAGTCTCTGCTTCAGGTGCAGGAACAGATTGCAACGGCCTTCGTCAGCCGGGCTCGGCCGCAGCAGTCACATATACGCAAGCGCAGAGCCACGCCGGGGGCTCTGATTTTCGCCGCATACCCGCTGATCATGCATGCAGATGCTCTGCTGGACGAGGGATCGGCGGCGGACATACCCGCGGCGCTTTTGAAGTTTCAAGAAGCAAGCGAAGTGGCCCCTGCATTTGCACGCTCCTACTGTGGAATTTCTCATTGCAGGATTGAGATCGCTCTGCGCGGCGCAGACCGCTCTCCCGCACTCGTTTCGGAAGCAAAAGCCGCCGCGCTGCGCGCAATCGAGTTAGACCCTGAGATGATCGAGTCCTACTCCTGCCTCGGCAGCGCCCAGGCTCTCGAGTGGGACTGGTCGAATGCCGAGAAAAGCTTCCTCCATGGCTTGAAACTTGGCCTGCATGTTTCGTCTTCGCGACGATATGGGATGTTCCTCACTGCCCTTGGACGCTTCGACGAAGCTTCACATCACCTTGAGATGGCGCAGCGGATCGATCCATTTTCCAACCGTCAGAAAGTGGCGCGCGCAAAATTCCAGCACATCACTCGGCGATACGAGGAAGGAGTAAGCGAGCTTTCGAAGCCGTTGATCTATGGCCCCCTTCCAGTAGAGGTTCGGTTTGTTCTGGCCCAGATGTCCGCGCATCTTGGAGATAGCGAGAAGGCGAGGCAACTGATCGAAGGCATTCGGACAGACTCAGGTGCTCAATTGCCAATGATGGCTGGCATCGCAGAGGTTCTGGCACTGATCGGAGACAAAGAACAAGCAAATCGGATCGTGAACGCCTTTGGACTTCTATCTCCGGATCGAGAAATGAGTAAGTTTCGCCAAGCACTTCTGACGCTCGCCCTTGGGGACGGAGAAAGATCGATTTCGCTTCTAACCCAGGCAGTTGAAGATCGAGAAGCAGAACTCGTCTGGATGATGGTCGATCCGCGATTCGATTCGATCCGCACGGACCCGGCATTCTTGGCCCTTCTTGAAAAAGTATATTCAGGATCCAGAATCTGATATCCGGGAGAAAATGCTGGAGCGGTTGATTTAACACAACCAACGACACAGCTCTTAGAGAGACAGTCTTTGCTTGGCGTCAAAAAAAGGACCGTTGGCTCTTTTCCTAGAGACCAACGGTCCAACATTGCCAGAACGGTTCGTAGCCAACCTATGGTGTTGGAACCGTCACTGTCATGCTATTCGACGGACCGCTTTGCGTGCCGCTCGAATCGACGCTTGTCACGTAGTAGGAATAAGCCGTTCCACTCTGGACCGAGTTGTCCACGTAGGACGTCGGCACAGCGGAAGACAGAAGTTGATACGAACTACTGCCGCCCGTTGACCTGTAGATGTCGTAACCGGCCACCGGAAGCGGCGAGTTGCTGGGTGCCTGCCAAACGAGATTTACCATATGCGAACCTGTACCGCTCAAACTGACTGTAGAAGTCGGGTTGGTTGCCGAGGTGCTGTTGATCGTCAGCGCGCCCGTCACGGCACCGCCGGCTGTGGGCGCAAACTGGACATTGAGCGTGACCGCCTGATTGGGACTTAGCGTTACAGGGAACGTCGCCCCAGAGGCTGTGAAGCCCGCGCCGCTGATTGTATCCGAGTTAATTGTCACCGACGCCGTGCCACTTGATGTGAGCGTTACCGGCAGTGTCGCGCTGGAATTGTCAACCACATCGCCGAAAGCCAGACTATTTGCACTCACGGTCAACGTCCCCGCGCTGGGGGCGAAGTAGCTGGAGAGATCGAGGACGATGTTGGTGGAGTTGGAAGAGAAGGCATCAATAGAACCGTTCGTGGTCGGCACGATGGCCATGTTGGCCGTAATGGCTCCATCCCCTGCATTCAAGGTGGAGACTAAGGGTTGCACTTCTCCAGCCGGCCACAGGGTCAGGTAGCCCAGCGAACCTGACGGCACCACCGTTGCGTTCAACACATACGCCTGCGCAGTAGCAGGAGGTGCGCACGTGCTGCCCTCGACGGCAACGGCAAGCGTTCCGTTGAAGGCCCCGGCGCCGGTGCGCGTATCGATCACTCGGCAGGGGGTCACCGTATAGAGCGACAATCCGCCGGTACCCGGCGGCGCGAAATAGCCGTCGATGTCAAGAACTACATCCGCGTTGTTGGTCACGTACACGGAAATATCTCCGTTGGTGCCCGCAGGCACGATGGCCACGTTCGCCGTGACCGCTCCGCTGGGGGCGTTCAACGTGGAGACGACTGGCTGCGTCTCTCCCGTCGGCCAAGTGGTCAGATAGCCCAGCGTTCCGTGTGGCACCACTGTGACATTGAGCGCATAGGCCTGCGCCGTGGACGGAATATTGCAGGCGCTGGATTGCACGGGAAAGTCCCGGCTGGTTTTTGCGCCAATCAAAGGTCCGCCCAGCGGACCGGTGGCGATGCGAGTGTCAGCGACACGGCAGGGTGTCACAGGATAGAAAGCCAGCGCCGAGCTGGTTCCGGCGGGTACGAAGTAGCCGTCGATGTCCAGGACCACCTGCGTCGAGTCGGTGACGTAGACGTCGACTCCGCCGTTCGTGCCGGCGGGGACGATCGCGGAATTAGCCTTGATGCGTCCATCGGAGTTCAGCGTGGAGATAGTCGGCTGGGTCTCGCCAGTTGGCCACAGTGTCAGGTAACCAAGTGCCCCGTTCGGAACCACGGTGACGTTGAGCGAATAGGCCACAGCGGTCGAAGGAATGCTGCAGGTGCTCTGCGGAATGTCGAATTCACGCGTGCTTCCCGCGCTCATTTCCGGTCCACCAAACGACCCGGTTGCATTGCGCGTGTCCGCGACGCGGCATGGGGCCACAGGAATGAACTGCAGCGCTGTGGATGCCTGGGGATTCGATGTTTGTGCCTGTGAGGTGAAGGGAGTGTACAGCATTGCCGAGAAGAGCAAGAAGCAACCGATCCTGGTCAGGACATGTCGAGGCATCGACGTTGTCCGCAATGAGAGATATTTACTTCGGTTGCGCATGACGGGGGAGATTGAAATCATGAGCTTTATCCTTTTGTTTTTTTGGGCACTACATGGCTGGTGAGTAACCCGGTTAGGGAAGGACACACTTCGGGCGTTGGCTGCAGACAGCAACCTTTGCCCGGCAACGGCCAGCGTTCAGCCGTTGCGATGTGTCTCAGTTATTGTGGTGATTGCTGGACCGAGGTACTTCGGTATCATCCAGACTGGCGGTGGGGAGGTTGGCTTACCATGAGCTCATGTTCGCATGACCGCGGACTCAGCCGTTGCCCGAAAGCAAGCATGCATGAGCAAACCCTCCTAACTTAAGTAACTCTCATGACGCCGGTGCAAACAGGTGATTCCGGGGCAAAAGAGAGGGTTACGACACAAAACCGAGAAAAGGGATGGAAGGATGCCGTAAGTTGCTGATTTTATGGTGGAGCTAGTCGGGCTCGAACCGACGACCTCCTCGTTGCGAACGAGGCGCTCTCCCAGCTGAGCTATAGCCCCTTTTCAGGCGGGAACCACTTTTTCAGTTTAACAGCGAGCCGCCGATTCGCAAAGCGCGGCTGGAGAGAGTCCGGCCACATTTAGCGTTCTCATTTCAGCTTGTAGACGCGCGCCTCCCATCCGGAAAGATGAAGTGTATTCGTATCGTGTTCCGAGGTGGGCAGATTGCCCAGAACGAGCGCGCCCGCATCGAGCGAGCCGGGAATCTTGTACACATTCTCTGCCTCGGAAAAGTTGAGCAGTACAAGAAAATTTTCCGGGCCGAGTTTTCGCGTATAAGCAAAAATACTCGGATTCGCCGGATCAATGTCCTTGTAATCGCCATACACAAAGGCCCGGTGCGCATGGCGGAGCGCGATCGCCTGCTTCGTGTAACTGTAGACGGAATCCGGATCTGATATCTGCGCGGCAGCATTGATCTCTTTGTAATTCGGATTCACAGCCAGCCACGTCTTAGGCCCTGTCGTGAACCCTCCCTGCGGCGACGCATCCCACTGCATCGGCGTCCGTGAGTTGTCGCGGCTCGTCGTCCGCAGATCGGCAATAAATGTGGCTTCGGGAATCTGCCCGGTGAGCACCTTCGCCTTGTAGGCGTTTTTCACTTCGATATCGTTGAAGTCGCTGATTGACTTGAACGGATAGTTCGTCATCCCCAGCTCGTCGCCCTGATACAAAAATGTCGTTCCCCGCAGAGTGAGCAGCATCGTTTGCAGCAGCTTCGCCGATCGCATACGAAACTGCGGCGTATCGTCGCCGAAGGTAGAAACCAGGCGCGGATTATCGTGGTTCGCAAGAAAAACCGTATCCCAGCTATGCGTATCGAGCCCCTCAGCGTGCCGCGTGTAGATCGCTTTCAGAGTGGGCAGATCGAAGGGTTTCAGCTTGAGCCCATCGCGATTGAAACGAACCGCATCGAAGTTGAAAATCATATTCAATTCGTGACGGCTGTCACCTACGATCAGCGGCGTCTGCTCAAGAGAAATTCCCAGCGCCTCGCCCACCGTCATTACGTCGTACTTCGCCATCACATTGCGGTTCATCTCCTGCAGATACTCGTGCATATGCGGACCATTGGCGTATGCCTTGCCGATGTTCTTCAACTGATCCGGCGTCAGATCCGGGAATGATGGGTTCTTCGAAATCAGCGGAATCACGTCCATGCGAAAGCCATCGACACCCTTGTCCAGCCAGAACCGCATGAGGCTGTACACCTCTTCGCGCACTTTAGGGTTATCCCAGTTCAAATCGGGCTGCTTCACTGCGAAGTAGTGCAGATAAAACTGATTCGTCTTGGGATCTAACTGCCAGGCCGAGCCGGAAAAGAATGACGGATCATTATTCGGCGGCAGAAGCGTTGGCTTGCCGTCCGGTCCCGGAGACCCCGGCTTGCCATCGCGCCAGAAGTAGAAATCGCGGTAAGGATTGTCCTTCGAGCTGCGGCTCTCCACGAACCAGCTATGCTCATCCGAAGTGTGGTTCACCACCAGGTCCACGATGAGCCGCATGTGGCGCTGCTTGATTCCGGCAAGCATCTTGTCGAAATCCGCCATCGTGCCGAATTCGCTCATCACCTTGCGGTAATCCCGAATGTCGTAGCCGTTGTCCGCATTCGGCGAGTCATAGTGCGGACTCAACCAGATCACACTCACGCCGAGCTGCTGCAGATAGTCGAGCTTCGACGTGATGCCCGGAATATCGCCGATGCCATCGCCATTCGAGTCTTTGAATGAGCGCGGATAAATCTGGTAGACAACCGCCTCCTTCCACCATGTCGGCTCATAACCGTTGACGGTGGCAGCCGGCTGCGCAGAACTCGCTGTCTGCCCATTGGTCGTCGCTGTAAAAAAAGTCACAAGAACCAGAGCTGATGCAATCAGGCGAGGAATCATCACCGCATCATAGTCGGCGCAGGCGTTTGATCAAGTCAAGAGAAGCCACGATGCTCACGCGTCAGTTATTCAGACAGATCCATTCAGCTCTGGCGTCGTTGCTCGCTCCGTCGCTGCGGCAGCGAGTTTGTCCAGCGATTCTGTGATCTGCGATTGCGGCACCTGTCCCTGGGCCAGATCGGGCGATCCACCGCCGCGAAGTCCCAGTGCTGCCAGCGCCTCCTTCATCAGGTTGCCGGCATGAAATTCCAGATCGCCGCTGCGCGCCAGCACCACCAGCGCCGGCTCCTGTTGCGCCGACACCATCAGCGCTACTGTCTGCGGGACCGAGGCCACGAGACGCGACGCCAGCAGCTTCACATACTCCGCGTCGCGTTCGGCGAATGTTCTCCGCACCATGCGCAGACGATTGATAATCTGCTCTTCCACGGCGAGGCGGATCGCGTGATACGTCGCCAGTTCCTCGCGAAGCTTACGCTGTTCCTTAACGCCGAACTTCGCTTCGGCGGCAAGCCGTTCAATCCCGGCAGGAACCTCCGCGCGCGGAGTCGAGAGCAAGGAAGCACTCCGCGTGAGAACTGAAAAGTCCTGCCGCGCGGCGGCCACGGCACGCAGTCCGCACACGAATTCGACCCGAACACCCTGCCGAGCACGCTCTACGCTGCGAAGCAGCAAGCTGCCAATCTGCCCTGTCGAACGCACATGCGTTCCGCCGCAGGCATTCAAGTCACAATCAGTAATCTCAATCAGACGAATCGTCCCCTCGCGCTCCGGCAGTTTGCGCAGCGTTCCCGCAGCGAGCAGAGCATCCGCTTCCTCGCGGCCCACGGTTCGCACTGTCACCGCGCGGTTCTCGGCAATCAGTTCATTTGCGATGCGCTCCACGCGCTCGAGGCTGTGGTGCGCAGGCGAATCGCTGGCAAGGTCAATCGTTGACGACGTTTCCCCCAGATGGAAAGACACAGTAGGCGCATGCAGTTCTCGCAGAAATATGGCCGAGAGTAAATGCTGTCCCGTGTGCTGCTGCATGTGATCCAGCCGTCGCGCCCAGTCGATCTCGCCCCTGACCTCAGTCCCGGCAAGCAGAGGCTTCAGCGTCTGGTGCCACACCTCGCCATACTCGTCCTCTTCCACAGCAACCACGGGAACCTCGAGCACCGCCCCGCTCCGGGAGGTCGCCGTCAGAACTCCGAGGTCATGTGGCTGCCCGCCGCTCGTGGGGTAAAAAGCCGTACGCTCCAGCGCAACCTGCCAGACAGATTGCCCATCGGTCCGCGAAAGTTCGCGAATATCGGTCACACGGGAAGAAAAGCTCCGCAGAAATGAATCGGAATAATATAGCCGCTCACTCATAAATCACTACAAACTGCATAAAAGTAGAGTCTATCGAACAATCTTCGCCTAAACCGACGTTCAAACCATAGCTCTCAGCTGCCCTGCCGTAAAAAAAATCAGATTTGTGACGACTTTTTTCCCGAAACGGAGTTTTATCGAGTAACGCCTATGTTGCCCCGTCGCTTCAGCTACGTACTTTTTGCCTTCGCACTGGCCGTCACCTGCGCTACCGCCCGTGCGCAGCAGAGCGACGACTGGGTTCCTCGCAACATGGACTCCGTCAGCCAGCACGCATCCTTCCGCACCGACTTTACCTTCGACCGCACCATGCTTGAGCTCGCCAACAACTTCATCGAAGATGAAGATACCCGCCGCGTCGTCGCCAAGCTCAACGGCATCTCCGTGCACTGCTACAAATTCTCCATGCCCGGTCTCTACGATCCCGGCAGTCTGGAAGCCGTCCGCCAGCAATATCGCGACCGTGGCTGGAAGCACTTAGTTACTGCGCATTCAGCCCATGACCCCGCCGATCCAGGCCGCACCGACGTATGGATACGCTTCGAACACGCCAACGTCGAAGGCGCGGTAGTCATGCTCGCCAGCCCCACGAACATCAACCTCATCGCCATCAACGGCACAATCAGCACGCTCGATCTCCTGCACCTGCGCGGCCACTTCGGCATTCCAAAATTTTCCGGCGATCACCTGGTCGAGCAGAACAACTAGCTCTATTTCAAAGCACTCGCCGCCTGCAGTTCATGGGCAACTACATCGTGAGGCAACGGTACATATCCCAGCGATGAGCACTGCTTTTGCCCCGAGTTCAGCATCCATTTCAGAAAGCCGGCAATGGCGGCCCGCTTTTCCGGGCTGGTCCCTGTCTTGGGCACAACAATCCAGGTAAAGCTGCTGATCGGGTAGGCATCTTTCTCCGGCGAATCGAGGATTGAAACCCGAGAGTCCCCAGTCCCTCCGTGAGCTTTTGTCTCCGCCTCGGCAATGCTGGCCAGATCGGCCTTGATGAATCGCCCGGCCTGATTTCTGACGGCGGCATAGTTCAGCCGATGCTGGATCGCGTATGTCATCTCAACATAGCCAATCGAATTCGGCGTTTTCGCAACCGTCTCCGCCATGCCCTCATTTCCTTCCGCGCCAGTGCCAACGGGCCATTCGACGCGGGCGCCCTCGCCTACTTTGGTCTTCCATTCAGGACTTCCAAGAGATAAGTAGCTCGTCCACACGTAGGTCGTACCGCTGCCGTCAGACCGGTGGACAACGGCAATGTCGGCGTCAGGCAGGTGCGCTCCGCTGTTCCATAGCCGGATGCGCGGATCGTTCCACTTGCGAATCCTGCCCGCGTAAATATCCGCAAGGAGTTGGGCAGTCAGGTTTAGTCCATGGCCAGAATCGGGCAGGTTGTAGATCGGGACCACCCCACCCGCAACGGTCGGAAAATACGCCGCGTCCGGCTGATTCCCCTCCGTCTGTCGAATATCCGAGGCGGCAAAATCCAGCTTGCCGTCCTGCAGGCCCGCTATCCCTGCCTCCGATCCGATGGCGTCATAGGAAATCTGAACCCCGCCTGCCGTCTGCCGAAAGGCTTCAAACCATTTCATATATAGAGGCGTGGGAAATGTAGCCCCGCCTGCCTGCAGCGCAACCTGCGGGCTGTGCGTCGAGGCAGCGGGCGTCGAGGCAGCCGGCATGCCGCCCTTCAGTTCCCGTTCGAGTCGACCCGCAACCTGATCGGCCAGATCGTCGACGATACTCGCTGAGCGAAAACGTCCCGGCGTCGCCATATACGACCACAAGGCGCGGTTCGAAGAATCGGCAAGCTCGACGGACAAATAGCCCTGATACATTTCCTGTCTTGAGCTATTCGAGCGCGGGTTGTTCGAGATCGTCCCCGTCACCCAGATCACGACTTTGCCATGCAGAACAGCCTCAGCGCCGTCGGCTTTGTCGGCAACGCGAATGTCGCCGCTCTTCTCCACCCGCTCCACTACCCGCTTTCGCACCGCCTCGGCATGGTTGCCAGCGCCGAACGAATCGATATAGACCGTGGGTGTGGCGTCCAAGCTCTCATAAGCGGCCGACCGGGCAGGAATACAAGCAATCGCCAGACACAAAGCGAAGAGCACCCACCGCACCGCAAAATTTCGACATCCGCATGCAGACCGGCCGGTAAGCATCATTTTCATCGCCATCAGTAGCTTGCATCATTCCCGTGGGGAATTGTGTAAAAAGAAGGACGGTGGAAAGTGGCAAAAAGTCCATCCGCGATAATGGAGGCATGTCTCCATCCAGCCCCAGGCGTCCCGATGTCCCTCGCAACCTGAAGCCTTACTTCCTCTGCCTGCTCAAAAAAGGTCCGCGCTGGAACATGACCGAAGGCAATGAAGACCTGATGCCGAAATACCTCGCCTTCCTGCGCCGCGAAACGGAAGCCCGCCGCATGCTCTTCGCCGGTCCGGTCACAGACGGCGGCGACCTCATCGCTACCGCCGTCCTTGAAGCCGCAAATGCCGAAGATGCTGCGGCGATCGCCAACGCCAACCCCGGCGTCGAGTCAGGCCACTTTCTTGCCGAACTCCACCCCTGCTTCCTGCCCGCGCTCGACGGCGTGAGGGTGGAATATTAACTCACTCATACCTTAGAGCTTCCATCGGCTCGACTCTGGCTGCGCGTCTGGCCGGGATATACGCGGCAAGCGCAGCCACTCCTGTCAGGAAAAGCGCAGCGCCAAGATAGATCAGCGGATCGGTCGCGCTCACTCCGAGCAGCTTGCCGCCGTTCCCCATCGCCGAACTGGCAAAGGAGATCGCCGAAAGACTTCGCGCCATCGCAATCGCCAGGGCAAAACCCACCAGCATGCCAATCGACGCCAGGGTCAGCCCCTGCCGCACCACAAGGCGAAGGACATCGTCAGGCCGCGCGCCTAGAGCCATCCGGATGCCAATTTCGTGCGTCCGCTGCACCACTGAATACGACATGACGCTGTAGAGTCCGACTGCAGCCAGCACCACGGCCAGCGAGCCCAACACGGTCAACAGGCTCGCGGCGATCTTCTGCGGATAGAGCGATGCCCCGATGTAATCCGCGAGCGGCACGGCATCAAAAACGTTCACGTTCGGGTCGATTTCCCTGACCTTTTGCCGCACCAGCGGCAGAATGCTCTTTGGGTCGCCGACGGTCCTCACATAATAGGCAAGATGCATGTCCGCGCGGTAGACCTGCCGGAATGGCACGTAGAAATAAGGCAGCGGTGACTCTCCCGGATAGTGATATTTGCTGTCCTGCGCCACGCCGACTACCGTGAACCACTCGCCCCACCCGCGTACACGCCGTCCAACAGGGTTGCGTCCGGCAAAAAACCGCTTCACGAACGCCTGGTTCACAATGATGACGGGATTGGACTTCTCGTCGTCGTGCTCGGTAAAGTCGCGGCCATCGATCAGCGGGATACGCATCAGAGGAAGATAGCCGGGGGAAATCACGTTGCGGAATATCTTCATATTCTCCGCAGCGCCCGGCGTATAGCCCTCGATATTCAGGTCTTCCCACCAGCTCGGCTCAAAGCCCAGCGGCACGCCATCGGAATAGGCCACGTTGACCACATGGGGCGCCGATTCAAGCTTCTCCCCGAGCCGGAGGCAGAACTGCTTTCTCTGTTCGAGACTGTAGCCATTCGTCGAAAGGTAAAACTGGGAAAGCAGCACATGGTTCGGATCGAAGCCGGGGTTGATTTCCCGCAAAGCCTGGAAACTCCGCGCGAAGAGTCCGGCGGCAATCAGCGCCACCAGCGCCAGCGATACCTCGGCCGTGATCAGAATTGAGCGCATGCGATGCGAGTGCGCTCCCGACATACCGCTTTTGCCGGCCTCGTTGAGCCGCTCATGCAGAGCCGTCTGCTTCAGTTGCAGGGCAGGCAGCACGCCGGTCAGGAAGGCGACAAGACAGCACAACACTGCGGCAAAGAGCAACATACGCCATCCGAGTGGCTGGTGAACAACGAGGGCTCTTTGTCCGGCAGGCAACATCAGAACCAGCACCCG
>Ga0209139_10000550_pt1 | contig 13099 bp, 7 predicted proteins | sample BogFormECP14_OM3_FD_188246 | JGI IMG/M metagenome (GOLD analysis project Ga0209139, IMG submission 188246) | Bog forest soil microbial communities from Calvert Island, British Columbia, Canada - ECP14_OM3 (SPAdes) (version 2) | ecosystem: Environmental > Aquatic > Freshwater > Wetlands > Bog ...
GCTGATGGCTCCGCATGGCATCCAGGAGCAAATCGACAAGGGCATCTACATTCCGCCGCCCATTCTCGCCAAAGCGAAAATCGCAATCGCCGCGGGCCAACAAATGTTTCGCAACGCGCTCGCGAAGGGCGTCAAGATTGGCATGGGAACAGATGCGGGCGTGTATCCCCACGGGCGGAACACGGAAGAGTTTCATCTGATGGTGGACCTGGGAATGAAACCGATCGACGCGCTAAAAGCAGGAACTTCCGCCGATGCCGATCTTCTGGGCTTGGCCGACAAGATCGGCTCCCTCGAAGCGGGCAAGCTCGCCGACGTAGTGGCGGTTCCGGGCGATCCATTGGAAAATATCCGCCAGGTCGAGCACGTCTTCTTCGTCATGAAAGAAGGCGTGATTTACAAAAACGATCGCGGTTCGGCGGCACACTGAGCCGTAAACTCCTACCGCGGATTCCGCGTACATATAAGGACCACCATGGCTGATCTTCCCAGCACCATCGCCTCGGACCTGGCGAGCTACTACGAGTACATCGCCGCTCACGCACACAAGTGGGTCGATTCGCTGACGCAAGAGCAGTTCTGGCACAATCCGTTCAGCTACGGAAACAGCGCTGGGCACTTGATCCTGCACATGACCGGCAACTTGAACTACTACATCGGCGCACGTGTCGCGGAGACGGCTTATCTTCGCAACCGCGACCGCGAATTCTCGGAAACGGAAAAGCCGGACAAGGCAAAAGTTCTGCAAGCCTTCGATCAAACAGTCGCCATGGTGATCGCCACGATCAAAAGCCAAAAGCCGGCGGATTGGCTGGCGCCTTACTCCGGCGAACGCGAACCCGAAGCCACCGAACGATTCATGATTTTTCTGCGCTGCGCCGGCCACGCGCATCACCACGTCGGCCAGCTCATTTTCTTAAACAGAGAACTCACGAAAGATACTTGAGCCGCTTAGCGAGAGCCGAAGCGAAGCAAGCCCAGGAATCTAAGAAACCGGGAGCATTGGTTCAGTCAGCATAAGTCCCTGTCTCTTGTGAAGATGCATCCGTTGAAGGGGGAAACATGCGCAGTATCTCAAGAATCGTCATTTCACTTACGATTTTCGCGGCCGTCGGCAGCGCTGCGCTACCCCAGGAGACAAAGCCCGGCACGCCCGCAGCTGCGGCTCCCGCTTCACCCGCGCCGACCATCGACCAATCGCTCGAAATGAAAGGCGCCTTCAGCCCGCAGATTTCGCCCGATGGCAAGCACGTCGTCTACGAGGTCGCCCGCACGAACTGGGACGATAACGCCTTCGAGCGCGATCTCTGGATTGTCGACACGTCCACGCAGGAGGCCCACCAGCTCACCGCGTCCAAAAAATCGAGCACCAACGCCGAGTGGTCGCCCAACGGCAAATGGATTTCCTTCCTCTCCGACAGGCCCGGCCAGATTACCGGCACGCCCGAGAGCAAGAAACAGATTTATTTGATCGCCGCAGATGGTGGCGAAGCCCGCCAGCTCACGAAAGTGGAGACTGGAGTGAACAACCTCACCTGGTCTCCAGATTCCAAAAAGCTCGCCTTCTCGGCGGACGATCCTGAACCAAAAGCGATGAAAGACCGCAAGGAAAAGTACGGCGAATACGAAGTGGTCCACGCCGATTACAATATGACCCATATCTGGACCGTGGAGATTCCGGCGGCTGAAGCTGCAACGCTTCCCGAGCCGAAGCGCATCACGTCGGGATCGACCTTCAGCGTCGGCGAGTTTACCTGGTCACCCGACGGAACGCGCATTGCGTTCAGCGCCCAGCGCGATCCCGATTTGATTTCTTCCGAAACCGCAGACATTTACGTGGTGACCGTCGATGACGGCAAAGTGAAGAAAATCGTCGATACGCCAGGGCCGGAGCGGAATCCGCAATGGTCGCCCGACGGAAAGCAAATCGCCTTCGAGACGACAGCCGGCTCAAAGTATTTCTTCTATACCAATGTGAAGATCGCCGTCGTCGGCGCGGATGGCGGCGCACCACAAATACTGACTGACGCCTTCGACGAGGATCCCGGCTTGATCGCGTGGGCAGACGATGGCATTTATTTTGCCGCGGAACAAAAAACCTTCGCGCACCTGTTCCGCCTGAACCCGCAAACTAAAGCAATCGAAAAACTTAGCTCGCCCGATCGCTTGGCCGCATTTTCCTTTTCTCTCACGAAGGACCACAAGCAGGTCGCCTTCCGCGCTGCCCTCGAAAACGAATATCCGGAGATATTCACCACGAGCGTGGCCACGTGGCAACCCAAAAAGCTCACAACAATGGGCGATCAGCTAAAGCCCTTCAAAAGCGCCAAGCGCGAAGTCGTTTCCTGGAAGTCCACGGATGGAGCATTGATTGAAGGCGTGCTCCTCAAACCGCCGGACTTCGACCCGAAGAAGAAATACCCGCTGCTTGTCGTGATACATGGCGGACCCACGGGCGTTGATCAGCCGATCCTGAACGCGGACCGCTACTACCCGCTAGAGCGTTTCGTCGCGAAGGGCGCGCTGATCTTGCGGCCCAATTATCGCGGCTCGGCGGGCTACGGCGAGAAGTTCCGCGCGCTGAATGTCAGAAATTTGGGAGTCGGCGATTACGCTGACGTGATTTCCGGCGTCGACGCACTGATCGCCAAAGGATTTGTCGATAAAGATCGCGTCGGCTCGATGGGCTGGAGCGAAGGCGGCTACATTTCCGCATTCATCACCGCCTCGAGCGACCGCTTCAAAGCCGTTTCCGTAGGCGCCGGAATCTCCGACTGGATGACCTACTACGTGAACACGGACATCACGCCATTCACACGCCAGTATTTGCATGCGACGCCGTGGGATGATCCAGAAATCTACAAAAAGACTTCGCCGATCACATACATCGCAAAAGCCAAAACACCCACGTTGATCCAGCACGGAGAAAACGATCGCCGCGTGCCGATTCCCAATGGCTACGAGCTACGTCAGGCGCTGGAAGATCATGGAGTGCCGGTGAAGATGGTCGTTTACAAAGGATTCGGCCACGGCATCACCAAGCCCAAGCAGCAGCGCGCCGTAATGGAAGAAAACGAAAAATGGTTCGCAAAATATATTTGGGGCGAAGAACCCGCCCCCATCCAACCGTCCGCCCCGGAAGAAAAACCGTCTAAGCCGGCGAAAAACTAGAGTACGCCCTCTCAGAATGCTCCGTGGCGTAGCACCTGGGGACCGGACCCTTAGGTCCGACATAAATCTAGGTTTTGCATTGCGGCTTTAGCCGCTGAGGAATTGTTTTTCACGTTGCCCCACAAACTCCTCGGCATCTGAAGGAACTCCCGACGCGCGTTACGTTTCCAATTTGAAGCGCGTCGAAGCAAGACGATACATCCGCCGCCAGACCAACCGGTTGATGAGCACGACGATGGTCGACATAATCAGCGTGGCGGCCAGCAAAATATCAAATCGTCCCGCGTCGCTGGCGCTGCTGATCGCGCTTCCAAGTCCGGTGGTCGAAACGATCCGGCCCCGAAAGTGAAAATACTCCGCGACGATACTCGCGTTCCAGGCACCGCCGGACGCCGTGACCATCCCAGTGACCAAATAAGGGAAAATCCCCGGCAGGATCAGGCGCCGCCAGCGGTCCAGTGAAGTGAATTGAAAAATATCGGCTGCTTCTTTGAGGTCCGTGGGAATAGCCATAGCGCCCGCGATTACGTTGAACAGAATGTACCACTGCGTCCCAAGAAGCATGAGAAGCATGGCGGCAATTTCGAATCCGGCAGGCAGCCGGATGAGAAAAAGCAAAATGATCGGAAAAAGAGCTGTGGCGGGGATGGAGGCGGCGAGCTGCACGAGCGGCTGCGCGACGCGCGAAAGACGTGGACTGAATCCGATGGCTACGCCAACGGGCACAGTCCACAGCGCGCCGATCAGCAATGCGGCATTGACGCGCAGAAACGTGAAGCCCGCGCTGCGCAAGAGAGTGAAATAATCGGCGCGGCTGAGACGAGACAGCTCGCGAGCCGCATGAAATACGGCGAAGCCGAGACCAGCCGCAATTGCAACCGCGAGAATGACGAGAACCGAGTTCCGCGTGCCTTTGCGCTTAGTGACAGAAAACGTCGCCGCCGCACGGCGCGCGCCAACACCAACGTTGATGGTGATCCAATCGATGACCGGGCGCACGGCGAGTCGATACAACCGAATCACGATGGAGGCCCGCCCCAGAAGGCTGAGCAAGTGCGAGGGCGCCGCCTTCGCCGTCTCGACTTGCTCGAACTTGAATTTATCCGCCCACGCAATCACCGGCCGCCAGATCAGTTGGTCGAGCATCACAATAACTGCAACCATGGCGGCCAGGCCCCAGAGAATAGCGCGCGTATTGCCGTGGCTCGCGGCGGTTTGCAGAAACGAGCCGAGTCCCGGCAAGCGGAAGTCCCGTTTGCCCAGCACAAACATCTCGCACGCCATCAGGAAGAACCAACCGCCCGCGACGGACATCATCGAGTTCCACACCAAGCCGATGGTGGAATACGGCAAATCCAGTTCGACAAATCTCTGCCAGCGTCCGAAGCGGTAAATGATCGCCGCTTCACGCAGCTCGCGCGGAATGCTCTTCAGCGAAGAGTAAAAGCTAAACGCGATGTTCCACACTTGTCCCGTGAAGATAAGGATGATCGAGCCAAGCTCGATGCCAAGCTGGCTGTGCGGAAATAGCGCAACCATCGCCAGCATCACACCCGGAAGAAAACTCAGCACTGGAATCGACTGCAGAATATCGAGCAGTGGCACAAGCACGATTTCCGCTCGTTTGGAACGTGCCGCCGCATAACCGTAGACGAGCGCAAATCCCAGGCTCAAGGCGTACGCTACGCTGATGCGCACCAGCGAATACAGCGCGTAAAGCGGTAGATCGCGCGGGCTCTGCGAGATTTCAGCAGCCGCCGGAACTGGGCCGAGCCACGTGTGGCCGATAGCGTAAACGCCATAAATCGCGGCGAACACAAAAAGAAAAACCGCGAAGTCGATCAGGAACGACCAGGACCAGCGCGAACCGGCCGGCCGGCGTATCGCGGGCGGGACAGGAGTTGTGTTGTGCGCAGCGATCGTGGGAGTCGTCACGGGATGATCAGGCCTCGGTGAGCGTCAGCTTCCCTGTGGCGGCGTCGTAGTCGAAGATCTCCGCGTATCTTCCCCATTGGATGGCGGTTTCCAGTTGGCGGCGCGATTCATCCTCGCTGAAATGTTCGTCGAGCAGGTCGCGGAAGAATTCGTCGGAGAGCGTGCGATTCGATTTTGCCTTCAGCGCATTCTGCATCTGACAGAGCAAGGGGACGTTCGCCAGCGCCGCCTTGCGAAAGATCGCTTTGCGCGTCTGAATGTCCGCTTTGGCCAACGCTTCTCCTTCTGGAGTGATGATGGCGTCGCCTTCTTCGAGGCGAATCATGCCTAGAAGCACGGCAGTGTCGACCGTCGGGAGAAGCGCGTCAACCTCAAGACTAAGTTCGTCGGCGAGTTTGTGGAGGTCCGCGCGGCCGCCCTGATCGAGAAGGATTTCCAGCAGCCCAGCGAGGCCGCCGGGGCGCGTGTGCGGAAGCATGATGGCTTTGCGAAGCACCTGCTTGCCAGGAGACTCGGACTTCGCGTGAACCGGATCGTGTTCGTAATCGGGGCGCGTGAGAACGCGATAAATCTCATCAACGAGCGAAACGAAGCTCGAGGATTTGCGGTCGCGCGGGTGCGGCATGTCGACGGCAAAGTCGGCGTGGATGTGCGCGGGATTGCGGCCCAGCACAACGATACGATCGGCCAGCACGACCGCTTCTTCGATATTGTGCGTCACGATGAAGATGGCGCGCGTGGGAATCTTGTGTTCGAGCCAGAGTTCGAGAAGTTCGCCGCGCAGCGTTTCCGCCGTGAGCACATCGAGCGCGGAGAAAGGCTCGTCCATGAAAAGCACTTCGGGCTCGACCACAAGAGCGCGGGCGACACCAACGCGCTGCTTCATCCCGCCGGAGAGTTCCTTGGGATACGCGGACTCGAAACCGTCGAGACCGACTGCGTCGATAATGCGCAGAGCGCGTTTGTGGCGCTCGATAGGAACCATGCCGCGCGCTTCGAGCGGCGCTTCGACGTTTTCGAGCACCGTGAGCCACGGAAACAGCGCGAAACTTTGGAAGACAATGGAAACATTGGGAGCCCCGTCGGCCACAGGTGCGCCGTGCCAAAAGACGGAGCCGGCGCTCGCGGGGGAAAGTCCGGTAAGCATGCGCAGCAGTGTGGATTTGCCGCAACCGGAAGCGCCGAGCATGGCGATGATCTGTCCGGGATAGACTGCGAGATCGGTTGGCGCGATCACCTGGATGCGGCCGCCATCGGGCTGCGGGTAGAATTTTTCTAGCTTGCGCGCTTCGATGATGGGCTCGGGCGGCGCGCTGGCCGTCGTGCTGGGGGTGCTCATAAGAGCGTGTATTATCGCTCAAGTATGCGCGCGGCGCACAGCAGGATGAGGCTCGCGCGGCTCATTAGTTCCCAGTTACAATGGCGTGAACACTGGATGACGGCTTCCCGTAAACCATTGAATCCTCAGTTTGAACAGACGCGAAAACGCGGCTGGCTCGCAGCCATTCTTATTTCCGCTTTGATTTCTCTCGCGATTATTTCTCCGTTTTTCTGGCTGGGAAATGCCACCGGGCACGATTTCCAGTATCACGCGGCGTCGTGGCTGGACGCCGCGGGACAGTGGAAAGAGGGCATCGTCTATCCGCGATGGACGGAATGGGCGAACTACGGTTTCGGTGAGCCGAGGTATATCTTTTATCCTCCTAGTTCGTGGATGCTCGGAGCTGCGCTAGGCTCGCTGCTACCGTGGAACAGCGTTCCGATGGTTTTCATTTTTCTGGTGCAGACTCTTGCCGGGCTGAGCGCGTTTGCGCTCGCCCGCCGTCTGCTTCCGGAAAAAGCCGCGCTGTTTTGCGTTGCGTGTTACGCCGCGAATCCGTACGCGCTGCTGATTGTTTATATGCGCAGCGATTTTGCAGAGTTGCTGGCCAATGCGTTTTTTCCGTTGTTGTTTTTGTTTGTGCTGCAACTTTGCGAATTGTTGCCGAGCTCGCTAGAGAACCAACAATGGTCTCCGCGACGCGCAATCGCCGCATTTGCAATTGTGTTTGCCGCGATCTGGCTGTCTAATGCGCCAGCGGGCGTCATCGCGAGTTACAGTTCGTTTGCCGTGTTTGGATTTGCGGCGTTTACGCGACGGACACGGCAGCCGCTGCTCCGTGGCATCGTGGGCCTGGCACTGGGATTCGGGCTCGCGGGATTTTATCTCGTGCCTGCAGCGTACGAGCAGCGCTGGGTGAACATCGGGCAAGCGCTCTCTGCCGGTCTGCTGCCCTCGGAGAATTTTCTCTACACGGTGATCAACGATCCGGAGCACACGCTCTTCAACTGGATAGCGTCGAGCATTGCCATCTTGCTCGTCGTGTTGGCGGGATTAGCGGCGTTGCGCGCCTGCCGCGAAGAACCGAACAGTGGCAGCGTGATGGATAACAGAGTTTGGACCGTGCTGCTGCTTCTCTTCGGGCTGGCTACGGTGCTTATGTTGCGGTTCACCTCCTTTCTTTGGGCGGTGTTGCCCAAGTTGCGGTTCGTGCAGTTTCCGTGGCGCTGGATGTCGCTGCTTTGCGTGCCGTTTGCGATGTACCTCGGCAGCGCTATGGGACGCAAGCGGCTTGGATGGGTTTGGGCCGTCGTTTCATTTGGGCTGATTGGCGCGACAGCCGTCGTGCTGGTGGAGCGCGGCTGGTGGGACACGGCAGATATCCCGGCGCTACGCGCGGCGATTGCGGATGGCTCCGGGTTCGACGGGACCGACGAATATGATCCGGCAGGGGACGACCATACGAACATCCTGCTGAAGTCGCCGCAAGCGATGGTCATCGATTCGGATGCGATACCGGGGCCGAATTCGATACCGACGATTCGCGTGGAGCGCTGGAGCCCGGAATATAAAGAGGTTGCGGTGCGCTCGCGGGAACCGTTTTTTCTGGGATTGCGCTTGCTGAATTATCCGGCCTGGCAAGCCGAAGTGAACGGCGCTGTGGTGACCCCAAAGGGCGGCGATGACTTCAACCAAATGATCGTGGCGGTACCGGCGGGAGAGTCGCGGGTTCAGGTGCGATTCCGGAGGACTGCGGACCGATGGATTGGCGGAATTCTAAGCCTGGTTAGCCTCCTGTTGCTCGCTTTGTTGTGGGCCCCCAACCTCGACGATCACCCACCGCCGGCTTGACGATTGCAAACCACGGCGAAGCTTGCCAGCTCAGCAATTGCGAAAGCGGAAGCAGAGCTCCCGCACTCCAAATCCCGGTGGGAGCGTTTTTGGGTTGCGGGTGGAGCGTCTAAGGCGTGGTATATTTCTGCGACTTTTAGAATCTGGATTCCATCTGAGGGTTTTTCATCAGGGAGGGTTCAATGCGATTTTTACAGGTGAGCAAGAGATTGGCGCCGCTATTTATGGTGGTGGCTGCGTTGTGCCTGGGTGGCGCGCTGGCGCCGGCTTTGAACGGACCATCGAATGCGGTTGTGGGAGCCCAGAGTTCGGGGTGTCCCAGTGATGACAGCGGGTTGAAACTCCCCGCGGGTTTTTGCGCGACGGTGTTTGCCGACCAAATTGGGCACGCGCGGCACATGGTCGTCGGGCCTGGCGGTGTGGTTTACGTGAATACCTGGTCGGGGCGCTACTACGGGAACGACAAGCCGCACGATGGCGGGTTTCTTGTGGCGCTGCAGGATAAGGCCGGCGCGGGCAAGGCGGATGTGATTGAGCGATTCGGTGAGACGGTGCAAAGCGGAGGGGCTGGCGGTACCGGCATCGGGATATATAAAGGTTCGCTCTTCGCGGAGATCAACGAACGGATTGTGCGGTATTCGCTGACTGCCGGTTCCATCGTGCCGGCGGGTTCTCCCGTCACGATTGTTTCCGGGCTGCCTTTGAGCGGCGACCATCCGATGCACCCCTTCCTTATTAATACGGAAGGATCGATGTTTGTCGATGTAGCGACCGCGACGAACTCCTGCCAGGTGAAGAATCGCACGTTCAAATCGCCGGGGATTGATCCGTGCGTGGAGCTGGAGACGCGCGGCGGGATCTGGCGTTACGACGCGAATAAGACTGGCCAGACGTTTTCGAAGGCGGAGCGTTTTGCTACCGGCATCCGCAATGGAGAAGGGTTTGCGATCGATGCAAGCGGGCGCATGTTTGTGACGCAACACGGGCGCGACCAACTGCATACGAATTGGCCGGACTTTTATCAGCCGGACCAGGAGGCAACGCTACCCGCGGAAGAAGTGCTGCTTTTGAAAGCGGGCGGGGATTACGGGTGGCCGGAGTGCTACTACGATTCGTTTGTGCAAAAGCTGGTACTTGCGCCGGAATATGGCGGAGACGGTAAGAAAATTGGGGTGTGCGCGGACAAGCTGGCGCCGGCGGCGGCGTTTCCGGCGCATTGGGCGCCGAACGGGATGGTGCGTTACGACAAGGAACAGTTTCCAGCGCGCTACAAGAAAGGCGTGTTCATCGCGTTCCATGGATCGTGGAACCGGGCGCCTTATCAGCAGCAGGGGTACAACGTGGTGTTTCAACCGCTGGACGGGGATCATGCGGCGGCGGGTTGCGAAATATTTGCCGATGGATTCGCGGGAGCGGTGGAGTCGCCGGACAAAGCGGACCACCGGCCTAGCGGGCTGGCAGTGGGGCCGGACGGTGCGCTCTACGTTTCGGACGATGTGCGCGGACGGGTTTACCGGATTGTTTATCGCGGCGGACCGGGCGCGGGATCGGCCAAACCGACGGCGTGCCCAAGTTTGACGGCGCCGGCGGGGCCGCTCATGGAGGCGGCGGCGAAACCGCCGGAGGGCACGCATCCAGACGCGGGCGCGGCCGCGAACACTCGCGCTGCCGTGCCCGATGGCGCTACGCGCGAGATGGTTGCGCTCGGCGATCAGGTTTATCACGGACAGGTGGGCGGAGCGGCATGCATCGGTTGCCATGGCGACAAGGGGCAGGGATCGGTTTTGGGCCCCAATTTGACGGGCAACAAGTGGGTATGGAGCGACGGCAGCTTTGCGGGAATTACGAAGACGATTACCGATGGCGTGGCGCAGCCGAAAAACTACCGCAGTCCAATGCCGCCGATGGGCGGAGCGCAGCTTACCGCTGATCAGGTCAAGGCGGTCGGGGCTTATGTGTGGAGTTTGAGCCACCGAGGGACGCGGATAAGCAACAACTAAAAAGCGCTCCCTCCAAATTCCCCGCGATGCGGCACAGCAGCGGTCATCCCCAGAGGGATGACCCTACAACTTCTGAGCCACGTTTACTCGTGGCGCAGGGCTACGAGCGGGTCGACGCGCGTGGCGCGGCGAGCGGGGATGTAGCAGGCGGCGAGCGCTACTAACGTAAGCAGGAGCGCGACGGCGGCGAAGGTCAGCGGGTCGGTGGCGCTAACGCCGAAGAGCAGCCGAGACATGAGACGCGTTAGGGCCAGGGCAGCGGTGACGCCGATGGCTACGCCGAGCAGCGCCATTTTTGCGCCATGGCCGAGGATCAGGCGAAGGACGTCTCCGCTCTGGGCGCCCAGAGCGACGCGTACGCCGATTTCGCGCGTGCGCTGGCCTACCAAGTAAGAAATCACGCCGTAAATTCCGACGCAGGCCAGCACGAGTGCGAGTGCCGCCAAGAAACCAAGAAGAATCATGGAGAGGCGGCGGGCGGCGAAAGAACTGGAATAGACCTCGTCCATGGTTCGGACGGCATAGATAATTTCGCGGGGATCGAGTCCTGCGACGGCGGTACGAATATGGCCTAAGACGACGGTGGGATCGCCTTGCGTGCGGACGACGACCGCGACGGCGGCGGTGGTCATGGACATGATTTTTTCCGGAAGCTGCATGAACGGGTAGAAGAATTGGGCTTCGATGGCGGATTTGGCGTCGCCGTCGGGGCCCCATTGTTTGACGTGGGCGACGACGCCGATGATTTCGGCCTGGACGTTGAATTGTTCGAGATTGACGCGCCGGCCGACGGGATTCCCGTTCGGGAAATAGGTGCGGGCAAAGACGTCGTCAATAACGATGACGGTGGGTGTGCGTTCGTTGTCCTGATCGGACACGAAGCGGCCGCGGAGAAGGGTGAGACCCATGGCTCGTTGGAAGCCAGACTCCACGAGATAAAACATGGATTGCGGCTTGTCGTTGTCATTGGCGGGTTTGGGTTGGCCTTCGATCCAGAACGGGAGAGAGGAATCGTGGATCATGGGGCGGGAACCCAGAGTGACGGATGCGGCTTGGACGCCGGGGATGGAGAGGAGGCGGCCGTCGAAGGCACGGAGACGGGCGCGAGTTTCGGCGGAGGTGGTCGTGGGGGAGGCGGGGAGCGTGACATTGAACGTGATGGCGTGGCTGGGATTGAAGCCGGGATTGACGCGCCAGAGTGCGGCGAGGCTGCGGACCATGAGGCCGGCGCCGACGAGGAGGACGAGCGCCATCGCGACTTCGAGGGCGACGAAAATTCCTTGCAGGCGGTGACGGACGCCGCTGGAACCGCGACCGCTTTCTTTGAGAGTTTCGTGCAGGTCGATGCGGGAAGATTTCAGTGCGGGGGCGAGGCCAAAAATAATTCCGGCGAATAGAGAGATCGCCAGCGTGAATACGAGGACGCGCGGATCTAGAGAAACTTCGTTGGAACGCGGCAATGTGCCGGGGAGCGTGGCGAGGACCGCTTTGGTGCCCCAGAAGGCGAGGAGGAGTCCTAAGGCTCCGCCGCAGCCAGCGAGCAGAAGACTTTCGGTGAGAAGCTGGCGGATGACGCGCATTTGACTGGCGCCTAGCGCGGCGCGAATCGCGAACTCGTGCGAACGGCCCATGGCGCGCGCGAGGAGAAGATTTGCGACGTTGGCACAGGCGATAAGCAGCAGGAAAGCGACGGCTGCGAGCAGAACAAGCAGGAATGGCTGGACGTTGCCGACCATATCTTCTTTCATCGAGACGAGGACGATGCCTACGTCTTTGTCCGCTACGGGGAAGGCGGCGGCGAGATTGCGCGCGATGCCGTCCATGTCGGCTTGCGCTTGCGAGAGTGCGACGCCTGGTTTGAGGCGGCCTAGCCCGTGCGCGCTGACGCTGATGCGGCGATCGCGGAATGATGGATCGGTCCACTGGCCGATGGGCGTGTAGACGTCGCGATCGTGGCCGTAGAAGATGAAACTGGCGGGAATGACGCCGACGATGGTGTAGGAGGCCCCGTTGAGAATGATCGGTTTGCCGAGGACTTCCGGCGAGGAACCGAATTTACGTTTCCAGAAGCCACCGCTGAGAATTGCCACCGGCGTCGCGCCCGGTTGATCTTCTTCGGAGCGAAACGTGCGGCCGATAACTGGGTTTACGCCGAGTGTGGAGAAGAAATCGGCGGAGATCATGTACCCGCTGAGGCGTTCGGCGACTTCGCCGGTGCTGGTGAAGTTGTAGTCCTGATTGCGGTAGAGGGCCATGGAGGCGAGCGTGTGGGAATCGCGCTGCCAGTCCAGGAAATTCAGGTAGGTGAGCGGACCCTTTTCTACACCGGAAGTGCTGGCGTAGACCGTGACGAGTTGGTCGGCTTGCGAATAGGCCAGCGGGTTTAGAAGAACACCGTTAACGACGGAGAAAAGCGCGGTGTTGGCGCCAATGCCTACGGCGAGGGTCAGCACCGCGATCGCGGTGAAGGTGGGCGACAGCGAAAGCATTCGAAGTGCATAGCGCAAGTCCTGCCAGAGTGTTCGCATGGGTTCCCCGGGAATTGCTAGCGTACCAAAAAGCAAGTCGTGTCGGGAATCGCCGGGCTGCGGTAGAGAGCCGTCGCCTCGGGTTTCCTTTTCGACGGCGCCATGGAAAAAGGGGAGGGCAAAGACTTTTACTCGGAGTTCGCCGAGGACACAGAGTTCACGGAGAATTCGGTGGCTTGGATTTAGCGGCGGTCGACGCTGGGGTGGCGGACGTCCTGGCCCTGAACGATGTAGATGACGTCTTCGGCGATGTTGGTGGCGTGATCGCCGATGCGTTCGAGATTTTTTGCTAC
>Ga0209139_10000551_pt1 | contig 13097 bp, 14 predicted proteins | sample BogFormECP14_OM3_FD_188246 | JGI IMG/M metagenome (GOLD analysis project Ga0209139, IMG submission 188246) | Bog forest soil microbial communities from Calvert Island, British Columbia, Canada - ECP14_OM3 (SPAdes) (version 2) | ecosystem: Environmental > Aquatic > Freshwater > Wetlands > Bog ...
TCTACGCGAACACAAACTCGTCGGCGCGATCGACCTTGGCAAGCCGCTTCGTCCTCACCGCGCCGAGTTCGGCCCCGACGGCATGCTCTATGTCACCGCCGAGCTCGATAAAGCGGTCGACGTCGTCGATCCCGCCACGCGTAAAGTGGTCGCGCAAATCCCAACAGGCGCGAGCGAATCCCACATGATCGTCATTTCTTCCGACGGTCGGCGCGCTTATACCGCCAATGTGGCCGCCGGCAGCGTCAGCGTTCTCGACCTCAAGCAGCGCAGTCTCGTCACCGTAATCCCCGTCGCGAAAACTGTCCAGCGCATTTCCATTTCCGCCGACGGCAAGAGCGTCTTCACTCACGATCAAGACACGCCCCGCATCGCCGTAATCGACACCGCGACCAATAAAGTCGCCAGTTGGATTTCCGTCCCCGCGACCGTGTATTCGTCCTCGCCAGCCGCGGACGGCCGCAAACTCTTCGCCTCGTCTCCATCCGGAAAAATCTTCGTCATCGATCTCGCCAGCGCGAAAGTTGAAGAATCGTTCGACATCCCGGCGGCCCTCGGCGAACTTCTGCTCGCGCCCGACGGCAAATTTGCGTTTGTGAGCTGCCCGGCGGCAGGAACCATCGAGATCCTCGACATACCCGGCCACAAGATGCTGCAACCAATAAAGCTCACCCCGGGCGTCGACGGCCTCGCGTGGGCTCCGGCAATTCCGTAAGTAAATTTGCATGGAAAATCGGTTCGGAAATGGCGAAGGCCAACTTTAACTCGACGCGCACCACTCGCCCATGAACGCCGATTGGGTTCGCGACCTCTGTCTCTCGTTTCCTCATACGACTGAATCGGTCCAATGGGGCGACAATCTCGTCTTTAAAGTCGCGGGAAAAATCCACGCCATTGCGATTCTCCATCCCGCCCAAATTTGGCTCTCTTTCAAGGTCTCCCCAGAGAAATTCGCGGAGTTGACCGAGCGCACCGGTATTATTCCCGCTCCGTATTTGGCCCGCGCCAAGTGGATTGGTATTGAAACGAACGATGCGCTTTCTCTCGACGAACTCGCCGCTCTACTGCGCGAGTCTTATGACATGGTCGTTGCGAAGCTCCCAAAGAAGCGCCGCGAAGCGCTGCTAAAACCGGCCACGCGTTCATCCCACGGCAAAAAACCTCAAAAAAAGTCGCACTCCAGGCCGGCTTCTCAAACTCACCGCCGCAAACGAAAAAAGCCCTCTAGCTGAATAGAGGGCTGCGATTTCTGCCGAAGTTCTTCTGTCGTCTTCTGTCGTTCGAACGTTACGCTGTGGCTTTCGTATCGAAGCTGCGGCGCAAAGGCCGCGCTCCGGGAAGCGGGAAACTCATGTGCCAGAAATTCGAGTCCGGCGAAATAAACTCAACACCGACGTACGTCTTGCTCTCGCGGTCGCGCTTCACGGAAACCACTCGGCACTCCACCGTGCGGTCGCTGTTTTCATTCACCAGGATCAGCATCTGCCCCGCGACAACCGGCTGGTCAAGCTGCAGGAGCGCGCCGTGCCGATTCACCGATTGCGATTTCGCTTTTACGCGGAATTTGTCGCCCGTCTCGTCCTGTCCGTGCACGGTTATAGGCACGGTGATGCTCACTCTTAATGTCCGGCGCCGTTCTTTGCAGCGAAAATGAAGTATGGCCATGAGAGACAATTACCTCTGGCTTGATCTTGACGACTCGGGAACTAAGCCTGCCCAAGCTGGACTGACTTCAGTGTCAGCACTCTGCCAAACAGGAAGCTGAAGTGAACGGTCGACACGAGCGAGGAAACAAGCACGAACGTCGTCCACATTCTTTGCATTCTGCGTTCCGGAACCGCGGAGGACAATAGAGGAACGGTACCAAAACGAACCCGACAGCCCCGGTACTCTAGTACGTTACTCACCAGACTTCAACACCATTTTGGGAAAACATCACCTAGCTATAGTGCACGCGGGCACCCGAACGTTTCGCCGCGGCACGAATTTGTATGTGATCGTTTGCCCATTTCGGCAATACTACGGCTCGATATCCGCGAAAGGCGTTAACCTCATTGTATTCAACGGTTTAGCGCAACCAAGCGCGCCCTTCGCCCTATTTGCCGCCCACCAGCTCAAGAAACTCCACCTTCCACGGTCTGACGCTCAAATCCAACCGCGCAACCGTCACCGGAAGCTGAAACCGCCGCGGCCCGGCGCTTCCGGGATTCACGTACAACACGCCGTCCTTCTCCGTTGTACCCGGTTTGTGTGAATGCCCGGTCACGACAATGTCAACTTCCGCGGCAGCAGGATTAAGGTCTAAGCCTTGCAGAATGTGCAGCATGTAAACCCTCGCAGAGCCCAAAGAGATGACCTCGGTGAGCGGTAAAGCCTCGGCCCACTCCCCCGTATCCACGTTGCCCCGCACCGCGATAACCGGGGCCAGTTTTCTTAGCTCGGCGAGGATCTCCGGGTCCCCTACGTCCCCGGCATGGAGAATCAGGTCCGATCCGCGCAAGGCTTCGACGGCCTCAGGACGCAGCAGCCCGTGCGTGTCCGAAATGAGCCCGAGTATTTTTGCCTCTTTGTTCAACTTTTTTTCTTAGCGAAGGGAAACCGAATTCTCGTCTGCCACCGCGTCTGTGTTTCAAAGCGCTATTGGAGGTCGTTCCCGATTCCCCGCAGCTTCACGACTTCCAGCGCATTGACGCGCGTGTGCTGCACTTCCAATCCCCAGTGCAGGTGCGGACCAGTCACTCGTCCCGTGGCACCGACTTTGCCTAAAACCGTCCCGGGCCCCACGGTATCGCCAACATGGGCATCGATTTCCGAGAAGTGGCAGTAGAACGTGTAAATCCCCAGGCCGTGGTCGACGATGACCGTATTCCCGGAAAAGTACAGCTCCTCCGCCAGAACCACGCGCCCCTTTTGCGCCGCGTGCACCGGCGTACCGGTCGGCGCGGGAAAATCCACCCCGCCATGCGGCGAACCGGGATGCCCGTTCAAAACCCGCCGCTTCCCGAAGTTGCTTCCCTTGAACTCGCCATCCAACGGGATGCGAAATGGCCCGTTCCACAAACGCTCCGGCGTCAGCGTGTCGTAAATCGCTTTCAACCGCACCGCTTCCGCTTGCGCCCGCGCCTCTTGCTCGGGGTTCGGCTCGACAAATTGTTTCTTTACTGTCAGGCTCTCCGTCTCAAAATGCCCTTCGCGCACGTTTACGCTCAGCCGGCAGATGACGTGCTCGCCGCCCTTCAACCGCGTCGCGACCGTGAAGTCGTAGACTCCCGCCGGTTTTTCGAGGTCCACTCCCAGCAGTCCTTTGCGAATATCCGCGATTGGGCCCGTCGGTTTCTGGCTGTTCCGCCAGAACGGCACATCCCGGTCATTCCATTTGGCGGTCACTTCATCGAGTTCCGTCGCGCTGCGTATCTCAGAGAGCAGCAGGGTCCCTTGCGTCGTTTCTGGCGCGCTCAGCGTTAGCGTAACTCCGCTTCCGCAATCTTCGGCGCGCATCGCGGTCGCCGAGAAAAGCGCGCAGATCAGCCCGACCGCGCCAATTATGGCACGCGCTAAGAAATGCCTTCGCAAATTATGGCCGTCCAGTCTCATTATTTGGGCCGCTGCGCCTGCACTCTTGGTTCCACCTTCAGAAATCGCTCTCGCCCCAGCTTTGATCCCATGATCAGTCGTTCAACGCTGAGCATCATTTCCGGATTCTTCGTCTTCTCTCTCAGTTCTTTCAAGAATGGCCGAACCTTGGCGAAAATGAAAAACAATTCTCCGCAGAAAGACGTCACAAAAAATAGTTTCTCGTTCAGCACTCCATTCTCGACGAACGACGCCGCCATGCCCCAATAACTGATCACCTGCCTCATCCAGTTATTCTCTTCGGTCCCCATGGTCGTCGCGATCTTGATGTACTCGTCCGCGTCTTTCGGCCAGAACGTCGTCAGCCACCACTGCCGCGCCTTCCGCATTTCCGGTTCGCGCCGCAGATCATACAGTTCCAAAATCAGGCGGGCGTCGTCGACCGTCGGTTTCTTCGCCATCCTTTTCTCCTAAATCCGTCTGGCTCGTGATTTTACCTGCTGCGTCGGTCTTTTGGTTCCCGGTTTTTCAATTGTGTTCGACAGTGTAAGATGCGGGCTCTTTCAGCCAAGCATGCGGTTGCCGCTTATGAGGAGATTCGAGATGCGCAGATTAATTGTCGTCGGAACCGCAGGTGTGATTCTCACGCTCCTCAGCGTCTCGCTGCGTGCGCAACATACGGCAGGATCCGTCGTAGGTGTTGCCGATGCCCCCAAACAAACCGAAACCGACGAATACACGCGTTACGAACTTCTTGCCCCTGAAACCGCGAGTTTCAAAATCTTCTACGAAGTGACCGCCACAACTCCCGGTGCCAAGTTTTTCTACAATCCCATCCGAAAAGGCAGTGTCGCGACCGACGAAGCCGTCATCGATTCCATGACAGGCGGTCCTCTTCACTTCGAAGTGATTAACGGCGCGGAAGCCCGCAAGGATCCGCTCATGTCCGGCGCGGACGCGGATGCCAGCTTCATCAAGGTATCTCTCGCTCGTCCAGTGCCCGCGGAGGGCCAAGGTCGCATCCTCATCCTGAAGACCTACCAGGACGCGAAAAGCTATTTCCGCGAAGGCGACAGCATCGTTTTCAATCGCCCGCTCGGCATCAGACGCAACAAAGTCGTCCTTCCTGCCGGCTACGAAGTGGTTGGCTGCAACGTTCCCTCTCAAGTCCTGCAGGAACCCGACGGCCGGATCGCGATCAGCTTTCTGAATCCCAGCTCCGGCGAAGCCCCGCTGGTTCTGCGAGCCAAACTTGGCGCGCGAACAGCCCCGTCCGCCGCGCCGCACCCTCCAACGCAACTGCCCAGCTGGGAATCCCCGTTTCAGGGGGAAACCGAGCGAGCACGCCTCTCCGAGCGCGCCCATCAAGATCGCGACATCGTTTACTTCCTTCAGCAACCCGAAACACACGCCTTCAGCCTCTACCACGACTACACCGAATCCCACGAAGGCGCCGACAAGTATCTAAACGTCGTCCGTGAAGGCAGCACGGTTTCAGGCCCATCAGCCTACATTCTAGATACGGGTGAAAAACTCCCCACAAAAATGATGACCGGCGCCGATGTAACCGCCGCGAAAATCGACGCGGGCGAACCGGTCACTCCCACCACCCAAGTAGTCCTGATCCCGTTTCCGCCAGTAAAAAAAGGCCAATCCATCCGCCTGCGCATCTCCGAAACCTACACTGCACCAACAAGTTACCGCCTCGACGGCGACGAGCTCGTCCTCGACCGCAGCCTTGGCCGCCCACGCAACGCCGTAGTCCTCCCGGCGGGCTGGTACCTGACCGCCAGCGCCATCCCCGCCACTATCACCCAACTTCCCGATGGCCGCGTCCGGCTGGACTTCTGGAACGGCCGCCCCGACTCCGTAGACGTCCTAATCAAAGCCAAGCGCCGCGCCAACGCCCCAGCAAATTAGTCCGCGAATACCAGCTCTTTGTAGGGGAGGGGCCCGCCCCTCCCTTTTGGGAGCTACTCTCAACGTAATCTTCGCGCGATGTACCAGCAAGTTCCGCGCTTCAGGCTTTCTCCATTTTCCGAAACCGCTTCGCACCACACTCAATCAGCGCCTGACAAGCCTCAAGACACGCTCCCTTAAACTCGGCCTCGATTGCCGTCCCGACTCCCTCCCCTAGCAACAAAACCGCAGTTCCATGCACCTGCGCCACAAGCGCCAATGCCAGTTGCGCGTGCTCCTCAGCCGATCCCCCAACGTCCTTCGCTAGTCTTTCCTGGACATACTCGTAAGAGGGCATGCGCTCCTTACGGGCAAGCCGCTCAGCCCAGTCGGACGTCAGCAACAGATATTCATTTCCGTTGTTTAGCGCGAAGCCGAGACCCATCCGGCAGGCCTCCAGCGTGGACTTTGCAGGTTGAAGCGCGGCAAACATCCTCTCTCTTGCCCGCACCCTTAGAAAGGCGATCAAATCGTGCTTATCCCTGAACTTCTCATACAGAGTCGGCGTCGTCGTTGCTGCCGCTAGCGCAACAGCACGCATGGTCAATGCGCGTTCTCCACCTTTGCTCCAAAGCTGATACCCGGCATCAACAATCCTCCCCTCCAACTGCTTGTCAGGCTTCCTCGGCATCCCTCGACCCTCCGGCCACTAAATCGATTTAATTATATACTTGACAGCGTTAAAGAGACAACGTATAAGTATTCCTTCGCGTCCGCTACCGCGGTTCGCCGGGCCCAAATACAACACTAGCAAGGAGTCAGAAACACGTTATGGCAAGGTTTGAGTACACCGTCGTTACCAAGGCAAGCCCAGCGCTCGCCTGGCTCGTTTTTTCCGATATCCACCGTTGGAACAATTTCGCCAATGTCTACGGCAACCTGCGATGGCAAGACGGCAACCCCTGGGAACCCGGCAGCCGTCTTCAGATCGAATTGCTGCGACCCGTCAACGCCGTCATCGACCACGTCATTACCACATGCGTGCCAGGAAAGAAAGTGGGCTGGATCGACCACGCCATCGGCGTGGCCTTAGCCCAGTGGGTTACCTTTGAAGAGGGGCCGCAAGGCACTCGCGTCCATACCTGGGGGGAAGTCATCCACTCCGGCATTCTGATCGGGGGGCGGACCGTCGAGGAATTGCTCGCCAGCTTCACGCGAACCTGGTACGAATCGTTCCGCGTGGCGTGTAATCATCTCGTCCTGCCAGGCGGGGCTGCACCGGAAACCGGCCCGTTCGCAACAACCTAGCCAGCGCGCACGTAGTGGGCAAGCCAGAATCAGAAAGCGAGAAGCCTTGTCGGCGGAGCCCTACGCGCTGTTCCTGTTCGCCGTCTGAGGCATGGTCCATTCGCCAACGCTAACAAACAACTCCAAGCCAATTGCAAACGAATCATTCCCCAGCGGTTGGCAGTAAACCACGCGTGCCCGTGACCGCAGGTTCCCTAGCAGCGATCGCACCGTGACATGATCGTTGGGCTGCCACGGCTTGCTGGTCACCACGCGCGCACCTCGAGCGCTCACGTTTTCCGTGACTCCTTGTTGGGCCGCGGTGTGGACGTCCAATCCGGACAAGTCCACCGTTACATGCACCGGAGACCGATCTTGCAATCGGCGCGCCTCAGTATCCATAAGGCATCGCGCTGCTTTCTGAGCCGGGAAGTAGGACAGAACGTTGGGTTGGGGTCAACGACCGGAAAATCATACGCCTCTAACCCGCCGAATAGTCAAAAAGTTTCATAATTCCTAAGGCATCATTGCCACCTGTCCGGCAATGCCACACCCGCATCCCACTACCGGACATTTGCAGCCTTTCGCCTGTTCTCGCGCGAGCAATAACGTCTTATTTTTCTGTCATTTGCGAAGCCCCCAAATCGGCTATGGGATTGCCGACTACTCTTTACTAGCGCCGAACTTAGATCTAGGAGGCCATCATGAAGAAACACGAGCGCATTCGCGAAAAAGTCACCATCCTTCCGACTTCCATGTACCTCTCCAAGATGCACGACGCCGGCTGGACGTTGGTAACCCTCGAATGGGAACGCGAAATCGAAACCGCCGCAACACCGGAGCCCACGAGCGAACCCCTTGGCACGGAAGAGATCCCCTTCGGCCTCCGCATAGCCGCAGACTGCCACCACCTGGAAGACGATCCCCTCGAAACGCAAACCTTGAAATTCCTCGCGGAACTGATCGTCCAGGACGTTTCCTTCACAAGCATGGCCGACGCCCTCAACGTCCGCGACTACCGCACCCGCGACGGCCGCCCCTGGACCTCCGCCTCCGTCTTCCGCCTCATTCCCCGCCTGATTGAGGTCGCACCGCGCATTCTCTCCGGCTCCGAATGGGAAGCGCGCAAGAAAGAGCTCAGCAAAGTGACTTGGAACTCCTGAGCCTTCGACAGACAACTTAGCGTTTCAAGTCTTCGAATGTACGACACTGAACCTCTCTCCTTGACATTCTACCTATCGATGCACTATATAGGTAGAACGTCTAGGAGACGCCCTGACGCCATGCCCATCGAGAAATCCGACCTCCTGCAAGGCACCCTCGACATGCTCGTCCTCAAAATCGTCGCCCTCGGCCCCGTCCACGGCTACGGCATATCCCTCCGCATACGCCAAATCTCCAAAGAAGTCCTGCAAGTCCAGCAAGGCTCGCTCTACCCCGCCCTCCATCGCCTGGAAAAGCGTGGCTGGCTCGAAGCCGATTGGGGCGAATCCGAAAAAGGCCGCCAAGCCAAGTTCTACCGTCTGTCAACAAAGGGCCGCAAGCAACTGGAAAGCGAAGAATCAAACTGGAATCGTCTGGCCAGCGCGGTTGCCAGCATTATGCAAACCGCGCAATAGGAGTCGGCAAATGTCCTGGTGGAAATCCCTCTTTCCCAAACGCGCTTCCGACGCGCAAATGAACTCGGAGCTTCGATTCCACATCGACGAACTGACCGACGAAAACATCGCCGCAGGCATGTCTCCCGCAGAAGCCCGCCGCCGCGCCACCCTCGAATTCGGCGGCCATGAAAACTTCAAAGAACAAGTTCGCGACGTCTACCGCATTCGCTTCGTCGACGCCACGCTCGCCAATCTCAAGTCCGCCTTCCGCTTCATCCGCAAATCCCCCACCTTTTCGGCCACCGTGATTCTCACGCTCGCTCTCGCCATCGGCGCCAACAGCGCCGTCTTCTCCGCCATCGACGCCATCCTTTTGAAGCCACTGCCTTTTCCGGACGCTGATCAACTCGTGCGCGTCGACCAACTCGATCCGAAAAATCCCAGGCCCTTCCATCTGGTCGCTCCGGTTCGTCTCGAAGACTGGAATCGTCTCAATTCCACATTCCAAACGCTCACGGGCTATTACACCGAAGACGTTTCCGAGACCACCGGCGCACTTCCCGAAAAGTTGACCGAAGCTCTCGTAGCTCCACGCTTCTTGCAAGTGCTGGGCATCGCCCCTTCGGCCGGCCGAGACTTCACTCCCGAGGAAGAACACAATGGTGGGCCAAACGCTATTCTCATCAGCGATCAATTTTGGCGGAAGCGCTTCGCAGCCAATCCCGACGCGATCGGCAAAAAACTACGCTTCGACAGCTCTTCGTACTCCATCGTGGGCATCATGCCGCCTTCGTTTCTCTTTCCGAATCGCGATGTAGACCTCTGGTCGCCGGTCCCCCCGGATGCGCCGTATTCACAAGACAGAAAATCCGCGTGGTACACCGTAATCGGCCGCCTAAAGCCGACGACAAATCTCGCGCAAGCCCGCGCCAACCTGGCCACCATTCAAAGCGAGCTTGGCCAGCAATTCCCCGAAACAGACGCCGAACTCGCGGTCACGATCGAACCCTTGAAAGAAGTTACCGTAGCCGGTTCACGCCGCTCTCTCTGGATTCTTTTCGGCTCCGTCTCTCTTCTCCTGCTCATCGCGTGTACCAACATCATCGCCCTGCTCCTCGCGCGTTCTGCGCAACGCCAGCACGAAATCTCCGTCCGTTTTTCGATGGGCGCACCGCGCGGCGCCATCGTCGCGCAGTTGCTGACCGAAACATTTATTCTCGCGCTGCTCGGCTCCGCACTTGGCCTGCTGGTCGCCAATGCCGCCTCGAGCGTCTTTCGTTCTCTCGCCGGAAGCCTGCCACGCGTCGAAGAAATTCGCCTCGACACGCGCATCGTTCTCTATTCACTCGCCTGCTCGGTAATCGTCACGATTCTTTGCGGTTTATTTCCCGCCATTCGCGGAACGCGCAGAAATCTCTCTCAATCGCTCGGCCAGGTAAGCCGCTCCCAAGTCTCCGCACGCAACCCTCTTCAATGGCTCCTCGTAGGAATCCAAGTCGCCCTCGCCGTCACGCTCCTTTCCGGCGCTGGCCTCCTTCTCCGCAGCTTTCAGGAACTAGGACGCGTCACGCCAGGCTTTGACCCCAGCCACATTCTCACCTTCCAGATCAGCACCGGCTGGGGTGAAACTGGCGACCTCAAACGATTGCGCCAGCGAACCGATCGCATCATGGAGACACTGCGCGCCACTCCAGGGGTCGAAGCCATAGCCATTTCCGTGGGAGTTCCGGGCGAGCCCTTCAAATACCAGACGGAGGTGGAGCTCGCCGAGGGACGTGCTGACTCAGAACCAAAACTCGTAGCCGACAACCGCCTCGTATCCGCGAGCTATTTCGCCACCATGAAGCTGCCGTTGCTGGCCGGCGAAACATGCCGCGAATCCGAGCCGCCCACCGTCGTTGTGAATCGCGCCTTTGCAAATAGCTATTTCGCCAGTTCGCAGGCGATGGGGCACCATCTGGTCGCCTCGATTCTCGGGTATTCCGGTGCCGCCGAAATCATCGGAATTGCTGGCGACGCCCGCGAGGCCGGTCTCGAACAACCGCCCGTCCCCACCGTCTATTGGTGCGCTCCCATCGCCGAGCCCGGCACTTTCTTCCTGGTCAGAACAAGCAATGCTCCCATGAGCATGGCTGAAACCATTCGCCGCCAAATTCACGAAATCGAACCGCTTCGCTCCGTGTTCGACTTCGCTCCCCTCGAGCAACACTTCTCCGATGGCCTCGCGGAAAACCGTCTACGCACGATTCTCTTGTCTTTCTTCGCTGCAACGGCCTTGTCGCTGGCGTGCGTTGGCCTCTACGGCACGCTCAGCTATTCCGTGAACGTCCGCCGCCGCGAAGTTGGCCTGCGGATGGCCTTAGGCGCCCTGCGCGGCCAAATCGTCAAGCACTTCCTATTTCAGGGTCTGTTCGTATGTGTCATGGGCTGCCTCGCTGGATGGGTTCTGGCGCTTGCCTCCGCCCGCGTTCTCGCAGGCCTGCTTTACGGTATCTCCCCAACGGACATACCAACTCTATCTGCCGTCATCCTTCTCGTTCTGGTCGTCGCCGCGGCAGCGTCCCTAATCCCCGCCATCCGCGCCGCCCGCGTCGATCCCATGCAGGTCCTCCGCGACGAATAAATCGAATCTTCGTTTGATTATCCCTCGCGCTCCAAAGATCAAAACGCGCTTGTAACCGAATCTTGGTAGCCCTACTCTAAGTTAACTCTTACGATCGTAACGGGTGTAGCGCTCGCAGCCCATCTCGGAATGGAGAACGACAATGACCTTCGACCTCTCTCAGAAGCAAATCACTCGCCGCGAGTTATTGCGCGGTTCGTCCGCGCTTGCAGGCGGCGCGTTCCTGGCACAACTTTTCCCCGGCAGCCTTCTCCGCGCCGCCGCACCAGCCTTCCCTCAACAAGCCCCGGCCGCTGACCCGCTCGCCGCCTTCCGCGCGCGCATGGGCGCCATTCCCATGGAGTCGCAAAAGCTCGCGGACAATCTCACTCTTCTCTCCGGTCCCGGCGGAAATGTCGTCATCCTCAACGGCCCCGACGGCAAGATCATCGTCGACACCTTCGTCTCATCGGTCTGGCCCAAGCTAAAAGAAAACCTCGACGGCCTCGGTAACGCTCCCCTGAAATACGTCATCGACACACACTGGCACTTCGATCACACCGACAACAACGCCAACTTTCGCGCCGCCGGCGCCACGATCCTCGCCCATGAAAACACCAAAAAACGTATGTCCCAGCCGCAAGACATTCCCGTTCTCAACGTGCATTTCGACCCCTCGCCCGCCAATGCTTTGCCGCAGGAAACGTTCACTTCCGGCAAAAAATTGCAAGCCAACGGCGAGGCGCTAACGCTCCAGCACTTTGCGCCGGCCCACACCGATTCCGACATCTACGTTCACTACGAAAAGGCCAACGTCATCCACATGGGTGACACCTTTTTCAACGGCGTTTACCCCGTAATCGACGCCGGCAGCGGCGGCAAAATCAATGGCATGATTGCGGCGGCCGACAAAGCGCTGCCTCTCGCCAACAACGACACGAAAATCGTTCCCGGCCATGGCCCCCTCGGCAATAAGGCCGACCTGACCAAATTCCGCGACATGCTCGTAACCGCCGGCGATCGCGTTCAAAAACTGAAATCCGCGGGCAAGACCTACCAGGAAGCGGCCGCGGAAAAACCGCTCGCCGATCTCGACGCAGTCTGGGCCAAAGGCATGCTCAGCTCCGACCTCTTCATCCAGATCATCTATCTGACTCTCTGAGTTCGGAACGCTTCCAATCCCGAATGCTCGCACCATTCGACCGGTAGCGCTGCGCCGGCTGCAAGCTCCTTCGTTATCTTTATTGCGTGGATCTTTTATTGCGTGGATGGACTACTGGGAGATCTGTGCTTCGATGTCCGTCGCGAACCCGTCTCCGGTCCGCAGGATACGCACTTCCGAGGAATTCAGTTTGACGTGACGTTCCGCTCCGATCACATCGATTTCAACAGTGTGGTTAACACCGGGACAAAGAGACGTATCGCCCGATCCTTTTTCGTCAAGCGTCACTTCTCCCGCTGCAACGCCTGCAACACAGGTTCTGATGTCTACCCGCCCCGAGAAATGAGCCGGCACACGTACCGTCAGCTGATCAGGATGCAAGCTGGAACCGCACGAAAGTACCAAGAACGCGGCTCCCAAGAGCACAATGGATAGCTGCGGCAAGTTCGAACGGCTCGGCACGAGTGGCACTCCTAGCTTCGTCTTTATATAGCATCCCTGAAGCCAGAAATCCATACGCGCACCCGCGTAACTTGAAGGCTTCTTTGCGCACCGCGGGATACGCTAAGATACCTCTCTGGCTCCTGACTTTCGTTTGCCGGAGTTGAGCATTGCGGTTGCGATCCAATCCTCGAATAGTCTTCACGTCAGCCATCTTCTTGCTGCTCGTTTGCGCCGTTGCCGGCGCCTGGATACTGTCTCGAGCCTATTCCGGGGAGACCTGGGTTCGCCATACCTACTCCGTTCAGATCCTGGTCGGAGAAATTGAAGGCGATCTCGCCAGGATGGGGCGCGCGCGCCAGGTCTATCTGCAAACCGGCGAGAAAGACTACCTTCGCGAAATAGAAGATGCCCGCGCAGAATTATTCAGCAAACTGAGCGAGCTGAAAGTTCTGGTGCACGACAACGCCGTTCAGGAGACATCAGCCACAAAATTGGAACAAGCGGCTTACGGCCGCACCCGCACCCTCGA
>Ga0209139_10000553_pt1 | contig 13065 bp, 12 predicted proteins | sample BogFormECP14_OM3_FD_188246 | JGI IMG/M metagenome (GOLD analysis project Ga0209139, IMG submission 188246) | Bog forest soil microbial communities from Calvert Island, British Columbia, Canada - ECP14_OM3 (SPAdes) (version 2) | ecosystem: Environmental > Aquatic > Freshwater > Wetlands > Bog ...
CCCGCGCCCGGCGCTCCGCCCCACTCTTCATACATCTCAAACGCCGCAAAAATCCCCAGCTCAAAAAAATGCGAGCCAGGATCGATCAGCTTCCTGATGCGTTCGCGCGCCGTCAGCCGCCCCTTCTTATGCTGCGCGTCAATCGCCTTCGCGCCGCCGCCCTGGCAGATTTGCTCTTCCTCGTTCTTCAAGCTGGTCAGCAAATCAACAATGCGCCGCGCATTCTTCTCAAATGCCGCCGACTTCACATCAATCTTCGTTTCCAGTGCCGCCACTCTGGCTCCCCGCGGGCTAGCCAATGTTCTAGCGTCGCCGCACACACGTCTAGCGCCAAGCGAAAATAGTATAAGGGGTAACGCATCTCCGCGCGAGAGACCCGCTTCTTTGGAGTGCGGCGGCTCGACGCCGCTTTTACGGTCGTAACAAACCCGCAGAATTCCGCAAGAAAGCCCGCGCCGCCGAGGGCAGCAGGTTTTTAGAGTCGCGATTTACTTCGCAGCCTTAAACTGCGCCATCTCGTACGTAATGGCCAGTATCGTCCGGAGCACTACACCGCACCTCGCGTAATCTCTGTCCCGCTCGGCCGACGTGGCCACGCCTCACCCTTACTGCACAAGGGCAGGGAATTGTCCTTGGAGCCTTATTCACTCACGGGTAAACTGACCGCGCATGCCACAGCTCCATCTCACCCTGGAACTCGCCCGCCGCATCGAAAACGCCGAGGCCCGCGCCGCCATCGAAACCGCGGAACTCATGGATCGCCAGCGCCCCGGAAGCTCCGCCGCCATCGAACACATCGCCGGCGGCACCGCCATCTATTGCGGCCCCGATTCCCCCGTCACGCAAGCCGTGGCCCTGGGTCTCAGTGGCCCCGTCACTGATGAAGATATGGACCGCCTCGAAAGTTTTTACCGCACCCGCGGCGAAACCGTCCGCGTCGAAACCTGCCCCCTCGTCGACGCCTCCCTGATCACACAATTTCGTAGGCGCGGTTACTACGCCACGGAATTTTCCAATGTTTTTGCCGCCTCACTGCAGCCCGACGGCTTGCCCACGCTTTTCCGTCCAGCTCTCCCGCCCAACACCACCATCGAAAAAGTCGCCGTCGAAGACCTCGACCTCTGGACCCTAACGGTAGCCGAAGGCTTCGCCGAAACCTTCCCAGTCACCAAAGAAATGCTCAATGTAATGAAGCTCTTCGCGCAAGGCCCGCACACGGAATGTTATCTAGCTCTAGTCGACGGCAAGCCCGCCGCCGGCGGCACGCTAGCCATGCGCGATGGCGTAGCCGGCCTCTTCGGCGCCAGCACCCTCCCCGCCTTTCGCAATCGCGGCCTGCAAACCGCGCTCCTGCAGGTCCGCCTCGAACGCGCCCGCGCCGCCGGATGCGACGTAGTCGTCAGCCTCGCCCGCCCCGGCGGCCCCTCCGAACGCAACATCGCCCGCCACGGCCTGCAAACCCTCTACACCCGCATAAAATTTGAACACGACTGGTAAGACGATTTCTTGGCTTGATCCTGGCAGCGGCGTCAGCCGATGTGCCCTCTGCGTCCTCTGCGTTAAAACAAACACGTCACCGCGCCACAGCATTCCACCGGAGAACTCCCGCGCCATCACCTCTCCGCCGGATGCCTCTCCGCGTGCCGCTCATTAATGAAGGAAATAATGTCCTGCGTCGACGTCCCCGGCAGAAAAATCTCCGCAATCCCCGCCGCTTTCAACGCCGCAATATCCGCCCCGGGAATAATCCCGCCCACCAGCACCGTCACATCATCCATACCCTTCGCCCGCAACAGCCCCATCAACTGCGGACAAATCGTATTGTGCGCCCCGGACAAAATCGACAACCCAATCACATCCACATCTTCCTGCACCGCCGCCGACGCAATCATCTCCGGCGTCTGCCGCAGCCCCGTATAAATCACCTCCATACCCGCGTCGCGCAACGCCCGCGCAATAATCTTCGCCCCGCGGTCATGCCCATCCAGCCCCGGCTTAGCAATCAACACCCGTATTTTCTTTCCGGACATATTTTCTCTGCGTCCTCTGTGTCTCTGCGTTCAGATCTCTTCTTTGGCGTCGGCTACCGTGTACTTCCATACATAGCGCTTGACGCCATCCTTTAGAACGGGCGAGTAGAAATTAATGAGCAGTCCTATCTTACATCCGGACAAGCGTAAGTACGTTAGCATCACGGCGTCGTGTACCGGAGCGATAGCAGAAATAGCCTTCACTTCTACAATCACCCGCCCGCACACCACAATATCGGCGCGATACCCACAGTCCAGTTTAACGGTTTTGTAGATCGCCGGGATCGGCTTTTCCTTTTCCAAAGCAAGGTTCCGACTGGCAAGTTCGTGACAAAGCGCCTCCCGATACACAATCTCCAGTAAGCCCGGGCCAAGCTCGCGATGCACATCGATCGCCGCTCCAATAATTTCGTGCGTGAATCGAGCATCGGTCATAAGAAGAGAAGTGAAACGCAGAGACACAGAGAGCGCAGAGAAGAACTTCGAAATGTTCTGAGAGAGAATATCAGATAATGGACTATAACAAGACTATACGGTCCGAAAGAATTCTATCTTTCTCTGCGACCTCTGTGTCTCTGCGTTTAGCTTCCGGATCTTTTACGTAATCGCCACTTCCTCATACGTCCCAAACACATCCCGCAGCGCTTCGCAAATCTCCCCCAGCGTCGCATACACCTTCACCGCATCGTAAATAAACGGCATCAAATTCGCCGTACCCTTCGCCGCCGCACGCAACCTCCCGAGCTCCCGCGTCACCGCCTCCTGCGACCTCTCCGCCCGCAACTTACTCAGCCGCGCCGCCTGCCGCTTCGCCACCGTCTCATCAATCTGCAGAATATCCAGCGGCCGCTCCTCCGACACATACTCATTCACGCCTACAATAATCTTCTCGCGCCGGTCCACTTCCATCTGATAACGGTAACTCGCCTCCGCAATCTCCCGCTGCGGATAACTCCGTTCAATCGCCGCCACCATCCCGCCCATGGCATCAATCTTCCCAATGTAATCCCACGCCCCGCGCTCCACGTCGTTGGTCAAGCTCTCCACAAAATAAGATCCCCCCAGCGGATCCACCGTATTGGTCACACCCGTCTCATGCGCGATCACCTGCTGCGTCCGCAGCGCCAGCGTCGCCGCAAACTCCGTCGGCAACGCCCACGCCTCATCCAGCGAATTCGTGTGCAGCGACTGCGTCCCGCCCAGCACCGCCGCCAGCGCCTGAATCGCCGTGCGCACCACATTGTTGTACGGCTGCTGCGCCGTCAGCGAACACCCCGCCGTCTGCGTGTGAAATCTTAAAGCCCACGTCCGCGGACTCTTCGCCCCATACCGCTCCACCATCGCCTTATGCCAAATCCGTCGCGCCGCCCGGTACTTGGCAATCTCTTCAAAAAAATCACTGTGCGCGTTAAAAAAGAAAGAAAGCTGCGGCACAAATTCATCCACATCCATCCCGCGCCGCAAGCCCCACTCCACATACTCCAGCCCATCGCGCAGCGTAAACGCCAGCTCCTGAATCGCCGTCGATCCCGCCTCGCGTATGTGATATCCCGAAATCGAAATCGGATTGAATTTCGGCGTGTGTTTCACGCCAAACTCAAACGTATCGATCACCAGCCGCATCGACGGCTCCGGCGGATAAATATATTCCTTCTGCGCGATGTACTCTTTCAAAATATCGTTCTGCAGCGTCCCCGATAATTTCTTCCAGTCCGCGCCTTGCTTTTCCGCCACCGCCAGGTACATCGCCCAAACCACCGCCGCCGGCGAGTTAATCGTCATCGAGGTCGTCACATTCGCCAGCGGAATCTGATCGAACAGCACCTCCATATCCGCCAGCGAACTAATCGCCACCCCGCACTTACCCACTTCGCCTTCGCTCAGCGCATGATCCGAGTCGTACCCCATCAGCGTCGGCAAATCGAACGCCGTCGAAAGCCCCGTCTGCCCCTGCGAAAGCAAATAGCGAAATCTCTGGTTGGTATCCTCAGCCGTCCCAAAACCCGCAAACTGCCGCATCGTCCACAACCGCCCACGATGCATCGTCGCGTGAATCCCGCGCGTATACGGCGGCTCCCCCGGCAATCCCAAATCCCGCTCAGCGTCCCAACCCGTCAAATCCGCATCCGTATAAATCCGCCGAATCGGATGCCCCGAAATAGTCGTAAAGTTCTTCAACCGCTCCGGACTCTTCGCCAGCGTCTCCCGCAAAGTACTCTCTTCCCAACGCGCTTCCGCCGCGCCAGCCTTGCGCTCGGCAACATCCTCAGTCAAATGCGTACGTAGCTTGTCGCTCATAAGAAAGGTTTTGTCCGAAGATTTTGTAGCGGCCGGGCTTTAGCCCGGCCTTATATTTTTCCCACCTTAGATGCTATGCCAATGCCCAAAACCCGGCAAGCAGCGGACCAGTTGTAGGTGCACCCGGGAAACGCAGCATCCATCGATCTCAGTTTTTCCTCTCTGCGCACTCTGTGTACTCTGCGTTAAAATCCACCTTCCACAGCCCCACAAAACAAAAAAGGGGCGACCCAGAAAAGGATCGCCCCACAAAGCAAGCACCCGAGCCTTACTTCTGCCCACTCCCAGACTCTCCACCAGCATTCGAAAATATCTTATCCGTCCCAATCACCTTCCCATTCAGCGTCCCAGGAATCAGGTAGTCATGCTCGAACGAATGCCCCCCCGCGATCGTCACGCGATTCGTGTCCAGCGTCCGCCCCAGCGCCCGCTCGTAATTCGCCTTGGCTTCCACCAAATCCGCCAGCGCCCGCAACTCCGTCCCCTGCGCCGTCACCAAGTCGCGCTGCGTCTGAATCACCAAATACACCGTCGACGCCCCCAACTGATACTTCTTCTGCTCCGCGTCAAACGTCTGCTGCTGCAATTCGCGCGCCTTCACCGCCACATCCACGCGCGCTCGGTCCTGCTCCAGCGCGATGAACGTATTGCGTACGTCCAGCAACGCCGCGTTCTTGATCTCCAGCACCTGCGCCTCGACCTGCCGTTGCGTCAAAATCGCCCGCGCATTTTCCGATTGCGCCGCGCGATTCCGAATCGGCAGCGTCAGGTTCAGCGACACGCTGTACTCCGGAAAATCATTGTGAAAAATCTGCGCCTGCGCGTTGCCCAGTCCTCCATGCGACACTCCCGTGACTGTCTCGGTGGTGTTCACCGTAGGCAAGAAGATCGGGATTTGCGAACCCGGAGTCGTTCCCGGAATCGAGACGGGATTCCCGTTGGCGTCCACCACCGGGATGGTACTTCCGGAAACGGTGGTCACGGACGTTCCCGTGGGCACATTACCCGCTAGTCCGTTACTGATGTAGTTCCCGGACAGCGTCAGCAGCGGCAACAACGCATTCGCCGTGGCCTTCACATCCACGGCCGCATTCTTCAAGTTGTACACTTCCTGCAACACATCCGGCCGCTTGGTAAACGCCTCTTTAATCGCGTCTTCATACGTCGCCGCTTCAATCGCCTCCGGTCGCGCCGGCAAGTCCAGTGGAATAATCTCCACGTTGATCAAATTGGGCGCCAGGGGATTCTTGGAAATAGCATTCTTCAGCACCTGTTCGTCCTGCAATTGCGTGGTCTGCGCCACCAGCAAATTTCCCTGGTCGCTCGCCAACTCCGATTCCGCGCGCGTCACGTCCAGCGGCGCCATCGTCCCGATTTCCAGTTGCTTCTTGTTGTCGTTGAACAATTTCAAGGAAACCGCCACCGCTTGCTGCTCCACCTTCACGTTTTCCCGCGCGTACACCAGTTCCCAATACGCGGTAATCGTGTTGGTCACCGTGGTGATCGCCTGTTGCACGAACACTAGGTCCGCAATCTTGCGGTTGTTCTTTGCGATGATCAGGTTCCGCCGGTTCACTTCGAAGCAGCAGCCATTCAGCAGTTGCTGCGACACCGTCGCCGTCAGCGCGGAGGTCACCGACGGATTGAAGAGGTCCGCCGTCGGGCTCGCCGAACCCCGCGTGTTGTTCCACGCCGCGGTGAACGTGGTCCCCGAAGTGAACGCTTGCGAGTACCCAAAATTAAATTGCGACTGGTGAATCTTCTCCGCCAGCAGCGTGGCCGCCCCGCTCGCCCCCGTGCCGGAGGTCAACGAGTTGTTGATCGGTATGTTGCCGTCAAAAATCGAGACCGACGACGTCAGCGCAGGATCCAGATTTAGAAACGGCACGTTGGCGCTCGAGGCCACCACGTCCGCGGCCACGTTTCCAGGGACTTGCGCCACGCTAAGAAACCCCCGCGGCGAGCCTCCCGCTTTCGCCAGCAAGATGTCCGTATCCGCCAGCCACGGCGTATACCGCTGGATCAGAATGTCCAGGCTGTTTTCCAGCGACAACTCCACCGCATCCTGCAACGTCAATTGCAATTTCCCATCGTGCGTCATCTGATCGATGCGCGGCGAATTCGCCAAGTCCGGGTGTTCGATGCCGATCGGCCGGTACGGCGCCAAAAGCGTCGGAAACGCGCGCGGGCCGTACGAATAATCGTGCTTCGATAATCCCAGTGACACGGGAATCGCCGGCGCTTGCGGCTGCGGCGCATTCGGCGGCGGCACCGCCACCTCGTTCTTCGTCTTGTCCGGATACTGCGATCCCGGTTGCTGCGGCGGCGGATCCTGCGCTAATGCCGGCGACACCGGACCCGTGGCCACCACTCCCGCCAGTATGCTCGCCAACACCGATCGCGCGAACAGCTTCTTCATGGTGCTCCTTAACCCTCTTTGATACGGTCGATACGGTGGACACGGTGGATAGACCCGTCTGCCGACCTCGTCCGTCACGTCTCATCAGTTTAAAACGCTTGTGATGTGGAAATTGTTTCACCTAATCGTCCACACGGCCACGAAAACTTCCCAACGAAAGTGCTCAACCAAGCGCTAAATCGCCATAAAAATCGATGCGTCAGTCTAGCAGGCCCTCGTCCGCCTTGACAACGCATCTGCCTTGACCATTTGCCTTGACCCCGCATCTCCCCGCATCTCCTTGACAAGGTCACGCTGCGCGGCTAGGCTGCTCAGGATTCGACGCTTAGCCGCGTCCGCCGGTTAGCTGCGCACATGGTCAAACGCGAAGAATTATTGAAAATGTTTGAGTCCGCCGGGGCCGTCCGCCACGGCCATTTCGAACTCTCCAGCGGCTTGCACAGCTCTACCTACGTGCAATGCGCGCTCGTGCTCCGCTATCCGCGCCTGGCCGAAAAATTGGGCCAAGCCCTAGCCGCGCTGTTCTCCGACGCCACCATAGAAACGGTCGTCTCGCCCGCTCTCGGCGGTGTCATCATCGGCCAGGAAGTAGCACGCGCCCTTCCTCCTCCAAAATACGGCCACGAAACCGGCGTCCCCGCCATCTTCGTAGAACGCAACGCCGGCGGCAGCCTCTGCCTCCGCCGCGGTTTCACCCTGGAACCCGGCGAAAAAGTTCTAATCGTAGAAGACGTCTGGACCACCGGCGGCTCCACCCTCGACACCATCCAAGTAGTAGAAGAAGCCGGCGGCCGCGTTATCGCCGTAGGCGCCGTAATCGACCGCAGCGGCGGCAAAATCGAATTCCCCGTAGAATCCCAATCCCTACTAGGCCTCTCGATCCCTTCCTACGAACCCGAAGACTGCCCCCAATGCCGCGAAGGCACCCCAGCAGTAAAGCCCGGCAGCCGCTTCGTCCGCTCCACCCCGTAATTTGGAGTGCGGCGGCTTGACGCCGCTTTTCCGGCGCAAGCCCCATCGCGAACTCACCGTGTCCCCAGCCTTTGCAGGGGCGCAGCATGCTGCGCGGTTTTGCTTTTACCTTCGCTTTTGACTCCGCCTTTGTAGTGGCGCAGCATGCTGCGCCCCATCTCGGCAAGGTCGCTCCGGTTTGCAACGTGGCCTTTGTCACTCCGTGCTCTTCTGTGTGCCCTCTGCGCCCTCTGCGTTAAAATCCCCATCCTCCATCCACGCAAATCCCCACCCAACATTGCCCCCACCAAAAATCTAAGCCACAATACCCAACCAACGCATGCGCTACATCAAGCTGACCATCGCCTACGACGGCACCGACTTCCACGGCTGGCAAATCCAAAAAAACAAACCCACCATCCAAGGCGAAATCGTAAACATCCTCCGCCGCCTAACCCAAGAACCCTCCATCACCCTCCACGGCGCAGGCCGCACCGACGCCGGCGTCCACGCCCTCGGCCAAATTGGCAGCTTCCGCACCAAATCCGCCCTAACCCCGCAAGAATTCCAGCGCGCCCTGAACGCCATCCTTCCTCCCACCATCCGCATCCTCGAAGCCGAAGAAACCGGCCCGCAATTCAACGCCCGCTGGTCCGCCCACGGCAAAATCTACCGCTACCGCATCTACCGCGGCAAAGTAGTTCCGCCCATGCTGCACCGCTATGTCCTCCACTACCCATTCCCACTAGACGAAGACGCCATGCGCACCGCCGCCGCCAGCTTCGTCGGCATCCACGATTTCTCCTCCTTCGCCGCCAGCACCGGCTCCGAAGAAGAAGACAAAGACCGCAGCATGGAACGCGAAATCTATTCCGCCGACTTATCCCGCAGCACCGACGGCGAAGAACTAGTCTTCACCGTCCACGGCCGCTCTTTCCTCCGCTACATGGTCAGAAAAATCGTAGGCACCCTCCTAGACGTAGGCCGCGGCAAGCTAACCCCCCCAGACATCGACCGCCTCTTCGCCCTAAAAGACCGCTCCAAATCCGGCCCCACCGTCCCCAGCCAAGGCCTAACCATGGTCCAAGTCCACCTGGAAGAATCCTTCCGCCTCTAGCCTCTTTTGGAGTGCGGCGGCTTGACGCCGCTTTTCACCCGTAAGCCCAAGCGACCCTTTATCATCCCCGCCGATCACGGGTCGAACCTTCAGTTCCGACAGCCTTTGGGTAGCACAGGCACTCCTGCCTGTGCACGGTGTCAGAACTCCACTCCCAACCAAAACGCTCGAGCTAGCCCCTCCATTCCCACCAAAAAAACAATCGCGCTCCCCACCCCACCCCAGCCCCAATCTCCCCAAAAAAAAACGCTCCGCCCGACTCTCTCCGCCCGATCACAGATTTCGCTTGACAGCAATTGCCATTCTGCTATACTACCCAGGTAGACAAGTGCGTCCAGCGTCTGCGCCCAAATCCTCAAAATCTTCCCAAACATTCAACTTCGCGCTCGTGTCGACGCTACGCCGTCAATAGCATCAACCGCCCGGCCCCATCGCCCTGAAAAGGTCTCGTAGCGGCGAATCTCGAGCTCCGCACTCCGCGATGCCGTTGTAGCGGCGGGTCTTCAGACCCGTGCCTTTGCCTCCGGTCGTCGCCGCCTAAGGAAGGGTAACTATCTGTGCAACAGAGCGGGGCCGTAAACCCCGCAGAATGAACACTTGCAAAACTGTATCAAAACAAAGCACTTTAACTCGCTTTAGAATGAACACTTACAGAAAACCCCAGGGGGGTACCCACAGCCTTCCAGTCATCCAATCACTCAGCAGGGAACTATCCGAACTCCGTCACGTACTATTGTGGGCGCTCGCCGGAGTTGCGCCTATCACGATGCCCCTAGGAATGAGCAGATTGCGCCGCAACCTGGCCCTCTTCGCCTCAGCAATCGTCGCAATGCTGCTCTGCGCCGCCGTCTGGTTCGTGCCGCGCGCCACTCGCGGCATCCGTATCGGCACTGGAGTCGTCAGCCACACACTTTGCTCCGGCGTCTTCGTCTCCGGCCTCGACCCAGATCAGCTTTTCGCCGAAGCCCTAAAACCCAATCCCGGCCTGGCCTTGCTCTCCAGCCGGTAGCGCAGGGCTAACAGTATCTTGCACCGCCCAGGCTTCGCGCCATGGTGAAACTTTTATAGCGCAGGCCAGCTTGGTTTGCGCCCTGCGGTTTTGCTTGCGGTTCATGCGCTTAGCTAATATGCTTAGCTAACCATGTACACCGTTCACGAAGCCAAAACCAATCTCTCGAAACTGATTCGCAAAGCCTGCGCGGGAGACACCGTGGTGATCGCCCGCGGCAAGGAACCCGTGGTAAAGCTCGTCGCTATCCGCTCACGGCGCAAGAAGCGTGTCCCGGGACGTTTCGAGGGCAAGATTTTTGCAAGTCCCAAAGCGTTTGCTCCGATGTCTAAACGCGAGTTAGCCGAGTGGGGTCTAATTTGAACAACATTCTCTTAGACACCCACGCGCTGTATTGGTGGCTAGGAGACCGCAAACTTTTGTCTGCTGCTGCACGGCAAGCGATCGAGGATCCGCGAAACAGGGCCCTCGTCTCGGCGGCAACGGCATGGGAAATTGCAATAAAACATCGCTTGGGGAAGCTGCGGGCCGGGCAAATTGTCACCGATTTCGAGCGCATTCTGGACGAAGAAGGCTTCGCGGAACTACCCATCACGACCGTTCACGCGCTTCACGTCGGCTCAATTAAAGGCACCAACAAAGACCCCTTTGACCAGTTACTGGCCGCTCAAGCCCAGCTTGAACATCTGCCGATAGTGAGCGCCGACAAATTCTTTGACCGGCAAGGCGTGCAAAGGATTTGGTAATGCGTCGGACCGAACGCGTGCAAAATTAGGCCGCACCGTTTAGGAGGAGACTGCTTCGCATGGCTGCTACCGCTGTTCCGATCAACGCCTTGCCGTCGATTAATCCCGCTACGGGCGAACTGTCTGCCCATATTGCTACGACAACGCCTGCGCAGATTGCGCCGCTCGTTGCGCGAGCAAGAGCCGCGCAGGCGAAATGGACGGCAACTCCCATTGCGCAGCGTTGGGCACTGCTCGCTACATTGCGTGAGCGGCTGCTCGCGTCGCGCGGCATTCTCGCGGACGCCGTGGTTCTCGAATCAGGCAAGCCGCGCGTCGAAGCGCTGTTTGCGGATGTGTTCGTCTCGATCGATACCGCCGCGTATTACGCGAAACACGCCGCGAAGTTGCTGCGCGATGAACGCGTGCCGCATCATTCGCTGGCCGCAAAAACGAAATCGGGCAAAATTGTTTACGATCCGCTGGGCGTTGTGGCCATCATTAGTTCGTGGAATTACCCGCTGGCCATTCCGCTGAGCCAGATTATTCCCGCGATTGCCGCGGGCAATGCAGTGATCTGTAAGAGCAGCGAAGTCACGCCGCAGTGCGGCGCGCTGATGCAAAAGCTCTTTGACGAGGGAAAAGTTCCCGAAGGTTTAGTCACCATCGTGCAAGGCGGCGCCGACGTCGCGCAAGCGCTCATCGCCGCGCGACCGGACAAAGTCTTCTTCACCGGCAGCGTCGCCACCGGCAAGCGCGTGGCCGAAGCGTGCGCCAAGGATCTCATTCCCAGCGTGCTCGAGCTCGGCGGCAAAGACGCCATGCTCGTCCTTGCCGACGCCAATCTGGAAGTCGCGGCCAGCGCCGCCGTGTGGGGCAGTTTCACCAACTGCGGCCAAGTCTGCCTCTCCGTCGAGCGCCTGTTCGTCGAATCCGCAATCGCCGAAAAATTTCTAGCGCTCGTGGTGCAGAAAACGCAAAAGCTGCGCGTGGGTCCCGGCAACGGTCCCGCCACGGACATCGGCCCGCTCATCCGTCCGCAGCAAGTGCAACGCATGCAGGCGTTGGTCGACGATGCGGTAAATCTCGGCGCAAGAGTTCTCTGCGGTGGTCACGCGTGCCCTGAGCTCGGGCTGAATTTCTTCGCTCCCACGGTAATCTCTGGCGTAAATCAATCCATGAAGCTGTTTCAAGAAGAAACCTTCGGTCCGATTCTCGCGATTCAAATCGTCAAAAACGAAGAAGAGGCCATTGCCCGTTGTAACGATTCAGAGTTCGCGCTCTCCGCCAGCATCTTCACCAGCAGTTCGGCACGCGGAGAAACGATCGCCCGCCGCCTCAAAGCCGGCGCGGTGATGGTCAACGATGCCATCAGCTATTTCGGCATCGCGGAAGCCCCGCACGGCGGCTGCGGCGTCAGCGGCTGGGGTCGCACGCACGGCAAAGCCGGCCTGATGGAAATGGTCCAGCCGAAATACATCGCCATCGACCACTTGCCCAATCGCGAAAAGCCCTGGTGGTTCCGCTACGGCGGCGCACTGGAAAAATCCGCGAGCGCTTTTCTTGATTTCGAGTTTGGCGCAATATCAACTAAAATTCGTAATGCGCGGCAAGCGATGAAAACCATGTTCCGCGATCACGGGCTGCGGTAGGGAAAAGGGAAGAGCGAGACAAAAGAACGGAAAAAGAACGGGTCTAAAGACCCGCCGCTACAATGTCGGACAACAACAATCATAGCGAGTGGATCTACGACTGGAACACGGCAACTCCGCCGCCCATTCCTGCCGGAACGCGCGTCCTGTTGAACGACGAAACCCTCCGCGACGGGCTGCAAAACCCTTCCGTCACCGACCCCACCATCGAAGAAAAAATAAAGATTCTGCACTTAATGGAAGCGCTGGGCATCGACGCCGTCAACATCGGCCTGCCCGGTGCCGGGCCCCGCGCCGCCGCCGACACGGAGGCGCTAGCCCGCGAAATCGCCACCAACCGCATGCGCATCAAGCCCAACTGCGCGGCGCGAACGCACGAAAACGACATTCGCCCGATTGCGGAGATCTCGCAGCGCGTCGGCATCCCTATCGAAGCTGCGACGTTTCTCGGCACCAGCCCCATTCGCCGCCTGGTAGAAGATTGGACCGTCGATTATCTTTGCCACACCACGGAAAAAGCCGTGAGCTTTGCCGTGGCCCACAATCTTCCGGTGATGTACGTCACCGAAGACACCACGCGCACCGATCCCGCCACGGTCAAACGCTTGTACACCGCCGCGCTCAACAGCGGCGCGCGCGCGCTGGTCTTCTGCGACACGGTGGGCCACGCGACACCCACCGGCGCCTACAACTTAATAAAATTTGCGATGGATGAAATCGTAACTCCCAGCGGCGAAAACATCCGCGTGGACTGGCATGGCCACAATGACCGCGGCCTGGCCATCGCCAATTCGCTCGCCGCCTACGCCGCCGGCGCGCACCAAGTCCACGCCGCTGCCAACGCTCTCGGCGAACGCGTCGGCA
>Ga0209139_10000555_pt1 | contig 13051 bp, 15 predicted proteins | sample BogFormECP14_OM3_FD_188246 | JGI IMG/M metagenome (GOLD analysis project Ga0209139, IMG submission 188246) | Bog forest soil microbial communities from Calvert Island, British Columbia, Canada - ECP14_OM3 (SPAdes) (version 2) | ecosystem: Environmental > Aquatic > Freshwater > Wetlands > Bog ...
CTATCGCCGGTAACATCGTGAGTTTGGGACGTCTCTTCCAGAGGCAAATGCCGTATTCTGTTGCCCAACATGCCAGAATCCGTTGCTGAACCCGTAGTCGTCACGCTAGCCGAACCTCAAAACCAGACAGAAGTTTTCGCCGTTCACGGCGCCGACCCCGAAGTGCTGGCCTACGCCATGGCCAAATATTCGCGCTCAGCGCTCTCCATGAAGGAGTCCCTCAAGGAGATCAGCAGCCAGCGCGCCGAACAGTTCCTCAACACATTCTATTTCCAGTACGGCCACCGATCTATCGCCGATTTGGCCCACATCGCCTTCGCCATCGAGCGGCTGTCGCTCTTGGCCGCCATCTCGCTCGTCGACGAGCAACGTTGGGACGGACAGGAACGCTCAACAAGGTATCAGAATTTCAAAAAGAGCGGCTGGTACATGCCCGACTTCGGCCTAGACCGCGACGCTGCCCAACTCTACCGCGAATCTGTTGAAGGATTGTTTACGGCTTACCACGAACTCGCCGAGGGCATGTTCGAGTCGCTGAAGCAGCAGGTAGCCAGGCCTGCCGAGATGAAGCAGGAGAGCTACGACCGGACTTTGAAGGCAAGAGCGTTTGACGTAGCCCGCTACCTGCTCCCGCTGGCAACGAATACCTCGCTCGGCCAGATCGTCAACGCCCGCACCCTCGAAACACAGGTTTCGCGCCTGCTCTCCAGCCCCTACGGCGAAATCCGCCAAGTGGGCGAGCGCCTGCGCTCCGCCGCGACGGGACCAGCCTGGAACGTCCACGGCGAAGAGCTATCTAAACTCCAGGGTGAAATATCTACCCTCGATCCAGCCTTGGGAGCAAAGGCCGAAAGTCTGCTCACGCGCGAAGTCAAAACCGCGCCCACGCTGGTCAAATACGCCGCGCCGAATAACTACGAAATCGAAACGAAGCGCGAATTGGCCCAGGCTGCCGCCGAACTCATGAGCGGCGAGGTCATTGATCCGGCTCCGGTCGTAGACCTTGTCGAGCGTGCTGAATCCCTAGAAGCGGAAATTGCCACAACGTTGCTGTACGGCGCCTGCCACTACTCCTATCGCCAGCTTCGCGACCGAGTAGCCGCCCTAAAGGAAGCCCGAATCCACGAGATCATCGGGCTCGGCACACACCATCGCGGCAAACACGACGAGCTTTTGCGCGAGTTCTCCGCCGGACAAACCCTGCGCTTCGACATCCTCATGGACATCGGCGGCTTCCGCGACATGCACCGCCATCGCCGCTGCGTCCAGGTGCTGCAGGGCTATACCACATCGCACGGATACGACATCCCCGAAGGCGTTGTCGAAGCCGGATTGCTCTCCAGATATGAATCGGCAGTGCAGGATGCACATGCAGCTTGCGTCAAGCTGTGGCAGATGGTTGTACCTGAGAACTCATCGTCAGCCTTTTATCTGCTGCCGCTGGGCACCCGCATGCGCGCCCTCTTCAAAATGGACTTTGCCGAAGCCCTCTACATCTCCGAGCTACGCTCCCAGCCGCAGGGCCACTTTTCTTACCGCCGAGTAGCCTGGGAGATGTACGAAGCGGTCAGAAAACAGCATCCGGCGCTGGCGCGGTATTTCCGCGTTACTGACGTGAACGAGCCAGTAGATCTGTTGAAAAGGTAAAGATGTCCGCAGAAACCGAGCAGATCCTTCGTCGCATCTACGCTGCATTTAACCGCCGCGAAATCGACACAGTACTCGCCTCCATGCATCCGGATGTCGACTGGCCAAACGGCTGGGAAGGTGGTCGCGTGCACGGACACGATGCGGTCCGCGATTACTGGACGCGCCAGTTCAAAGCCGTCAGTTCAAACGTAGAGCCGCAAGGCTTCAGGACAGAAGCAGATGGCCGCATCGCAGTTACGGTCCATCAGGCCGTTCACGACTTAGAAGGAAAACTGCTTTCGGATTCGATAGTGGAACATGTCTACACCATCGAGAACGGATTGATCCGAAAGATGGACATTCGACCTTGAAAAGGGAAGACAGACAATCAGGCAAGTTCAAATCCATCGATGTGTGAAGCCCGTTTGTCGAACGTCAGCGTCGAGCCGCAGCCTGCCCACCGGCCGAGGGCAGCAATCAGGGCATCCGCGAATCCTACCTGTCCGGTTTTGAGCGCCACCATCGCGGTAAAGACCTCCTGCTCATTCTGAACGAGCAGGGAATCGGCCTGAAGCATCGCTTCAATAGCCCTGGCAATTTGCTGGCCTGATCGATGGTAAGTTCGCTCGAGCACCCACACTGTCTCAGCCATGGTCACAAGACTGATAAATCCCGGCTGCTCCTCCGTCAGTTTGCCCTCGATAATCTCCGTCGCCTTCGGGGATTGGACCGGGTCATCCTGCGTCAGATAGCGAACGATGATATTGGTGTCGAGGCCAATCATCCCCGGCGCGAGCGCCGCATCCGGCTCGCGGCTCCTTCAATGGGCGCTTTTTCCATATCGTCCAGCGAAGCGCTCCCTTGCCTGGATTGCAGGATGCCCTTGAGTCTGGAGAGAGGAATTTTCGGCAGGATCACCACGCTCCCATCCGGATGGATAAAGAACTTGACCCGATCTCCCGGCGCAAGATGGAGGTGATCGCGGATCGCCTTGGGTATCGTCGCCTGCCCCTTGATGCTCAATGCCGATTCCATAAGATTCCTTTACTTTATGGTAAAAGTAATACTATTGTTGGATAGAATCAACTCGTCAACGTTACTATAGTTTTTGTTTTTTCTTCGCCCCCGGGAAAACGAGTGCTAGAATCGCCTCAATTCGACCCATTTTTTCCTCAATCAGGACGCGTATTCTCGAAAAGAACTGGAGAAGTATAGTGGCAGATGACCGTACCCGCGCCGTAGAACTGGCGCTTTCGCAGATCGAGAAGCAATTCGGCAAAGGCTCCATTATGCGCCTCGGCAGCAAAGAGGCCGTGGTGCCGATCTCGACCATTTCCACCGGCTCGATCTCGTTTGACGCCGCACTGGGCGTAGGGGGCGTTCCCCGTGGCCGCGTCATTGAAATCTTCGGCCCGGAATCCTCGGGCAAGACCACCATCACCCTTCAGATCATCGCTGAAGCGCAGAAAGCCGGAGGCATGGCCGCCTTCGTCGATGCCGAGCACGCGCTCGATCCCGGCTATGCGAAAAAGCTGGGCGTGGACATCGACAATCTGCTGATCTCGCAGCCCGACTACGGCGAACAGGCCCTCGAAATTACCGAAGCCCTCGTCCGCTCGGGAGCCATCGACGTGCTGGTCGTCGACTCAGTCGCCGCGCTGGTTCCCAAGGCCGAACTGGACGGCGAAATGGGCGACTCGCACATGGGTCTGCAGGCGCGACTTATGTCGCAGGCATTGCGCAAACTGACCGGAACGGTCTCGAAGTCGCGCACCTGCCTCATCTTCATTAACCAGATCCGCGAAAAAATCGGCGTCATGTTCGGCAATCCGGAAACCACCACCGGGGGCCGCGCCCTCAAGTTCTACTCCTCGGTCCGCATCGATATCCGCCGCATCTCCGCCGTGAAAGAAGGCGACGTGGTCGTCGGCGCGCGCACCAAGGTCAAGATCGTAAAGAACAAGGTCGCCGCACCCTTCCGCGAAGCCGAGTTCGACATCCTCTACGGCGAAGGCATCTCCCGAGAAGGCGACATCCTTGATCTGGCGGTAGCCAATAACATCGTCGAGAAATCGGGAGCTTGGTACAGCTATAGCGGTGAGCGCATCGGCCAGGGCCGCGAGAATGTCCGGCAATATCTCAAGGACAACAAGGACATCTTCGCCAAAATCGACATCGAACTCCGCCAGAAGCTAAAAATCGGTGCCCCGGCCACGCCGGAAATTCCACCTGTACCCGTCAACGGAGCAGCTGCCGCGCAGGATGCGGTCAGGCCAGCCAGACGGCAGTAAGACAGCGACTGTGAAAGATAGGCGGCAGGTGCAAATCGGCCGCCTATCTTTATTTGGTTGTCATCCAGAGCGGAGTGCGCAGCGCGGAGTCGAAGGGACCTGCTGTTTGCCAATGTTGCCCATGAGCTTTGGTCAGCGAGACGGCTTTTTTAGCCCGCAAAAATTGTCTGCTTCTCCCGTCACGACTACAATTCATCTGGCGTGAATACCGTAAAAGCCATCTACCCGGGCAGCTTCGATCCGGTCACTAACGGACACCTTGACCTCATCGCCAGGGGATCGAAAATCTTCGATCATCTCGTCGTAGCCATTCTTCGCAATTCCTCTAAAAACCCACTCTTCACAGTAGAAGAGCGTCTCGAAATGCTGACCGAGGCCCTCGCCGGATTCGACAATGTCTCCGTAGCCACCTTCGACGGTCTGCTCGTCGACTTCGTACGAGAGCAGCACGCGCAGGCAGTGATGCGCGGCATCCGCGCCATCAGCGATTACGAATACGAACTGCAGATGGCCCTGATGAACCGCCGTCTAGCACCGGAACTCGAAACCATCTTCCTCATGCCCGACGGCAAGTACTCGTTCGTCAGCTCGCGCCTAGTAAAAGAAGTTTTTACGTTAGGCGGCTCCATCGAAGGATTAGTCCCGCAGTTCGTAATCGACCGCCTCAAGGCGCGCGTACCAACCAACGGACACTAAGCCGCAGTCGCTTCCAGATTCTTTGCGCGTTCCGCCTGAACGTCGCCGTCTTTGATGCCCAGCAGGTTCAGAATCGGAGTAGTGCTCATCGTCGTCACCAGCGCCATCACCACCATCATTGTGAAGAGCGTGGGAGAAAAAGCGCCGACGTTGTAGGCAATATTCAGAACAATCAGCTCCACCAGCCCGCGCGTATTCAGCAGAGCGCCCAGCGCCGCAGCGTTGCGCCACGATTGCCCTGTCCAGCGGGCCGCCAGTGCCGCCCCGCCCATCTTGCCAAAGACAGCGGCGACCAGCACAATCCCGGCCCACCACCACATCTTCGCGTCGTTCAGCAGATCGAGCCGGGTGCGCAGCCCGGTCAAAGCAAAGAACAGCGGCAGCAGCAGGACGGAGGTGATCATGTCCAGCCGTGCGCGTATGGCACGCTGCCAGTGCGGAACCCGCGGAAAGCAAACGCCGGCGAGAAAAGCGCCAAAGAGCGGATGCACGCCGATCCACTCCGTCGCTGCCGCCGAAGCCAGCGTCCCGGCCACTACCGCGCCCAGCAGCTCCAATGAAAGCACGGGCTTCGAGCGCATGCGCACAGCTCTAGCAGCCAGCGGTCGCACAACACCGAGCATCAGCACCAAATATGCGCCCAGGCCGGCTAGCCGAATCGGCAGGGAAGCCGAGCCGCCATCCCTGCCAATCAGCGCGAGAGCCAAGGCCAGCAGCAGCCATCCAATCAGGTCGTTGACGGCGGCGCACAGAATCGCAGTCACACCCAGGGGAGTGTTCTGGAGCCCGCGCTCTTCCAGAATGCGGGCCAGCACCGGGAACGCGGTGATGCTCATGGCGATGCCGAGAAAGATGACGAAGGGTATGCTGCCGATTCCATGCGGAGCAAAGCGGATGCGAAGCGAGTGAGCCAGCAAGGCGGCCATGACAAAGGGAACGAAAATGCTGGCGCCGCTGGCGATCACCGCCGTCTTCCGCTCGCGGGACAGCTGTTCAGAATCCAACTCCATCCCGACAAGAAACAAAAACAGAATCAGGCCGACGGTCGAAAGCAGTTCGAGCAATTGCAGCGAGGACTCAGGGAAAAGCGCTGCTGACGCATGCGAAGAAATCCGCCCCAGCACAGAAGGCCCCAGCAGAATCCCGCCGATAATCTCGCCAATCACGCGCGACTGCCCCAGCTTGCGCGCCAGCCATCCGCAAATGACAGTGACGCCGAGAACGATCGACATCTGGATGAGGAGGAGGGTCATAAGAACGGCCAGCCTTTTTTTCGTCCGGGTAGAGTTGTCAGTTAAGATGCAAACCGGTGCGGGGATGATTCGTCATTGCCATCTAAGCGCGGGGAATTCCGGCAACGCTCCGCAGCGCGGCCAGCTATGCTAGCTAAGGTTTACCAGAGCAGGCGCGGGATGCCAAGCCGCCATGGAGGCAAGCAAACCAAATGTTCGAGCGATACACGGAAAAAGCGCGCAGAGTCATCTTCTTCGCACGCTACGAAGCCAGTCAATTCGGAAGTCCTGATATCGAATCGGAGTTCCTGCTCCTGGCTATGTTCCGGGAAGACAATCACCGCGTCACCCGCTGGCTTGGCGGAGATTGGCATACGATCCTTCGCCAGGAAATAGAGCAGCGCGTTTATGGAGGGCCAAAGACCCCTACATCCGTCGATTTACCGCTTTCGGATGAATCCAAATGCGTGCTTGCCTACGCTGCTGAGGAATCCGATCGCCTCGGGCACAAGCACATCGGTACCGAGCATCTTCTCCTCGGGCTGCTTCGCGACCGCGACTCACGCGCGGCGAGACTGCTTCTGGATCGCGGCGTAAATCCCGATGCCGTCGGCGAAACCATCGTCAGGGAAGGCACACAGCCGCCAGCCCTCGGCGCCCGAGCCAGAGCTGTGCCACACTATCCAATTACGGTTCATTTCGCTTTAGGAAAAGGCGCCGAAGGGGTCGAGTTCGACTGGCCGCAGCGCATCCCTGTCATCGGAGAATTTATCTGGCTTGGCGACGATCGCTCGGTTGGTTATCAGGTTACCAGGGTCGAATGGACTGTCGACAAGGACTCGGAAACGCCGCATCCCACAAAGGTGGTTATCTACGCTGATGAGTTCAGCATGGGCCATCAAGCCGACGCAATTTAGTACTACCGGCTATCCCCAGAAAGCAAGGCTCCTGCAATTCATTCGCAGGAGCCTTGTATTTTGCGGATCAATGGCGGTGGTCGTCGCAGCCCTGGCCGTCGGTTACGGAAGCCAGTTTCTGCGCACTTGCCGTCAAAGTGCGGCTGTAACAGTTGCCGAGCGAGTCGTTTGACTGGTAGGTCTGCGTTGTCCTGCTGTTGGTAGGCCCGAGGAAATTGCCACTCGAATCCCAGTTGAGGTTGTCAGCCCCGGTGACCTCGTTGTCAAGCTTATTTTCAAAAACCTTGAAACCGTTGATCTTCTGGACTGTGCGCTCGGTGTCGCTCTGGGTGCTGGATGTGGCCTGGTAGAAACTTTGGTCAGGATTAACGACGAAAGAATAATCGAGCGCCAGCGGGAAGCTGAAGTGCTGCTCATCGGTCGTGACGAAAGGGCCTTCGCGCGTGCTGATGCGCGAGTCGACGGTTGATGTCTGGAGCACATCCTGAATGTCGGTTGTAGGGTCAACATAGAATTGCTGCTGATTCGACCAGTTGAGGTTCTGCTCGACTGTGGTGACTACCCGCCCATGTGAGGTATTGACGTAGCCGCTGATGGTGAAGCTGCGAGCTGAAGCGACCGAGATCGTGCCGGTGAACGATGGGCCATTCGGGTTAGTATGGATATCTTCGGTGACCGTCGGAGTTGGCGCGGCGAGGTTGTTGCTCAATAAGCCGCCCGTGATCTTACGCCGGTAAGGATCAGTGAAAGCCAGCAGATTAGCAGTCGCCAGGAAGTAGCTGTTGGCGTTGTACACGCCCACGCCTACGGTGTGCGGATTGCCGTCGGAGAGCACTCCAGCAAAAGGCGTCAGGTCAACCCGGTAGGGTTTGAAGTCAAGCGTCTGCACGCCGGGAATCGGCTCCCACAGATATGGATCGATGCCTCCGGTATAGATCCACGGATAGACCGGCGCGACGCCCGCAGGCTGTCCGTCGATAGTCACCTCTGTCTCGCGGAAGGGCGTATTGCCGCAGCTTTCGAGGTTGGCGGCCTGGTCATTGGGAACGCAGAAATACCAGAACTCATCGTTCGACTGGCTCTGCGCGATGACGTCGAGATAGACGCGCTCGACATTGGTGGGCAGGTTGAGCGTCTGCGTAATCTGGTCGGAAGTAGTGTTGAGCGTACCGGCATCGCCTCCACCGCCGTTCACGGGCACCACGATATCCGGTACATTCTGCGCCTGGTCTCCCCACCCTGCGGGGTAAAACGCAAGCGCCGCGCTTGCGTAGATGATGCCGTTATACGTAACTCCTCCAGACACGCCGACAAAGTTGCCGATATTGGCCTCGCCCGTCTGGTCAGACTTGAAGATCGCGGACAGGTCGGTGACGTCGCGCTCTACATGCCACGAAGGGCTGAGAGCGCTGCGCGGCTCGGCGGTGGTTCCGTAGTAAATGTTGGCATGGCCCAGGTAGAAGGCCGCTGTGCGGTCGAACTGCCGTCCAGCGGTGACGGTAAAGTCCGCGGTGAAGACCACCTTCGCCCACGGCCCATGGCAGCCGGACGGCGGCGCATAGCTGAAGGTCTTGGGAGTGAAATCAGCAAATGCAATGTTTTGGAAAAGCGGCACGACGCACGGCTTGCTGTGAGGCCGCGGCACTGGCGGTTCGGCGGTGATGGGGTTGGACGAGCCTATCTGCGGCGTGGAGGGCACAAGTACAACCTGAGTGTGCGCGATACCGGCGCAGGTGAGCAGGGAGACTGCGGCGCATGCAACCCAACGCCGCAGGACTGACCAGGGAGATGGTGCTTCAGGCATAGTAAGGTCCTTTCAGGGCAAAAGAACAGCGCACACAACATATCACTGAAGGCAGATATCCGGCTTGGGATCTGTCGGGAACCAGCCCGATGACCGCGCCGTTATTTCTGCAAAAGCTCGGGCGCATTTGGAGAAAATCTGAAAAAATAGAAGCATGAGCGCTACGACATCCACCCCGTCAAAGACATTCGCCGATCGCATCGGACGCATCGAGGTCTCAGCCACCATGGCCGTGACCGCGGAAGCCGCCAAGCTGCGCGCGCAGGGCGCAAAGCTGGTCGACTTCGGAGCAGGCGAGCCGCACTTCGCCACGCCGCGCCACATCAAGGACGCGGCGATCAAGGCCATCGACGAAAACTTCACGCGCTACACCACGGTTTCCGGCATTCCCGAAGTGCGCAAGGCAATCGTCGAGCGCCACACCGCCGACTTCGGCTCGAACTACACGCCGGAAGAAGCCGTCTTCACGACTGGTGGAAAGCTCGCAATCTTCAATGCTATCCAGGTCCTCGTCGATCACGGCGACGAAGTCATCCTGCCCGTCCCCTACTGGGTCTCGTACAAGGACATCATCCAGTACGGCGGCGGCAAGGTCGTCTACCTCGAAACTGACGAAGCCGAGAACTTCCGCGTCACCGCCGACGCTATCGAGAAAGCGATCACGCCGCGCACCAAGGCCATCGTTCTCAACTCCCCTTCGAACCCGACCGGCTCCGTCATCGCGCCCGCCGACCTTGAGCGCATAGTAAAGCTCGCGCACGAGCGCGGCATCTACCTGCTGCTCGATGAGTGCTATGTCTACCTGCAATACACCGGAGCCACCGTCAGCGGCGGCTCTTTCACCGACGCGAAGGAGCACATCATCGTCCTCGGTTCGCTCTCGAAAACCTATGCCATGACCGGATGGCGCGCTGGCTTCGCGCTTGGCCCGAAGCCGATCATTGCCGCGATGAGCAAGCTGCAAAGCCAGTCGACCTCGTCGACAGCGCACTTCGTGCAGAAAGCTGCCATCACCGCGCTCAGCAGTTCACAGGAGTGCGTCGCAGAGATGCGCGCCGATTACCTCAAGCTGCGCGACCGCATCCTCGCGCGTCTCGCGGAAATCCCAGGCATCACCTGCACCAAACCCGAAGGCGCGTTCTACGTTTATCCGAACGTCTCGGCGTACCTGGGCAAGCCCGGCGCGCAGACGGCGATGGAACTCGCAGGCCGCCTGCTGCACGAGGCGCACGTCGTCAGCGTTCCGGGCGAAGCCTTCGGAACGCAGCAGCACATCCGTCTCTCCTACGCCGTCTCGCACGACGACATCGAAGAAGGCGCGAAGCGCATGAAGGACTTCTTCGTCAAGCTGTAGGTAGGCGAGGGGGCTTCAGCCCTCGCAATCAAGGCAGCAAATTGAACGGGCTTTAGCCCCTGAGGGATAACAAGTCGGCCCGCTCAGTCAGTGGCGGGTCCAGTCTTCTAACTTAATTAGCTCAATGCGGCGAAACGCCGCGTCGTTCGTGACCAGCACGGCATCTTCAGCAAGCGCATGCGCCGCGATCATCATGTTCATCGCGCCCATCGGCTGGCCTTTCGCCTCAAGAGCAAATCGCAAATCGGCGTAGTGCTTTGCCGCATTTGAAGTCCATGGCAGGATTGTGATTCTGCGCAAAAGCTCATGAACAGCGCGAGCAAGCTCATGTGCCAAGGGTCGCCTTGCTAATCCAAACAGCAACTCGGCCTCTGTGATGACTGATATTGCGACGTCGTCCAGGTACACGACGGCAAAGCGATCGCTGAAGCTGGAAAGCGTTCCCTTGATGGCATGACTGAAGGCATTCGTGTCGAGCAGGTAGCGTGTCATTTGAAAATGTCGCGTTCCTGCGGAGGTTCATCCCGTCGATCCTCCATGAACCCTGCAAACTCTTCCGGAGCTTCTGCGCGCAAGCGGTCGCCGAGCTCCAGAAGGTCCTTGAAAGTCCTCTTGGTTTTGTGCGCCCTGGAAAGGATAACGTCACCGGTGGCAGGGTCGCGCCGGATATAAACTTCCTTGCCTTCGAACCGGAATTCGGCCGGGAGCCGCACAGCCTGGCTGCGCCCGTTGCTAAACAACTTTGCGGTTTTTGTCATGCGGCCCTCCCGATCTCCATCATGGTATATACCATGATATATTACACGGGCTAATGCTGCTACTCTAATTCTATGAAACTGCAAGTCCGCGGAATCCTCTTCGACATGGATGGAATACTCGTCAGCTCGCTCGGCTCGGTCGAGCGCAGCTGGGCCAAGTGGGGCGAAATGCGCAATGTAAACGCGGCGCTCGCCATCAAAACGGCGCACGGCCAGCGCGCCATCGAGACGGTTCGCAAGCTGCGCCCCGACCTCAACGACGTCGAAGAGCTGAAGCTGATCGAAGAGATCGAAATCGCCGACAAGGACGACATCCAGGTCCTCGCCGGAGTGCCACGCATCCTCGCCGCTCTCCCGCAGAAATACTGGACCATCGTGACCTCGGCAACGGAAAAACTCGCCCGCGCCCGCCTCAGCTACGCCGGGCTCACCGTACCCGAACACTTCATCACCGCCGACATGGTCAGGAACGGCAAGCCCGACCCGGAGCCGTATCTCAAAGGAGCAGCCGTGCTGGGTCTCGACCCCAAAGACTGCCTCGTCATCGAAGATTCAAGCGCAGGCGCGCTGGCCGGCCACGCCGCCGGATGCAAAGTGCTCGCTACTCTCTTCTCGCACACGGTAGAAACGCTCACCGGAGCCGACTGGATCGTCGAGTCGCTTGAAAAAGTAAGTGTTCGTGCGCTGGAAAACGGTGTAGAAGTCGAATTCGATCCTGTATTTCAAAAGGGCGATTAGAATTCTGCCATGCGATCCCGCGCTACCCCTGTTCGAATAAGAAAGCGTGCGCTGGATTGCTTCAGAAAGCTGAGTACGTCGCTCCTCGTCGTCTCTGTCGCGCTCTCTTTCCCATACGTGGCTACGCGCGCAGCACAGGATGACCTCGCTTTCTCGATAGAAATCACCCTCTCGCAAAAAGCCGCTGCGAAGCTCGCCGCGCTTCACGAAGGAATCATCGTCGCCGCATTGTATTCTGGCGACCCCGCGCCCGGTGCGGAGAAACATACAGATGAAATCGGGCGAATCGATCTTGGCCGTGAAGAAGTCGAGACACCGGGCAAAGCCGGAACCGTGCGCGTCCCAGGCACGAAGATCAAGCGCAATCGCTTCGCCTGGATCAAAGGCCCGGTGCTGCTAAACGTGAATGTCTACTCCGCCCGCCACAGCGGCCCGGATAACATCCTCGCCTGCGATTTTTTCGACGGAAATCTTGAGGACGCCGTGCACAAGCCCATGTCGCTCCACTGCTCTCTCATCGCAGAGGGCACAGAGACAAAGCACAAAGAATAATTTCCATCGGCTTTCGGCGCGGCGCAGCGCAGAGATCTCACAATGGCTGAATCCCGGGCCGCTGCACGTGAATCACATCAACAATGACAGCAAGCAGGTTGAGATGACGCAAGAAGAGCTCCTGGTCAGCACCGCCCTCAGTTCATGGAAACTTATCATTTCCCGTATCGATCAGGCCATCGCGCCGCTCGGCGAGGAAGAGTTCCAACGGCAGGTAGCGCCCGGCAGAAACCGGCTTTTCTATCTCATCGGTCATCTCACTGCTACAAATGATCGCCTGTTTCCGATGCTTGGTCTTGGCGATCGTTTGCACCCCGAGTTCGACGACGCCTTCATCAAGAATCCCGATCGCTCGCAGCCCGATTCAGTATCCGCAGCCGACCTCAAGAGAGCATGGGCAGAGGTGAACACAAAGCTCTACGCAGCCTTCGAAGCTCTTTCACCGAAAGAGTGGCTGCTGAAGCACAGCGCTGTCTCCGATGAAGACTTCGCAAAAGAACCGCTTCGGAACCGTCTCGCAGTCTTGATGAGCCGCACCAATCATGCTTCGTTCCACGCAGGGCAGATGATCCTCGCGAAGTAAGCCCAAAAAGCCTGTGCTAATCGAGCCACTCCAGCCGTCGCGGCCGAAAATTTAAAACATTGCGCGCCTTCTCATTCGAAGCCCCGGCAGCTTCGTGCCGTAATACACGTCGTCGCTTCCACCTGCCGCGAAAGCCTCATCTTCAGAAACATGCGGCGGAGGCGGAGCATTCCACCGCGCAAACCTAGTTTGAGCGGACTCCGTTCAGCACAGGTGCAGGATTTTTTGCGTATCTTTCTAAAATCGCGAGCGGTCACTGCGGCGACTGCCGCGGTCAGCGAACTGACGGCAAGGTCGCATCAACGCTAGGGCTGCTTCGCCACCGCCGGAAACTCCGGCTCAGCCGCCCCATCCGCACGCGGCTCAGAGGCGCCATAGTTGATCCCCGTCGTGCTGTCGTGGAGCACAGCCTGGCCGCGGCCCATCGTCGTTGAATATTGCATGCGCACGTTGAGCACATGCCCCATCGCTGTCAGCTGCTGCAGCGTCTCCGGTGG
>Ga0209139_10000556_pt1 | contig 13044 bp, 14 predicted proteins | sample BogFormECP14_OM3_FD_188246 | JGI IMG/M metagenome (GOLD analysis project Ga0209139, IMG submission 188246) | Bog forest soil microbial communities from Calvert Island, British Columbia, Canada - ECP14_OM3 (SPAdes) (version 2) | ecosystem: Environmental > Aquatic > Freshwater > Wetlands > Bog ...
AACCGGACGAGCTCCTGCCACAATTGAATTTGCAAAATGGCAGCCGCGGAATGAACTTTGCCGGCAAGCATATGGCCAGCCCGATGTACGTGTTGCTCGCTCTTGCCGCGGTGCTCTTGCTGCTATCCTGCGCGAACCTTGCCAATCTGTTGCTCGCGCGCACCGCGGCGCGGCGCCGCGAAATGAGCGTGCGCCTCGCTCTGGGCGCAGGCATGGGCAGAATTCTCCGGCAAATCGTCACGGAAAGCCTGCTGCTCTCCTTTTTCGGCGGCATCGCGGGCCTGTTGCTCGCGTTCCTGGGACGCAATGCGATTCCCCGATTGTTATCCACTTCGTGGGAACCTTCGCCGTTTGTCACTCGTTTCGACGGCGGAGTTTTCGCGTTTGCAGCTGCCGCGTCTTTGCTTACCGGCTTGCTTTTCGGATTGGCTCCCGCCTGGCAAGCCACACGCATGGACGTCAACTCCTCTTTGAAGGACAGTGCGGGAACAGCCACCAAGCGCAGAAAGGGTCTCACCGGAAAATCGATCGTGGTATTTCAAGTCTGCCTTTCCGTGCTGCTGGTGATGAGCTCCGCGCTTTTCATCCGCACGCTCATGAATCTTAGTTCCTCCAAGCTCGGCTTTCAGCCCAACTACATTCTTCTTTTCGACATCGATCCGCCGCGTTCGCGCTATCCCGCACCGCAAGACATGGCGCTGCACCGCCGGCTCGAAGAAGGATTTGCCTCCCTACCGGGCGTCGAGTCCGTCACGCTTTCCGGAGATGCGCTGGTGGCAGGCGATAGCGACATCACCGACTTTGTGCTCAATGAACAGCCACGAAAATCCGCGGACGCTCAGACTGCATACGTCCTCAATGTCGGCGAAAACTTTTTCACTACCATGGGCATCCCCATCATGGCTGGGCGCGGATTTAATTCCGGCGACACGCCCACCTCCCCCAAAGTAGCCGTCATCAATCAAAGCCTCGCGCGCGAGTATTTTCCTCATAGCAATCCCATCGGAACCACGTTCAACAAAGAACACTTCCAAATCGTCGGCATCTGCGGGGACGCGAAGTTCCGTGACCTGCGAACGGATCCGCCTCCAACTTTCTACTTTCCCTACCGTCAGGGAGAAGACGCCGGGCACATGACTTTTGAAATCCGCACCAAGGGCAAACCTGGCAGCGTCGTCAGTGCGATTCGAGAGGTAGTGCAATCGGTGGACAAGGATTTACCGCTGGTAGATGTGCGCACCCAAGTAGAGCAAATTGACGAGACCATGCAGACGGAACGCATCTTCGCGGTTCTCTCCGGTGCATTCGGCGTACTCGCATTGGTGCTTGCGAGCATCGGCGTCTATGGCGTCATGGCCTACGCTGTATCACGCCGCACCAACGAGATCGGCATCCGCATGGCGCTGGGCGCTCAACCCGGTACGATTGGACGAATGGTCCTGGGCGAAACGCTCGGCCTTATGCTAGCCGGAATTTTGTTTGGCCTGTTGCTGGGGTGGGTGGCGGGCCGTCTGATTGATAGTTTGCTTTTTGGAATTTCACCACACGATCCCGTCACGCTCACAACGGTGGCGGGTGTGCTGCTGCTGGTGGGTGTGCTGGCCGGATACTTGCCGGCCCGTCGCGCCACCAGAGTGGACCCGATGGTCGCGCTGCGGCACGAGTGAAGCAGCCACGAGGATTTGAAAACGGGACGGCGCGTCCTACGGGTTACTGGTGACGGTGACCTTCTCGGTGACCTCCGGCGGCAGGCGCAGCGTGATTTCCGTCACTTTCTTCGGACGAATCACCACGTGCTTGTTCCAATCGGAAAATTGGCCTTTCGCGTACGCTCGCAGATCGTATTGGCCTGCGTCATATCGCGCGAATTCGTAATGTCCGCTTGAATCGGTGTGCGTGGCGTGCGGGCTAAGCCCGTCGGACGTCTGAATCGTCACGCTCGCTTCCGCCACCGGCTTGCCGTGCGCGTCCAGCACCGTTCCTTCCACAGTTCCCAAGCCCTTCGCGAACTGCGCGCGCGCCGTTGCTGCTCCAAATGTCAACGACACCAACAACACCAGCGATGCGAGCACCCTCAGAACCAGGACACTTCGTTTCATAGTGCACCCCAGGATGTTTCTGCATGCAATCTTACGCGGGCCCTTTGCGCTGCTTTGCCGCGATCCGGCGCAATGTTCTCGATTAGGAACTCCTGTTCGCGCGGACAGGCGAACGCTGCCCGTCATTTTGGTGACGCGGATTTTGCGGATAATCGCAGCGTGAGTTCCGTCTGCTTGCCCGTGCTTACTTCCACGTTGTGTTTCCACTCGCTCCACACGCCATCGTGGTACGCGCGCGCGTCGTAGTAGCCGTGCAGCAACTCCGGAAAGAAAAATCGCCCTTGCTGATTGGTGGTGGTCATCTGCGGATGGTCGCCGCCCGCATTTTGCGAGGTGACCCGCGCGCCCACGACCGGTTTGCCGTTCGTTCCGATCACCGTGCCGGCCAGTGTTCCCATTCCGCCGTCGTCGTGTGCAGCGGTAGCAATCGCCAGCATTGCAATGCAGAGCAAAATGAGGAAACTACGTCTCATAGGGCGCTCCTGAATAGCTCTGCACATAATTTTACGGTTTGCGCCCATGCATCACAGGCGCGCGCGGCACAGGTGTAGTCGAAGAGGAACTCCTGTTCGCCGGGACAGGCGAACAGCGGGCAACAGCGGCTCAATATTTATAGTGCTTACTCGCGGCCGCGTGCGCGGGCTGCTCCATGCGGCCGCTATCGGGGCTGACGCCGCGCTCCAGCGCCAGAAAATACGTGAGAAGTTGCAGCGGAATCAGGTGCACGAATGCCGCCAGCCATTCCGGCGCTTCCGGAACCTGCAGAATTTGCTCCGCGGACAAATCATGATTTGCGGACGGCACCGTAATCGCCGCGCACGGCATTTTCAGTTCGCCCGCGGCTCGCAGAATCTGTCGGCCGCGTTCATCGGTCGCGCCGCTTGTGAATAATCCGACGAGCGATCCGCGCGAGTCCGTCTCCGAAAACGGTCCGTGCAAGATTTCTTCGGTTTCAAATCCTTCGGCCGCGATGTAGCACGCTTCCTTAATTTTCAAGGCAGCTTCGCTGGCTGTGGCCCACGCCGCGCCTGAGCCGAAAATTTCGATGCGCTGCAGCGGCGCCACACGCTTCGCCCATTCGCGCACTGATGCCTCAAGTTGCAGCGCCTGACGCAGCAGACTAGGCACACGTTCCAACGCCGCGAGCGGCGGCGGTCCCACAAGCAATTTTTTTCGTTCGACCACGCGCGCGATCAGCAGCCCCAGCGCTGCAAGCGTCGTGGTGTAGCTTTTCGTATATGCAAACGCCGATTCCTGCTCGCACGTCTGAATTTCAAAATCGGCGCCGCGCACACCATCGCCGCTCATTTGGCCAGTGATCACCACGGTCAGCGCCCCTGCCGCGCGCGCCATGCGCAATGCTTCGATAGATGCAGTGGAGGTGCCGGTGTGGGTGATCACGATCACCGCGTCGCTCGCGCCAAACGCGATCGGGTGGTGCACCAACTCGAAGGACTGTTCGTAGTGCGCCCAGAACTTTCCGCCGCTGAATTCGCGCATCCAACTTTCCGCTATACGCGCCGCGTGCAGCGAAGTTCCGATGCCCACAAACGTGATGCGCTCCTTCTGCGCCACCGCGTCCGCCGCGCGTTCAATCTCCGCGCGCTGCGCCAGTACTCGCTCGATCAATTCCGGCTGCGCGTGAACCGCTTCGTAAACGTAGTAAGGATGAGCCTTGCGCATCTCTGGCATTTGTTTTTTCTCCGCTCGCGTTATATTGGTTCCGCGGTTTTCGTGGCCGCTTATTCTAACGGAACAGGAGCCGGAATGCCTCGTTACCTCTCGCAACACACGCTGGCCTGCCTCACCCGCCAGGGCGCCGAAGAACTCGCGCGCCGCGTGCACGCCGCAAAGGAAGTCACCGCGCGCCGCGTGCTCGTCAACATGCAGGAAGGAAAAATGCTCGTGGAATTTGACGCCCCTGGGCGCGAGCAAATGGAGAAGTGGTTCGCCGCGGAAAAATTCCATTTCGACTGGCTCTTGCGCATCGAATTCGAAACCATTGACGGCACTTTGCAAGCTATCACGTAAGAAGAAACGGACCGCAAAAAATCCGATCGTTCGCAGCGCGAGCCGAATCTAGTTACTTCGAGAGTTTCCGCATCATGGCCATTGCTTCCACATCGCCTACGATGCTCTTGCGGCTCAGCTCCACGATCAGTTCGCGCACGATATCCCGCAGCTCTTGATCAATCACTGGTGCGGCCTCCACCAACGCTTCCGGCGCGGCCGCGGCCAACTTCGCCGGATCCGGTTCCAGATGGAGCAACCCGCCCAGTTCGGCCAGCCACCCGTCCAACACGCGCGCCTGATCGGGCTCCGTCGTCGTAAACATCATCCCCATTCCCATCCCGTTCAGTGAATACACCACTTTGGCCTTGGTCTTGAATGTCCGGCCCGCGCTTGTGACCGACAGAATGACAGCGGCGTTCACCGCAAACGGACTGATTGTGTCCATATAGCAGCCGCTGCGGCTGATGTCAGACAGCCGGCCAGTTACTCGAACGTTGGCTTGCGGATCAAACGCTTCGCCCCCGGTTGAAAAAGGGAAACGCGGATGGCGGCGCTTCTCGATCGGATCGCTGGCGATCGGCACGATGCTCGCTTTTGAAAGCTTTTCCACTATCCGGCTTCACTCCAGCGAATTAATTCGGACAGCTCCGCGACGAAGCTGTAAATCACTATCCCGCCGGCAGCCCTCTTAACCGCGCATGCGAATACACGGCGATCGAGCTCCATACGCATAGTAAGCAACGCCGCAATGGCGGACACGCACGTAAGCCGCGCGTCGCAGCCGAACAGAAACTTCGTCATCGCCGAACACCAGTCTGGGAAGGGAATTCGATTCCGGACACGACCCTGAGGGTCAAAAGAGGGCAGCCCACAGCGGCGTGCCGGTTTTAGGAAGGGAACTCAAGTTTATGCCAACCCGGCGCGAGGTCAAGCAACGCCAGCAAGAAGGTGTCCAATTGACACAATCCGCGGTCCTCCCCGCTTCGAGAACAGTCACAGGAGGCCGGCCTGCAACCGCCATCGGAATCGTTTGCCATCCCCAAGCTTCAGGTGTAACCTCACTTCATGCAAATCTGCTGCCAGTGCTGCGCTTGCTGCTGTTGTTGTATGTGTTGCGCAGGTGTGTCTTCTGGCGCAGGGAGGCTAGGCAGCTAAGAACCGCAAACTAGCCCAGAAATTCCCCACCCACCGCCGGAAGTACCCAAGGCAGGTGGGTTTTTTGTTCTATGCCCAAATATTTTGCAACGGTTCCGCGACTGAGCGTCTAATTTCGAAGAACGACTAACAACGAGGAGACAGCAAATGACTGACTACACGCACCCCGAAGTTCTGGTGACCACCCAATGGGCGGCCGATCATCTGAACGACCCCAAAGTCCGTCTGGTCGAAGTGGACGTGGACACCACCGCCTACGACCAGGGCCACATCGCCGGCGCCGTGGGCTGGAACTGGCAATCGCAACTGCAGGACAACATCCGCCGCGACCTGATTGACAAGCCCGCGCTGGAAAAGCTGCTCGGCGCTTCCGGCATCTCCAACGACACCACCATCCTGCTCTACGGTGACAACAACAACTGGTTCGCCGCCTACGCCTTCTGGCAAGTGAAGTATTACGGCCACAAGGATGTGCGCCTGATCAACGGCGGACGCAAAAAGTGGGTGGAAGAAAAGCGCCCGCTGACTACCGACGCGCCAAAAATTACGGCCACCACCTACCGCGCCACCGGTCCCGACGAATCCATCCGCGCGCGCAAGGAAGACGTCTACTCCTTCCTCGATAAAAAGAAGGCCGCGCAGCTGGTGGACGTTCGTTCCGTGGACGAATTCACCGGAAAGATTCTGGCGCCTCCGGGTCTTTCCGAAACCGCGCAGCGCGCCGGACACATTCCGGGCGCAGCCAATATTCCCTGGGCGCAGGCCGCCAACGAAGACGGCACCTTCAAATCCGCGGACGCTTTGAAGGAGCTGTACGGCAAGAAGGGAATTGATGGCGCGGAAGAAGTGATCGCCTATTGCCGCATCGGCGAACGCAGCTCGCACACCTGGTTCGTGCTGAAATATTTGCTGGGCTTCGGCAATGTGAAGAATTACGACGGTTCCTGGACCGAGTGGGGCAATCTGGTCGGCGCCCCTATCGAGAAGGAATTCGCCGTCGCCGCGCACTAGAGCAAGCCGCTTGTCGGGGCGGGTCTCTGTCGCAAGATCGAGACCCGCTCTTTCGTTACTCCGGAATCTGATTCTCGGGCACGCCGTTGCGCCGCGCTTCGTCCTGCAGCGCGCTGATTTTCGTCGTAATGTCCTCGCGCTGTTTTTTCAGCCGGACCAACTCATCGTTCCAGTCGTCAATCTTCGCGCCGCCCACGTGGCGCGTGGAATTCACCGTGTCGCCATTTAGCGCTCCCTGCAGTTGCGAGATCTGCTCATCCAGCGGCGGCAGCTTCTCCTGCAATCGGATGATCTGGGTCTGATACTGCTTGGCGTCCTTGTTACCCTTGGTATTTGCCGCGGGCTTGGCGTTCGCCGGCTTGCTGCCTGCGCTTGAAAAAGTCGAAATCGCGTCATTCTTGTGGACGCTGCGCATATCTTCGTCGGTCCAGACCTTTTTCGCGGGCGCCGGTGCCGCCGTTGTGGTCGCGGAAGTTGTGGCGTTCGGTGTGCCAGTCGAGTTGGCTTGCGCCTGCGCCGAAGGTGCAGCCGCGTCCCCGTTCTGACCAGCTTGGCCACCCGAACTGCCCTGCGCGCGCGCCGGCCGCGGTACAAAAAAGGCCGTCGCAAGTGCCAGGGCCGCGATAGAAATGAGCGTTCGCCGATTCATAACGCCTCCTCGAGTTCCCGGTTAGAGACCTGTACGTGACCAATAAACCCGGACCAGCAAAGTTCTCGGACGCCGAATATTAAATGGACGGAAGGGTGCAGAGCCGCACTAGGACTATTGTGCGCCCATTGCTATCAGGTTGAACCCAGGTTGGACCGAAAAGTTACGGGTCTCCGTAGATTGGCTTTCCGCTGGCCAGTTCGTGTTGCACCATCGCCAGGGCCTGTTTGGGCGGCCCGATGCGGCGATACTGCTGCGCTTCCACGTACTGGTGCTGTTCAAATGTGAAGAGGAATTTACGCGCTGTGAAATCGTATTGAAACCGCGCGGGCAGCCAGATTCCCGGAGCGACTTCCTGCTGCTCCATGAAGAACACTCCGCCGCGATAGAGTTTCCCCAGAATCCCACCGCCAAAAGAAATGTCCTTCATCACGTGCGCTTCCCCGCGCGCCAGCTGATTGGCTTCGCGGTCCACCCAAATTTTGGCGGTGACGCGCGTCAGAATATCCTGCACCAGTGTGCGCGGGTGAAAATTTGGATTCGGCTGGACTTCATAGACGTCGCAAAGGCGCCCATTGTACATTTCCTGTCCGGCCCATTTCGTCGTGAAACCGTCAACCGTCGCGTCCAACAGCTCTTTGCGCTCCTCTTTCTTCTTCTGAGCTTTCGCCAGGGCTGCCTTCGTCCTGTAGTCGTCGGGCTTAAGCATCAGCTCCAGTAACTCTTCCCATGCCACAAGCTGCTTGCGGTACTCCGCCGGGTCGACCGGATGGTCGCCGTCCTTCAGCAGCAATTTCATGGTGCCGCTGCCCGTGGGAACCACGCGATAAGTCTTGTCGTCGAGTACCCGCGGCGGGTTGCCCCCGGTGCGATCCACGTGATGCTCCACGCGCTCGTACTGCTCCAGCGCGTCGTCGTTGTGGTGCTGGTTCTCCAGCAGCTTCTTGGTGCGCTCCCTGATTTCGGCGTCCGAGGGTGGCCGCGGAGTCCCGTTCTGGACGCCCGCCAGGCCCTTGCTATGGCCTCCGCGAGATACGGCTGGACCAACGACAACACCAGTAATCGCTTGGCCAGACGCGCCGGCTAACCCCGCCAGCGCCAGCGCTGCAGCCAGACTCGATGCTGTAAGTCCTTTCGCCATGTTAAGGATGCCGGTCAATTAGATTCCCGCCGTCGCAGACAGCCGCAACTTCAATTCTACCTGAATCCCCCGCCGAAACCTCTGGCCGCAAGTACAGGCTCTGCCATGCATTCCAAGCGCCAAGAAATATTTCGTATTCTGAAGTTTTTCCAAGTGCTTATCCGTCTAATATAATGACGGCGATGAAGGCCTCCCATTCCCTATCCGAAGCCCGGCAGACCCTCGGTGCCCTGCGCGAAACCATCTGGATCGCGCTGGATACCCTGCGCGCACACAAGCTGCGCACTTTCTTGACCCTGCTCGGCGTTATCCTGGCCGTCACCACCCTGGTTGCGGTCATCTCCGTCCTCAATGGCCTGAATGTCTATGTCGCCGACAAGGTGGCCAACCTGGGCGCGAATGCCTTCGTCATTGACCGCATCGGGATCGTCACTAACGCGCAGGAGTGGTACAAAGCCCGCAAACGCCCGCCGCTGGGCATGGAAGACTTGCAAGCCCTGCGCAATGGCATGAAGCTCGCCGATACCATCGCCGGAGAACAGAACACCTTCGCCGACGTGCGGCACGGCAACGATTTGAGCGAAGACGTGAGCATCATCGGCGCCACCCCCAGCTTCGCATCCATACGCGACATTGACGTCTCCAACGGCCGCCTGCTCACCGATATTGATGAAGACCATCGCGCCGGCGTCTGTGTCATCGGCGCGGACGTCGCCAACAAATTATTTCCAGGCGTGGATCCGGTGGGAAAGGAAATTCGCGCAGGCCAGGGCCAGTATGTGATCGTCGGCGTGGCCACGCCCAAAGGCAACGTCCTGGGCCAGCCCCAGGATAATTTTGTAATGATTCCGCTGGGCACCTATCGCAAGGAATGGCTTACCGCACAGGATTCGATCGGATTTTTCGTTCAGGCGCGCGGCCCGGAATGGATGGATGCAGCACAGGACGAAGCGCGCGTAATTCTGCGCTCGCGCCGCCATGTGCCGTATCAGGCCGAGGATAATTTCGCCATCATTGCCCCAACATCGATCATGGGCTTGTGGAATCGCATCACCGGCAGCGCCTTCGGCATCGCCATCTGGATCACGTCCGTCTTTCTGGTAGTCGGCGGCGTGGTGATCATGAACATCATGCTGGCCAGCGTCACTGAGCGCACCCGCGAAATCGGTCTGCGCAAATCGCTGGGCGCGCGCCGCCGCCACATCATCCTGCAATTTCTGGTGGAATCATCGGTTCTGGCCGGCTTGGGTGGCTTCCTAGGAGTAGTCTCCGCGGTAGCCATCAGCCAGTTGGTGCGCGTGCTTTCGCCGATTCCAATTTCCACGCCGTTCTTTTCGATACTCGTCGCGCTGGTGCTATCCACCGCGGTGGGCCTGTTTTTCGGCATCTACCCGGCGATGCGCGCCGCGAAGCTGGACCCCATCGAAGCGCTGCGGGCGGAGACTTAGGACAACTCGATGCAAAGTGATTTTCGCGAAAATCTGCAGCTGGCGCTGGACACGGTTCGCGCGCACAAACTGCGCAGCTTCCTGGCCATCCTAGGCGTAATGATCGGCGTGGCCCTCATCATTCTCGTCGTCGGCCTGGTCCAGGGATTTCGCCAGACCATCCAGGACGAGATCGTTTCCGAAGGAATTGACACCGCCTTCGTTTCGCGCTTTGACCAAGGCCCGCAAAACGGACGCCGGCCCAAAGACGAAAAGCTGCGCAAGCCGCTCACTCTGGACGATGCCATGGCCATCCGCCAGCTTTGCCCCGCCGTCAAAGAGATCGCCGTCTCCGCTTTCCAATGGCAACTCGCCCACACCGCGCGTTATCAGGCGAATGAAGTAACCGGAACCGATTTTCGCGGCACTTTCCCCGCCTATCTCGCCGTCTATTCCAACGCCACCATGAAAGTAGGGCGCTTCTTCACCGAAGCCGAAAACGAGCATCGCGAAAATGTGGTGGTCATCGGCGAAAACGTGGCCAAGGCTTTTTTCCCCAGCATTGAAGATGCCTTGGGCAAAGAAATCCTCGTGGATGGCTCCACTTACGTGGTTGTGGGAGTCTTCGATAAACCGCCCAACGGTTTCGGCACAGACGACGAAGATCGCCGCACCGTCATCCCCTATTTCACTTTTATGAAGCTCTATCCCGGCAGCTATGAGATCGCTTATCGCTTTCTCGCCTATCCCGGCAAACTCGACGCGGCGGTGGATCAAATCCGCGAAGTGCTGCGCCGCCGCCGGGAAGTTCCCTATGACAAGCCTGACACCTTTTCCATTCAGACCCAGGTGGAAGTCATACAGAAATTCAACGACATCATTGGCGGCGTCGTGCTCGTCGTCGTCGTCCTCAGTTCCATCGGCCTGCTTATCGGCGGCATGGGCGTGATGAACATCATGTTGGTCTCCGTCACCGAGCGCACCCGCGAAATCGGCGTGCGCAAAGCCATTGGCGCGCGCAGCCGTGACATTACCTGGCAGTTCCTCTTCGAAGCCATGACCCTCACCGGAACCGGCGGCATCATCGGCATTATCGTCGGCAGCGCCATCGTCTTCCTGATTCCCGTGGTCAGTTCGCTGAAGGCGGTTGTGCCCGCCTGGGCCATCATCGTCGGCTTCACGGTTTCCGTCAGCATCGGCCTCATCTTCGGCGTCTGGCCTGCCACCAAAGCCGCGCGCCTGAACCCCGTCGAAGCCCTCCGCTACGAGTAGCTGCAGCTTTGCAAGACGGCCGTTTGGTGCGGAAAAGCTGGCCAATAGCCCACCTAGCCCTGGCTGCCCGTGCCACCAAAAACATTGGTGAAAGTGGCCCGGTTCGCTATACTGGTTGGCTCTGGCACAAGCATTTGATTCAGGAGGAATGAGGCTTTGTTAACGATTCGATTGGCTCGGATTGGCAAGAAGAAACGCCCGTTTTATCGCGTGATTGTCACGGAAAAGACGCGTCCGCGAAACGGCCGCTTCGTGGAAATCGTGGGCACCTACGACCCGCTGAAGAAGCCCGCGGCGATTGAACTCAATCGTGAGCGCGTGGATTACTGGATCGGCAAGGGCGCACAGCCCAGCGACACCGTCCGCAGTTTTTTGCGTAACCGCAAGCCTGCCTGACACGTCCTACCCCTAGCCCAGCGACTAAATAATGGAACTCGGGTTAAGTTCCGAGTGAATCACTACCACGCTGGCTCATATTCCTGCTGGGGGTACTCATGAAGGATCTGGTAACGGAAATCGCGAAAGCGCTTGTGGACCATCCCGAACAGGTTCAGGTAAATTCGATCGAAGGCGAGCAGGTGACCGTGCTGGAGTTGCGCGTCGCGCCGGATGACCTGGGCAAAGTAATCGGGCGGCAAGGGCGCACGGCAAAATCCATCCGCACGCTGCTGGGTGCCGCGGGCATGAAGCTGAAGAAGCGGTTTACGCTGGAAATTCTGGAGTAGTCACCACGCAGGAAACACCACGGGCGGCGAGCGTCACGGTAGCGCGAGTTTTGCGCCCGCATGGCGTGCGTGGCGAAGTGGCTGCGGAAATCCTCACTGATTTTCCTGAACGGCTCACACGTTTGTCTACAGCGGAATTATGGGACGGCCGAGGTGCGCCGCGGCACGTGATTGTCCGCAAGTGCTGGATATCGCACAGCCGCGGCGGCCAGGCGATTTTCCACTTCTCGGAATGTAATTCGATTGAAGACGCCAAAAAACTGGTCGGGTTGGAAGTACAGATTCCGCTGGCCGACCGCGTGAAACTCCCGGTGGGCAGCTACTACATCAGCGATCTGGTGGGGTGCTCAGTCCGCGAAAAAGATGGCGCGGAAGTGGGCCGCGTGCGCGATGTGGAAATTAATGGCGACGAGGTTTCCGGCACTCCCAATCTGGTGGTGGATACCCCGCGAGGAGAATTGCTGATCCCGCTGGCGCAGGAAATCTGCGTGGCTGTGGATACCGCGGCGCGACGAATCGAAGTGGTGCTTCCTGAAGGACTCCGCGATCTAAACCTCGAATAGAACCTCCCGTCACAGCGTGAAGCTCCCGTTTGCGGTAGGATTAGCAGCGATGCGCTTCGACATCATCACCATCTTTCCTGAATTTTTCACCGGGCCGCTGGACTACGGCATCGTGCGCCGCGCGCGCGAAGCGCAACTGATTGATGTCCGCGTGCGCGATTTGCGTGAGTCCACTCACGATCGTCACCGCACCGTGGATGACCGCCCGTTTGGCGGCGGCGAAGGCATGGTGATGAAGCCGGAGCCGCTTTTTGAGGCGGTGGAATCGCTGCTCGAATCAGGCAGCGCGGCGGTGCCGCCGGCCACTACCGCCATCGTGCTGCTCTCCGCCGCAGGGAAAATGTTTCGGCAGGAAACCGCGCGACGCTTTGCGACGCTCGAACGCCTCGTACTGATCTGCGGGCGCTACGAGGGCGTGGACGAGCGCGTGGCGGAGCATCTGGCAACCGACGAGATTTCGATCGGCGATTTCGTGCTATCAGGCGGCGAATTGCCGGCCGCGATGATTCTGGATGCGATCACCCGGCTGATTCCCGGCGCGCTTGGCAATGAGGATTCGATCGTAAACGAATCTTTCAGCGAGCCGGCCGGTGTTACGCTCGCGGTGCCGGCACGACCGATTGATTACGCGACACCCGCGATTCCCGCCTTACCAGCCACGAATCTCGGCATCCTCGATTATCCGCATTACACTCGTCCGCCATCGTTCCGCGGCTGGGATGTGCCGGAAATATTGCTCGGCGGAAACCACGAAGAAATCCGCAAGTGGCGCCGAAAACGCGCGTTGGAAAAGACCTGGCGCAATCGCCCCGACCTGCTCCATGGCGCCGGGCTTGGCGCCGAGGATCGCCGCCTGCTGGATGAGATTGATGAGTCTTCTCCCGCCCATTCGCTCGCTCTCTTGCTGCAACAGCAGCGAAAACAGATCGCAAGATTGCGTCTGTACCTTGTCAGTGATGGAGCACTTAGCACGCGGGTGAAAGACTGGC
>Ga0209139_10000558_pt1 | contig 13001 bp, 13 predicted proteins | sample BogFormECP14_OM3_FD_188246 | JGI IMG/M metagenome (GOLD analysis project Ga0209139, IMG submission 188246) | Bog forest soil microbial communities from Calvert Island, British Columbia, Canada - ECP14_OM3 (SPAdes) (version 2) | ecosystem: Environmental > Aquatic > Freshwater > Wetlands > Bog ...
CCGCCGCGGAAGCCGCCAAAGGTCGCCCCTCCTCCAAGCTCGAGGCCACCGATTTCATGGGCACCTGGGCGCTCCGCAAAGCCATTCACGATCGCGATCGCGGCGCCTGCTTTCACTGCCTTCGCCGCACTCCTGCCCACGTCCGCTGCCTTGACCATGTCGTCCCGCGCGCCCGCTTCGGACGCAATTCCTACCGCAACCTCGTTTCCTGCTGCATCGAATGCAACACCCTTAAAGGCGACACACCCGCCGCGGACTTTCTCCGCCTCCTCTACCGTAAAGGCCGCCTAACCGCCGCCGAACTAGACGCCCGCCTCGCCGCCCTGAAAGACCTAGCCGCCGGCAAACTCCGCCCCGCCGGCTTTTAACGCCGGGAGGCCCGGATTCCCTGGAATGGCCCCTAGCAAGCGCGCTGCGAGAGAATACTATCACCTTAAGTTTAGAAACAGTATAGTAAGCGGAGGGTGCCCCGTCCTCGGTTTTTGAGGGCGGGTCTTAGGTTTAGGTTTTCTCTTTCAAGAACGAGAAATTCATGCCGGCTGGACTGAAGCGCTATTACGGCAATAACGATCTGCACTTCATCACCTTCAGTTGTTACGGCAGGCGTCCTCTCCTTTCCACGGCAAGGGCGCGCGACATCCTCGTCCAGGAACTCGCCCGTGTCCGCGCAGAATACAGATTCAAGCTAGTCGGCTACGTCGTAATGCTGAATCACGTCCACCTTCTGATGGGCGAGCCAGTGAAAGGCACGCCCTCCACCGCAATGCAAATGCTGAAGCAAAGAGTCTCCCGAAAAATGCGGAGGAACTCCGGAACTGTGGGTGGCCCGTCCTCGGTGGGTGCCCCGTCCTCGGTTTGTGAGGGCGGGTCTCGGGCTCAGCTGGCGTCTCGTCTCAACGAAGACGACCAGGAAGGGAAGCCCTTCTGGCAAGAACGCTTCTATGACTTCAACGTCTACCGTTCAGGAAAGGTGAAAGAGAAACTGAACTACATGCACGCCAATCCCGTAATTCGCGGTTTGGTGGCGCACCCGAAGGATTGGCCCTGGAGCAGTTGGAGTTTCTACTTTCAGAAAGGGAAGGGATTGCTACCAATGGATTGGATCGACTAAAGAAAACCCAACCCAAGACCCGCCCTCAAAACCCGAGGACGGGGCACCCTCCGCATATCTAAGAGTCAGGGCCACCCGCCCGATAGTCGCCTCGGGACCGGCGAATTAGCCGGCGCCGAAATGAAAAGCGATGCGGAGTCACGTAGACTTAGGTTCACATTCGAGGGACTAACATGACCGATTGGGTAAAACGAGAGGCCGGCAAAGGCGAAATAGATAGAGCCGGACGGTTCCTTATGAAATGGTGGATTAGTGAAGAAGAGGAATACGAAGAGGACAGCGAAGCCCTCGGCAAATGGAACGAAGCATTTCAGGTTGTCGAGAATTGGCGCGCCTGCCATGGTTTACCTTTGAACGTAATTCAGGCTGGGCTGCGTGGGCGTACTCGGCGGGTAGAGCAGAAGGCGATTGTCGCGCAACGCCTGAAGAGATTTTCTTCAATGATGCAGAAACTTGCTCGGGAATCTGACATGAAGCTCACCCAGATGCAGGACTTGGGCGGGTGCCGCGCGATTCTCTCCAATGTCTCGGCCGTCAACGCTGTCTACCGCATGTACGACCAGCCGCGCCGCGAGGAAGGCTCACTCAAGTGCTACGACTATATTGCGAAACCTAAAGAGGACGGATATCGTGGTATTCATGTGGTGGTCCGCTACCATCCACGCCTGGCGGAACGCGAGCCTTGGAACGGTCAGAGGATAGAGATTCAACTCCGCACAAAGCTACAGCATGCGTTTGCGACTGCCGTCGAGACTGTCACAACATTTACGAGGGAGCCTTTGAAGTTCGGAGGCGGTCCCGTGGAATGGAGGAGGTTTTTCTCCCTGAGGGGCTCCGCGTTCGCGATTCGAGAGCAAACTCCGCTGGTGGAAAATACACCCAGCAACGCGGCAGAGCTTATCGCCGAACTGCGGGAAGCAGCCCACGTGTTGAGGGTTACTCAACGACTGCGGGGATGGGCGAACGCAATCCGCACCTTGCCGCGCAAAGATACGAAAAATTTCCAATGGCTGCTGCTTTCTCTAGACACTACCCAAAATACCATCGCGGTGACAGGGTATCGAGATCGGGAAACGGCATCTGCGGTCATAGCTGCGACGGAAAAATCCAACCGGTCAGACATTGATGCCGTCCTAGTTTGGGTTCGTTCAATCAGAGACCTGCGCTCCGCATATCCGAACTACTATGCGGACACAAAGGAATTTCTCAATGCGCTTAGTGCGACGCTCGCCAAATGATAGAGGCTGCGCAGGGAGACGCAGGGGACAGGAACATGTAAAAACTTGAAATCATTTCTACGCGCGGGTGCCCCGTCCTCGGTTTTTGAGGGCGGGTCTTGGGTCTAGACCCGGGGGTCGACAACCGCATGTCGCAAGCGGCAAAGTCGGGGGAAGTGCGGCGATAGACGGGAAGTTTCCTCATGTTTCTTTTCGCAATTAAAAACTACAAGAAACGTTCCGTCTTCTCCCTGCGCTCCAACGGCCGGTCCGGCTACGACGCGCGGCGCAGCTCTTCACGGATAACGCGGCGAAGCGTTTTCTCGAAAGGCTCATTCGAGCTTTCCACGGGGCGGCGCAGGCATTCGTTGATGAGCGTTTGCTAGTTGCCCCCACCGGCGCGTTCTACCACTACCTACACCCACCCAAGATGCGGTCGATCTGCCGAAGATGGTTCAAGTCGTGCGCCGCTTCCAAGCGGACGAACTCCTCGACCGTTTGCCGTCCGCGTACCTCGTGGACCCCATAGCACTCCACCCACCGTGCGCGCGGGACCGACTCCAACAGTCGCAGGTTGCTCTCGCGCAGCGCCCGAAAGACCCCTGCCGAAAGGCTCGCATCTTGCTGCGCGTAACCCAAGCGCTCCGCCCATACGGCCTGATCCCACCACGTTAAGGCCACGCCCGGATTCGCCAGCATGTTTCGCAATCGCCACCCCATCGCCAGCTCCGCGTCCGCCAAGTGCGCTACGATCTCGGCGATGGACCACTTCTCAGGTGCAGGACGCCGGATCAACTCCTCGGGCGCGACATCGCGCAGACGCGATTCGAGCTGCGATGGGGTGGCTTGTTGGACCCCGATGGGCTCCTCATCGCCAAGATAGCTTAGGACTCGAGTTCGGTACGCTTCGAACGTCTCTGCCATTGTCCCTCTCGGTAGACCGCGTTTGCGTGAAAAGAAGACGGGAAGAAAAGGTTATCCCCGAAGAGTGTGGGGTTTCTGCGCTCGTTCACGCAACTCTTGGCGCGACTGCTCCCCGTTTTTCTGGCAGAAGCGCCAACAGGACGCTTCCCATCACAATGAAAATGACCACATCGGTGAAGCCCCTCTGGACGCCGTGCATCCGGGCTTCTACGGTTTGAATAGCCATCACCGTGCCGTGGGAGATGCTCCACCAAGCTGCTAGAGCAATCATCGAGCGATGGTCAGATGGTCTCCTTGCGGCCATCAGTAGAAAGACCCCGACCGGAATAAAGAAACTCAGAAACATCGGATCGATCTCGTTCTTCCGCACCAGAAGCCAGCTGGAATGCCACAGATCCTTATATAGAAAATAAATTTGGGCCAGATTGATCAGCCCCACGATCACGAGTACGATCCGTGTCAGGCGTTCTCTTTTCACGTTGACCTCTTTCGAGCGAATTTTGTTGCAGTGAGGGCAAGTTCGCTCTCCAGTCCCACGCTCGTCTCCCACGTCATGAACAAGTGGCTCATCCTATCGGCACTACGAACGAGCCACGGAAAAAGACTCAAGTTGGACGGCGAAGCGATTGCGAAATCCGGGGACAGACGGGAAGTTTCCTCATGTTTCTCTTCGCGCGGGTGCCCCGTCCTCGGGTTTTGAGGGCGGGTCTTGGGTCTAGATCCAGGGATCGATAACCACAATGCCGCAGTCGGCAAAGTCGGGGCCGTTGCCTGTTGCCAGTCTGGCTCCATGCGCCCGAGTGGTGGCCGCGATCTGGGCGTCCGCGTGACTAATAGGCCTTCCGAGCGCGCGGCGGCGTGCCGCAATCGCAGCAAAGTGGCGTGCCGCCTCGCTTTCGAATCCTAGAATTCGTCCGGCGAAGTCTTCCGTAAACATTTCTTCCGCGGCCGCCAGCAGGTTGTCGCGCCGTTTGCCTTTGACGAGCAATTCGATACCGTAAAAGATTTCCGCCTCCGTGATCGCGGTCGTAAAGAGCTCTCCTGCCGGTTGTTGGGCGAACCAGGCCACAACCTGGGGGGAAGGTTTTGGCCTCATGAGCTCCGACAGCACATTCGTGTCGAGGACGATCATTCCTCGAATCCGGGGGCCTCGCGGACGGCGTCGCGTTTCGGCAAGGAAAGCTCAATCCCGCCAAATGGGGCAAACCGCCGCCGAATCGTCTCCGCCAGGTTTCCGTTGGTCCGAGGGGAAGTGATCAAAGCAGAGCGCAAAATCTCGCGCGCCTCTTCTTCCATCGAGCGTCCGTGGTGGGCGGCGCGAACCCTCAAGCGGGTCTTGGTTTTCTGGTCCAGCTGCCGAATGGTGAGTGTGGCCATGCCAGCAATGATAGCATTGCTGGCATCGGATGCAAAGCGCGTCTTCAGCGGGGTTTTGATGGTGTAGGGGCGGGCTTCAGGCCGTCCCTGGCTGGTAGCTATTTTCCAGGTGCCGGGCTAAAGCCCGGCACCTACATGGCGACTGCCGATGCATGGCGGGTTGGGGTTAGCAGGGGCTGCCGTTAAACGGAGACGCGGGTGGTGCGGGCGCGACGGAGGCGGGTGAAGAATTTTTTGGCTTGCGTGATGTCTTGGGCGATTTGGGCGCGGAGTTCTTCGGGGCCGGTGAACTTTTTTTCTGCGCGTAGGCGCTTCCAGAAGTGGACTTCGATGCGGGCAGGCGCGATTTCGCCGGGCATTTCGAGGAGATGCGTTTCGACGCTTAGGCTTGAGCCGTTGAAGGTTGGGCGGACGCCGATGTTTGTTACGGAGCGGCGGGTGCGGGAGTCGCCATCGAAGCGGGTGCGCGTTACGTAGACGCCCTTGGCGGGGAGCAGTTCTTGCTCGGTGGCGAGATTCAGCGTGGGAAATGTGAAGCGGCGACCGGTCCCGGTGCCGGAGACTACTTTTCCGCTGAGGACGAAGGGACGGCCGAGTAGGCGAGCGGCGTGGGCTACGTCGCCTTCGGCGATTTCGCGGCGGATGATGGTGCTCGAGACGATTTCTCCCTTATAGATTACCGGTGGAAGAATGACTACGTCGAAGCCGCGTTCGGCGCCCATCTCGGCGAGTAAGCGGGCGTTGCCGGCTTGTTTGTGACCGAAGCGAAAATCTTCTCCGATGAAAATGGCGCGGACTTGCAGGTCCTGGACGAGGATTTCGTCAACGAACCGCTGTGGCGTGAGCTTTGCCAGGTCGTGCGTGAAGGGGAGGACGACGGCGGCGTTCACGCCGAGGGCGGCGAAACAGTTGAGGCGCTGCTCGGTGGTGGTAATGCGCAGCGGGGCGGATTCGGGGCGAAGAACCTTTTGGGGGAAAGGGTCAAACGTCAGGACGGTGGAGATGGCGTCGCATTCGCCGGCGCGTGCGATGGCGGCGCGGAGGATGGATTGATGGCCGAGGTGGATGCCGTCGAAATTGCCGATGGCCAGGGTGCTGCCGCAGCGATCTTGGCCATAGCGATCTTCTGCATAGCGATTCGTGCCGTAGCGAATGGACCAGGCCAGCGGCGTTGAGAAGATCTCGAGCGGGGCGCGCTGAGCTGTTACGGAGTTTGCGGGTTGCAGATTCTTGGCCGTGGGCGACGACTCGTCGGATGCGTCGACCTGGACTTCGATTTGAAGGCCGTCGTAGGCGAGTTGCACATTGGAATAGCCGAGACTTCGAAGGCGTTCGTTGGTTTCGGCGTGTGCTAGATCGTGGGCGATGTGGGTGAACCAGGCGCGGCGGGGATTTAGTTTTTTTATGAGAGCGAGGGCTTGATCGACGGTTTGATGCATGGGGTGGGGGATGTCGCGGAGGGCGTCGAGGATGAGTTCGTCGAGATCGTGCAGGAGGGCTAGCGAGGAATCGGGGATGGAGCTGAAGTCGGTGAGATAGGCGGCGCGGCCGAAGCGGAAACCGAGGACTTGCATTTCGCCGTGGAGGAGAGGAATTGGAGTGAACGTGATGCCGAGAAGCTCGAAAGGAGCCTTGGCTTCGCGGAGATTGACGCTGGGAATGGAGCTGAGCTTGGGTTTGCCGTCGAAAATGTAGGCGAAGGCGCGGCGGAGGATCTCGAAGGTTTCTTTGTTGGCGTAGACGTCGAGGGCGGTTTGCTGGCGAAGATTATAGGGGCGAATGTCGTCGAAGCCCATGATGTGATCGGCGTGGCCGTGGGTGAGGAGGACGGCGTCGAGGCGTTCGATGCCGGCGCGCAGGGCTTGCTGGCGGAAATCGGGAGTGGTGTCGATGACGACGTTCTGGCCATTGCGGGAGAGGAGCAGGGAAGGGCGAAGACGATTATCGTGCGGGTCTTGCGAGGTGCAGACCGGGCAGTGGCACGCGAGCGAGGGGACGCCCATCGACGTGCCGGAGCCTAGAACGGTGATTTTTAACGGAGCCGGGGTCATGCTGAGAATTTTGAAACCTTAGCGAAAGCCGCGTCAACGACGGGCGGCGGAATTTATGGTGCGGAGCGCGACGCGAAAAAGCAAATCTGGAAACGAAACTCGCGGTCGCGCGTTATGGGCGGCGTTTCGCTTTTGCGTTACGGGCGGCCCTTGGCTTTGGCTTGCGTGGCGGCGGCTTGGGCCGCGACGGCTTGATTGACCTCCAGATAGGTCATTTTCAATTTGCCGAGAAGGTCGAGCAGCATGGTGTCTTCTTCGGGGGCGAGGTTGCCTTTGGTTTTTTCGCGCAGGGCGTCGAGCATGTCGATCAGTTCGTGCGCGGCTTCGGGGTCGATGACGGGTTGGCCGGTGCGCGGGTCGGCGTAGGCGCCAAGAACCATGGCTGCGTTGCTGCCTAGCATTTGGACGAGATGTTCGAACGGTTGAGAGCGCTTCGGAACTTCGGCGGGAGGCAGGGTGCTAGCGGCGGGCGCGGGAGGCGCGACAGGATGCAGGGCTTCCTCGCGCTTGGCTTCGCGTTCCCTTTCCTCCATAGCTTCTTTGCGTGGTTCGCCTTCGGAGGTGAAGGGGCGGCGGTCGATAACGCGAAATGATTCTTCTTTCTTGTGGTCAGTCAAAGGGACAATCCTCGGAAATATTGGGCTATTTCAGTTTAGCACGGTCGGAGCTTTGGGGACTATTACCGTTAGGGATACAACAAATCCGGTAGAAACCAAATCGAGAATTCCAGGTTAGATTAGGTAGGTTAAGACGCAAGAAAGAATGTTGTTAATTTGAGAGAGGGGAAGCAAATGCTTTATACAAAGCAAGCTGTGAGAATTATGGCGTGCCTGCTGACACTGGCACTTCTCGTGGGCTGCGTGCCCAACGGGGCGTTTGGACAGACGCCGTCGGAAGACCGTGTTCCTTCGCCGCAGGATCAGGCGCCGCCGCCGTCGTTTGCGCCCGAACAACTGGATAAGCTGGTGTCGCGCGTGGCGCTATATCCCGATCCGTTGCTGGCGCAGGTTTTGGCTGCGGCTACGTTTCCCAATGATATTCCCGATGCGGCGAAATGGGCCGATGAGCACCACTATTTGACGGGCCAAGCGCTGGCTGACGCCATCACGGCAGATCAGTTGTCTTGGGATCCGAGCGTGCAGGCGATTCTTCCGTTCCCGTCGATTTTGGACACGATGGCTTCGGATATGAACTGGACTTCGGACCTGGGGAATGCGTTTCTGGCGCAGCGGCAGGACGTGATGGACGCGGTGCAGAGAATGCGGCAGAAAGCCAAGGACTATGGGTATCTGCGGAGCAACGGGCAGATCGTGGTCGGTGGCGGGCCGTACATTACGATCGCGCCGGTGAATCCGGGATTCGTGGTGGTGCCGTACTACAATCCGGGTGTGGTCTTTTTTGCACCGCGGCCGGGCTTTTTTGTGGGCGGAGCGATTGGATTTGGATACGGCGTGTCGATCGGCGCGTGGTTCCGTCCCTGGGGCTGGGGTTATAGCCGATTTGACTGGGGCGGGCATGCGGTGTTCATTAATAATCGGCCGTGGGGCCGAACTTGGGTCAACCGTGGCGTGTATGTGCACACCTGGGGGCCTGGCGTGCGGCGCTGGGATGCTCCGCATCGCGCGGAAGGACATGCATTGGTCGCGCGAAGCGAACGGGAACGATCGGCGGCTCGCGAAGGGCATGCGCGGGTGGAAGAGCACGAACATGGGCGGCCGCACTAACTGAGACGTTGTAAAACAGTGTTGCAGGAAAAACCGGCGAGGCGCTGAGTTGGGTGGCTTCGCCGGTTCGTTTTTGTGAGTGGTTGAAGTCGCGGCACAGGTTGAAACCTGTGCTACTTGGCTTGTCAAAGTTTGTGGGGCACCGTAGAGTGGAACGTTTGTTGCGATGGGATTTATTGGATTGAGCGATGGCCATCCGGAAGAAGAAGAAACGAAAAAGTACGAAGCGACGTGTGGTGGTGCGACCAACGAGCCGGAAGGCCGCGAAAACGGCTGAATTGTCGGACGGTGAGTGGTTTGAGAAGTTGGTGGCGGTGCAGGCGCGGCTGCGGGCGCCGGATGGGTGTCCGTGGGATCGCGAGCAGACGCATGCTTCTTTGCGGACTTATTTGATTGAGGAGACTTACGAGGTTTTGGAGGCTCTGGAGAGCGGGGATGACGGGAAGTTTGCGGAGGAGATGGGGGATTTGCTGCTGCAGATTGTGTTTCATTCGCAGATTGCCAGGGAAGAGGGGCGGTTTGGCGTTTCGGATGTGATTCGCGAGGTGCATGACAAGATGGTGCGGAGGCATCCGCATGTTTTTGGGGAGAAGCGGGCGAAGGATTCGGCCGAAGTCTTGAAGAATTGGGAGCAGATCAAGAAGGAAGAGCGTGCGGCGGCGGGGGAAAAAACGGGAGCCGGAGCAAAGGATGGCGGAAAGACGGGCTCGCTGTTGGATGGTGTATCGAAGGCTTTGCCTGCGACGTTGGAAGGGCTCAGCCTTACGCGGAGGGCGGCGCGGATTGGGTTTGATTGGGACAACGTTGAAGGCGTGATTGAGAAAATGAACGAGGAGAGTGGGGAGTTGCGGCAGGCGTTGAGTGCGAAGGATGCCGCGCGGACGGAAGAGGAGATGGGGGATTTGCTTTTTGCGGCGGTCAATGTGGCGAGATTTTTGCATGTCGATCCGGAGATTGCGTTGAAAAAGGCGAATGCGAAGTTTTCGGCGCGCTTCCGGTCGATGGAAGAGTTGGCGGCGAAGAGCGGGGCGGCGCTGGCGGATGTTCCGCGGGGGAAGATGGAAGAGTTTTGGGAGAACGCGAAAGCATTGGAGCGCGATGCGAGCGTCGTCAAGGAGGGAGGGGCAAGCCCCTCCCCTACAAAGGGATGAGCGACGGGATGGTGGTGCGGAAGTGTCATGGCATGGGGGAATTTCAGCTATGCGTGGATTTGCAGAAGGAGATTTGGGGCGAGGAAGATATTGAAGTTGAGCCTGCGACGCTTTTTGTGGTGGCGGCGGAGACGGGTGGGCAGGTTTTGGGAGCGTTTGACGGGCCTCGGCTGGTCGGGTTCACGCTGGCGCTGGTTGGATATACGAATGGGACGGTGTTTCTGCATTCGCACATGACGGGTGTGCTGGAAAAATATCGAGACCGGGGAGTGGGGCGGGCTTTGAAACTTTTTCAGCGGGAAGAGGCGCTGGGGCGGGGAATACGACTGATCGTTTGGACGTTTGATCCTTTGGAAACGCGGAATGCTCATTTTAATTTGAACCGGCTTGGTGCGATTGCTCGGAAATATTTGATTAATTTGTATGGATTGACTACGAGTCCTTTGCATTTGGGTTTGCCGACGGACCGGTTGTGGGCGGAGTGGCGATTGGATTCGGAGCGCGTGGTGGCGGCGGTATCGGATTTGGGGAAGGCGCCGAGTGCCAGTGTGGTTGCGGCAGCGACGATTGCGTTGCCTGGGGAGTTGGGGGCGTGGAAGCAGAGCGATATGGCTCGGGTTGCGGGGGTGCAGGCTCGGATTCGCGAGGAGTTTGCGGGCTGGTTTGCGCGGGGGTATGCGGCAGTGGGGGTGAGGAAGACGGCGGCGGGGGCGGAGTATTTGATGGCGCCGTGGAGTGAATTTTAATTTAGGGCGAGTTATACAGCGGGAGGGGCAAGCCCCTCCCCTACAAGATCGCGGCATTGCACGAGTGGAAGATCCGCCTGGCCGCGTGATGAGAAAGGGACGATGAGGATACGGGAAGTTATTTTGCGGGAAGTGCGGATGAAATTGATCGCTCCGTTCAAGACCAGTGTGGACGACGCTGATGAGCGCCGGATTATTTTGACTGAGGTGGTTACCGACTGCGCGGTTGGTTGGGGCGAATGCGTCGCTGGAGAGAAGCCGTTTTACAGTCCGGAGACGACGGACACGGCTTGGATGATGATAAGCGAGTTTCTTTGGCCGATGCTCAAGGACAAAGAATTTGCAGTTGCAGCGGACGTTTGGAAGCTGCTCGAACCTGTTCGCGGGCACAACATGGCGAAAGCGGCGCTGGAGTCGGCGATTTGGGATGCGGAGGCGAAGGAGAAGGGCGTATCGCTGGCAAAATTGCTTGGTGGGACGCGCGAGGAAATTTCGAGCGGCGTGTCGATTGGGATCAAGGACTCGCTGGATGAGCTCGCGGCGGCGGTGAGGAAAGAACTGGCAGCGGGGTATCAGCGCATCAAGATCAAAGTGAAACCGGGGAAGGAGTTGCCGCAGGTGAAGCGGCTGCGCGAGGAGTTTCCGCTCATCAAGTTGATGGTGGATGCGAACTCGGCGTACCGGATGGAGGATTGGGCTCTTTTGAAGCAGCTCGAACCTTTTTACTTGATGATGATCGAGCAGCCGCTGGGTTGGGACGATTTGTACGGACACGTTGAGCTGCAGAAAAAGCTGGATACGCCGATTTGCCTGGATGAGTGCATTCATTCGGAGAAGCAGGCGCGGGCGGCGATCACTTTGGGCGCCTGCAAGATTATCAACATCAAGATGGGGCGCGTCGGCGGACACACCGTGGCGCGTCGGATTCATGACTTGTGCCAGCAGGCGGGCATGCCGGTGTGGTGCGGCGGGATGTTGGAAGCCGGGATTGGGCGCGCGCATAACATTGCGCTGTCCGCGCTGCCGAACTTCACGTTGCCCGGGGACGTTTCTGCGAGCCGACGCTACTGGCACGAGGACATTATCGAGCCGGAAGTGACCGTGTCGGCGCGGGGGACGATTCGCGTGCCTACCGGGCCGGGGATTGGGTTTGAGCCGCGGCGCGAGCTGATTGAGAAGATTACGGTGCGGAAAGAACGGCTGGTCTGAGCTAGTGCTGGTGGAGTCCTCCAAGGGGCGCGCGCCCAGCCGCCCCGTCATTGCTTCCTTGATTGGCCTCATCGTTGTGATTTGGGCGGTGAATTTTATTGCCGCGAAGATTGGGTTGCGGTCGTTTCCGCCTTTGACGATGGCTTCGTTCCGCGTGTGCGCTGCGGGCGTGGTGATGATTCCGTTTTATTGGGTGGTGAAGGCGCTGCGACTGCCAGCGTTTAGCGAAGGGGTCGCCGAGCGCGGGCGAGGATTCACGCGACGCGATGTGTGGAGATTTTTCTATTTGGGTTTTTTTGGCGTCAGCGTGAATCAGTTTTGCTTCACGTTGGGGTTGCACTACACGTCGGTGAGTCATGCGGCGATCATTGTGGGGATGGGGCCGATCTACACACTGATTCTGGCGGTCTTGTTGCGTTTGGAGCGGGCGACTTGGCACAAAGCTGTAGGGATGACGATTGCGTTCACTGGAATTGCCGTGCTGGCGTCGGAGCATGGCATTTCGACGCATTCGGCGTCGTTGCTTGGCGATGCGATTACGATGACGGGGTCGATCGGGTTTGCTACGTATGCGGTGCTTGGCAAACGCGTTGCGGCCGAGTATGACGCGTTGACGATGACGGCTTACAATCAATTTGCCGGGGCGCTGATCCTGCTGCCTTTGGCCGTTCATCAGGCCTGGATGCTGGGAGCGCTGGGGAATTGGCGGGCCGTTCCGTGGCAGGCTTGGGCGGCGATTCTTTATATGGGGTTGTTTGGGTCGGCGGTCGCGTACGTTCTGTATTACTGGCTGCTGCGGTATCTGGAGGCTTCGCAGTTGAGCGCGTTTACGTACTTGCTGCCTGTGCTGGCCTCGATTCTCGGCATTTTGACATTGGGTGAGAAGGGGTCCTGGATGGAGGTCTTGGGCGGCGGAATGGCCTTGGGTGGAGTCTATTGGACCGAGTCTGGGCGAAACTCGAAGTAGGGCGGTTTTGGTAGTGGGTCAATTTGAAGATAGGGCCGCAAATCGCGTTTCTCCAGCGACTTCACAGGAGCATTCCCGCCCGGCGCGACGACACGTGCACAGCCAGGATTGGCTGTGCCACGCAAACTGACCCACTACCCGGGCTGGGTTGCGTTGACCTGACTGGTGGGGCGTGTTAGGTTGCCGCGTTTGCTGGCGTGAGTGCGTCAACGCGACGGGCAGTTGAATACGGAGAGGGGCCAAGTTTTCGCATGACGACGAAACCGACGAATGCGGGTGGAAAGATGCCTTTGCGGTGGGGCGGAGAGAAGGCGCGCATTGCTGTGATTCCGGGGGATGGGATTGGGAAGGAAGTGACGCCAGAGGCGGTGAAGGTTTTGCGGGCGGTGACGGCACCGGCCAAGAGGCCGCTTGAGTTTGTGGAGTTTGATTGGGGCGCGGACAAGTATTTGAAGGAGGGCGTGAGTTTGCCCGCGGGGGCCGTCGAAATGCTGCGGGATGAGTTTGACGCGATCCTTTTCGGG
>Ga0209139_10000559_pt1 | contig 12997 bp, 15 predicted proteins | sample BogFormECP14_OM3_FD_188246 | JGI IMG/M metagenome (GOLD analysis project Ga0209139, IMG submission 188246) | Bog forest soil microbial communities from Calvert Island, British Columbia, Canada - ECP14_OM3 (SPAdes) (version 2) | ecosystem: Environmental > Aquatic > Freshwater > Wetlands > Bog ...
AGGGGAACCTATGGCTCAATTTGCAAAACGTCTACGCCGGCTGTGCCTAATCGCGCTGCTCATCTTCTGCATGGGAGCACTCACTCCCCATCCGGCGTCTGCGCAAGTGCCCGTCCAAAGCGGCAGCGTCGGCTCGGCCGATCCCCGCTTCAACGCCGCGCGTGAAAAGATTCTCGCCTTGATCCAGAAAGACCAGCTACCGTCCGTCGCGGTAGCCGTCGCGCAGCACGGAAAAATCATCTGGGAACAAGGCTTCGGCTGGGCCGACCGCGAACAGCTCCAGCCGTCCACTTCGGACACGATGTACTCGATGGCCTCCATCAGCAAGCCGTTCACTGCCACCGCCGTCATGGCGTTGGTCAAAAAAGGCAAAATAAATCTCGACGCTCCTGCCAACGACTACCTCGGCAACGCAAAACTCACCGGCCTCGCCGGCGACGCTTCCGCCGCCACCATCCGCACCATCCTCTGCCACACTTCCGGCCTCCCGCTGCACTGGCAATTTTTCTACGACAACGAAAACTATCGCGAGCCGCCTATGGAAGACACCATTCTCCGTTACGGCATCCTCGTCAACGCTCCCGGCGAACGCTTCCAATATTCCAATCTCGGCTACGGCATACTCGGCCACATCGCCGCGCAAATTTCCAACCTCAGCTATCCCGATGCGATGCAAACCCTCGTCTTCGCTCCGCTAGGCTTAACGCACACTTCGTCCGGCATCGGCCCTGGCCTCGAGCACTACGCCGCCGCCCGCTACGACTCCAAGATGCACCCGCTTCCGTTCTATACCTTCGATCATCTCGGCGCCTCCGCCATCTATTCCAGCTCGCACGATCTGATTCGCTTCGCCATGTTTCACCTGAAAGATCACCTCGCCGGCCAGGAACCCATCCTCGACGACGCCACCATCGACCTCATGCACAAAGGCATCTCGCACATGAGCCCCGATATTTTCTACGGTCTGGGCTTCTACGGAAGTGACAAGGACGGAATGTTGGAGTACGGCCACAGCGGCGGCATGCCCGGCGTCAGCACGGTGATGCGCCTCTATCCTGAAGAAGACCTCGCCGTCGTGGTCCTGACCAACACGAGCGGCAGCGGCGCCGTCCCTGAAATCGAACGCGAAATCGCCCGCGGCCTCGTCGCGCGCTACGCAAAAGCGCTAGCCGCCGAAGCCAAGCCGCCCGAAGCGCCAAAAAATCTTTACCATCCCACGCCGGAATTCGTCGGCACCTGGACCGGCACCCTGCGCACCTGGACCGGCACCGTCCCGCTAACGCTTGTCTTCCAACCCGATGGCGACATCCACGTAAAACTGGGCGATCAACTCGAAACCCTGCTCAACAAGCCACAGTGGGAAGACAAAATGCTAGACGGCCGCTTCGCCGCCACCATCCCCACTCCCGACGCCAAACTGCACACCCACACGGTCCATCTCGAGTTGTGGCAACGCAACGGCAAACTCACCGGCGAAGCCAACGCCGAAGCCACCGATGAACCCGCGCACTACAGCATCGCTTCCTACGTCGAGCTGACGCGCTCCGCGCAGTGACAAGTTTTTCCCAAGAGGTGGTCCAGACTGAATCGCTTGTCAGGTCGGCGTCGGCGAGAATTACGAGTGAGGCCGGCGGGCTTTCAACATGGCAGTGAATTGGCGCCCGGTGCCTTCCGAGCGGTTCGCCCGTCCGCCGCGGACGACTCCGATCAAGTCCTTCATCAACTCGTACGGGCGGGCACTGGTTGCCTCTCGTCTCAAAAACTCCTCAATCGCGTGCCGGACGAGTTCCGAAACACTGAGACGCCTCCGCTTGGCAAGGCGCGCGATGCGCTCGCTAGTCGCCTTGTCGAGCCGAATTGTCAGCCGAGAAGCCATATCGCATCTCTAGAGAGATTCTAGATTCAGATTGCACGGGCAGCTACAGATTTTTTCAGTCTTGCGGAAGGCGTAAACTGGGTTGCCGCTAATCAGCGATTTTCCGGCCCAATTCCCAATGATGGCCAAACGGATCGACCAAGCGGCCGACGCGCCACCCATGCCCTTCGCTTACTGGATAGATTTCCTTCGCTCCTGCTGCAATCGCGCGTTTAAACGCCGCATCCGGGTCAGTCACGGTGACGATCATTCTCACCGGCGTACCGCTTGACGTCTCGGGACTTACATTGCCATGCTCCGGCGACTCATCGCTCAGCCAAAACTCCGCGCCATCCACCGAAAGCCGCGATACCACCGCCCCGTCAGGCGCTTCCACGCGATACACTTCCACCGCGCTAAACGCCGCCTTGTAGAACTCCACCGCTCGCGCCCCGCCGCGCAGCGAAAGCCACGGCGAAATCGCTGTCGTCACAGGCCCAGCCACCACCGGATCGAAACTCATGGGTCGCTCCGTAACAAGTCAGGTTGACAGAACAAGTCGTGTTGAGAGCGCTCTCGCTCATTGCGAGGTCAGACGCACGACGTTGCGGATCGCCTCCACCAGCAGTCCCGGCTCATCCCACTGAATGTAATGCCCGCTCCTCTTCGCAATGATCAACTGCACATGCGGCACCACAGCTGCCATCTGCTCCTCCGATCTTCGCCAGGCCGGTTCCAGAATCGCCCCAAATTTTGCAGGCGCACTGGCCGACATTTCCACCTTCAATCCGCGAACAAGAATCACCGTCGGGATTTTTTTCGGTGGCGGATTATTCGGATTTGTCATCTCCCGCTCCATCTGCTGAAAACTCATGTCAAAATCAATCGCCTCTAGCGCCGCATAATTCTCAAGTCCCGGCAGCGGCCCCGAATTCAGCCCCACAAACGTCGTCCAGTCCGCAGTCGTAAACAAGGGCTTGATCTGCTCCGCCAGCGCGTCCACCAAAACCAGCCCGCTCACCTCTTCTGGATACGTAGCCGCATAAAGCCGCACAAAAAGCCCACCAAACGAATGGCCTACCAACACGTAAGGCCCAGGAATGCTCGCCGCGCGCAGCAGCTTATGAAGATCGAGCACGACGTTCGTGGCAGTACGCGGCATGGGCGCAGAATCGCTGCGGCTCACCTCGCCCGCATTCAACGTCGTCCCCGGCCGGTCATAAGTGCACACGCGAGTAAACTTCGCCACGTCAGGCAGAACCGGCGCCCCACCGTGCGACAACAAATCTGCCCGGCTCCAATTGTCACCGCGCGTCCGCAACCCAGATTCAAGAATGACGGTAGGCCGCCCAGTTCCACGGCACTCAAGATAAACCTTGCGCCCGTCGCCAAGATCAACAGTTCCAGAAAAGTCGTCAGTAGAACGCGACAGCTCAGCCGCCTGTTGTGTCTGCACGACATCGCCGCCGCGAAGCCCGATCGCGCAGCTCACGCCAAGAAAAACAAAACACGCCACAAATCTCACGCGGGAAATCCGCACAATCACTCCTAAATAGGAAGCGAATGCTAGCATACAGAAATCCAGGTACTTTGGAGTGCGGGAGCTCGCTCCCGCTATTGAGTCGTAAACTGCCAAAAGCAAGCGTCTCTCGACGGACCGACTAACACACCACCGAAGTTCAGCAGACCGTTGGCCCAGACACGCGCCAGCGGTATAATCGCTTCAACGCGCCCGTAGCTCAGCGGATCAGAGCATCTGGCTTCGAACCAGAGGGTCGGGAGTTCGAATCTCTCCGGGCGCGCCACCTTACTTGGTTTTCTCTTGAACGACTTCCGGCCCGACTCTTATTGTGCCCAAACTTGTCCGGTCACGCCGTTATCTGTCGCCGTGTTAGGCTGTGCGAAATGAGCCAGCAACAGCGCCAACCATCGGCTGGACGATACTTTTCTATTCGGGTGATCGAGTTCTCGCGTGAGGTTTGCCCATTTTCTAATCGAGACCATACTTGGCGGCAGTTCCACACTTTTAGAAACGCCGTACTGGATATTCTCTCGCGCTACGGCACCGTGGGACCAATGGGGAAAATGCCGATTCTCGACACTTACGAAGAGTCTGCGGACGAATGGCACGTTAGCGATGCCAAACCCGATTTCTTCATCGTAGATGACGACATGTATGGGCTGAGCGTTCGTGTGGAAGCGTCTTGGACTCTCGCCAAACCAGCGCTGTTCGAAGAACTGGCGATGTTCCTGAAACAGTGTCAGGAATGGTGCGTATACCTAGCCCTTATGAAGGGCGCCCTGTTCGTATTCCACAACCCAATCCTGTATGAAGGAGCGTTCTTCGCCGGCTGTAGTTCCGTTGAAGATTTATATGATCGTTGTGCTCTTTAGCCGGTAGCGACGATGAAACAGGAATTGCTGCGATTCAACGGCGCTGTCGAGTGGGATCCCGCCATCGATGCCTGGATGATGCAGCACGCAGGTGAATTGGGAGCCATAGCGGGTGCCCCACACGGCGTTTTTGCGTGTGGGGGTTTAGAGTCAAGCGTCAACTTAATGAACCGTTTCCGCAACGATTAAGGAGAATCAGGTCGGGTGGCAGCCCCGTCGCTGCTTAACACAGCCGTTTAAGGTCTGGGTTTAAACTTAACTTCAAGCTCGACGCATACTAGCTTTACTGGCCTTTTTTATGCGCATTTTCGCACTGTAACTTCTCTAATTTCCGCTGGCCGCCTTCACCAAAGCCACCACTTCATCAGCCGTATTTTTCACGTATTGAGTGTGCCCATCCGCAAAGTGCACTTCCATCGCATACTGCCCGTCGCTGATCGAAACAATCTGGTCCGTGTTGGCGAAGACCGCTCCCGTTTCACCCCCATTCTCGTTTGCTTTGCGGAGTTTGATCAACAGCACAGGGCCTTCCTTTGCAGGAGAACTACTCGAGCGGCGATGTAAAAAATCCCGAACCTAGCCAATAGGCAGGCGCCCCAGCGGCTGATATCTCGATGGTCTGGTGACAGTTCTTATGGGGACAGCAGTAATTTTCTACGTTTGCCGAAGCATCGAATGAAACAAGGAACATGGCGCACTTGTGCTCGCCGCAGAACGCCTGCCTGGGATTTCTACTTATCTCGATACTCGAAGACCCCGTTGCATTCCAATAGTCATCTCTGCGCCCGGCGGTGAAATAACCAAATCCGGGCGAATAGTGCTGAGGACATCCGGTTTCAGAGCACAGCAGTCGTGTAGGTCGGTTGTGTCCGAGCTTTGCGGGACCGCCTGATAGCTATTCGCACAGACGACCATAACGCAGTGATGCGTTGGGCAAAGTGGCCCGAGGCGGGGATGTTCTTTGTTGGCCACGGTGCGGGCATCTTATACCCACGTTGCGAAAAATGTAAACGGGCGGGCGAATGCTCGTCTCGGAAATTATCAGAAACGTTCGTAGGGACCGCCGCGGCCAGGCGAGGTACACCCTGTATTCGGCTCCAGCCACCTGGCGATGACCTTTTTCAACGCCTTCTCTTTCGCTTTCACGTCCTTCACGTCGTAAAACATCGCGAGCCGTCTCCCGTCCGCATAGTCGCCTTCCAGGAGCCCGGACGTATCCTTCACCTTGGCTCCGAGATCGCTGCGTTTAGCGGAACCTAAGAAGGGTAGGTTTGATAATTCCGAACACGAAATGAGGGAACTGGGGATTCAGCGACCCACACACTACCTCCAACCTATTGGAGGTACTCCAAATTGCCGTGCCCCACCGCGACACACCATTCCTCAGGGATGGAGAACGATTCAACCTAAACCCTTTTGATTTCTCTGTTTAGCCATTCTCCATGGTGCCCTTCCCGTTGGCAGTGATCGTGCCCAAGAAGAGACGTGGGTGTTCGTTCCGCGCCATTTCGTGCCAGCCTCAGCAGGTTCGTGAGAGCTTTGTCGTCATTTTCTGGGAGGTAGCTCCATGCGTTTAGCCACAGTCTGCCTGATCGCCTTCATCTCATTGCTCCCGTCTGCAGTCCCCGCGCAGGCCCCCCAGGGGGTTCCTGTCTTCAAGTTTTCAAAGGAAGACAGCTCGGTTAAATTCCACGTAAAAGCATCTGTAGCGATCGACGGCACTTTCGACAAGTGGGACGCCGAGCAAACATTCAAGTCTCCTGAAGTTGAGACGGGCGTTTTAGACATCAAAATTCAGGCCGCCAGTGTGAATACGGGAAGCGGCATGAAGGACGGCAAGTTGAAGGGAAAAGACTTCTTCGATGCCCAGAACGATCCGCTAATCACCTTTCATTCAACCAAAATAGTACAGACCGGTCCCGAAACCTTTGAGGTGGACGGCGACTTTACGATCCGTGGAGTGAAGAAAACAGAGAAGCTGCTCCTGACGGTTTCCGGCAGGGGGACAGGCACAGGCGCGATTACAGGAACCATGGCCTTCGATCGGAAGGAATACGGGATGAACAGCGGCATCCCCTTCATCAAGATTGCCGATCGTGTGGAGGTTACTGTTGATCTCCATGCCACGCGGGTCAGCGGACCTCCAGTGGTCTTCAAGCAGTAGGTCATCTTTTCTTTCGCAACTGTGATGAGCACCACCCTGATGCCCTGGGTTTCCAGCCAGCAGCCGGAAATAGCGTGGCTTCGTCTGTAAACCCGATAAACTACAAAACTTACGAGGCAATCCTGATTTGACGAATGCAACAAAGGGATGGAAAAGTGGCGGCTCCACGACAGTCCAACCAAAGGCCCGCCGAACCCAGAGGTGGGTGCGGCTTGGCTGCGTTTGTCTAGCCATCGCCGCAGCGGGCACCAGGTCAGTCATTCAGGCTCAGACTGCCGGGTCCGAGAAGTCACCGCAGAGCGCCCCGGTTCAGGCTCCTGCTCTGAAGGTTGGGCCATGGACGGGCGATCTCGATGAGATGCTGAAGCGCCGCTATCTTCGCGCCCTCGTCGCTTATTCCAAAACCGAATATTACGTTGTGAAGGGAGTGCAGCACGGCAGCTCGTACGAATATCTCAAAGCATTCGAAGAAACCCTCAATCGCAAGTATCCGCCCAAAGAAAAGAATCTTCGCTTCCACGTTGTCTTCATACCCGTTCCGAGGGACCAATTGCTCGCCCGACTTGCAGCTGGAAGAGGAGATCTCGCGGTGGGAGCGATAACAGTTACGCCAGAGCGCCTCAAAATTGCGGATTTTTCGGACCCATTGGCTACGGGAGTGAGAGAAATCGCGGTGACCGGGCCCAAATCACCGGAATTGCACACCGTCGATGATCTTTCGGGGCAAGACGTGTACGTACGAAAGAGCTCGAGCTACTGGGAGCACCTTGAAGCGTTAAACGAGAAACTGAAGAGCCAGCGCAAGGCGATAGTGAAACTGCGCCCCGCGCCGGAAGATCTGGAAGACGAAGATTTGTTGGAGATGCTGAATGCAGGCCTGGTTCCCATCGTGGTTATGGATGCATATCTGCCAAAACTCTGGGGAAAGATTTATACAGACATCCATGCGAATCCGGATGTTGTGGTGAGCGAAGGTGGAACGATTGCCTGGGGAATGCGGAAGAACAGTCCGAAATTGATGAGCACCGTGAATGATTTCGTCAAAACGCACAAGCTCGGGACGACTTTCGGGAATACCGTGGTCTCGAGATACGAACTCAGCGCAAAGCCGCTTCGGAACGCGGTATCAGCCGACGAGCTCAAGAAATTTCAGGAGACCGTCGCTCTGTTTCAAAAATTTTCGTCGCAGTACAGTCTCGATTATCTATTGATGATGGCGCAGGGCTACCAGGAGTCCACTCTCAATCAGGAAGCCAAAAGCAAGGTCGGCGCGTTGGGAATCATGCAGTTAATGCCGGCCACAGGCGAGCAAATGAAGGTTGGGGACGTACACCAGTTGGAGGCCAACATCCACGCCGGGGTGAAATATATTCGCTTCATGGTGGACAAGTACTTCGCCAATGAACCGATGACCGACACGAACAAGATTTTATTTGCCTTTGCCGCGTACAACGCCGGGCCCGGACGAATCCACGCGCTGCGGCAGGAAGCTGCCAGCAAAGGACTCGATCCCAACGTATGGTTCGACAACGTGGAAATGATCGCCGCCTCCCGAATCGGGATGGAAACAGTCACCTACGTCGCGAATATTTACAAATATTACGTCGCGTACAAACTGGTTTCCCAGGCAGAAGAAGAGAAAAAAAAGGATCGGGACGCGCTCGAAAAGCATCCGTAACGCGGAGAGGAAGAAGAGTATGAGATCGAGCGGCGAAACGGACGGAACGTTCATGCGTGCGCGCACAGCCTGATTCTAACCCGTCCTGGTGCCCACTCGTTCGGTCTGCGCGTTAACCAGGCACTGAGCCACCGGTTTTAGGTGTTCTCGCAAGTTTGTCCGTGGGCCGTGGCTTGAACGCGAAAAACCAAAACGCAATGAGGTTTAGGCCGGGAAAAACGGCGAACAGGCTCCAGAGTGGATGATGACCCGTGCGACGGAGAAGGTTGATAACCGGGACGAGATATAGAAAAAGAGAAACGCTCAAAATCATGGCGAAGATGGGCTCAGTAAAGAACGACCTAAGGTCATAACTGGTTGCAGTTCCTTGCATATTTCCCTCCCCGACAGACGACGGGCGCAGACGGAATGTCCTGGCGATTTTTATTTTACTAGGATGAGTGTCTCAGAAATTATCAGAGACGTCGCGTAGGGCCCCCCCAGAAATAGCCGCCGCGTGCCTGAGCTCTTCAAGCGTCGAGGGACTCAGCTCCCTGAGATCATACTTCACATCGAATCCATCCACCTGAGCGCCCCCGTTCCACGGGTGGCGCGCTTTTTGGTGGGCTTAAAACAGAACCTCGTCTGGTCAAGGTTGCCAGCCATAAAGAATCGATCCGGCTGTGTCGAGGAAAAAACTGCAACTAGAGGCCGAACATAGAGTTGACGCCGGCGCGCGGCGCGGTTTCTGGAGAAACCTTTTGTGGCAGAGGTGGAGAAACAGATGCTTGCTGGGCGGCTGGCGTCGCAGTCACAGGCGGTTGCACTTCAACCTGAGGGGTGAAGGGCGCCGCGGCACTGGGAGCTGTGACGCTCTGGGCAGGAAAGTTGGGTTGGACAGCAGTCTGTTGGACCGCAGCCTGCTGCAGATAGGCAAGATCGCGAGGCTCTTCCGTGCCCGGCTGAACAGCAGGAAACGACAAACTCATTTGGTGCTCGAGTGCGCTGGCGACGCGGTGCAACTGCCAGATGAGCTTTTCGAGATGTTTCGAATGCCCAAGCTTCAACTCGCGATCCCACAAAAAGCGGATCGACAGCACCATAACAACAGGCAGGCCGATCGCCATGGTGGCGAGTACGATGGTGAGGAGCAGCGAGTCGAGATCTGTGAGGGATTGCGTCATGATGCCCCCATGCGGGATTCAGCACTCAGAATAACAGGAGCGTGGCAGAAGTGACAAACGAATCGATCTCGCGGAAGCTCGGCTGGTCATATTTCTCTCCGCGGAACCTCGGAAGTCAGGGTTCAAGCTTGGCAAGCATGCGGCGCAAGAATCGGCGTTCTACGTCGTTCGTAGCGAGAGAAAGAGCTTGGCGATACGCGTCCGCGGCTTCGGGCATTCTTCCGAGACGCCGAAGCAAATCGGCACGCGCCGCCGGCAATAGATGAAATTCGGCCAGCGCGCCGCGCTTCTCGAGATCGTCGAGCAACGCGAGTCCCTCTTCAAGGGAACCAGTCATCGCCACGGCAACAGCGCGGTTCACTTCGATCACGGGCGAAGGATTCTCCTGCAGCAAAACGTCGTAAAGACCGGCAATCTGCCGCCAGTCCGTTTCTGCTGGAGTTTTCGCATTTGCGTGAAGCGCGGCGATGGAAGCTTGGACGGCATAAGTGCCGTTCGCGCCGCTACGGAGCGCGGATTCGGTGAGACCGGTGCCTTCCTTGATCTGGTCCCAGTGCCAAAGATTGCGATCCTGCTCCTCGAGCAAAATAAGTTCGCCATCAGCGCTAACGCGCGCGTCGCGCCGCGAATCATGGAGCAGCATCAACGCAAGCAACGCCCGCGCCTCGGGTTCCTGAGGCAGAAGCCCGCACAAAACGCGCCCGAGCCGAATCGCTTCCGCGCAAAGCTCTCGCCGGATCAGCGAATCGCCACCGCTGGCCAGATAGCCTTCATTGAAAATGAGGTACACAACCAGAAGCACGGCATCGAGCCGGTCAGGCAGGTCTTCCTGCAAAGGAACACGATACGGAATCCCCGCATCGCGGATTTTGCGTTTTGCGCGCACCAGCCGTTGCGCCATGGTCGCCAACGGAACGAGAAACGCCCTGGAAATTTCCTCGGTTGTTACGCCGCAAACGGTTTGAAGCGTCAGAGCAACTTGCGCTTCGGTGGCCAGCGCCGGGTGGCAACAAGTAAAAATCAACCGCAAGCGGTCGTCGGGAAACATTTCGTCCGTCGAGTCGGTGTCAGCTTGCGCAGTGAGTTCTGTGTGGTGAGCAATCTCATCGCGCTTCGTGTCGAAACGGCGCTCGCGCCTGAGCCGATCAATCGCCTTGTTGCGAGCCGTACTGATCAGCCAAGCGCGAGGATTCGTAGGCACGCCTTCCGTGGGCCACTTCTGGAGCGCAGTGGCGTAAGCTTCCTGCAACATCTCTTCGGCCAGGTCAAAGTCCCCCAGCAATCGAATCAACGTCGACAGAATGCGCCCAGACTCTTCGCGGTGCAGCTTCTCGAAATCCATGCCGCGATGGTATACCACCGAGTTGCTTTAGAGTGCGGCAGCTCTGCTGCCGCTTTCTTCGTCGTCCCGACGACTCTGTAACCCGCAGCCGTTGCCAATAAGCGGCGCGTTAGTCCTTAAGTTAGCCTTTCGCGCTATCCGCCAGCGCTTCTCGCGCGAAAATCGGACGCACCTCGATAGAGCCGATGCGTGCGCCTGGGATCCTCGCCGCCACGGCGATCGCTTCGTCTAGATCATTGGCGTCAATCATATAGAAGCCGGCCAATTGTTCCTTGGTCTCCGCGAAAGGACCGTCGGTAGTCACGCGCTTGCCTTCCCGCACACGTACGGTCGTAGCAGCCGCGATTGGTTTGAGCCGTTCGCCCCCCTTGTATTGGCCGGACTTGATGATTTCCTGCGTAAACTTCCCGTATTCCTCTACCATTGCCGCCAAGTCCTGCGGATTCATTTTCGCGAAGTTCGCTTCCACGCCGTAAATCAGTAAAAGAAATTGCATTGTTGTTGCCTCCTACTGGTTAGACGAACGGCCATCCTTCAAATCGACACCGGCGCTCGGCGGAGCTGAGTTCCAGGTGACGTTGTGTTCTTTGAGCAGGGCGATGGCGTACTGGATCGGGACGGCCGCTCCGGGGACGGAGGCTGCCTGGCCGGAGGACTTGGCAAGGGCTGCCGAAGTACCGCGCAGCCAGAGGCCCTCAACCAGGCCCACGACGGCGTGGGAGTCGGTCGCCAGCACGGGCGAGCCGCTCTGACCTTTCACAACCGGATGGCTGAGGAGAAAGACGTTCGCGGCGGGCGCGGACTTCTCGAGTTGCGTAGATTCGTAGCTCAAGACTGTGCCGGCGGAGGAATCTTCGCGGGGCGAATCGAAGCTGTGCGCGTTTTGGAGGCTCTGCGGATGCAGAGAGAGCGCGAGGACGGATTGTCCTCGCAGCGCGGGATCAGACGCCAACGACAGAAAACCCACGTTGTACTTGCCTCCGAATGGATTCGGCGTGGCCCGAAGGATCGCGACGTCGTGTTGCGGATCTTTCGCGATTACCGTGACTTGCAGCAGTTTCGGCGGCGCGTTGGGACGGTTCACGAGGATGTAAGGTTGGCCGCCGTCTCGAAACGTCTCAAGAACATGGGCGACCGTCAGCAAATACCCTTGGTCGTTGATAAAGAAGGCGTTGCCAAAGAACGTGTAATGGTAGCCGCGCGAGGCGGGAGTCTGATCATCAGGATAAACAACAGGACAAACCGAAGTGATCGCATCCGCGTCGGAAGAAGGGGATGAAGTGGCCGAGTTGGACTGCGCGTTCGTCGCGTGGCTCGCAAGAAGGCTCAGAACGCAGGCTAGCGCGGCTGAGGCGGTTAGCCCGGCGATGACACGGAACACCGCGCTTGCAGACCCTCCACGATTTGCGCTCACCGAGGCTTTGCCTGTCAAGATAGTTTGAAGCTTCACGTCAACAATCCTCGTTTACGGTTACTCGCCTCACTGTGACAAACCGACCTGCGCATGTAAATGGCAGGGAAGGACCGAAAAAGTACAGGTGTGACGGAGTGCGCGACTCCGGTTGGTCTCATCGCCCTGCTCCCGGCGAAAGCGGCGTCGAGCCGCCGCACTCCAAAAAGGGCTTGACAGGCGGGTCGTCTGTGCGGTAATTTCTGTACAGAGAGAAATAACAGAAATGACAGACATTACAAAAACGACGCTTTCGCCTGTGGCGCAGAAGTTTATTTTGCATTGGGGAGAGATGGGCACGCGGTGGGGCATCAACCGCACCGTCGCGCAGGTCCACGCCTTGCTGTTCCTTTCGCCAACACCGGTGCCGGCGGATGAGATCTCCACTACCTTGGCGGTGGCGCGATCGAACGTCAGCACGTGTTTGCGGGAGTTGCAGGGGTGGGGGATTGTGCGCGTAGTGCATGTTTTGGGCGACCGGCGCGACCACTTTGAGTCCATCAAGGATGTTTGGGAGATATTTCGTATCGTGTCGGAGGAGCGGAAGCGGCGGGAGATTGATCCAACGTTGAGAGTGCTGGCGGAGTGCGTAGCGGACTCCAACGCGACACCGCAGGGCGATCCGTATACGCGGGAACGTTTGGAATCGATGCTGGAGTTTCTGACCATCATGACTGGATTGTTTGACGAGGTGCTGCGCATGCCTGCTGCGGCGCTTAAGGGCGTCGGGAAGTTGCGTGGCAAGGTGTTTACGTTGATCGGCAAGAAAGCTGGGTAGAGTTGACGGGTGAGATCGCGGAACTGCTGAAGGTGTTTTCTTAACACAGAGGTCGCAGAGGGCACTGAGAAGAAGGGAAGGCTGACAGACAGGAATGTCTGTCCTACGAAGATGATTTCGTTGGCATCGGAGTTTACGGACGGGAAGGGGCGGCACGCGCGAGGGTGGTTGTT
>Ga0209139_10000561_pt1 | contig 12980 bp, 12 predicted proteins | sample BogFormECP14_OM3_FD_188246 | JGI IMG/M metagenome (GOLD analysis project Ga0209139, IMG submission 188246) | Bog forest soil microbial communities from Calvert Island, British Columbia, Canada - ECP14_OM3 (SPAdes) (version 2) | ecosystem: Environmental > Aquatic > Freshwater > Wetlands > Bog ...
GCGCCACAGTCCGTCGCTTCGACTGCCACCAGAACCTTCAATCCCTGGACCCAGTAATCCGATTGCTCTCCCCGGAAATGCGCGCTCACGGCGCCGTTTGCACCGCTCCATTCTTCAGCGCCCACGCCACAAATCCTTCCGGCGCATTCTTAATCCCAAGAATATTGGCACCCTTAACGCTGCCAATCTCTTTCCACCGCGCATCGCGCAAATCCGCATCATGCAAATCCGCGTTGGACAAATTCGCACGCGATAAATCCGCTCCTCCAAAATCCGCACTGGAAAAATCCCCATCCGGAGCGTCGGCATCCCGCAAGATTGCCCGCACGAAGTTTCCATTGCGAAAGTTCCCGGATTGCATCTCCGCAAAACTAAAGTCCGCCCCCGTAAACTCTCCGTCCCGCGCATCCGCCGCGCTGAAATTCGCCCGCAGCAAATTAGCCTTGTGCAACTTCACGCCGCGCAAAAACGCTCCGGACACATCCACGCCCACCAGCGGCACACCATCGTGATTCAACTCCTGCAGCGCTTCGATGCGCCCGCCGCTTCCGCCCTTCCCTTGCGCGGTATTCATCACCTGCCACATTTGCAGGTGCCGCTGCCGCGCCCGCTCCCCGGACTCCGCAAAATAGAAAATCACCGCCACCAGCACGCCAAAGCTGCTCAAATATTCCAGCGCCTCCAAAAACGCCCAATTACTCAAAAAATAAGCGATCCACTCCAAGCCCCACTCCAGAGCCAAAAACGGCACTGTCCACCTATGCCGCGCCTGCTTCCGACACTCAGTCCACTCGACCGGCCGTTCCCGCCGCTCCCGATACCTCATAGTCCCCTTTCCAATCCCTCGCGCGCAGCACCGGCCCAATCATGTCCAAATCGCTCTGCTCTGAGCCCTCTGCGTCTCTGCGCACTCTGCGTTAAGTCCTTCGCCTTTTGGCCTTTGCCCTTGGTTCTCAGCCCCGCGTCACACATCATTCGAACGCCATTTGCATTCGAATACTACATAGTTATCTGTTGACAGAATTACTAAATCGCGCTATCATCATCCATGATCGCGCATCTCCCCGCCCAAACCCTCCTCCGTTCCTTCCCAGCCAGCTCCTCGCGTGCCACTTATCGCACCCTCGCAAAACGTGTTGTGCACCATCATGCACTCGACAAAAATCCTGATCCTTTCTTTTCAGCGGCTTACACACTCTTTTCAAATCGCAATTCCGTCTATCCCTCGCCTAATCTGGAAGTTACGAACTCTTTGACAAAAGCCCCCGGGGGTGGGGTAGCTCGAAATCTATCCAATAGCAGTCATTGGACTTACAAGTCCAGCAGTTTCGTCGAGGCTTCGCTACACCGCCACCGCCGCCTCCAACTTCCGCGCCTCTTGCCACAGCGCCACGTACGGTTTCAGCTCCCCCATCATCTTCGCGAACTGCGCCAAATCCAGCGACTGCGCCCCATCGCTGATGGCCTTTTCGGGCGCGGGGTGCACCTCCACGATCAATCCATCCGCGCCAATCGCCACCCCCGCGCGAGACAGCGCGGGCACCAGGCTGCGCCGTCCTGTCGCGTGGCTGGGATCCAGAATCACCGGCAGGTGCGTCAATTCCTGCAGCGCCGGAATCGCCGCGATGTCGCAAGTGTTGCGCGTCACCGTTTCAAACGTGCGAATCCCCCGCTCGCACAAAATCACCTCGGGATTTCCGTGCGCCGTAATATATTCCGCGGACATCAACAGTTCTTTTACCGTGCTGCTCAGCCCGCGCTTCAGCAACACCGGCCGGCCGCACTTTCCGAGCGCCTTCAGCAGCACGAAATTCTGCATGTTGCGCGCACCCACCTGCATCACGTCGGCATATTCCGCGATCAATTCCACGTCGCGGTCGCTCATCACTTCCGTGACAATTCCAAGCCCCGTCGCTTTTTTCGCTTTCTGCAGCAACTTCAATCCTTCTTCTTCCATCCCCTGGAAGTCGTACGGCGAAGTACGCGGCTTGAACGCGCCGCCGCGCAGCAATTTCGCGCCGGCCTTGGCCACGCCTTCGGCGCTCTGCATAATTTGCTTCTCGGATTCCACCGAACACGGCCCGGCAATCACCACAAAATCGTCGCCGCCAAATTCCGCGCCCGTCACTCCATCGATCTTGATACGCGTTTTCCCGGTGCGGAATTCCTTGCTCACGAATTTGTACGGCGCGGAAATGCGCACCACTTTTTCCACCTGCGGCATGGCCTCCACGGACTCGAAACAGGCGGTCACGTCACCGACGCCCACCACGCCGATCACCACGCGCTCTTCCCCTTCGATCGAATGCACCTTGTACCCAAAAAATTCCACCTGCTTGCGCACCTCGTCGATGGCTTCGCGCGTCGCATGCAGCTTCATGGAAATAATCATCGTCGTTTACCTGCCCTTCGCTGGATACCAGAAATCCTCGTCGCTGCTTCGGCCCCAAAAACAAAAAAGCCCACTCTTTGCGAGTGGGCTGAAGTCTCTTACCGCGTTTGCTTACAACTGCGCCCCTCGCACGAATGTGTGTGGCCTGCTAAACCGATACGCAAACCAGCGCGTCGCGATTCGAGTGGCGGTCATGTTGGACGTGCTCATCATAGCCGTGATTGTGAGCCTCTTCTTTTGGCGCCTTCGGCGGCGCGGGCTAGTGTATTTCGTCTCGCACTCAATGACAACTGGATTTTATCGCGCGCCCTTTGCGCCGGGAGAATTTGCAGCGGCGCGCGCAGCGAAACGAGGCTAGTACAGCAGCACGGCGAAACGAAAATGCGTGAAGCCGCTGCCGTCGTCCGGCGGCGAGCAGGCGCCCACGGCGGCGGCGTGGTATTTGCCGCTGGCCAGCGATTTTTGCAAACGGTCCGGCAGCTGGCTCAAATCGGACGACTCAAAACGCACTACCGAGGCCGGCTTGCCCGCGTAACCGCTAGGCATTTGACACGTTTTGCGCGCATCGCTCCATTGCGTGCGGCTGGGATCGTCCGCGGTGCGCACTCCGGTGGATTCGATCAGCGCGCGAATTTTCTCTTCCTGCTGAGTGAGCGTTGCCTTCTCAGTCGCCAGCGCAAAATCCTGCACCGCGTACACCCCTTTGTTTCCGGGAATCGTGGCGATGCCTACGGCGGTGAGCTGCGGATCGAGAATATTCGCGCGGTGCGGCGGCGAATGCATCCATTCGTAATGAATTTCCTCGGCCGTGGGCGCCACCGCCACGTTTTCTGCGGCGACGGAAAATCCCACACCGGCTTGCTGCAGACGTTGCTGCAGGGTGGGTTCCCCCGGGAACTGATGGGAAAGATCCTCGTGCTGCACCATCAAGGCGCAGTGCGTGCGCGCGGCGGCCGCCAATTCCGCGTCCCAGCGCAGCGCCTGCAAACCAGCCAACACGCGCGATTCATTGAGCTGATCAAAAAGAAGTTTTTCAGCGCCAGACAGTACATCCGAAGAAGGCCGTTCGGTAGCAGAAATGGGCGTGTGGCGATAACGCGGCTGCGTGTCTTGCGCCGAGGGAGGCCGGTTTGGATCGCCGCTGGACTGCGCGGTGATGGACGAAACGGAATCCCGCGCGCTACCTGCGGCGGAGAATATCGTGAACGCGGCCACCATGGCCACCACGGCGACGACAAGAATCGAGACAGCAGACAATGCGGTGGGCAAAGGTTTCAGCACGGCGAGATGGCTCCCAGGCAACGGAGAAAAATAGCTGCCACTAGGTAAACACGATTGCGCTCGGAGAGTTTTGGAAAAATTAGAACGAGTTGCTTATGAGTTGCTTACCCGCGAACCCGCACGGCGCTGAAGCTCAAAATCACGTGACCGCCGTTGGTGGGGCGGCCGAAGCTGAGCATCGGGCGGAAGCTGGAGAACATGAGAATCTGGTCGAGCTGGTGGCACGTTTGCGGGGTGGCCGGGCCGGAAAGAATCTGGTAGCCATCAAACTGGCCTTTGGCGTTCACGCTGACGTCCACGAGCAATCCATGGGGCATGGACGTATCGTTGTCACTGGATTCCGGCGCCCAGGTTTCGGGATAGTCCGCCAGGGTAAGCAGTTCGGCGGGTCGCATCAGGTTGATGGTGGTCGTGTCGCTCTCCACCGCTCGCACCGTCAGGCCCGGAGCAATCATTTGGAAAACTAAAGCAAAAACCACCACGGCGGTGAACAATCCGCCGGTGGCCGGAAGCGTGAGCGGACGCGCGACGTTGTCCAAAAGAACTTCCGCGCGGTCGCGGACTTTGCTCAGCCGGCCGCGCCAGGTTTGCGTCGGCTCAATTTGCGCGGCAGCTACTTTGATGCGCACCGCCAAATCCGGCGGCGGAAGATTCACGGGAACGCGGGAAAGCAAAACCGCGAGTTTGCGGAAACGTTCGAGTTCGGCGCGGCAGGCGACACAGCCTTCCAGATGCCCGCGGATCCGCACGCGTTCTTGAATATGCGCGGCGCCGGAAACGGCGTCGTCGAGATATCCGGCGAGTTTATGCTGCACAGTTTTGCACTTCATTGGGAACGCTCGGTTGCGGTGCTGTTCCGCAGGGATGCCCGCGAAGAATCTTGTTGCGTGCCGGAATCGCCGGATAAAAATGCGCCGGCGCTCGAAAGCGCATCGGAAAATGCCGCCTGATGGCCGGCTGCCAAGTCCTGCAAAAGTCCGCTTTGAAATGCCGAAGTATGCGGCTGCGAAAGAACCGGCCGCGCGCGTCGATGGGCCTCGCGATCGCCGAGCAGCGGTTCAAGAATTTCGCGCAGTGCGCGGCGTCCGCGCAGGATGCGGGATTTCACAGTTCCCACACTGCATTCGAGAACTTCGGCAACTTCTTCGTAGCTGAGCCCTTCCAAATCGCGCAAAATCACCGCGCTGCGAAAGACGTCGGGAACCTGATGCAGGGCGTGCTGCACGGCGTGCTGAATCTCGCGCGTGGCCAGTTGCTCAAAAGGCGAAGCGCCAAGATCTTCGACATCGATGTGCGCGTGGCCTTCCTCGGGTTCGGCGTCGATGGAGACGTTTTTCCGCAGGTGACGCTTGAACCAGCGGCGATGATTCAAAGCTTCGCGAATGGCGATGCGATACAGCCAGGTCTTCAGCGAACTGCCGCTGCGAAAACCGCGAATGCCGCGAAAGGCTTTGAGAAAGACTTCCTGGGTGGTATCGGCGGCGTCGGCCACATCTCCGAGCATGCCAAGAACGAGGTTATAGACCGGTCCATGATAATGGGTGACCAGCCAGTCAAATGCCGTTTCCGAGCCGGCCTGCAGCTCGACGACAAGTTCGGCTTCATCGCGGCCCCACGAGAGGGCGCTAGCCCAATTGGACACTGCCGGCCTTTCCGGCCCGCGCCGCAGCGACTGCTTACCTCGGCGACTTCGAGCCCTGCCGCTCTACTTTCTTAGACACCGGCTTCGCCGTAGAAGTTTCCCGGCCAGGCACCGAAAATCGGCACCGAAAGGAAGATTTTGGCACTCTGGCCCTGCGGGGGCAAGAGTACTACCAGGCCATGGCAAACGCAAAAACGGCAATCCAGCGAGAATGCCCGTGCCGCGCGCCGATCATTGTGTGGGCACCGATTCTCGAATGAACTCCCAATTGTGGTTCATAATGTAGTATTATAGGAGTGTTTTAGGATACAAAGGGGATTAGCCGGCGATGGTCGCAAAAACGAAAGCAATTCGGAAAACGCCCCTAGCCGGGCGAACTGCCCGCAAGTCAAAGTTTCAAGCCGATTTGGCGCCTGTCGAAGATCGCATGATGCGCGGATTGAAAGAGGAGTTGCAGCTTAGCAGCAACACGGACTTTCTTTCTGACGCCCTGGCGTTGTTCCGTTGGGCGGTATGGGAACGGAAACGCGGCAATCGCATTTTTAGTGAAACGGAAGCGGGCGAGCGAAAGGAACTGGTGTTTCCGCGTCTCGAACGCGTGGCGCCGGAACTTGCGCTTCCGCGCGTGGAGATGGCTTGGACGCCACGCGAGCTTGAGAGTCTAGCGGAGCTGGCATCGCGAGAACCCGCCCATCCCACGGATGCGCTTATCCGGGCCCTGAGAGGCTGAGTGGCGGTTGTGATCCGCCGTCTCGAGGAGCAGGACGAAGCCGCGGGCTTCGACTGTGGCGACGAAGCGCTCAACAATTATCTGCAGCGGCATGCCTGGGCGAACCAGCAGAAAAGCTCGATTGGGGTGACGTACGTAGCGATCGATGATGCGGCTCCGCGGAGCGCGATTGGATATTTCACGCTGGCGACGGCGAGCGCGGCGCGAAACAGCTTCCCTAAGAAATATGTTCGCGGGCTTCCCTCATACGACTTGCCGCTCATTTTGCTGGCGCGGCTTGCGGTAGACCAGCGATTCGCAGGGAAAGGGCTTGGACATGCTCTTATTTCCGAAGCCTTCAAGATCGCACTGCGAGTTGCTGATGACGTGGGGTGCCGCGGTGTCGTGACAGATGCGTACCGGGACCGGATCAATTGGTACGCACGTTATGGTTTCATTGCTCTGGAGGGCGCCGCCGAGAATGGCCCGCAGCGGATGTTTCTCGATATACGCACGATTCGCATGGCGCTCAAGAGTACACGGTAGTCGTCCGTGCGCACTCCGACGGGTGGGAAGCGGGCTGGGGCGTGTTACAATGCCGGGCTTGGGACTGAGAAGGTACGAGTATGTCTGAGGCGATTCCAACACCAGCGGTGGGTGAAGCAGTGCTCGAGGTAGTGTCACCGGACGGGGCGCGGAGGTACGCGCGGGTGGTGCAGAGCCCGTTCTTGATCGGGCGCGGCGCGGAGACGGGCAACCACCTGCAGCTTTCCGACCGGCGCATTTCGCGCGAGTGCGCGGCGATCATCATTGAGAGCAACAAGTTTCATCTGGAAGATCGCGGGCAGCGGCGTGGGCTGTACGTCAACAACGAAAAAGTGGAAAGCCGGGAATTGCAGGACGGCGACATCATTACGTTTGGGCTGGAAGATTCGTACGAGATTGTTTTCCGCTCGTCGTCGGGCTCCAACGAAGAAGACCTGCCGCATTTACTCACACGCATCGAGCACATCACCAGTTCGGAACCCGGCAGCGGTGGACTGCGCAAATTAAACATGCTGCTCGAAGCCACCACGCTGCTGCATTCGCAGCTGCCGCTCGATTCCGTGCTGGGAACGATGCTAGACCACGCCGTGTCCGTTACCGACGCGGACCGCGGGCTTTTGCTGGAGGCGGACGCCGCGGGAAAATTGCAAGTACGCTTTGCGCGGCGCGCCGGCGGGATGCGGTTGCCGCCGGAAAGTTTGACGCCGAGCCAGACGGCCATTCAATTGGCGCTGCGCCAGGGCAGCCCGGTGATTACCGAAGATGTGGCGCAGGCCGATATGGACCTGCAGATTGCGCAGAGCGTGGTGACGCAACGGCTGCGCTCGGTGGTGGTGATCCCGCTGTACGCGATGTCTCGCGCAAATACCGACCAGTCCATGGCGGACATCAAGCGCGGACAATTTTTGGGAGTGATCTATCTGGATTCGCGGCGGCCGGCGGCGTTTTCGAAGCTAGACCGGCAGATTCTGGATGCGCTGGCAGCGGACGCGGCAAGCATTTTGGACAACGCGCGGCTGGTGGAGCGGGAACGCGAACGGCAGCGCATGGAACAGGAAATTAATATCGCGCGGGACATTCAGCAGGCGCTTTTGCCGCGCGATTTTCGCGAATATCCGCATCTTTCGGTGACGGGGATTAATTTTCCGTGCTTGTCGGTGGGAGGAGATTACTTTGATGTGTTCCCCCTGAGCGACAATCGCACGGCATTTTTGATCGCGGACGTTTCGGGCAAAGGATTGGGCGCGGCGCTGCTGACCACGATGTTGCAAGGCGCGCTTTCGGCGATGACGCTGGGGACAGATCCGGCGCTGGTGTTCAATCACGTGAACAAGTTCTTGTGCAGCCACGCGGAAATTGGACGCTACGCGACGATGTTTTTTGGGATTTTGGATCAGAGCGGGCACTTGGAATTTATCAATGCCGGTCATCCTTCGCCGATTTTGCTGCGGGGCGGCGTCGCGGAGGAAGCGTTTGCGGAAGGATCGTTTCCGGTGGGACTGGTTCCCGAGGCGGAGTACACCGCGGTGTGCTTGAAGCTGGAACCGGGCGACACCATGGTGCTGTTTAGCGACGGCGTAACCGAGGCGATGGATCCGGCGGAAGAACTATACGGCGTGCCGCGGCTGCGGGAATTGTTGAATGGGCGGCTGGAATGTCCGCTGGAGGATTTGCAGAAGTGCGTGCTGGAATCGGTGGAGACGTTCACGCGCGGAGCGAGCCAGGCGGACGATTTGACGCTGCTCATTGTCCGTTATCGCGCTACGGCGGCGAAATCGGGGCAAGACACCGATACGAATTTGCCGGCGACGGACTCGGCTTCGCTTACGGTGTAACTAGGCAACTTCGCCGCCCCTGAAAGTGCAATGGGTGGCGTTTCGCTGCGAGGGTTGGCAGCCGTTCCGGCATGGAAGAAGTGGCGAGTGACGAGCAAAGGCAGCAGCAAAACGTTTTGCGCTCCCCTTTCATCGAATGATCTGTTTCATAAACTCAAGAAGCTAGCGTGACAATCACTGGGCCTAACAAACCCTGGAGGAATCTTTAATGAGCCGCCTTGATGTGAGCATCAAGACTCGCGACGGAGTTTGCCCGGCATCGATTTTTACGCCTGGCGATACCGGCGGGCCTTGGCCTGCGGTGATTTTTTTCATGGACGGTTTTGGAATTCGACCGACGATGTGGGAGATGGGCCAGCGGCTGGCGGATGGCGGCTACTTGGTGTTGTTGCCGGATCTTTATTACCGGATCGGAGGCTATCCGGCGATGGTTCCTTCGGAAGTTGTGGCGGATCCGAAATCCATGGCGGAGTTTAGGAAATTGGTGAGCGGCCTCGATCGCGACCAGAAGATTGCCGACGCTGGGGCGTTCGTGGAGTTTTTGACGGCGCGTTCCGATGTGAAGAGAGAGCGATTTGGCGCGACGGGTTATTGTTTGGGCGGCAATATTGCGCTGACGGCGGCTGGAGGCCTGCCGGGAAGATTCGCGGCGGTGGCTTCGTTTCATGGAGGGGGTTTGGTTACCGACAAACCGGATAGTCCGCATCTATTTGTGAAAAATATCAGCGGTCGCGTGTATGTGGCGGGGGCGATCGAGGACCGGTCGTTTAGCGACGAGCAGAAACAGCTTCTTGAAGGGGCGTTGACGCAGGCCGGGGTGGAGCATTTGGTCGAGACTTATCCGGCGCGGCATGGCTTTGCGGTGCCGGATTCGCCGGTTTTTGATGGCGAGGCAGCCGAGCGGCATTGGGCGGCGTTAACCAAACTTTTTGACGAGGCGTTTACGCGGAGTCGATGAGGAATTCGCTGGCTAAGCACGATGATGCCAGCGTGATTGGCGACGAGGCGCCCGCCTCGGAAGGCGGCCGCTACAAATTACAGGTCGCGGAGGGCTTGGGCGACTGGGAGGCGCGCGGCGCGGATGGCGGGAAACATTCCGCCAAGGATACCCATAATGAGCGCGAAAAGGACGCCCATGAGCAGCAGGTCTAGGGTTATTTTGAAGGCGAAGGCCAGGTTCGAGAAAGTTTGGAAGTTCATGGTGCTGGTGGTCAGGCCGTTGAGCGGGAGGACGGCCAGGCAGCCTAATACGCCGCCGACGAAGGAGATTAATAAAGCTTCAAAGAGGAACGAGAGGATCACGTTCCAACTGGAGAAGCCCAGGGCGCGCATGGTGGCAATTTCGCGGCCGCGTTCGGCGACGGCGGAATACATGGTGTTGAGCGCGCCGAAAACGGCGCCGATGGCCATAACCGCGGCGACCATGCCGCCGAGGACGGTAATCAACGTGGTCATCACAGTAGACTGCTTGGCGTAATAGTCAATTTCCCGTGTGACGTCGAGATTTAGGCGTGGATCGGCCACGATAGCGTCCTTGAACTGCTGGAAGTCGGCAGGCGACGTAAGATGGACGGTGACGGACTGGAAGATATTGTCTGGACGCTTGAGAACATCATTGAGAATTTTAGAATCACACCAAACTTCGGAGTCAAACGCCGAGCCGCCAGCATCGAAGACGCCGACAACCTTCCAATTGCCGCCACCAAAAGCGACATCGTCTCCAAGCTTGAGACCGGCGTAGGTCTTAGCGGCATTTTTGCCGATAACTAATTCCGAGAGGCCCGGTTGGAACATGCGGCCCTGCTCCATTTTAACGAAAGTGCGAATACGCAATACGTTTGGCGAGACACCGCGCACCTGGACGTTGGCATCGGTGCCAGTGGTGATCAGCGGAAAAGGTATAACGCCGACAACTTCCTGAGTGATGAGCGGGCCAGCGCCATCGCGTGCGATCCCGGGCGCGTCTTGCACGATTTTTACCGAGTCAAGAGTGACGCCGCCCATCATTTCCGAAGGCGAGCCGGCCCGCAGAAGAAGGGCGTTGCCGGGTGATCCGGAAGCCACCAAGGTGGCCTTGAAACCGTGAGCCAAAGAAAGCATGGCGACAAAAACACCTACGGTGCCGGCGATGCCGAGGACGGCAACGATCGTGGAGGTCCAGCGAGCGCGGATGCTGCGGAAATTGTACGAAACCGGAACGTTGCCGATCAGAGGCGCCAACAAACCGGCGATTATGCCGGCAATGGACACCAGTACGATGACGGCCAAGAGGGTGACGAGAAATCCAAAAAAAAGTTTAGCGCCCAAGCTCAGACCCTCCTAAGGGCATTTACCACGCGCATGCGCATGGCGCTTATGCCCGGCAATAGACCACTGATAAGCCCGACGAGAATGGCGGTTACTAAACCTGTCACCAACACAGAACGATCGAGAATCAGGCGAGGGAGCAAACCGTTCAAGGCTTTACTAAGAACCGGAACCGTGAATACGGCGAGTCCGAGCCCAAGCGCTGCGCCACCCAGAGCAATGACGAGCGATTCACCCAAGACGAAAAAAAGCACGGTAAGGTCCGAGAAGCCGATGGCTTTGAGAACGCCAAGTTCTCCGATGCGTTCGCGGACGGAGATGGCCATGGTGTTGCCGGTGACCAGGAGCAGGGTTAGAAAGACGACTGTGCCAATGGCCAGAATAAGAAAGCTGATGTTGCCGGTTTGCTTGGCCCAACTCGCCTGGAAAGCGGATTCGGTCTGCGTCCTGGTCTCGAATGGCGAGTTGGCAAACTCATCGTCGATGGTCTTGGCCACGCGCACCGAGTCATCAACGCTTTTGACCCGCAGGACGTACCAGCCGGTCCGACCTTTGTCGCGGTCTGGAACTCTTTCCTCGAAATAGTCCCACTGAAACCAAAATTGCGTTTCATCATCCTGCGCACGGGCCCCGTGATAAATGCCATCAAGATTGAACTCCCAGCTGCCGCCTCCGTACAGGGTGGTTTTGATGGGAATACGGTCACCAATTTTCCAGTGGAAGCGTTCGGCAGTTTCCGCGCCGGCGATGGCGCCTTGCCGGTCCTTCAGGAACGCGTTCCACTGATCCTCTGGAACGATTAGTTCAGGATAGACTTGGCGCTGATTCTCCGGATCGATGACGAACTGCGGGAAGAAATTTTTCTCGTCTTGATAGACGCCGCCAAACCAATTGTTGTGGGTGACGTACGTAACGCCGGGAATGCGTAGGATCTTGTCGCGATAGGAAAGCGGTATCGGGTTGATGATCGACGTACGGTTAATGATCACCAGACGGTCGGCGCCAGCGACGTCCATACCGCGATTGAAAGCGTCTTTCACCACGCCGAGAAAGGCGAAGAGAAAGAGCGCTACGGCGAAGGAACCCAGCGTGAGCGCCAAGCGAATTTTTTTGCGAAAGAGATTGGCGAGAATCAGGCGGCTGTATTTCATGCGTGGCTCCCTACGGCCATCCCTTCCACGAGCACACCTTTGTTAAGGTGCAGCGTGGCGGCGGCGCGGTCCGCGGCGGCGGGATCGTGCGTCACCATGAGGATGGTCTTGTGATACTCGTTGCACAGCGTGGTGAGAAGATTCAGGATTTCGTCGGCGCTCTTGCGGTCCAGGTCGCCGGTGGGCTCGTCGCACAGCAGGAATGTGGGATCGGCAACGATGGCGCGGGCGATGGCCACGCGCTGTTCTTGTCCGCCAGAGAGCTGGCGCGGGTAATGGTGCATGCGATCGAGCAGGCCGACGACGCCAAGGGCGGTTTCCACATGCTTGCGGCGGTCGGCTTTGGAAAGTTTGGTGAGCAACAGCGGGAGTTCCACGTTTTGAAACGCGGTGAGCACCGGAATCAGGTTGTACATCTGAAAGATGAAGCCGACGTGCCGGGCGCGCCAACTGGTGAGCTTGCCGCCGGACATGCTGGTGACTTCGTCGCCATCGACAGTAATGCTGCCGCGCGAGGGGACGTCGAGGCCGCCGAGAAGATTGAGCAGCGTGGTTTTGCCGGAGCCGCTGGGGCCCATGAAGGCCACGAATTCGCCTTTGCTGACGTCGAGATTCAAGCCCTGCAGGACGTGAATCTCTTCGCCGCCGCGACGATACGTTTTGTCGAGGCCACGCACCTGGATGAGGCTGCCTGCCGCACCGCTGCCGTCTACTTTCACCATTGTGAAGGGGCTCCTATTTTTTAATCTCGACGGCTTGACCGTCTTTCAGCGTATCTGGTGGCTTAACGATGACCGAGTCGCCGGGCGCAAGACCGGCGAGAATCTCCACATCGGTGCCGCGTGTACCGCCGACCTTTACCGCGCGACGCTCGGCATGATCACTCTTGACCAGATAGACGACTTTTTGGTCTCCATCCGTGCGGATCGCTTCTTGCGAGACCAGCGCAACCGGAACAGGGGCACCAGCGATGGGCTTCTCTTCGTCGCCCAGGAAGGTCACCTTCACGCCCATGTCCGGAAGAATGCGTGGATCGAGTTTGATAAACGAAATGCGCACCTTAACCGTGGCCTTTTGCCGATCCGCCGTCGGGATCACCGTACGCACTTTGCAGGGG
>Ga0209139_10000563_pt1 | contig 12966 bp, 13 predicted proteins | sample BogFormECP14_OM3_FD_188246 | JGI IMG/M metagenome (GOLD analysis project Ga0209139, IMG submission 188246) | Bog forest soil microbial communities from Calvert Island, British Columbia, Canada - ECP14_OM3 (SPAdes) (version 2) | ecosystem: Environmental > Aquatic > Freshwater > Wetlands > Bog ...
TTTGATGGCAAATATCGCTGGATCGTTGATTATGGAGTCCCGCGGTTTGATCCTGACGGCACTTTCTGCGGTTACATCGGCTCGTGTATCGACATCACTGACCGTAAGTTTCGCGAACTGTCTCTCCAGGAATTAGGTGGCCGCTTGATTACCGCGCAGGAAGAAGAGCGCACCCGCATCGCCACGGAGTTGAAAGAGGATTTGAGTCAGCGGATGGCGCTGGTCCTGATCGATCTCGATCTGCTCGCACGCCACGTGCCCCAGCTTTCCTCGCACGTCAGAAAGCAGCTGGAGAATATATCGGGGGCCATCAGGAGCCTCACGTCGGACATCGACGACATTTCTCATCGCCTTCACCCTACCGTGTTGGAGATCTTACGTTTGGAAACCGTCGTAAAGGGCTTGTGCGCTGAATTTTCCAAGCAGCACGGTCTCCAGGTTCGATTCGTTCCTGAGGACATCCCCGCCGAGGTCCCTCCAGACGTCACATTGTGTATTTTTCGGATAGTGCAGGAAACCTTGGGCAACATCGTCGAGCACAGCGGCGCGCCGGAAGCTATCGTCGAGCTATCTGGCCGTTCGGGCGCGCTCGATCTTTCCATCTCGGACAGCGGCTCCGGATTTGACGTTGACTCTATGAACGCGCGAACCGGGCTCGGCTTACCCAGTATTCGCGAGCGTGCGCGTCTCGTTGGCGGCACCTTTGCGATCGAATCACAGCCCTCAAAAGGCACACGCATCACGGTTCGTATTCAGTTGTCCCGGTCCGGCGTCGGGCTCGACTCTGATCAAACAGCGCGCGAGCCTAAGACCTAGAAGCCCGCTGACGGCGAACCGGCGGGCGGCCCTACCTCGGGCTGCCCGCCTTGCGGATATAAATCTGTCCCTGGAAATTCGTGAACTGATACTCCGGCCCGCCGCCGTTGATCGTTCCGTGCACGGTCTTGTCGATCTTCACGCGGTACTTGCCGCCCTTCCCGCGCCCATCTTCCACTTCCTGCTTCGGTGCTGAGGCCTGCATTTGCACATCAAAGTCGCTGAACACATCGCCGCGATCGGAGCGAATGCTCACATTCGCTTTGATGTCGGCAGGGAACGTCACGTCGATGTCGCCATTCAGCGAACTGAACGCCATGGGTTTCTGCGAACTCACCTTAACGAACGTGGCATGCACGTGCTCGTTCAACGCGTGCGCCACGGCACTTCCGGAAACATTGTTGAGTGTGACCGCGCCGTTGACGTCGTCCACATCAATTTCGCCGTCCACTCCTGTCACCACGATGTCTCCGTCGTTCACCGCGCGCAGTTTCACCGAGGCATGCACCGGCACTGAAATGGTCAGGTCAATCGTCCGCGCATAAGATTCCGTGCTGATCCGCACTTCGTTGCTTTCTTCTTCCACGGACAAGCCCGTCGTCGAGATGTTTATACGCTTCGGTCCGCCCGATTGTCTTTCGTGCTCCTCATTCCTCGTGCGCGCTTCCACGATCACTTCTTTGCCCTCATAAGCCTTCACGGTGATGCCACCATTCACCATACTGGCCTTGATGAACGCCGGGCGCGAGGGGTCGCTCAGGTTCACCGCGATGCGGTCGGGCCCGTTCTGCGCCCCAGCTTGCGGCGCGAGCAACGCCACGCCCGCGAATGTCGCCGCTGCCACTAATGTTCGAATCGAATACGCTTGGTTATTCATGATTTTCGAGAATGCGAATGTCTCCATTTAGATTTTCCATCTGAATCTCAGGCCCGCCTGCACCTACGCGTACTTCCGTGAAGCGGTCCGCCTTGTAAACCATCTTTCCGCCGCGCCGCTCTTCCTGAATCGCGTGCACCGGCATCGTGGTCACCGGGAAATCGCTATAGATGCCGCCGTTGAACGTCTTGAAGCGAAAGTCCGCCGATAAATCGTGGGCAAACCGCAGCTCCACGGCGCCGTTTACCGTCTTGAATTCGGAAGCTTCCCGTGGATTCTGCCGGAACGAAACCTTCACCGGCCCGTTCACGGTTGTCGCCTTCCCCGAACCTGCGACATTCTCCATCTCGATGTCTCCGTTGACGTTGCGCAAGATAAAATTCCCGTTGATGTTGCTTACCTTTACGCGCCCCTCGTTCACGGTCTTTGCCTTGACGTCCATATCGCGCGGCACGTGCACCTGAAAGTCCATCTTCACGCGGTAGCCGTCGTCGTCCCGCGAACGGCGGCAATCGTCGCACTGGCATCGAAACGGCCCATTCACGTAAAGCTTCAGCGCGCCCTCGTCCTGCGTGATGTCCAGCGTGACTTCCTTCTTCGCCAGCTCCAGCTTTTCTTTCGATTCCGCGCTCGTCGTCCTGTTGACCGTCAGTTCCACTTTGTCCGTCGTGTCCGCAACGACTTCAATCGATCCCCAAATGTTGTCGATCTCGAGAGACTTGCGTCCCGCTCCGCCCAACGTGAACGACTTCTGAATCTTTTCCTGGTCATGCACACCGAAGTAGCGATCATCGTCATCGCGCCCGCTTGCCAGCACGGTTTGCAGTCTCACCATCGAGTAAAGCGCCTTCGCAATGCTCGTCCGCGAGCGCGCACCCTGCATCTTGCTCGCTGGAATCGCCGGCAAAAGTAGCGCTGCCGCCGCGTACACCGCCAAAATTGCCAACAAAGTTCTTTTTCGCACGCGCCCCTCCCTAATTCAACCTGCTGATGGCCCAATCCGCACGCTGCCTCACCGTCGGATTCAAATTCGGCGTCTGCACAAAACTCCGCAACCGCTGCGCGGCATCCGGATCCCGCCACTCCACCATCAAATCGATCAGCGCCACCTGGACCAGCGGCGACTGCTGCTCCTGCAACGCATCCACCACGCCCTTGTGAACCTGCGGCTGCCCGCCGTGCCGGCTCAAAGCATCGAGCGCCGCCAGCCGCACATCCACGCTCCCGTCAAAACGCAAAGTGTGTACCAGCGCCGACATCACCTGCGGATCAAGCTGATCCTCCCGCCGGCTGTAGCTCACCGCCTGAAGCCGCTCGCCCGCCGACTGCTGCTGCAACATCGACAGCACCACCATCTGCCGCATGTTCGTCAACTCGCTGTGCATCGCCGCAATTTCGTCGCGGTCCGTCGCTGATGTGTGCGTCGTCTTGCTTCCAAAATAATTCCCTGCAAAAATTCCGATCAGGAGCAGCGCGGTACTCCACGCCACCGCGCCAACCGGCGAACGCAGCCAACTCCACAGCGATACCCGCTTCTCCCGTTCAACCGCCCCTGACGCCTTATCACTCCGCCCCGTCTGGTACGCCTGCAGCATCGCTTCGAACCGCTCGCGTGCATCCGTGCTCGGCTTCTCCACAGGCAGCAGCGACAACTTCTTCCAGATCGCCACGTCTTCGCGGCAATCCGCGCACTCCGCGATATGCCCTTCCACCAACGCGTCCTGCTCAACCTTCAGACTTCCCTGCAAATAGTCCGGCAGGAGTTCTCCGATTTCTTCACATTTCATTTCCGGCCCTCCGGGGAAGAATCGTTTTCACCACCGCAGGCCCCGCCTCCCGTGGCGCAAGCCCGCGTTCCAACTGCTTGAAAACCTGTCGCAACTCCTGAATCGCCCGGTGAATCCGCGTCTTCACCGTCCCCAGCTCGCATCCCAAAAGCTGCGCAATCTCTTCGTACTTCAGTTCCTGAAACCGGCTCAAAATCAAAATCTCTCTCTTCTCTTCCGGCATCTGCATCAACGCGCGATGCAAAAGCTCCGTCTGCTCGGTCTGCTGCGCCGAATCTTTCGGCATCACCGGCGCCACCATCTCCGGCTCAAACGTGATGTGTCTCGGCGTCTTTCGGTAGTGATCCACGCGCGCATTCCTCGCAATCTGGTAAATCCACGCCCGAAACGGCGTCCCCGGCTCATAGCTCAGCCGGTACTTCAAAATCCGCAAAAACACTTCCTGCACCAAATCGTCGCTCAGCGTCCGGTCGCCGGTCAGCTTCGCGTAAAAGTTAAAAAGCGGCGAGTGATAACGGTCGAACAACACCCCCAGCGTTTCGCCCGATCCATTGCGCACTTCGAGCATCAAATCCTCGTCTGGAGCCAACTTCATCGCCTGGTCATTCCCGTTTAGGCCGCCACCGCTCTTCCGCATCGGCCATTCCAGCTCTTCCAACCATGATTACCGCAAATCCCAGAAAAGGTTACACCCCAGCCCCGCCTCCCGCCATTGTAGGGGCGCAGCACGCTGCGTCCCAGCGTGCCTGGACCTATTGATTACACGTCTTTGGGCTTCAGCACGAGCCTGGGCACTACGGTCAGGGTTTTCTTAGAGTAAGCAGGAGAAACAGAGCAGAACGCGAGTAAACAAGTGAAAAAGACCACGGAGATCAAAAACGCGGGCGAAAGACAGGAAAGGAAAAGTATATGCCACGAGTCGTATCCTCGGCCCTAGCAAGACCGCAGAGCCGCGACCAAGGCCAGGTTAGCCTGCAACCGCCGGTCGATCTGGACGGCCGCATAGCGCGCGCAGGTTACGCGCTCGCGCTCGCACCATTCCGCCAAGGCGGGCAGGCGCACACCAGAAAGGGCGGCAAGCCCTTCGACAATCCGGTAATAAGCCCGCACCGGGCCCAACCCACCGCTGCCAGCGCCTAATTCGGGCGTCAACTCGTGCAAACCAGCCAATTTCTCGAAGTCTTGACCGTTCATGCGTGCGGCATCGAGACTAGCCGCGGCCAAAACCCGCTCAGAAACCGGCTGCGCAGCCACCCCTGCCAAGATCGCCCGCCAGTAGTAGAGGGCAAACTGCGAAAGCGCGACAATCGAGATCACGAGTAGCATAGCGGCGAACATCCTCAGTAGCCTCTGCCCACATTCTGCCCGCCATACCCGTCAGCTCCAATAGCCCGCCAGTACCAGCCCCCTAGAACTCTGTGAATATCCATGTAACTTACTTTTAATCAATGACTTACGGACGTTCCGGCGCCACGCCACTCGCAGTCAGCTCTCTCGTATCTACTTTGCACCCCAGCTTATGCTCGTCTCGGGGAACTTCTTTGGATCGAACAGCGCCGGGTCAACCTTCGCGGTCGCCGAGATATCGAAGTAATCTTCGTTAAACCTGTTCTTGCCATCGGTATAGAACTCGACCCTCGCGGAGATCCAGCCCTTCTCGAGTTTCTGGTAGCCTTTGAAGCGGTTGTCCTCGATCTTCGAGGCATCGCGCGAATCCGGCTGGATCAATCTCACAAATAACAGGCGCTTCTTTTCGACCCAGAACTGTTTCGATTTTAAATCGCCCTTGGCCGCGCCAACCACGAAGCAATCCTCCCCGTCCCAATGCTCTTCGTGAATTTGCGATAAATCAAATCCCTCGATTTTGGCTTCCTCAATGGTCTTGCTCGCGTCCTGGCGGTACACATCGAATCCCAGGACCAGCAGCATATGAACGTAGTGTTGGGTGCCCAGGGACTTGCCCTTTTGAAACCTCGTCAGCGTGTTGTTGTCAAAGATCAAGCCGTTGCGCTCGCTCGACGGGCCGATGTTGATCCGCAGTTTTCCGGGCAGCAACAACGCTTCATCCCAGACTTCTGTCTTGCTCGTGCCGTCCGGCTGGATCGTGATGGCGTTCTCTTTGAACACCACCGATTCGTACCACGTGTCCTTGTAACGGTCATGCATCGCGGTCAAGAGCGCCCCGCCATCGCGAATTTCCTGCGCTCCGGCTGGCAACACCGCCGCAAAGCAAAGAGCCAAACAAACAAGACAGCTTCGCAGCCTCATGGTCACCTCGAACGTTCGCCGGGCAGCATCTCACGGATTTCCCTCTTATGTAACCCGCCTATCGCCCTCGCCTCTTGATGGACGCATTAGCCTTGCCCTGTAGTCAGCGTTGCGTCACTGCCGCCCTACTTCTTCACTTCTCCACCGCGCTGGTATGGTCATGAACAATCTTCCAGCCATCAGGGAAGCGCTGCCACACCAGCGAGAACACGCCGCCGACATCTCCTTTGTCGCGCTTGAGGTGCCAGTTGCCCAGGACCAACGCGGCGTCTCGCCCCAGCCAGTGAAACTCCAGACTCGAGAAGTCGAGCTGCCCCATTGCGGCGCGGTCCGGATAGTTCTTTTTGTACCGCGCCATCACGCCGTCCCACCCGCGCGAGACTCCGTTGCTACCGGAAAACGTCAGCTCCGGCGAATGCCAGTAGCCCACCAGGAACGCATCCACATCTCCGCGATTCCACGCTGCTTGCTGCGCGTTCAGCACCGCCGTGATCGCTTCGCGATCCGCTTCGCGCATTTCGGCGGCTTTCGTCTGCCGGCCTGTTCGCACGCCCAACGCAAACAGCAGGACCAGCGCCGCGCCGGCAATCACCAGGCGAATACTCTTCGTCATGGGCTCTCTCCTTACTTCAGAAACACGGAGCATAGGTCGCAACCTCGAACTCCGCAAGCCCTTGATCGCGCCTCACCCTGCGGAAACGAAGGCCGCAGCGAGAGCCGTGTTTCCGAATAAGATGGAGGCGGGGACGTTTTTTGTGGAGCAGGATCGCGAGGCGAAAAAAGGATCTTTTCGGCGGCGGATTGTGCGGCCGATTGTCGAATTGCTGCGGCAGGGCGTGACGCCGGAAAAAATGGCGTTGAGTCTTGCGCTTGGCATGGCGCTGGGCGTGTTTCCCGTGCTGGGGACGACTACGGCGCTTTGCGCGCTCGCGGCGTTCGCGTGGCGTTTGAATTTGCCTGCGATTCAGATCGTCAATTACTTTGTTTATCCGCTGCAGCTTGCCCTGCTGATTCCATTTTTCGGAGCGGGGGAGAGGTTGTTTGGCGCGCGCCATTTGCCGCTATCGGTTGCACAGATTGGGGCGATGGTGCGGGCAAGTTTTTGGGGCGCGACGCGCTTGCTGTGGACCACCATCTGGCACGCTGCGGTGGTCTGGTGCCTGATAGCGCCCCTTTTTGTGACGTTGGCGTACTTGGTTCTCGTGCCGCTTTTGCGGCGAGCGACCGAGCGGCAGGTTGGAGTTCAAGCCTGAACGAAGTGGAAACATGCCGGACTAAAGTCCGGCATCTACACGAAGGAACCGCTACAGGATGTCGAGGACTTCTTCGTAGCGTTTGAAAGGCGGAATTAGGTAGGCACCGGCAAGTTCGGTGCGAGACCATTGCAGCATTTGGCGGGCGACGTCAAAACCGCGATCGCGAGCGGCGGCGCCGGCGGATTCGAGCGTCGCAAGCACCTGCTGCGGAATGACGATGCCGGGCACTTCGTTGTTGAGGCGCAGGGCTTGCTTGTAACTGTTGAGGGGCCAGATGCCTACGAGCACCGGGATGGAGGGCTTGCCGCCGAGTTTCTTGACGAAGTCGTGCCAGTGCTCGGGATCGAAGATAGGCTGCGTCATGGCGAAGTGGGCGCCGGCTTCAATTTTGGCTTGGAAGCGTTCGATTTCGTTGTCGAGATCGTCGGCGACGGGATTGACCGCGACGCCGATGCAAAAATTGGTCGCGCCGCCGAGTGTTTTGCCGGCCCAGTCCGTGCCCTGGTTGAGGCGGCTGAGCACTTTTACGAGACCCACGGAATCCACTTCGTAGACGCCGCTGGTTTCCGGGTAGTCGCCGACGGCAGGCGGATCGCCGGTGATGGCGAGGACGTTGCGAACGCCGCCGACGGTCCATGCACCGAGCAAACAGGCCTGCAGGCCGATGATGTTGAAGTCGCGCGTAGTGAGATGTGGAACGGTTTCGACGCCGCGCGCTTCGAGCGCACCCGCGGTGATGAGCGCGTCCATGCCGACGCGCGCCATCGCGCCGGAGTTGATGTCGATGGCGTCGACTTTATTCGACGCCATGATTTTGTCGACTTGCTCGAAGATGCGATCGAGCGAAAGGCCTTTTGGCGGGTCGATTTCGACGCAGACAGTAAATTCTTTGGCTTGCAGTTTTTTCCAGAATTTACTTTCCGGCTCGCGCACCAAAACCGGCGCGGGTTTTGCGACGACTTCGACGGAGTGATGCGCCCCCGTGGATTTTGCAGGGCGCAGCGATTTAACGGCTTCGGCCATCGCGCGAATGTGTGCGGGAGTCGTTCCGCAGCAGCCGCCGAGAATGCGTACTCCGAGAGCGGCGGCTTCGCGCGCGAAGAGCGCGAAATATTCCGGCGAGGATTTCGGATAGACGATCCGGTCGCCTTCGCGCTTCGGCAAACCGGCGTTGGGCATGCCGCTGACGCGGACGTCGTCGACTTCGGTGAGTTCGCGCAGGATTTTTAGCAAAGGTTGCGGACCGACCGTACAGTTCGCGCCGATGACCTGGACGTTTTTTGCTTTGAGTTGAGCCGCGGCACCGGCGGGGCGCAGATCGCCGTACATCGTGCCCTCTTCCGAGTACGTGAGCTGCGCGACGATAGGCAATCCGGAGAAAGAGCGAATGGCGTCGACGGCGAGGAGAATTTCTTCGATGTAGGAGAAGGTCTCGAGAATGTAGAAATCAACACCGCGTTCTTCGAGAGCGAGTGCCTGCTCATGAAAGACATTTTGAATTTCTTCCGGATCGGGATGGCGGGACTGCACGCCGAGACCGAGCGGGCCGATGGAACCGGCGATAAGGACTTCGCGCGATGCGGATTCGCGGGCTTCGCGCGCGATTTTTACGCCGCGCGAATTGAGGCGCTGCACTTCATCGGCAAGCCCAAGCGGCGCAAGCTTGAAGCGGTTCGCGCCGAACGTGTTGGTCTCGATAATCTGCGCGCCCGCCTCGATGTACGCCTGGTGCACGCGAAAGACCGCTTCCGGCTCAGTGGCGTTGAGTTCATCGAAGCAGCGCTGCGAGCCGACAGATTCGTGCAGCATCGAGCCCATTGCGCCATCCGCGATGAGGATCGAGTCTTTGAGCCGTTCGTTGAAGTCGAGGATCTTCAAAAGAATTTCACCTTGATTCTCGGGATGCGCCGCACGAAAAGGAACTCAACGTTTCTGTTCCATGAGGCTGGCGACGGTGCTCATCAAGTCGTACTTGGTGAGGATTTCGAATTTGGCGTTCTCCATCTCGACGAAGACGGCGGGATTTTCGTGGCTGAGAATGTAGGTGACGCGCTCGACGGGCGAAGTGCCAGGAATGCGGGGGAGCGGCTTGCTCATGACTTCGCGGACGACGAGTTTGCGCAGATCTTTTCCTTGGAGAGCCATGGTGAGGATTTGGTCTTCGTAGATGGTGCCGATGGGAAGACTCTCTTCGAAGACGGGAATTTGCGAAATGTCCTGCTCCTGCATGGTTTTGAGCGCGTGGAAGACCGTTTGGTACGGACGCGCGATCACCAAGTCGCGGACTTTGCCAGCTTTGTGCTTGGCGTTGACGACTTCGGCAGCGGTGATGCGGACGGCGGCTTCGACGTAGCCGCGCTCGCGCATCCATTCGTCGTTGTAGACCTTGCTGAGATAGCGCATGCCGGTGTCGGGCAGGAAGGCGACGATGAAGGCTTCGGGGCCGAGGTCTTTGGCGAGGCGAAGAGTTGCGGAGATGCAGCCGCCGCCGGAGCCGCCCGTGAAAATGCCTTCAAGTTTGACGAGGCGACGGGCGAAGACGAAGCACTCTTCGTCATTGACCTGGACGCAGTCGTCGAGAATCTTCATGTTCATCGTCGTGGGGAAAAAGTCTTCGCCGATGCCTTCGACGACGTAGGTTTTGGCTTTGACCGTTTCGCCGGTTTTATGGAAGTCGTAGTAGAGCGAGCCGATGGGATCGACGCCGATAATTTTTACGTCGGGATTTTTTTCCTTGAGATATTTGCCGACGCCACTCACCGTGCCGCCGGTGCCCATGCCGCAGACGAAGTGGGTGATTTTGCCCTGGCTGTCTTCCCAGATTTCCGGGCCAGTGGTTTGGTAATGGGCCTCCGGGTTCATCGGGTTGTCGTACTGATTCGGATAGAAGCAATTGGGAACCTCGCGGGCGAGTTTTTTGGCGACGGAATAGTAGCTGCGCGGGTCATCGGGCTCGACCGCGGTGGGGCAGACGATGACTTCGGCGCCAAGCGCTTTGAGAAGATCGACTTTTTCTTTGGATTGCTTGTCCGTGATAGTGAAAACCATTTTGTAGCCGCGGACGGCGGCTACGAGCGCGAGGCCCATGCCGGTGTTGCCGGAAGTGCCTTCGATGATGGTGCCGCCGGGCTTGAGGAGGCCACGCTTTTCGGCGTCGTCAATCATAGTGACGCCGATGCGGTCTTTGACCGAGCCGCCGGGATTGGTGTAATCGGCTTTGACGTAGATCTGCGGCTTCAGGCCCTGATTGATGCGATTGAGCCGCACCAGTGGGGTGTGGCCGATGGCTTCGAGGATGTTGTTACAGAGCATGAAGTTTTCCGGGGCGCAGTCTGGCGCGAGCGTCAAGCTGGGGCTGTGCCATAATTCTTTCAGTTTAGCATGCAGCCTCGCGCCGACACAGCGAGGTGCGGCAGAGGAGGCGGATTTGGCACGGGAGAATATTTCGAGCGGAACGGCTTGGGAACCTATTGTGGGGTACTCCAGGGCGGTGAAAATCGGGAACGTGGTCGCGGTTTCGGGGACTACGGCGACTGGACCGGACGGGAAGATTGTGGGTGTGGGCGATGCTTACGCGCAAACGGTGCAAACGATTCGGAATATTGAGGCTGCGCTGGGGAAAGCTGGGGCGGCGCTGAAGGATGTGATGCGGACGCGGATTTTTGTGACCAACATTGCGGAATGGGAAAAGATTGGGCGGGCGCATGGGGAGTTTTTCGCGGCAATACGACCGGCGACCAGCATGATCGAGGTGAGCAAATTGATTTCGCCGGAGATGTTGGTGGAGATTGAGGCGGATGCGGTGGTGAACAGTGAGTTGTGAATAGTGGGTAGTGAGTAGAAAAAGCCCAGCCAAGAAGTAATGACGTAATGAAGTAACGAGGTTAAGAAAAGACATTCTGATGAGTACGGCGCTTTATGACGGGTTCATTGCGGATTATTACGATGAGTCGCCGATTGTGCGGGGGCGGACGGGGGACGTTGCGTTTTACCGGGATGTGGTGCATGAGTTTCGGGATCCGGTGCTGGAATTGGGATGCGGGACTGGGCGGATTACTCTGGCGTTGGCGGCGGCGGGGCATCGGGTTACCGGGTTGGATATTTCGGAGCGGATGCTGGAGCGGTGCAACCAGAAGCGGGCGGCGATGCCAACCGAGGCGCGGGAGCGGGTACATCTGGTGCAGGGGGACATGACGCGGTTCGATCTGGGAGAGAAATTCCGCGTGGTGATTATTCCGTTTCGGCCTTTGCAGCACCTTTTGGAGATTGACGCGCAAATTTCTTGTTTGGAGTCGGTGCGAAGACATCTTCAGGCGGAAGGGCGCGTGTTTGGAAGGCGCGGCGGCCGGTTGATTCTGGATGTTTTCCAGACGGATGCGGAGCGGATGCATGATCCGTCCTACTTAAAGGAAGGACCAGTGACGGAATATACGATGCCGGATGGGCGGCGGGTGCGAATTACGGAGAAGGTTACGGCGTTTCACCGCGCGGAGCAGCGGAATGATGTGGAGATGATTTTTTATGTGACCGATGCGCGGGGGAAAGAGGAGCGGTTGGTGTTTGCCTGGACGTTGCGATATTTCTTTCGGTATGAGGTGGAGCATCTTTTGGCTCGGTGTGGATTCAAGGTGAGTGCGGTTTATGGAGATTTTGACCGGTCACCACTGGGGGATACATCGCCGGAGATGATTTTCGTGGCTGAGAGTGTTTGAAGGGATTGAGGCGCGCTTTTTCTTGGTTCATGAGAGAGTTCGTCGCAATTTTCCGCAGCTGCCCCTTCCTTCGAAGCATCCATTCATCGTGCATTTAAAAGAATCAAGGGGAGCTGTTCGCTGAAACGGTTGAGCTTTTCGTATTCGACGTGGAGCGAGGTCATGCCGTACCTTGATTCGGATCTTTGCAAGGGCGTTGTCGCTTATTGCGGCGCTGGGGAGAACTTTGTATGTCGGAAGAAAACAAGAAGAACGTTGTCGCTTTCTACTTGAAGGCGCTGAACGAAGGGGACGTGGAGGGTGCGTTTGGGTTGTACGGCGGAAAGACTTATAAGCAGCACAACCCGCTGGTTGAGGACGGTGAAGAGGGCGTGCGGAAGTTTGCCGCGTGGATTAGGGAGAACCGGCCGAAGGCGCGGGCAGAGATCAAGCGGGTGTTTGCGGACGGGGATTTTGTGATTTTACATGTTTATTGGAGTGGATTGTTCGGGGAGCGGGGAGAGGCTGTTGTGGATATTTTCCGGTTGGAGGATGGGAAGGTTGTGGAGCATTGGGACGTGATTCAGTCGATTCCGGAGAAGGCTTCGAACAACAACACTATGTTTTAGGGCGCGCCAGGTGAGGCGTGGATACAGTTTTTTTTAACACAGAGGGCACAGAGTTCGCGTAGAAAATAACGAGGGACTTGATTCGTGCCGAGATGGGGCGCAGCGTGCTGCGCCCCTACAAGTTAAGAGTGGAGATTGGAAGTTACCATTTGGCGCGGACGCGGTAGCGGAGGACTGAGGTGCTGTTTTTTTCTACCGGGACCTGGAATTGGGCGGCGGAGGCGGTGGTTTTTGTGAATTTGAAGCTGGAGTTGAGCATTTCCCAGTCGCCGCCGATTGGTTCGTTGACCTGAACAGTTATGGGGCTGTCTTTGTGGTTGCGCAGGGTGATTTCGTATTCCATTTCCCAGACGTGGGTGTCGACTTTCTTGAAGTCGGTTTGTTTGCGTTCGGCGACTACGTCGAAGGCGTTGCCGATGTGGACGGTGATGTTTTCGTCTTTGGGAGTGTGGTCGATACGGTCTTCGCCGACGAAGAGGATGCCGCCTTTGGAGTCTTTCTGGTAGACGCGGACGTTGCCTGCGGGCAACGGCATGCCCAGGCCTGATTTTTCTTCATTCTTAAATTTGTAATAGACCATGACCGGATCTTTTTGCGGCTGGCCGGGGGCTTGCGCACTGCGGTAGTAATAATTCTGGCCGT
>Ga0209139_10000564_pt1 | contig 12963 bp, 13 predicted proteins | sample BogFormECP14_OM3_FD_188246 | JGI IMG/M metagenome (GOLD analysis project Ga0209139, IMG submission 188246) | Bog forest soil microbial communities from Calvert Island, British Columbia, Canada - ECP14_OM3 (SPAdes) (version 2) | ecosystem: Environmental > Aquatic > Freshwater > Wetlands > Bog ...
ATTTTGAGCCGGAGGCGGCGGAGATGGCTGGCCCTGCGGCGTCTGCTGGTCGGGCGGGGGCTGTTGCTGGGGTTGGTCCTGACTTTGCGCTGGCTTGTCTGTTTGCTGCCCTTGCTCCTGTGACTGCCCTTGCGATTGCTGCGGAGTCTGATCTTGCGTCTGAGGCGGTGGGTTCTGTTGCTGCTGGGCAGGCGCCATCGCGCTGAGGGAAAGCGTCAACGCCAGAGCGCAAACGCCGCGACACACTACTGCGCACCTCGTCAGAACTGCTGGGTGGAATTTCATCTATCTCTCCTCGACCTGGGGCCGGCCGAAACTCTCCTTCGGCCTTCGCACTTAAAAAATTGGATGACTCGTTTCGACCGAGGGATGCTTGGGGTGTGGTGAGCTAGGCCGGCTCTTCCGCCGCGAGGGCCGGCACGGGTTTCTTTGCTGGGGTGGTCGTAATCACAACGACGCTAATCAACACGCAAAAAGTGCCTAGGACGGTTCGCAGGCCCAGCGCCTCGCCGCCCAGGAAGTATCCGATCAGAACGGCGACAACCGGGTTCACGTAAGCGTAGGTGCCGACTTTTGTGGGCGATTCGTGATGGATGAGCCAAACGTAGGCCGTGAAACCAATGATGGAGCCTGCGACGATCAGATAGAGCAGCGAGAGCCACACCTCCCGAGAGACGCTGGAGGGATGAAAATTGCGAAACTCGCCGAGCCCGCCGGCAGCGAGCGCGAGCAAGATTCCACCTGCCAACATTTGCGCTCCGGAGCTCATAACTTTGGAGGACGGCAGCGGAAGTTTACGTGTCAGCACCGCCGCCGCGGACCAGCTGATCGAAGCAAAAATCAGCACGAAAGCGCCGGCCCGGTCAATCGGTGCGCCGCCAAGGCTGAGCGAGTGACTCATGAGCACCGCGACGCCGGCAACTCCGATCAGCAGCGCTAGGGCGAGGCGCAGCGTGAGTTTTTGGGTGCGCAGAAAGATAATTTCGGAGAGCGCCATGAACACCGGGATGAGAGCCAGCATCACAGCGGCGAGTCCGGAAGGTACGCGCTGTTCGGCCCAGAACAACGAGCCGTAGTCGAAGACAAAAATGATAAGGGCGAGCAGCGTCGCGGAGCGCCACTCGCGAGCGCTTGGCGAACGCTCGCCGCGCGCAAGCATCCAGCAGTATAGAGCGATACCCGCGACGAAAAACCGCATCGCGGCTAGGAGGAAGGGAGGGACCTCGCGGACTCCCACACGAATCGCGAGAAATGTGGAGCCCCAGACAAAATAGATAATCGCGAAGGCCAACAGGCTCTTCCACTTCGGGCGATGCGTGGTGGCGTCCATAGAAAATGCCTACGGACAATTTACCAAGTCTCGGCGCGGAATGCTGCCAGCCGCGAAACTGCGGAGCGCTCGCGAACAGGCCACTTTGTCCTGACCGCCCTACAGGGCTGATGGACAGGCGCGTCGCGGAAAAAATCGCGAGTTATCCGGGACTGAATCTGAGTGAGGAATCCAGCTGCGGACGGCGGCGGCTCGGTGCCATCAGCAAGCAGGGAGCATCAGGGGGCGATGACTGCTGATCGAAACGGTATCTCCGTTCACAAGCTACCTCGAAAAATACCCCGTCTTAGCCCGCACCTTCACGCCCTCGCGCTTCGGCCGAATTACAATCTTGCGAAACGTGTCGTCCTTCAACGGGTCTGTCGGGTAATACCCCAGCTCATACGAAGTCCGCAACTCCTCTGCGATCTGCCGGAAATAGGTATGCGCGTCCGTAGTCTCCGCATCAATATGCGTCCCGCCTGTCTCGCGCGCCACGCGGTCCATCACGCTCGTCCCATACTTATTGCGTGGCGTCAGTTTCCCGTGCTCTTTGTCTGTATACCGGATCGCGTACACCACCACGTTCTCGCTCTGCGCCGTCTCTATCGTCGTCATCATGTCGTGCGAACTGGAGTTGTCCTCCCCGTCGCTGAACAGCAAAATTGCCCGTCGTCCATTCTCCTTCGCCAATTTTTCCGTCACAGAATAGAAAATCGAATCGTAAAACGCCGTTCCCAAATCGCGATTATCATCGGGTCCCAGCAGCGCAAAATGCTTGCTGCTCTTCTGATACGCTTTCCACTCTTCCAACAGTCCGCTGCCCGACGACGAAAAATCGCTCACCAGCCGGATGTGGTTGCCAAACCCAACCAGAAATACGCGATCCTTCGGCCCCAGAACGTCCTTGAAGAAAACGTCCAGATCCTTGTCATGTTGTTTCGAGAAATGATCCTGGCTTCCGCTGGCATCCACCACGACGCCCAGCGTCAAAGGCACATCCGCGCTCCGAGAAAAGAACGCCACCTTCTGCGGCACGGCATCCTCAACAACTTCCACGTCGTCCTGCGTGAGGCTGTTCACCAGAGCGCCGTTCGCATCCCGCGCCACAAATGCCACGCTCACCAGATTCACTTTAACGCGGATCGGCTCCTGCCCACGGCTAAACGCGACGCCCATGCTCAGCAGCGCGCCCGCCAGCACTACCTGCAAGCCGCCGCGAACGCGCACACCTTTTCCGCCGTGGTCGCTCATCGATTCCTGACTTTAAGCTGGAGTCTTGTCGCTATCGTCGCGCGCTTCGATGTAAACGATGTGAAAAATGGAGCCCGTCCCATTCGGTTTCACGCTAACAAGATGCTGCTTTTCTTTCGATCCGGCCTTGAAAAGCATCCCGCCCGGATCCGGATGGTCATCGCCGCAAGTAAGCCTTTTCGAGGATTCGCTCTTGTCTTTGTCGCTCTGCGCTTTCGAGCCATCGCCGCAATTCAAAACCGTCCCATATTTCCCCAGCGCCTTTTGGTAAAAAGCCGCCACCTTTTCCGGCGAATCGTCCGACGCCATCTTCAAAACCACCAGCTTGAACCCGAACGAACTCCCCCACAGTCCCAATTTCGCCGCTGCCGAACCGTCGCCGTCTTCTTTGCTTGGCCGCGCCCCAGGATACAGGGGCAGTCCTGCTTCTTTAGCACTAGCCTGCGCGCTAATCATCAACCCTGCCTCGCTCCCATCTTTCCCGGTGACCGTAACGTTCACGCCGCTCTTGTCCTTGTCCTGCGCAAACACGCCAATCGCTGCCAAACTCACGGCCCCGCACAACACCGCCCCGATCAACGCCACTCGCCCACCGAACGCCTGTTTCCTCATCCCACCCTCCTCCAACGCCGTCCTATGCACTACGACGAGAAACCACCGCGATTTTTACACTCGCGCCGTCGCCCGTCTAACGTCCATACGAGCCGCACGTCGACGAAGTTCCGTCCGTTAAGGGTCAAAAAGAACCCGCCGGCGCCCAGATTGCCGCAAATACCCGGAATATTTTTGCGTGTTCACCGGTCCTTGCTCTCGGTAGTGTGTATTCGCTTGATGTTCGTGAAACGCAAACTAACCGAAACTGGAGAGTTCGAATGAACCGTGCCCTAGCTCTACTGGTTTTGTTGGCCGCTACGCCCGTGGCTGCTCCGCTGGCGCAAGAGGTCCAAAAACCAGAAATGGCGAAGATGACGCTGAAAGTCGGCGACACCGCGCCAGATTTCACCCTGCTCAGCGATGAGTGGAAAACTGTAAAGCTCAGCGACTACCGCGGCAAGAAGAACGTTTTTCTCGCCGTCTACGTCCTGGCTTTTACCGGCGGTTGAACGAAACAACTTCAGGCGGTCCAGTCTGGAATCGCCTCGGGCAAGATTGATACCTCCGATACAGCAGTCTTCGGCATTAGCATGGATTCCCCCGCCGCTAACGCCGCCTTCGCCAAGCAAGCCGACATCAAGTTCCCGCTCCTGAGCGACATGAACCACAAAATGCTCACGTCCTACGGCATCCTGAAAAACTACGACGTGCAGAAGGAAACGTACGAGTGGGCACTACGCGCCAACATTGTGATCGACAAGGAAGGCGTCATCCGCTTGATCGAGGCGGGCGACAGCGCCGTCAACCCCAACACCGCGCTAACCGCCTGCTCCACCCTGCACAAAAAGGAGCCGGCAAAATAGTTCGCGCCTGATCTGATGGCTAGTTCGGTAAAAATGTCGGCCCGCGGAATATAAATCCGCGGGCCGATGCTTACCCCTGGAACGTTCTGGCTCAACGTTCGGCTACGGTTTCGTCGGGAAGTTCACGACTTCATTCTCCAGCGGCATCTCGTTCTTGTGTGCTTCGGGAGCTTTCGCGTCCTTTAGCGTCCATGAAAAACCGCTGCCCACTACCTCAAACGACGGCAGCGCGTACGGCAACCCCTCCGCACCCAGCGGCGAACTCGCATTCTCGATGTGAAAATGCAAATGCGGCTCCGTCGAATTTCCCGAATTCCCTACGAGCCCCACGACTTGGCCACGCCGTACTTTGTCGCCGAGTTTCACGCGCAGCGAGCCCGGCTGCAAATGCGCGTAAAACGCAAAGTGCCCGCCGCCAATATCCAGAATCACGTGGTTGCCACCTACCGTCTCCAGCGTGATGGGCACAGCGCGCGAATCGATTCCGGGGATATTTTCCGGGATTCCATCTTTGGTCTCGGTGACGACTCCATCGGCCACGGCTAGCGCATCGTTCCCGTAGGCCAGGTAATTCTTGTTGTCTTTCGCATCGCCTTGAAATGTGTTGCCGTCGTCGCGCAGCTTGACCCAATCGATCGCAAAACGTTGTGCGATCGCCGCGTGTCCATCAATCGGGATCAGCGCCTTTCGGTGGCCCGATGCGTTCGAAGGCCCGTTTGCCGCCAGCCAATGATCTCCACGCAGCGGCGAACTGATCGCCACGGCGGCTCGCCCAACGGGAATCGCCGCCGTTTCAATCGCCAGTTCATCCGGATACGTCCCAATTTTTACCGTGAGCCTCTGCCGCACCGTCGCGGGCACAGCTTCCAGCGTGTCAAACGTCGCCCACACATAAACAACAGCCATCGCTTCCGGCTCGATCTTCGCCTTTTCCGTCGCACCCGGATGACCCGGCCGCGCCAACACCGCGTCCAGCTCCGCTCCAGAGTATGCCACCAGGGTTCGCCCAGCTGCGTCTCCCGAGACAGCTTCAACTTTCGTCAGTTGATGCTGCCACCGGTTCATATTGTTGATGTGCAATTCGTAGACGACGTGCCATTTGCCGTCAGCCTTGAAGGCCGTGGGAGCGATCGGTACAACCACGTCTTCAAACACGGAAATAGGTTTCTCTTTCGGCCCCTCCGGCAACTTCTGAGCCGTTGCGGCGTCTTCAACCGCGCGTACGAAATTCAGCGGCTGCGCGGGCGCGCCGGACTGGGTCCATGTGCCCTTCAATTCGGTGCGCGCCGCGTTCAGGGTTCCTTCGTAAACGCCACTAATGGCACCTACTTCGAAGTGCACGGCGTCGCCTTTTACGCTCACCTTCTCCAAGGGAAACGTCGAGCCTTGGTCCAAGCTTTGCCCCTGACCGGCAAACGCGCCGTCCGCCGTCTTCGTGATCGTCAAAACGATGCGCAGCTTATTCGCGCCTTCGCCCAGCTCGCCTTTCCAGGACCCCGCGAAATCGCTATTCGTCTTGGCGTCCTGCGCTGGCGTTCGGAAGGGAAGTGAAACAAATAGTGCAGCGGCAAGAAAAAGAAGAAGGGCAGGATTGCGGCGGGTACGCGAGGCGAAATCTCTATTTTGACTAAGGGCTACGCTGTGGGCTTTTCGGACAGTGGCGTTCAAGATGGCGCTCCCTTGGCGGTGGCAACATTTGTTTCATTCCGGCCGCGTATACAATACACGATACCGCCGTGAGGGAGGCTCTTCGTTGTCAAAATAATTCTCGAAGCTCTTTTCCTGTAATCCGGCGCGGCCGAATTCCCCCAGCTCCACGCGCGAGAGCGGCCACGGCATGTCGCCTTCAGGCTCGCCCGGCTCGCGCCCCCTTGCCACTATAAGCAGCTTTCCTGCAGGTTTCACGAACCACGCCACTTGTGCGATCGCTTTCGAACGGAGCGAGACGGGAAGCGCCTGCACGGTGTTCGATTCGAAGACGAAGTCAAAGCCGCGGTTCCATTCCAACGAGGGCTGAAACAGATCCGCTACCTGGTACTGCACTTTGCTTTTCGGAAATCGATCGCGCGCGGTCCGAATGGCGGTCTCCGCAATGTCAAAAGCGGTAGTCGCGAATCCCCACTCGGCGAGCTGTTCGGCATCGTCTCCTAGCCCGCACCCAATTACCAAAGCCGTTTTACCGGCCGTCGCTTGGGGACTCGACTTCCAAAATTCAACCAGACTCGGACTCGCCCCGCGATCCGCCCACGGCACCACACTCTTGCCGGCTTCACCTTCCTGGTAGAGCGCTTCGAACCAGCCTGTCGCGTCGCCTTTCGCCATGAACTCCGCGGCCAGTTCCCGTGCTCTTGTTCGATCCTTCATTTTCCTCCTGTTCAGCTGGGCTGCTTTGGCGGCATCCTCGCCGCGGTTTCCTGGCTGAACAAGCAGAGCCACTTGCCGCTACGGTTCGCCCAAATCGAAGAAACGTACACAGTGGCCGAGAACTCGTGACCGTGGGAAACGCCCTTTTCGGTGGTTTTGTACGAGATCAGTCCTGACGCCGCTGACAGCGGTACAAATTTTATGTCCTCCATCGAGTAGTCCGTCAGCTTAAATCCCGCAACGTTCTTCACCACCTCCGCCTTGGTCGCCGGTCCCGCCGCGTCCACGAACACCGCCTCATCCGCGGTGAGACTAGCGAAATGTTCCACGTTCCCGATCTTGAGCGCGTCCAGCCCTTCGCGTTCTGCTGCCACGATTTGCTGCTGCGGCGAATCCGCTTCTGCTTTCGAATCCAAAGAGTCGAACGACCGGGCCGCAAAAACCGGGTTACGATGCTGCCCCAGGAGAACCACGCCAAAAACGGCGATCACCACCGCAAGCAAAGCCGAAAGCTTCTTCATCGAACTTCTCCCAGTCTCCGAATTATTTGCCAGGCGAAAGGAACTTGCCGATGTTCTCGTTCAAAAATTTCGCGTCCGCGGGATCGGCCGCCGCGCCCGCCGGGTGCCCCCACAGCGAAGGAATCGGCATCAGCGTGACGGTTTTCATGAATCCCGCTTCATATTTCGCGTCGGTCACCGGAAAATACAAGTCGGTCTCCGACGGCATATACAAAAATGGCGTCCTGATCGACCCCAGCGCTTTCGCCACATCGCCGCCAAAACCGGGCGTTGTTCCCACGTCGTGTTTCTCCCAAGTGTGCATCTGCAAAATCAGATTGTTGGCGTCGGCGTCCGGAATAAAATTCGTCTTCAAGTTATTTACGAAGTCGTCGAAGGTCGTCCCCGGCTTGGAGATGCCGCGCCACAATTCCTGGCGCCACCATTCCTGCGAAAAGAGCCACGCCTCCCAGACGAGCGCGAAAGCTTCGATCCCTTTTTTCGGCTCTTCTTTATAATCGCCGTTCGCGAAGACGGGATCGGTTTCTATGGCGTTAATCTCGCTCTCCAGCCGGACGATTCCATGCCCATACGTCTTCGCCGTTCCCGACGTGGCCACAATCCTGTCCGCGTACGTTGGGTAACTCACTGCCCACTGAAACGCCTGCTGCGCGCCCATCGAAAATCCAATCACCGCGCGCAAGTGCGTAATCTTCAACTCCTCTGTGAGCAGGCGGTGCACCGCCTCGACGTTGTCGCGAATCGTGGTGACCGGGAAGCGCGGCCCGTGAAGCGGCTCAGGTGTATTGCTCGGCGAAGACGAATTCCCGTTCCCGAACAATTCCGTCGCCACAAGAAAATACTTCGACGGATCGAGCGCATGTCCGCACCAATCAGCCACTCATATCCGTGGAAAGTGGCCATGTAGTGCGAAGGCAGCAGAACCGCATTGTCCTTCGCCGCGTTCAAATGACCGTAAGTGCCGTAGACAACTCGCGCTTCCGGCAAGACAACGCCGCTCTCCGTCTTGAAGTTCGCGATCACGAACTTATGCCGCTCGCCTTTTTCCGTCTTGCTCTCTGCCGCATCTTGCGCCACCGCCCCACGAGCAGCAATCACCTGCGAAATCAGCAGTACGAAAATCAGTTTCTTCATCTGGACGCCACCCGCTTTCCCTTTTGCGACCCTCGCCATCCAACAATCCTGGGGATGATTTCGGCAAGGCTTTCACTGCCCGCGCACCCGTTCTTGAGGCACGTATCCTATCACCCTCGCCGATAGCAGCCGAGCTTTCCCCTGAGATATGGCCCGCGGTCAAGAAACCGCCGAAAAAGGCCCGAGCAAGGCCTCGTACCAACGAGCGCCTAAAGTCGATAAGTAACCGCCCTTCCATTAGTTATGATTTGGGCGACTGGGCCACACCATTACCCAAATTCGTCGTACCATCTTAGAAAGGGGAATCGTTCGGGAGGCCACTCATTGGGAGCAGAACGCCGTCGCACGCCGAGATACACGTTTATCGCCAGCGCCGAGCTCATTGAAGAGACGTCCGACGTGCGCATCGCTACGCGCGTGAGCGAGCTGAGCCTATACGGCTGCTATCTGGATATGATGAACCCGTTCCCGCTGGGAACGCTTGTCCTCGTGAAGATTGCGGCCGGCGATGCGTTCTTCCAGGCGAGGTCAAAAATCGTCTACGCGCAGACTAACATGGGGGCCGGTGTCGTTTTCCTGGAGGTCGAGGCAGAATGCCAGACCGTGCTGGAACGCTGGCTCGATGAAGCGTCCCGCGGCAGCCAGGCCCGCGTAGGCTAGTCGTTCCACTTCTTCGCGGTTTTTCCCGTTGCGCAGTACGATTTGGCGTCCCGAAAATTACTTGTGATTCGTCTTTTCTTGACGATCGACCGCGTCGTGCAGCCCTTCCATCAGCTTGCCTTTTTCTTGTGCGTTGGACGTTTTTCTCAGGTCTGACCACAACATGGTTCCCGTCTTCGCATCGATCACACTGAGCCTGGTGAACCCAGGAGGCGCAAGCTCCTCGCCCTGCGCGGAACTCTCGCTGACTGGCTTGGGATCGTAGGTCGCGGCAGGGTCTCCACCGGGCACGAATTTCACGACGCTGCTTCCCGTAAGCCGCAAAACCAGATCCGCCTTCTGTGCAGAGTCCACAATTTCGTATCGCCCCCACTTGGTGATACCAAGATAGGTGTCATGCTGAATCTCGGCATCGTTCGTTTGGTTATCCACGTAAATCGTTCTCGCCGAAATTATTTTGGGAGGCACAGCTCCCGGTTTGTCGTTTGCGCGCGCTAGTCCGAACCCCAAAAGCATAGCCGTCAGAAAGAAAACGGACGTTATCCTTTGCATGGAGGCACCTCGTCGTGGCGATTTCCTGGGCTGGCTGATGCTCCACTGTAGAAAGGGGAAGCTCCCGGCGTAACTGGACAGGAGACGTGAAAGAGGCCACGTGGCGTGGCGTTTCTAACGCCTGTCCGCCGGGTCTAAAGGCAGGAACCCCTAGGAATAAACCAAAATGGTGCTGCCAGCCCGGGCGCGCCAGTTGTAGGATTTGCCAAATATGAGGCCCGAACGAGACGAGAGAACGCAGCGAGCAGCGTTAATTCTGAAGTGGGTGCGCGCGCAGGAGGAAGAAATGGCGCGCCTGCTTGCCGACCTTGTCGCCATTCCTTCAGAAAATCCTCCGGGGAAAGACTACGGCGCCGTCGTAAAAGTTCTTGAGAAGCACATCCGTAAGCTTGGCTTCGGTCTGACGCGGTTTCGGCCGAAATCGAAAGCCAAAAACTCGAAGGAAAATCCGGCGTGTCTGCTGGCCGAATACGACCGAGGTGAGGGCACGCTCTATTTCCACGGGCATTACGACGTAGTGCCTGCGCAGAGTGCTGAGCAGTTCAAGCCAGTTCGTAAGAAGCATTTTCTTTTCGGCCGTGGATCTTGCGACATGAAGGGCGGGATAGTCGCGATGCTGTATGCGATGCGGGCGCTGAAGGAATACAGCGGCCCGTTGGGAGGGAAGGTCGGCTTGATGCTGGTGCCGGACGAGGAAACCGGAGGCGCGCGCGGCTCGGAGTGGTTAACAAGAGCGGGATTGCTGGGCCGCGGCGGAGTCGGGATGCTCACAGCGGAGCCGACGAGCGGCGTCGTTTGGAACGCCAATCGCGGTGCAATTTCGCTGCGCGTCGAAGTTCAGGGCAAATCGGCGCACGTGGGTCTGCAGCATCGTGGAGAGAACGCCTTCGAACGGATGCACCGCGTCGTCGATCGCCTGCTCGCATTAAAACGAGAAGTAGAAGAGCGCACGACAGACCATCACATCGGCGCAGAATCCGAATCCGAGGATGGCGCTGAGAAAGGAGCGTCGCGCGCGCGACACTCCATCTTGATGATCGGCGGGCAAAGCGGCGGTGGATCGAATTTCAACGTGGTACCCGACAGATGCTGGTTCACCGTCGACCGGCGCATCAATCCCGAAGAAAATCTCTACGACGAGAAAGCAAGGCTGATTGGCGTCTTGCGGGAATGTCAGCAAGAGGGAATCCCGCTGACGTGGGAGATTTTTCAGGAAGCGCCGTCGGCGGGCTCCGCCGCGCATGAAAAATTAGGCGCGGCACTCACTGCGAGCATAGAAAAAATCACTGGCAACGCCCCGCGCTTCGAAATGTGTCCCGGTCTGCTCGAAACTCGATTTTACGCCGCGCAGGGCATGCCTGCGTACGCGTACGGCCCCGGCCTCCTTTCCGTTGCTCATGGACCAAAAGAATACGTCGACATGCGGTGGTTAACTCAATGCGCCGCAATTTACGCTCTGACAGCGATGGAAATTTTGAAGCCGTAACGTCTTCTTCGTTCCACCACAAAGCGACTCAGGTAGCAGTGCTGCTGTCCGCTATGATATGACCGTTGCGGCCGGTGCGATTGGATCGAAGCAAACGCGATGCTACCGTCGGCCACCAAATGCTAGAGTCACATCCGTTGCCGGGAATGAGTTAATCCGTGAAGGCACTCGTCATCAAAAAACCGGGACACGCCGAGATAGCGTCCGTTGCCGAGCCCGCAAGCCGCGACCACGCCTTGCTGTTGAAAGTGCGCATGGTGGGTTTCTGCGGCAGCGACCTGAATACCTTCCGCGGCAACAACCCCATGGTTTCTTATCCGCGGATTTTGGGCCACGAGGTCTCGGCAACTATCGTCGAAGGCAGCAGCACGGATCCGAGTCTTGCCGCTGGCGTCGACGTCACGCTGTCTCCCTACACGAATTGCGGCGGATGCGCAGCCTGCCGCCGCGGCCGCCCGAACGCCTGCAAATTCAACGAGACGCTCGGCGTACAGCGCGACGGAGCGCTCACCGAATATATTCGCGTCCCCCCGGAAAAGATTTACACGGCGAAGCTGTCGCTAACAGAGTTATGCCTCGTCGAGCCGCTAACGGTAGGATTTCACGCGGTTGCGCGCGGCCGCGTCACTTCCGGCGACACCGTACCCATTTTCGGTTGTGGAGGCGTCGGTCTCGGCGCAGTCGCGGCGTCAAGCTTTCGCGGCGCCACGACGGTCGCTGTCGATGTATCGGACGAAAAACTGGAAACGGCGCGCGCAGCGGGCGCCCTTCACGTCATCAACACAACGCGCGAAGACTTGCACGCGCGTCTAGCGGAGTTGACCGGCGGCCACGGCCCCGACGTAGTGATCGAAGCGATCGGCTTGCCCGAGACGTTCCGCGCCGCAGTGGAGGAGGTCAGCTTCACCGGAAGAGTGGTATACATCGGCTATGCGAAGCAACCCGTGGCGTACGAAACAAAGCTATTCGTGCAAAAAGAGCTCGATATTCTGGGTTCGCGCAACGCTCTTCCCGAAGACTTTCGCGCCGTCATTCGCATGTTCGAAGAGCGTTGTTTCCCGGTGGAAGATGCAATCTCTTCGGTGATTGCGTTGGAGGATGCACCGGAAGCTTTGCGTGCCTGGAGCGATGATCCGTCACGCGTGAAAAAAATCATGGTGCGATTAGACTGAGTCTGGTTCGCCGTCGCATCCTCTCGCGGGAATGGATTGCACTGTTCGTCAAAGGAAAGGACGCCGACCAATGTTTTCAGTGAAGGCTGTACGTTCATTTCGTTGGTTCTTCGCTCTCGGATTAATCAGTTCAACTCTGCTGCTCGTGCGCTCAGCGGCGCGTCCACAAAGCGCAGGCTCGACGGGTGCAACGGCTCCAACCGGGGACCAAGATCCAAAAATCATCGACCAAGCCTGGCAACACGCCAGCGCAAAGTACGACGCCGCGCGGGCCGCGCTCGTCGAAAAAGTAGATCGCGCGAGCCACGACGGCCCCTTCCGCCCCGACTGGGAATCTCTGCAAAAATACGAGGTCCCCGAATGGTACAAAGACGCCAAGTTCGGCATCTTCATCCACTGGGGCGTCTATTCCGTCCCGGCCTTTGGCAACGAGTGGTACCCGCGCAACATGTACCGCCCCGAATCCGACGAATACAAGCATCACGTTGCCACCTACGGCCCCGTCGATAAATTCGGCTACAAGGATTTTGTCCCGATGTTCAAAGCCGCGCAGTTCGACCCGCGAGCATGGGCTCGCCTCTTCAAAGAGGCTGGCGCAAAATATGTCGTTCCCGTAGCCGAACATCACGATGGCTTTGCGATGTACGACAGCGGCATCAGCGATTGGACCGCCGCGAAGATGGGCCCGCACCGCGACGTGATCGGAGATTTGGCGAGAGCCGTGAGAGCCGAGGGTCTGCACTTCGGCGCGTCGTCGCACCGCGTCGAACACAATTTTTTCCTCGGCGTCGGCCGCCTGATCGCGTCCGATATCAACGATCCTCAATACGCCGCATTCTACGGCCCCGCCCACAACTGGCTTGAGGCCAAGCAAGGAACTCCTCTCTCCAATGATTTCACGTTTGTGTCTTCAGCTTGGACTGCGGATTGGCTGGCTCGCTCGTCGGAGATCGTCGAGAAATATCATCCCGACATCATGTATTTCGACTGGTGGATCGGCCAGCCCTCGGTGCGCGCAGACCTCACACGCTTTGCCGCGTTCTACTACAACACG
>Ga0209139_10000565_pt1 | contig 12941 bp, 11 predicted proteins | sample BogFormECP14_OM3_FD_188246 | JGI IMG/M metagenome (GOLD analysis project Ga0209139, IMG submission 188246) | Bog forest soil microbial communities from Calvert Island, British Columbia, Canada - ECP14_OM3 (SPAdes) (version 2) | ecosystem: Environmental > Aquatic > Freshwater > Wetlands > Bog ...
GATGGCGTGGGTGCGGCACCACGACAAGTATGTTGACGGCCAGTTGGTGGATCCGACGCGGATTTATTCGCAACCGAAGGGCACAGACGAGAAGTGCTGCTCCGGCGAGAACCACTAACAATAGCTTCGCTGGATGTTATCAGGCGACGGTCGAGGCCAACAGGGCCTCGACCTTGCTGTCTAAATCTTGCGCGACTCTGAGAGCTTCCGCGCTTCCGTACGGGGAGAGGAAGCTGGCCATTTTGTCGTAGGACAGATGCACTCCGTCGGGGCGCTCATCCACCAGGATTGTTACGGGCGCGTACGAACCGGCATCGGGCACGTGTTCCACCATCTGCGCCATGATGACGGGGTTGCCGACGACAAGTCGTACACTTTTCGACGCGCGCTCGCCGAGTTTTCTGCGCAGAATATCGCCCAGGTCGAAGCGAGCAAACTCCATCAAGCCTGACGCTCCAACCGCGTTTTGAATGACATCTTGCAGCTCCGCATATGTTTTTGTCGAAGTTACCTCGCTGCGAAATGCGGCCATATTGGGATGGCCAACGGCTGCGTCGAGCTTCGCGAGAACGTCCTTGAATGGCTTCGCGGAAACCACACTAAAGCGCTGGACTTCGACGAGCTTGATAGTCATTTGGCGGCTCCTGTTGGAATAGCCTACGCTCGGCATTCCAAATAATCACAAGTGCCGGCGGTTTGACAATTAGATGAGCCCAAACGGGCGCCGGATACGACTTTACGCGAAAACAATTTGCGGGCCGCCGAGTGGCCGGGCGGAATATAATTCCGCCAGCGTTGGTGTCGACGACGCAAGATTTAAGGGTGCGCGCTGGGCGGAAGCTTCGCGACGGGAGGGGGCGAGATGGACGGTCCGACAGAGAGCAAACCGAAAGCTGCTTTGGCCGATTACCTGGCTGCGGAGCGCACGCTTCTTGCATGGATTCGCACGGGCTTGGCCTTGATGGGCTTCGGGTTCGTAGTGGCGCGATTCGGGCTTTTTCTGCAACAACTCCAGGCCGTCGAGAAGACTTTCTCGGGGCAATCCTATGGCCTCTCACTATGGTTCGGCACGGCGCTGATCGCAGCGGGAGTAATCGTAAATTTATTTGCAGGATGGCAGCATGCTCGATTGGTGCGGGAGCTGGATGGCGGCGCTGCGATACACTCTCGTCCCGCGGGACCGGCGGTCGCGATCGCATTGTTCCTGGCATTCGTCGGGCTAGCGATGACGGTCTATCTGATTTCAGTGCGCGCGTCGGCCCATGCAGCATCGGGAAACATTTCAGGGAACAATTCCAGCGACAATTTCAGAAACAACGAGGAGACACCCATGAGTTCGACGGCTCCCATCTCAGACGACGGGATCATCAATAAGGCCAGCAATCGTTCGGTGGATCAAACGGTGGACAAGCTCAAGGGAATTCTGCAAGCGAAGGGAGTGACGCTGTTCGCTGTGGTGGACCACAGCGGCGAAGCGGAGAAGGTCGGGATAAAAATGCGTCCGACCAAGCTGCTGATCTTCGGGAACCCCAAGGGTGGCACGCCGATCATGCTGGCGGCGCCGAGCGCGGCGATTGACCTGCCGCTAAAGATTCTGGTTTGGGAAGATGGCGAGGGAAAAGTGTGGGCTTCCTACAATAGTCCGGCGTATTTGCAGCAGCGGCACGGAATACCGCAAGATTTGCTGCCGAATATTGCGGTGGTTGATGCGCTGGCGGCCAAGGCGACCGAGTAGTTCGCAAGAATCCGCGAGCCGGGAGGGCTCAACCGCGCCCCATCTAGATCTGGCACCTTGATTCACCTACTTCACACCTGCGTTTGAAAAATCTTGTGGTCCGGGAAGCGTGCCGCGCAGATAGGTAGAGTCCCAGTTGAATTGCCAGCGTCCTTTCTGCTGCGCGAAATGCAGAGGCCCGGGAGTAAAGTCCACCCACTGGCTCCATCGGCCACCCTGTTTATTGACGACCACGTTGGACATGCCGTCGAGGACCATGCCGGGCTGCCCGCCCCCCTCGCGACAAGAGGTGGGCTGGAAGTTCGCACTCCCGACCCATTCAAACCCGTTCAGTTTGTCCGACTCGCTTAGATCCTGCGGCTCGATTTCTCTAATCGTCAACGCGCGGCACTGCCGTAGGAAATGGTCTGGCGCGTAGGGGCTGCCGGAGACGATAGCAGTCGTCCAGCCGTCCGGCCCCTTACGCCAGTGGCGCTGGAGTTCCTCCATCGCGGCGGCTTGCGCGGCGCGATCCGCGCTGGTGAGGCCGGGAATCTCTTCGTTTGAGCCCGCCGAGCTGGAATGGCCGCAGCCTGTTGGGCCGAGGAGCATCGCCAGCGCCAATGCGATGAGTGACGCGGCGCGACGAGTTCTCATCGTTGGCTTCCTTTCTTCCCGAAACATCGCGTGGCGATCGCGACCGTTACTTCACTTTCTCGAGCCTGGGAACCATGCTGTTGCGGGGGCCGTCAATCGAGCCGTCTTTGTTAATGGTAAAGACCAAGGGGCTGGGGAGCATCGGACCGAAGTCGCCGCGGGCGATAATCTTGTCGCCCTCGACTTTGTATGTGCCGTCAACGGCGTACGCGCCGAGGGCGACGTAGGCCTTGCCGTCTTTGAATTCGGCGTTAATCGTTCCGCTGGGATCGCGGTACTTGCCTTCCGCGCCGCCGCCGCAGCCCACTGCGAAAGTTGCCGAGGCCAGAACGAAAACGAGAAGCGCATATCGGATTGATGAACAGTTCATAAAACCCTCCTGAACAGGAATCGCGCTTAAGGCAATTTGAAGAGTGGGCAGCCCGCGGCGCGTACGATCTCCGACTGCCGATGCTGGTGCCACCCGTTGCCGCACGGCTGCGTACGATGCTACAGTTTCGTGCCTAGACGGAACCTGGAGCGACCCGGCACGGGTTCCCCGGAATGGCCCTGCACTACGCAATGCGCGAAAGCGAAAGAAAAACCGTCACGGCGGCGAAGTCTTCTCACAGGGCCCGCGAAATCGGACCCGAGCGTATCGAAGTGCCCACTGCGAAGAGAGAAGCGCTGGACCAACTGTTCAGCGTCACCTACGAAGAGCTGCGCAGGCTGGCTTCGAGCGTTCGGCGTGGCGACCCCAGCGCTACCCTGAGCCCAACCGCCCTGGTAAATGAAGCGTGGCTGAAGCTGGCGAAATCGCCGGATGTGGCGGCGACGTCACGGCTGCATTTCAAACGCATCGCGGCACGAGCAATGCGACAGCTTCTAGTGGAGGCCGCGCGACGGCGGAACTCCGGAAAGCGCGGCGGCGGGGCGAAAATTACGGTGAGTTTTGATGACGCGTTTCAGCAGAAACCCTCCGGCGAAAACGAGCTTCTGGCGCTGAACACCGCACTGGACGCGCTGGCGCGCATGAATCCACGGCAGGCGGTGATGGTGGAAAGCCGCTTCTTCGGGGGGCTGGACGTGCCGGAGACGGCAGCGCTCCTGAACGTATCCGAAGCTACTGTTCTTCGCGATTGGCGAGCCGCGAAGGCCTGGCTAACCCACGAGCTGCGCAAAGCGTAACGGCTGAACGGCGAGCCGTCTTCTTTTCTTTCCTTTTCGCGTGGAGAGCGACGATGGACAGTACCCGCTGGCAGAGGGTCCAATCTCTATTTCACGAAGCTGCCGACATGCCAGCGTCGGAGCAGCGCGGTTATCTGGAAACGCAGTGCGGCGATGATGCGGCACTGGTCAGCGAGGTATTGGTCCTGCTAGAGGAAGACGCGCGCGGGGGATCAATGCTGGATGGCGATGTGGCGACAGTCGCGTCACAGATTTTGGATGATTCGACTTCAGGCTCACTCCCCTTCAAGGAATTCGGACCGTACCGGCTTAAACAGGCGCTGGGCGAAGGCGGCATGGGCGTGGTTTACCTTGCGGAGCGCGAGGATCTTGGCAATGAGGTTGCCATCAAGATTCTGCGCGACGCATGGGTTTCGCCGGCGCGCCGCGAGCGATTCAACGCCGAGCAGCGCACCCTGGCGCAGCTGAATCATCCCTCCATCGCGCGGCTGTACGACGCGGACACTTCGCCTGATGGCACGCCGTTCTTCGTGATGGAGTACGTGGAAGGCGTCCCGCTCACGGAGTATTGCAAAGCGCAGAAGTGCTCGATTCCCGAACGATTGCGATTATTCCGCGAAGTTTGCGAAGCGGTGTTGTACGCGCATCAACACGCGGTGATTCACCGCGACCTGAAGCCTTCCAACATTCTGGTGAAAGGCGACGGAAGCGTGCGGCTGCTGGATTTCGGAATCGCCAAGCATCTGGAAAATCTGGGCGAGTTGGTGGATCAAACCATCACCGGCTTGCGCCTGATGACGCCGGCCTACGCCGCGCCCGAACAGATTCGCGGCGAGCAGGTGGGGATACAAAGCGACGTTTATTCGCTGGGAGTGGTTCTGTATGAGCTGCTTGCCGGACGCCTGCCATTCGATTTGACCAAGCGCACGCCAGCGCAAGCCGAAAAGTTGTTGACCGAGCAAGAAGCGGAGAGGCCGTCGGATGTTGCCGAGAGAGCGGTCGCCTCGGCGGAGATGAATGGCTTGGCAGCGACCGCGAGCAGAACGGCTTGGGCCGATTTGAACGTGCTCTGCCTGACCGCGATGCGCAAGGATCCGCTGCGCCGATACCAGTCGGTGGAAGCGCTGATCCGCGACGTAGATCACTATTTGAAAGGCGAGCCGCTGGAGGCGCGGCCCGATACATGGCACTACTCGCTGGGCAAGTTCGTCCGCCGGAACTGGCAGGTGGTTTCCGCGGCCGCTGCAGTGTTTGCGATCGTGGTGGGCCTGGTGATCTTCTACACAGTGAGGTTAACGAGGGCGCGCAATGCTGCTGTGGCTCAAGCGGCGCGAACGCAACGCATTCAACGGTTCATGCTGAATCTGTTTCAGGGAGGAGATCCGTCTGCGGGCCCGGCGGATGATTTGCGCGTGGTGACGCTGCTCGATCGCGGCGTGCAGGAAGCGCGCAGCCTGGATGCCGAACCCGCGGTGCAGGCGGAACTCTTCGAGACGCTGGGAGGGATTTACCAGAAGCTGGGCAAGCTGGAGCAGGCGGACCGATTGCTGGAATCCGCGCTGGCGAAGCGCGAAGCACTTTACGGCCCGGACAGCCCCGAGACAGCGAAAGGCTTGCTGGCGCTGGGGACGCTGCGAGACGCAGAAGCGAAGTATGACGAGGCTGAGAAGTTGATCCGGCAGGCGCTGGACAGGGATAGACGCCACTTGCCGCCGAACGACCCTGCGGTGGCGAAGGCGATGCTCGCGTTGGGAGGAGTGCTGGAAGATCGCGGCGAGTACGACCAATCCATCGCGATTCTGGAGCAGACCGTGCAGCTTTACTCGGCTCCCGGGGCGGAACCCGCTGAGCTGGCGGACAGCTTGTACGAGCTGGCCAACGCGCATTTTTATGCGGGCCATTATGAGAAGTCCGAAGAGATCAACGAGCGCGTTCTGGCAATGTACAAGCAGATTTATGGCGAGCGTCACCCGCGCGTGGCCGACGTGTTGGTGAATCTAGGCGCGATTCGGCTGGACCGCGGCCATTACCCCGAAGCGGAACAATATGACCGCCAGGCGTTGGACATCGTGCAGGCGTGGTACGGAAAGGACAATCCGGAGACGGCGACCGATTTGACTTTGCTCGCGCGGTCGCTGGTTTATCAGAAACGCTATGCCGAAGCATCGGACCTGTTGCAGCAGTCGCTGGCAATCAAGGAACGCACGTTTGGGAAGGTCCACCCTAGCGTCGCATCAACACTGAATGAGCTGGGATCCGTGGCGCTCAATGAAGGTAAGTACGATGCGGCGGAGCAATACTTCGAGCGAATGGCGGATATATATCGGACGGATTATGGAGAACAGCACTACCTATACGCCACCGCGCTTTCCAATCTAGCCAGCGTGTACACTGCGCAGAAAGAGTGGGCCCGCGCAGAGAAACTTTACCGGCAAGCGATTCCGATTTACATCGAATCGCAATCGGCCACGCACATCAACACCGGCATTGCGCGGATCAAGCTGGGCCGGACTCTCTTGCGCCAGCACCGCTTTGCGGAAGCGGAAAGCGAAACTCACGCTGGCTACGATATTCTCGTTAGCCAGATGGATCCGAAAGTGAGCTGGCTGAAGAACGCGCGCAAGGACCTGGTGGAAGAGTACGACGGGATGAAGCAGCCGGAGCAGGCCGCAAAATTCCGCGCAGAGATCGCGGCGAATGAAACCAAGGCGCCGGATATTTCAGCCAAGAAATAATCTTCACGCCAGGAGCCGGGCGGATTTACAAACCTAGCTCGCTGAGCCCGGGATGATCCGCGGGGCGCGGTCCGAGGGGCCAGTGAAAGAGGCGCTCGGACGCCTTAATGGGCAGATCGTTGATGCACGCATAGCGATGATGCATGAGGCCAGCGGCGTCGAATTCCCAGTTTTCGTTGCCATAAGAGCGATACCACTGTCCGGAATCGTCGTGCGATTCGTAGGCGAAACGCACAGCAATTCTCGCGCCGTCGAAAGCCCAAAGCTCCTTGATCAGGCGGTACTCCAGCTCGCGATTCCATTTGCGCGTCAGGAACTGAATGATTTCCTCGCGGCCGTTGACGAATTCCGCGCGATTGCGCCAGCGGCTGTCCACCGTGTAGACCAGCGCGACCTTTTGCGGGTCGCGCGAATTCCAGCCGTCTTCGGCTTTCCGTACTTTTTGCGCGGCTGTTTCACGCGTGAAGGGTGGGACTAAACTGACTTGGGGTTGACTAGCCATTTCGTTCCTCCTTTGTTCTTGGTCGAACTTGAAATTGGCCGGCGCCGTCGAGCGGAACTAAAAGCCGCCACACGGTTGGATGAACAAGCGCGGGGACTGGATACATTTTTCATTCACGACAATCGCGGCGCGGAATATGCGACTTCGTGAATTAGGGGCTACGCCGATGGGCTTTGCGGCTCGGATGCTCGCGGCAAAATCGGGAAACCGAGTGCTTGCAATTCCTCGCGAAGCTGTTCGACCGACTGGAAACGAATTCCGCGAATTCCAGCGGCGCGCGCCTGCTGGAGATTTATATCACGGTCGTCAATGAAAAGCGCTTCGGATGGCTGCACACCCAATGCGTCAATGCAATGCCGGTAGATCGCCGGTTCGGGTTTGATGCTGCGCACTTCGCCGGAAAAGATGTGGTGGTCAAAATGGCTGATCCAAGCGTAGGAATTGCGCACGTGCGTGGCCATGTCGGTGGGCATGTTCGATAGAATCGCCGTCTTGAAACCCGCGGAATGAAGTTGCTGGACCCAGGCGATCATAGCGTGATTGATCTGGCTCCACAGGTCCAGGTCTAACTGGCGCGCTTGTGCGATGGCGTGCGCGTTGACTTCCACGCCGGCCTGCGCCGCGAATTTCTGCCAGTATTCGCCGGGCAGCAAGTCGCCGCGGTCGTACGGCGCGCGAGTCTCTAGATAAATCGGAAGAAAAGTCTGCGGATCCATCTGGAATATATGGGCGAGGCGCTCGATGGTTTCCATTGAGGGGATATGGCAGAGGACCTCGCCGTAATCCAGTATCACCGCGCGGATTTGCGGCGGATTAGTGGCTGGACTGTGCGCGTCGGCAGGCATACGTGGCCTCCCCTTTTCATGTTGAATCAGCGGTGCGCGTTCGTCAAATGCGATTGTGTAGCACGGCTGGCTGAAATTGAGCAGATGATCTGAATGTGCGGCGGGATGGTGCGAGCGTCGGAAAAGATTGAGGACCAGTGGTTTCGATCAAGATGGCGCGGAGGCTTCCAGCGCGAGATCTTCGCCGGCCAGATGCAAGTAGTCCTGAAGCACGGCAACGACCAGATTGTGATCGTCGCGCTGCGGCAGCCCGGAGACGGTGATCGTGCCGACGCATCCCGAGCCTGCAAGGTAAATTGGAAAGCACCCGCCGTGCGGAGCGTAGTCTTTTAGATCCAGGCCCGTTTTAGCCTGCAGTGTTGTCTGAGCGCGCTGATGCGTCAGGCCGATGGCGTAGGAGCTGCGGTGATAGCGCTGGACAACGTTGCGTTTGCGGCGAATCCAGTCCCAGTTGTCCGGAGTGGTGCCGGGCATGGCATACGAAAATAGTGCATGTCCATTAAGCTGGACATCGATGGCCACCGCGACTCCGCGCTTTTCGGCCGCGGCCTTGAGGGCGCTTCCGACGGCCCAGGCCACCGTGGAATCGAAATGTTTGAATTGGAGCCGATCTTCCTGCAGTGCGATTTTTTCGAGGTCTTGATCAATGGTCATGGAATTTCCATTTGGAGAACGTGAGATCGATTTGTTTTCGCGGACGGTTGGCACAAACCATCATGCGCGACAAATCATAACAAATTCACAGCCTTCATAATTTAATCTGGGTGAAAGGCAATTCGGCGCGCGCAGCTGAGCTCTTGATTCCGGTTTCAATCACGTTGATTACCGCGAGGCCATCTTCAGGTGCCACCGGATTGGGCGCGCCGAGGGCAATCGCGTCGCGAATCCCTTCGTAGAAGGCAAGATAGCTCCCGGGAATATTGGGAATTTGCCGCTTCTCGAAGCCGTCGCCCTTCTTGGTGATTAGCGTTCCCATGTGCGGATCCTCGCCCCAACCCGAACTGCCTGGAATGTCGCCGCGCTTAAACGCTTCTTCCTGCGGGTCCATGCCGAATTTTGTGAAGCTCCCGAGAGCGCCATGAACTGTGAATCGGGGAGTTTCCGCAACGACGAGTGACGCGCCGTGCAGAATCACGCGGCGGCGGCCGTAGCGCAGTATGACATGGAAATAATCAACGGCCTGGCCGAGCGGGCGCTGCTTCTCGAGGTCCGCATAGATCGCTTCGGGGAGCCCAAATAACTGCAACGCCTGGTCAACAAGATGTGAGCCGAGATCGAACCAAATCCCGCTGCCTGGGCCCGGCAGTTCACGCCAGCGCTGACGAGGTTCAGGACGGTAGCGATCGTAGTGAGATTCGAAATGGGCGACTTCGCCGAGCGCGCCATCGGCGAGCAGCTTGCGCAAAGTGAGATAATCCGCATCCCAGCGGCGACTTTGAAAAATGGAGAGTACTCGCTGGCGGCTCCGCGCCAAGGTGATCAATTCCGCTGCTTCTGCGACGGTGTTGGTGAAGGGCTTGTCCACAACCACGTGCTTGCCCGCGCTGAGCGCTTTGTGGGCCAGATCGAAGTGCGTGATGTTGGGGGTGGCGAGCACGATCAAATCAATTTCCGGAAGAGCGAAGGCGTCCTCCGGTTTCGCAAGAACAGTCACGTCGTAATCCTTCCTGACCTTGGCGCTATCGCTGGAAACGATGTGAGTGAGGCGCAATCCGGGGACGTGAGTGAGCAACGGAGCGTGAAACGTCTTACTGGCAAATCCATAGCCGAGCAGCGCGACGTTCAGCGGCGCCGCGGTTTTCGGACGATCTTCCAAGAGGGAGTCTCCTCAGGCGATTCAGGCTCGCCCAGAACTGAAAGTGCTTGCGTCACTAAACATCATTATCTATTCTCTAACCGCGCCCGAACGGCGATCCCAACGCGACATTCTACTTGAGGTGGCACAAACTTGCCTCTACCACTACGGTTATTTCGCTGGACAGCTCCTTTGGCCTTCCTGATTTTAACGATTCCCACACAAGTTGCCGGACAAGCCGCGTCGCGAGTGCTCGACGCGAAGTGGGAGTTTCGCGCGGTCAGCAACACGGATCGCGCGGAGCTGAAGGACTGGCACCCAGCGCAAGTGCCGGGCGTGGTGCAAACCGATCTGCTGCGGAATGGCTTGATTCCTGATCCGTTCTACCAGGACAACGACACGCGATTGCAGTGGATCGGCCTGACCGACTGGGAATACCGGACCACGTTCCAAGCCGATGCCGCGACGATGTCGCACGAGCACGTGGATCTGGTGTTTGACGGGCTGGACACCTATGCCGACGTCTATGTGAATGACCAGGCCGTGCTGCACAGCGACAATATGTTCCGGCGCTGGCGCGTGCCGGCGAAAACTTTGTTGAAGACCGGCTCGAATACTTTGCGCGTGGTGTTTCATTCTCCGATTGAATCCATGATCCCGAAAGTGAAGGCGCTTCCGTACATATTGCCGTCGATCAGTTCGCATAATACAGGCAACGAGGAAGACATCGCCACCGCGCCGTACACGCGCAAGGCGCCCTATCAATACGGCTGGGATTGGGGGCCGCGGTACGTGACCGAGGGAATCTGGCAACCGATTCGGGTGGAGACCTGGGACGCGCTACGCATCGAGAATTTCCACGTGCAGCAGAAGAGAGTCAGCAAGGAATTCGCAGCGCTGGCGGCCGAGTTCGAAATCGAAGCAAGCCGCAGCATGCCGGCGAGCGTGGAGATCACTTATGGGGAGCTCGGTGGCGCGGCGGCCCCGCCTATTCGGCAGAGTGTGCAACTAGAGCCCGGCCTCAATCACGTCAGCGTTCCGATTCATGTGGCGAATCCAAAGCTGTGGTATCCGCTGGGTTATGGCGCGCAGGATCGCTATCGTTTTGCGGGTACGGTGCGCATGGGGCGCGACGTCGCCGCCGAGACATCGTTGAAAACGGGATTGCGATCGATCGAGTTACGCCGGGAAGTGACCAAATCGGGGAAGAGTTTCGCATTTGTGGTGAACGGAATTCCCATTTTCGCCAAGGGCGCGGACGTGATTCCGTTCGACAGTTTTCCGAACCGCGTGACGCCCGAAATTCACCGCCAGATACTGGAAGCGGCGCGCGACGCGCATATGAATATGGTGCGCGAGTGGGGCGGCGGATATTACGAGTCGGATGATTTTTACGATATCTGCGATGAGCTGGGGATTATGGTGTGGCAGGAATTTATTTTTGGCGGCGACATGGTTCCGGGTGGCGCGGATTTTCAAGATAATGTGAAGCAAGAGGCCATCGAGCAGGTGGAGCGCCTGCGCGATCACCCCAGCATCGTGCTGTGGTGCGGCAATAACGAAATCGAGACAGGCTGGGTGCATTGGGACAACCGAAAAACCTTCCAAGAATCGGTTTCCCCCACCGATCGCGAAAAGGTGTGGACGGATTACGTGGTGCTGTTTCATGGCATTCTTGCGGGCGTCGTTGCACAGTACGCGGAGCCGGTGCCGTATTGGGGCAGCTCGCCGAGTGCGAACTTCGAAGACCCTCCGGACGGCCAAACCAACGGCGATATGCACTACTGGCAGGTGTGGCACGCGCTAGCGCCGATCGAAATGTACACGCAGCAATTCCCGCGCTTTATGTCCGAATATGGATTCCAGTCTTTCCCGGAGATGCGCACAATTCGCACATTCGCGCAGCCCGGCGACATGGACATCCACTCCGCAACGATGCAGGACCACCAGAAAAATCACGGCGGCAACGAGCGGATTCTGAGCTACATGCTGCGCTGGTATCCGGAGCCGAAAGATTTTGCTTCGTTTGTGTACATGAGCCAGGTGTTGCAGGCAGAGGCCATTAAGGTGGGCGCTGAACACTTGCGGCGGCAGATGCCGAATACGATGGGATCGCTCTTCTGGCAACTGAATGATTGCTGGCCGGTGGCTTCGTGGGCCAGCATTGATTACTACGGCCGCTGGAAGGCGCTGCAGTATTACGCGCGGCGGTTTTACGATGACGTGATTGTTTCGCCCTTCGCGCACGATGGGAAGGTGGACGTTTACGTAGTGTCCGACAAGCTGCAACCGCTAAGCGGCCAGATTCATACGCGACTGCTGGATTTCTCCGGGAAAGTGCTGATGGAGAAAACGCAGGATGTGCAGGTGCCGGCGCAATCCAGCGCGGTGTATTTCACGCTGAATGAGAAGGAACTGCTGGCAAACGCCGATCCGAAGAAAAGCTTTCTGGTGTTCGATCTGTCGGTTGGCGGACAGAACGTGTCACGGAATCTGATTTTCTTCGACACCATGCACAATCTGGATTTGGCGACGCCAGCGCACATTGAGACGACACTTGCGAGTTCGAACGGAACGTATGCGGTGACGCTGCGCTCGCCCACACTCGCGCGCAGCGTTTATATATCGTTCGGCGATCTGGACGTGCAAACGGCGGACAACTATTTTGACTTGCTGCCGGGCGAGACGGTCACTGTGAAACTGAAGACGCCTTCGACCGTGTCGCTCGATCAGCTGAAGAGCTCAATGCAAGTGATATCGCTGACGGACGCGTTTACAGCTTCTCCGACGATGCACTGACCCGCACCGTGAAATTCACACGCTGACAACTACTTGTTGTTTGCAGATGCCGCCGCGTCCGGCGAAAGCGTGACGCTGCTGTGGAGCTGTATGTCCTGGCTCGAACGTCCCACGAGAATTTGGAATTCGTCGGGATCGGCGCGCCACTGTTTCGCGTCCACGTCGTAGTAGGAGAAAGCGCGGCCATCCAGAGTTACCGTCGAGGTTTTGGTCTCGCCCGGTTTGAGGGTGATTCGCGCGAATCCTTTCAATTCCTTCGCGGGCCTGGGAACTTTCGAGTGCGCTTGCGCCACATAAACTTGAGCGACGTCTGCGCCTTCACGCGCTCCGGTATTGGTGACGTCGAATGAAACTTGATACATCGGCGTGGAGAACCCGTCGCGCTTCGCATTCGGATCCGCGGGCTTCACGCTGAGATTGCCATATTTGAATGACGTGTAGGAAAGCCCATAGCCGAATGGGAACAGGGGCTTCGTGCCATTTTTCTCGTAGCCGCGATAGCCAACGAACAGGCCTTCTTTGTAGACCACACGGGTGGTTCCAGCAGGTGGATAGTAGTTGTCATGCACCGGATTATCTTCCCAGCGGCGCTCGAAAGTTGCCGGCAAGCGTCCCGATGGATTCACATCGCCGAAAAGAATTTCAGCAGCAGCTTTGCCGCCTTCTTGACCTGGATACCAGGTTTCGAGCAGCGCCGGAACGCGGTCAAACCATTCAGTCATGTCCA
>Ga0209139_10000567_pt1 | contig 12917 bp, 11 predicted proteins | sample BogFormECP14_OM3_FD_188246 | JGI IMG/M metagenome (GOLD analysis project Ga0209139, IMG submission 188246) | Bog forest soil microbial communities from Calvert Island, British Columbia, Canada - ECP14_OM3 (SPAdes) (version 2) | ecosystem: Environmental > Aquatic > Freshwater > Wetlands > Bog ...
GCCAGTAAACCTATGGTCACGGTGAACGCCGGCGGCCTCTCCGAAGGTATTTTTGAAAGCGAACTCTTCGGCCACGTCAAAGGCGCCTTCACCGACGCACGCTCCGACCGCGTGGGCCGCTTTGAACTCGCCGACAGCAGCACGCTGTTTCTCGACGAAATTGCCAACGTCCCGCTGAACCTGCAGGCCAAGCTTCTCCGCGTCCTCGAGACCGGCGAACTTGAGCGCGTCGGCTCTTCTTCCACCCGTCGCGTCGACGTTCGCGTGCTCGCCGCCACCAACGCCAATGTAAATGCCGAGGCCGCCGCCGGCCGCTTCCGCCCGGATCTGCTTTTTCGCCTGAACACCATCGAAATTCATGTTCCTCCGTTGCGCGAGCGGCGCGAAGATATTCTCCTGCTGGCGCATCATTTTCTCCGCGGCTACGCGCAGCGCTATCGCAAAAATATTTCGGGGTTCGATTCCGCCGCCACCGTCGCGCTGCGTGAGCACTCCTGGCCCGGCAACGTTCGCGAACTCGATCACGCCGTCGAGCGCGGCGTGCTTCTGTCTCCTGGCCCCGCAGTGCGCGCTGCCGATCTTGGCCTGCGTCCGCCCGCGCAAGGCGCTGTCGCGCGTCTCGAGGAAATGAGCCTCGATGAAGTGGAGCGCCACCTGATTCAACGCACCCTCGCGCGTCATGATGGCAACGTCAGCAAAGCGGCGCAGACTCTGGGTCTCAGTCGCAGCGCCATGTACCGGCGCTTGCAAAAATACGGATTGGAATGACGCGTTTAAGCTACGAACGCAACATCCAACTGCTGGCCCTCGCCGCGGGGTTTCCCGGTTCGCTCATCGCGCTCATCCTGCTCTGGACCGGCGACTTTTCGTCCGGCACCGCCTGGACACTCACGCTGGTAATCGTCTCGCTGTGGCTGGGGTTCGCCGCGTCGCTTCGCCAGCGCGTCGTCTTCTCCTTGCAAACGCTCTCCAACCTGCTGGCCGCCATGCGCGAAGAGGATTTTTCTTTGCGTGGACGCGGCGCGCGCAACGACGACGCCATGGGCGAAGTCATGCTCGAAATCAACGCGCTCAGCGAAACTCTTCGCACGCAGCGGCTGGGGGCCATCGAAGCCACCGCCTTGCTGCGCACAGTCATGGAGGAGATCGATCTCGCTATTTTTGCTTTCGACGATAAATCGCAACTCCGTCTCGTCAACCGCGCTGGCGAACGTTTGCTCGATCGTCCCACCGCGCGTCTGCTCGGCTTCACCGCGGAAGAACTCGAGCTTGCTCCGTGCCTGCAAGGCGCCCCAGCCCGCACGGCGGAATTAAATTTTTCCGGCGGGTCCGGCCGCTGGGGACTGCGGCGCGTTTCCTTTCGCCAAGGCGGATTGCCTCACCAGCTTCTGGTGCTCAGCGATCTCAGCCGCACCCTGCGCGACGAGGAACGCCAGGCTTGGCAGCGCCTCATCCGTGTTCTCGGCCATGAACTCAATAATTCCCTGGCGCCCATTCAGTCCGTGGCACAGAGCCTTGAGAGTGGTTTGCAGACTGCGCTGCGCGCTCCCGAGTTACACGACAGTCCCGCTACGCCGGTTCTGGACGATTTGCGGCAAGGCTTGAGCATCATCCGCTCGCGCACCGAAGCGCTGGGCCGTTTCATGGCTGCGTACGCCCGCTTGGCGCGCCTTCCCCAGCCTCACCTTGCTCCAATCGACGCCGGCGAGTGCGTGAGCCGGGCCGTAAAGCTGGAAACACGCATCAAGATTGCTTTGCTGCCGGGTCCGCAAGTCACCATCTCCGCCGACGCCGACCAACTCGAGCAGCTCTTGATCAACTTGATCCGCAACGCCACCGACGCGGCGCTCGAAACCTCCGGCGGTGTTCAAGTAGGTTGGTCGCGCCAAGGCGCGCAACTGGACGTTTGGATCGTCGATGACGGCCCCGGAATACCCAACACCGCAAACCTCTTCGTTCCGTTTTTCACCACCAAACAAGGCGGCTCCGGCATCGGCTTGGTCCTCAGCCGGCAAATCGCCGAAGCCCACGGCGGCGAGCTCACGCTAAAAAATCGCGCCGACACACGCGGTTGCGAAGCCCGCCTCCGCCTGCCAATCTGAAATGAAATGCATTTCCTGGGAACAAGGAAGTAAGGAAATCTATCAGATTACCGGCCCGCTTCAAGCGCGTCGACAAAACCCCTGTTTTATCGCTTGACAATGTACTAGTCATGCACGATGATGGGACCTCGGAGGCGGAGAACGACAAGGATGTTGAAGAAATCTTCGCCGAAAGAAAAAGCGCCATGGAGGCGATGCAAAAAATCGCCGAGACGGTCCAAAAAGTCGTGGATGATCCCACCGACGAGCAACCGGTTGTGACCGCCCTGCAGATAGTAACCGAACTCGCGATGCAGGCCGGGCGGGACCATGCGCCCGGCGCTACGGGCGGGAGATCGGTGTACCAAGTTGCGCTTCCAAACCTAAAACGCGCCCAAGTTTCCGTATTGGATTCTAACCCCCCGCTTACCGAGCGAGACTGGTTGGAGGCTCATTTCGTAAAACCTAACCTAGACCGAGCAGCGGGTCTCAAACCTCTTATCGAACGGAGGGTGCCATGAACTCAAGCCTGCCCCTTCGCTTGACCTTAGTAGCGGTTCTGCTTTTGGCTTTAACCGCAACAGCACCGGCGCAAACTCCGTTCCGGCCCGTTGGCGCGACGGTGCAACCGTGGCTCTATGACGCGAATACGGGCACGGAAACGTTCCGTATTTTCAACATTTCGAAGAAAGGCATGACCGGTTTAGCGTCGATCCAGGCCCGGTGCGTTAGAATGTCGAACATTCACTTAGAAAATGGAGGATAAATGTTGAAACGGTTGCCATACCTCATGCTCATGTTGTTCCTAGCAATGCTCACCGTACCGCTGCGGGCTTCGCCGCCGATTGGAGCGGTCGTTCAAGATTCCCATTACGACTCCGCAAAGAGTCAGTTGACTGTCCGCGTCCTGAACGCTTCAAAGAAGGACATCACCGCGATAGCCCTTACCGTCTTCATAACCCACCCAAACGGAGCGGAGGTTTCGTTTTGGTGGAGCACTGATTTTGTGTGGGGGATCATTTACTCCGCCGAGGCAGGTTACGAAACCGAGCCCGGCGAAAGCCACGGCTTTGGGGCCGGGACTAGCCGCGATCTAAACATTCCCCTGTCGCCGCCAGGTGTGAGCTACAGAGCAACCGTGAACGTGGTTATCTACGCCGATGGCACGGCGGATGTGATGGACAAAGTAGCCTTCAAGTCGCTCGTCATGCACAGGAAGGGATGGTTGGTAGGGATGCAGAAAGCCAACGAACTCCTGGAAAAGGCGCTCGCGGACCCCGACGATCCCCATCCAAGCAAGACGGTGGAAGCCCAACTAAAGATTCTTGCCAATGTCTTGGACGCCGACCAGGACAAGAACACGGATGACCCCGCATCTTATGAGGGGTCCGCATTGCTCGATGCGGCTCAGAACATCCGCAACACTCCTAAAGACCCCGCAGGACGAAGCGCCGGTGAGGACGAGCACCTGCGGATGATCATAAAAACGTACGAGAATCACGCATCGCTTTTATCGCCACACGCAGCGGTGGTGGAAGGGGTGCGCCCATGAAATCTCGCCTAACAATAATTCTAGTCCTATTGGGTGTCTTGGGCGCGACTGCCCATGCGCAAAACTGCTGCAACATCGTGCCGGGTCCAGCTCAGACGAGCGGTATAGCTACAATGACAGTTCCTGCAAGCGCGAGTGGCCCGGGTGGGACCTATACAGCAACTATAACCGAAACCATTGTGATTCAATGCATCAACAGCAGTAGCGGTTCAAACGTTTCCTGTAACACGAGTCCCGCCACTCCCAACAACGTCGTCATGGCGACCGGGTACGGCGCTAATTTCAACGGTAACTTCGTTCCATGCAATCCCATCTTCACGCCTACGAAGGTGCAATCCTCGTGTTCTTCGTAACCCTGAATCCGATTGCGAACCGGCGAAAGTGCGATATTCCAAAGGGCGCGACAAAGGGGGGCTGCTTTCAGTCGGTGGTGATCGCTAACGGTTAACAGTACGCATAGATTTCGGACGGCTTACACATGCTTATAGGCCTTTCGAGTTTGGCCCTTACGTTAACCGCAAGTCGGGCGCCATCATTCGTAGCGCAGCGCCACCAGCGGATCCACGCGCGACGCGCGGCGCGCGGGCAACCAGCACGCCACCAGACCGGTCACAACCAATAGCAGCGACACACACGTAAGCGTCAACGGGTCATAGGCAGAGACGCCCCACAACTCCGCCTCGATAACGCGCCCCAGCGCCAGGCTGGCAAGAATTCCGATGGCTACGCCCAGGCCCACCAGCCGCAGCCCCGCGCGCACCACCATGCCCAGCACATCGCCGCGCTGCGCACCGAGCGCTATGCGGATGCCCATCTCCTGCGTGCGCCGGGCCGTGGTGTACGCCAGCAGGCTATACACCCCAATGGTTACCAGAATCAGCCCAATTGCTCCGAACACCATCACCAGCGTGAATCCGAAACGCGGTCCGGCATAAGAAAATTGATTGATGTAGCCCTCCAGCGTTCCGGTTAGCGTTATGGCGACGCTGGAGTCCGTGGCCCAGATTTCATGCCGTACCGCCTCCATCAGCGCGAGCGGATCCCGCGCCGTGCGCACCAGAATCCCGCGATGCGCCGATCCTGTCACCGTGTACGGCACCCAGATCTCCGGATCGGGAGAATCTTGCAATCCGCGATTCTTGGCGTCTGCCACCAATCCAATAATTTCAAACGTCGGATCCGCCACCTGATCTTCAAATTCCGCCAACTGCGCAATCTGCACCTGTTTGCCTAAGGGATTTTCTCCCGGCAAATATCGTCGCACGAAGGTCTCGTTCACTACCGCCACCTTGCGTGCGGCATTGACCTCCGCCTCGTTAAACGTCCGGCCATCCAGCAACTGCAGCTTCAGCAGGGGAAAATATCCGTCGCTGCAAAGTTGAAAAAGCGCTTTCCATTTTTCCTCATGCGTTCTTCCGGGAATCTCAATGTCCGTGTTCAGGCCCCCGTAAGGCGGCATCGCGCTCGTTTCTGCGGCGCCCACCACTCCAGGCAACGCCACGATACGCTGCAACAGCGGGCGGTAAAAACCGGTTACTTGTTCCGCGGTGTGATAGCGCGCGTCCGGCAAAGGCAGCCGCGCCACCAGCACATGGTCCGGCTGCAGCCCCAGATGCACTTCGCGCAACGCCTCAAAGCTGCGCAGCAGCAGACCGGCGGCCACCAGTAGCGTCAGCGAAAGCGCCACTTCCAGCACCACCAGTACGTCGCGAACCCGTCCATGCCGAGACCCGCCGCTCACCCCCTTGCCGCTATCACGCAACGGCTGGTTCAAATCCTTGCGTGCCGTGCTCAAGGCCGGAATCAACCCGAAAATGATCGCGGTCATTATCGCCACGCCTAGCGTGAAAAACAGGACCGGCGTGTTCAAATGAATGACCGCTTCGGGCGGAATCGTATCCGGCGGCATAAGCACCACTAGAAATTTCAATCCCCCCCACGCCAGGAGCATGCCCAGCGCCGCGCCAGCCAGCGCCAGCACCAGACTCTCCACCAGCAATTGGCGGATCAATCGCCTGCGGCTTGCACCGATCGCTGAACGAATGGCAAATTCTTTTTCGCGCGTGGTCGCCCGCGCCAACAAAAGATTCGCCACGTTGCCGCAAGCGATCAACAGCAACAGCGCTACCGCCGTCAGCACCAGATAAAGCGTGCGACTAAATTTCCCGACCACCGAGCCGGCCAGCGACAGCACTTCCACGGTGAAGTGTTTCGGATAATCCTTGGGATACGCGGTGGCTAGTCGTTGGGCCACTACGCTCAAATCGGCTTCCGCCTGTTCCTCGCTCACGCCAGGCTTCAAATGTCCGAGCAGCGACCAAAACGGCGGGAACGACCCGGAATATGCTTTCTCCGCCACCGATCGGCTGGGCTTCTCCGGAATCCATAAATCCGCGTTGCCCCAAGCGAAGCGCGGTGGCATCACCCCCACCAGCGTGCGCGCCGCTCCATTCAAAACGAATGCCTGGTTCAGGATTTTGGCATCGCCGCCAAACTGGTTCGCCCACGTCTTGTAGCGTAGAACAAATACCGGGGGCGCCCCTGCTTCGTAGTCCGCCGGCTGCAGTGCTCGCCCGAGTAGCGCTGGCATACCCAGAAATTCAAAGGTCCCCGGAGTAACGAAGTTTCCCCGCATTAGCTGCGTGCCTTCGCTCGAGCGATACAACACATCCACCGGATCATTCGCAATTACGCGATCGAAGGAATGATTCTGCTCCACATAGTCCAGATACTCCGGCCCCTTGAACGCGCCGCGTCCTCCCTCCTCGGTTCGAGCCGCGTCATGAATCTGCATGGTCATGAATCGCTGCGCGTCAGGATAAGGAAAAGGTTCCATGAGGACGTTATCGAGCACGCTGAAGATCGCCGTGGACGAGCCAATCCCCAGCGCCAGCGTAAGCACCGCCACCAGCGCAAAGCCCGGCGCATTTTTCAGATTGCGCAGCGCGTATCGCACGTCTTGCCAGACTGTTCCCATGTCACTCCCGCGAGGCTCCTTCGGATTGCGCGCCTCGGAGTACTTTGCGTGCTCGAACCGCCCCGCGCCACCGCGAACGATTGACCGCGGATGCTTGTTCATGTTGCTGCCGGGCGAATCTCTGTAGTTTAGGTGGAGCCATTGTACCGGATAGTTACATCGCGGTCGACGGAGATTTTGTCCCGGACGCCAGCCCTCGAATTTCCCGCTTGCATGGCAAAGCACCGATCCTGTTATTAGCCACTTGAGCAAAGATTCGCCACATGGCCGCTGGGACGCCCGGCCTCGCCGTGTAACCTCTTTCTATGCGTGGGAGATTCCAGCGCCCGCAAGTGTGGGCATCGCAACTAACCGTGTCTGTATTGCTGCATTTCGCGGCGGCGACCGCATTGGCAGGATTCCTGCTCAAACTCCTTGTGCGCCAGCACTTTCGCGCCTTCATCTTCCTTCTCGTACTGACCGGTATGTTGCTGCCGGGCCTCAACGCCGCGGCAAACTAAGTCCCCGCGCACCGTCCCTGATATTTTTGTCGCACGCTGTAACAAAATATTCAATCTTTAGTCTAAAGTGGTAACTATGCGACCCACTGCACCCACTAGAATTGACAACTTCCCGCGGCGAATTGTTTTAGTATTGACGGTCATAGAAGACCGTCAATGAGCAACCGATCCTTCGTCTGCTATCCCAATTAGGAATCACGTGAGCCGATACACTCGTCGCGGAGCGATTGGAGTCCTCGCCGGCGCCTTGTCCAGCGCCGCGCTGCTCTTTACCCTCGGCCACCCGGTCCTGGCCGTTCCACTCGGAATACTATTCGGCGTCGTTTCCGCCGCGAGTTTCCGGCCGGTACGCCGCGCCTACGCCGACAATTTAATGGCCACGGCAGCGCGCGGCATTCCACTCTGGGGACTGATCAGCGTCATCGCCATTCCCGTCCTCTCCGGCCAGACGCCTCAATGGACCGCCACCGGAATGCGTGAACAATTCCCAGCCCTCGTCGGCTGGGTGCTCTACGGCGCGCTCCTCGGCGTTCTGCAGCAGGCCTTCACCGATCTCTCCGTCGCCGTATTCGGTCCGGAGCCCGCGCCCCTCACACCGCCATCTATCGCCGCCAAACGCATCGTCATCCTCGGTGGCGGCTTCGCCGGCATGACCACCGCCGAATCCCTCGAACGAGAACTCGAGAAAAATCTAGCCGTTCACATCACGCTAGTCAGCGAAACCAACGCCCTGCTCTTCACTCCCATGCTCGCCGAGGTCGCCGGAGGCAGCCTCGAACCCAGCCACATCAGCACCCCACTCCGCACCAGTCTGCACCGCACGGAATTTATCCGCGCCCGCACCACCAGTATCGACCTCGAAAAACGCTGCGTCCTCGTAGAAGTAGGCAAATCCGCCGACGGCACCCTCGCCACGCGCGAAATTCCCTACGACCATCTGGTCCTCGCGCTAGGTTCCGTCTCCAACTATTTCGGCATGCCCAACATCGAAAAATTTGCCTTCAATTTCAAAAGCCTTCTCGACGCCATCCGCATCCGCAATCACGTCATCGAAATGTTCGAACGCGCCGACCGCGAGCCCCAACCTGCGCTCCGCGCTCCGCTCCTCACCTTCGTCATCGCCGGCGGCGGTTTCGCGGGCGTCGAACTCGCCGGCGCCCTCAACGATTTTGCGCACGGCATTCTCGCCGATTATCCCAATCTCAACGCCCAGGAATTGCACGTGATCCTGGTCCACGCCCGCGATCGCATTCTCCCCGAGCTCAGTGCCTCCCTCGGTCACTACGCCCAGGAAAAAATGGCCGAACGCGGCGTCGAATTCCGCCTCAATGCCCGCCTCACCGATGCTCAGCCCGGCAAAATCATTCTCAGCGACGCCGAAATTCCTGCCGCCACTCTCGTCTGGACTGCCGGCACCGCCCCCAGCCCCTCGGTCCAATCTCTCGCCGTAGAAAAAGACAAACGCGGCGCGGTCATCGTCGACAACACTCTCGCCGTCCCCGGCCATCCCGGCCTTTGGGCTCTCGGCGATTGCGCCGCCGTCAGCGACGCCAAAACCGGCCAGCCCTGCCCGCCCACCGCGCAGTTCGCCTTGCGCGAAGCCGCCCGCCTCGCCAAAAATCTCGCCGCCCAACTGTCCGGCCGCCCTGCCAAAGGCTTTCACTTCGATTCCCTCGGCGCGCTCTGCGTTATCGGCCATCAAACCGCCTGCGCCGAACTCACCATCCCTTTCGCACGCTCGCGCTCCATGCGTTTCTCCGGCCTGCTCGCCTGGCTCATGTGGCGCGGCATCTATCTCGCAAAACTTCCCGGCCTCGAGCGCAAAATCCGCGTGCTCTTCGATTGGACCATCGAGCTTTTCTTCCCGCGCGATATCGTGCAGACCATTGATCTAAAGTAGTCCGTCTGAAAATAGAGAACCGCTCATGACACCGTCAACCACATCGCCCGCACAACCCGAAACCGCCAGCCCAAAGTCTTTGCCGTGGCTCGAGCCCGTATCCGCGATCATCGTAGGCGCCGCATTCGCTGCTCTTGCAAGTAAGCAGATCACCGCGCCCACTTGGCAGTGCATTATTTTCGGCGCGCTCTTCGCGTTAATTTTTTGGTTGCTCTTCGGAAAACGCACCCACAGCCCCGGCGCCGGACTGATCTGGGGTCTGGGTTTCGCCACGCTAGCATGGCTGCTGCTCCCAGCCGGCGTAATTCCCCTCTTGCACGGATCGTCTCAATCCATGCTAGCCGGTGCACAGGGCCGCTTCCCCGAACTTGTCGCCTACCTCACCCTTCTCGGCATGCCCGTCGGCTTAACCCTCGGCATCTTCGGCGCCTTCCGCCAACGTTCCACAAAACCAAACTTCCGCTGGGGCCGCGCCATCGTCGGCGGCGGCGTCTCCGGCACTCTCGCCGGCCTCGTCTTCAGCCGCTGGATGTACGAAGGCGAATTCTTCCCGCTTCTCGGCGGCTTCGATCCGCTGAGCTCCCGCTCGGAAATGGTCGCTTCACATTTCCTCATCGCGCTCTTAATCGGTGCCAGCTTTGGCCTGCTATTTCAAACCGACGTTCGCGGCCTCGGCTCCAGCATGGGCTGGGGACTCGGCTTCTCCATCTTCTGGTGGTTCTTCGGCCCGCTCACGCTTTTCCCGCTGCTCAGCCGCAATCCTGTCGATTGGTCCGCCGATCAAGGCACCGCACTCTTCGGTCCGCTCGTCGGCCACATCGTCTACGGCCTGATCTTAGGAGTGGTCTACGCCGCCATCGATCGCGTCTGGTTAAAACTTTTTTTCCAATCCGATCCACTCAATCGCGAAACGGAGGGCCCCGGCCTGCACATTCTTCGCTCGCTCGGCTGGGGCGCCTTCGCCGGACTCGTCGGCGGCACCGTAGTAAGCCCTATTTTGTTCGCCACCGGCGCGCTCCCAAAAATCGCCGGCCTCGGTTCCAGCTTTTACGGCGTGAAAGGCCTGCTCATCCATCTCGCCGTAAGCGCCATCATCGGCATGACCTTCGGCCTGCTCTTCCGCAACGAAGGCTCCAGCCTAAGCGTCGGCGTCCCGTGGGGCTGGCTCTTCGGATTAATTTGGTGGTACCTCGGCCCCATGACGCTTCTCCCTCTCGCCCTCACCGGCGAATGCGATTGGAGCTCCAGCGCCGCCTCTGCCCTGCTCCCTTCCATGATCGGCCACCTCATCTACGGCGCCGTCACCGCCACCGTTTTTCTCCTCCTCGAACGCCATCACCAAAAATGGCTGCTCCTCGATCCCAAAACCTCCGCGCGCGAACTCCGCCGCATGCGCCCCGCGGGCACACCCGCCCCCGCGCTCTGGTTTTTCGCCCTGGCCCTCGGCGTCCTACTCCCCATCCTCTTAGGCTAACGCGATAATTTTTTGGAGTGCGGCGGCTTGACGCCGCTTTTCCAGCCTAGACGTGCCGCCAATTCATAAAGCAAAGGTATGGTAATCCTAGCCCGCTCAATCCAAGCCGAAGCCAGCCAAGCCGAAGCCATCCAAGCGAGCCGCTCCGCTCCACCACCGCCGCCGCCCCACACCAGCTTCGTGATTGGCGCACAATATCCTTATGTAGTGGCGCAGCATCCCGTGCCCGCCCCCGCCCAGGCGTAAACCGGTTACCAGCCAGCGCCCGCCCCTTCACGCATCCACTTCCATCTCATCAAATCGCCGCCACTTATACACCGCGATCGACACCACCCAGCTCACCGCAAACAGCCCCACAATGAAATATCCGAGCGTCCCGAAGTTGTCATTCAGCAGCGCCACGCCGTTCCAAAACTTCCCCGTTAAGCGAAACTTTGAACCCAGCAATCCCAGCGCCTCAATCCCTCCCACCACCAGCGCCACCAGCACCGAAACCGCCGTAATCGTAATGTTGTAATACAGCTTGCGAATCGGCTTCACGAACGCCCATCCATACGCCCCCAACATCAAAATATTATCCGTCGTATCGATCAGCGACATCCCCGCCGCAAACAGTGCCGGAAACACCAGAATCGCCCAAAACGATAAACCCTTCGCCGCTTGCGATGCGGAAATCCCCAGCACCCCGATCTCCGTCGCCGTATCAAATCCCAGTCCAAACAAAACTCCCAGCGGATACATGTGCCAGCTCCGCGTGATCATGTGAAACATCGGACGAAACAAGCGCGATAGAAAACCGCGATTCCCCAGCAGCAGATCAAAATCCTCCTCCACATACGCTCCGCCTCGCCGCACCCGCACAAACGTCGCGTAAATCGATCGCAGCACAATCAGATTGACGATGCCGATTGCCAATAGAAAGAACGCCGAGACCAGCGTGCCCACCATAGATGCAATGTTCCGGAATACCTCCAAGCGATGTTGCAGCGCCATGGCCGCTCCCGCAAGCGCTGCCGAGCCAAGGATCACCACCGTCGAATGTCCCAGCGAAAACATCAAGCCAACCGCAACCGGCCGCTTTCCGTCCTGCATCAGCTTGCGCGTCACATTGTCAATCGCTGCGATGTGATCTGCGTCGACCGCATGTCGCAGACCGAAGCCATACGCGAGCAGCGCTGTCCCCAGAAGTACCGGATACCGGTGGAACGCCACGCTCGCCCAAATCCACGCACCGATATTGAATGCCAACAAAATTCCGTACATCGCAACGATTCGGCTGCGCAGATGATCGGCGGCATCGTCGAATATGGCAGTGAGTTTGGCGCCCTGTTTAGCCATCACTCTGGATTGTTCCGCTGAATTCACGCTGGCTTCGCCATCGAAAACTTTCTTGGCTCTCTGAGTGCCCTGCCCCATCATGGCGCGATAATCCTTCCAAAGCGGTAAGTGATGCTCGCGCTCGCATACCAAGGGATTCGCACGCCCACCACCTCACTCACAGGATTCGCGGGAACCAATCCGTCAGCGCCAATGCCTACTTTTCCAGGTGCGAATACCGCGGCGGTGGCGAAGCTCTCCGTGGTCTGCCCGGTATAGCCGGTAGCAATCAGCGTGTTCACTCCGACGTTGAGCCGTCCATCCAGGAACGGCCGCGATAGCGCCAGGCGGAACTCCTTGTTCGCCACGCCGAGGCAGTACCGGTCGAGCGCCAGCGGATCGCCGCTCATGAAATCGCTCTCGCTGCAGCCGTTTCCCACTACCTTCTGCCCCACATACTCGAACTCCGCCTTCGCTTGCAGGTGGAATGGCAGTTTCTGGTAAGTTCCGGACACATCGCCAATCAGCCGCGGCGCCTCCGGCACAATCGAGAACGCCGTGTTCACCAGGCGTGCATCCGCCTGCTCAAACGTCACCAGCAGTGATCCATTTGGAATACTCTGCCGCAGTGAAACCGCCAGGTAACGGATGCGGCCTGGCCCCAAGTCTTCTTGCAATCCCTGATCTGGATCAATCTTTCCAAACTCCGCGCTTTGCGTCTCATGTCCCAAAGTCAGCTTCAGGTCGGTGTTGTGGAAGAAGGTCTTACTTGCCACCAACTGATACGACCGTGCCGTCTCCACCGGATCAACCGTCGTAGGGCCGTCCAGCGCCGTCCCCTGCCTAGGATCCTCCGTGAAGAAGGACTTCCCATAACTCAGCGAGATCAACGGCACGTACCACGATTCCTTCGGAATAATCGTGATGGTAGCTTTCGGCGAATTGAGCCCCACCCACTCGCTCGAGGAATTCGCCGGCGTGACCAAGTCCTGGTTGGTGATGTCGATCTCATCGCGCCGCAGGCCCACGTAGTAATGAATATATTTACTCAGATGCCCGTCACCCGCGATGAAAGGCGTCACTGGCGCGATCGTCACATTGTTGCCGTCGATCTTA